>Ga0207042_1006_pt1 | contig 96071 bp, 83 predicted proteins | sample Alteio_BWMinCont_70_FD_153310 | JGI IMG/M metagenome (GOLD analysis project Ga0207042, IMG submission 153310) | Enriched cells from forest soil in Barre Woods Harvard Forest LTER site, Petersham, Massachusetts, United States -... | ecosystem: Environmental > Terrestrial > Soil > Temperate forest >... | reverse complement strand
GTGTTTTGTGCCAGATTATGAGTTGCATTATATGCAAACAAAAGAGGGTAGTGAAATCGATTTGATTATCACTCGCCCTGGGAAACAGTTGTTGTTAATTGAAATCAAATCGAAGGATGCCGTGACCGAACAGGATGCTAAGACGATCGAGATCCTAGGAAAAGATTTTGATGAGCCCACGGAAAAATGGCTACTTTCTCGAGATCATCTCCCGCAAACATTCGGTACAACGAAGGCGATGCATTGGATGGATGCATTAAAGAGTTTCGTTGCTGAGGCCAATTGACAGATCCAAAGTGATCCCCCACTACACCACTCACTATCACAAATTTATACGATAGGCTCTTTAATGATAAAGAAACTTACGTTTGTCGCCCTGACATTACTTGCATGTCCTTTGACCACCTTAGCTTTTGATCTCGCCGAGCACCGAAGCTGGGTGGTGCAACAATGGGACTATTGGAACGATGACAGCTCGCAAGCAACTGGCAGATTGGTTGATTCAATCGGACGAAACGGCGAACCGGAAATCGCACGCCTAGATGGGACGTTGACGCGACTGCGAGCGCGAATGTCCGCCATGAGGCAGAGTCAAGCGGATCTTATCGCCTTTACGCAGCGGGTTGATCAAACGCCCACGTACCGCGAACGTTTAAGCGAGGCGCTTTCTCTCCTTGCGGGCTTTGCAAGAATGTTTGACGAAAATGACCGGAACGTTGCGGTCCGTTCGTTGAATCGGGAACTTCGTCTCTTTGGTAGACCATACCACGAGCGCTATTTGCAGCTTCTTGAAGAACTTCGCAGGATAGCCGTCGAGACCGGCCTTGTCGAAATACGCCTTTGGAGACGTTACGGTACTCCGGTTTACGTTCTGCGAGATGCACGTAACCGACGGTATCTTGACGCCGACACTTACTCTTGGCACCCGTCCGGGTACTACGTGGTTGGTGATCTTCGCAATTTCCTCCAACTTTTATCTGCTTATTTTGGCCTCGCATACTACAGAGACGAGCTCGGTCCCCATGATTTTGTGCAAATACGCCGGCTGCGTGATCATCTCTCTTCGCTGGAGAGCGCCAGAGTGGAGGAGGTTGCAACGATCCATTTAGAATTATCTCCAGGAGTGCATGCATCTCAGGCGTCAGTTGGAGATGATCGGCCCAGAACCTGGCAGCTTGAAAATCTCCTTCAAGCCTTACAGAGCAATCTCGAACGGGCGCGCCAGGCGCGCAGAAGTCAAACGAGCTCAGCTAGCAATACGCCAATGTCAGAAGTCTTTCGCGCTGCAATGACGGCTGTGAGTTCCAGTTCTGTTTCTGGTTCATCGGGGACGCCGCTGAGTACCACGTCATCAGTATCGACACCAAGAGGTTCCCGTCCGCTAACAGGACCCCTCTATGCTTCGATTGTCACTGGCTCAATGATTACGCCTACCGCGCCGCCCCCACCGCCAGACACTCGACGCATCGTTGTCGCTCAACCTCGTCAGACCCATGCCGCGCAGGCCAGAGCCCGCTCTAGAAGCACTGTAAGCCGAACCCAAACTCCCACATCATCAAGCAGAGGGTCGTCAGGTGCCTGTGTTAATGGATGTAACCACAGGCTACTCGCGCATTAAAAATCTTGATTGTCGTGGTCAGTTGACAGATCCAAAGCGATCCCCCAATACACCACACACCATAGTCCTCGTCGGGGGAAACCGGTGCAAATCCGGTACTGTGCCGCAACGGTAAGCTCGATGGTCGAGCAAGTCCGAATACCCGAACGATGATTTTTCCCGAGCAGGAGCTAATCCAATGCATCGCATTCGTCGTTTATTCCTTTTTGTCGCAAGCACGCTTTCAATCTGCACATCTCTATTTGCTGCCAGTAACGTGACTTGCCCAATATCTCCGGTTCTTGGTCAAACGTCTTTTTATCTCATAGAGCCCTTGAGTTGCGATCCAGGTGTATCGCCAACAAAGCTTTTTCTATCTTCTGATGGCAATACGACAAATCAGAACTTTGGTTCGTTTCAAGCCATGTGTTTGGATAACTCCGCAAGCAAAGTTTGCAACTTTGGCGAGGGCACTATTGTAGAAGATGGCAAGACCTATGAGTGCATTCGCTATTTTAGCGATGAGCATCTAGAGAATGGTTGGGGAATTGTGAGGATTAGTGATAGCGCGACGGGTCTTCCTGTTGCGTTGATAGAGACTGGTACGCAGATTTCGACGGATTATCGAATTTATAGCGCAGATGATGCGCATGTGTTGATCGGATATGTGAAGACTGAGGAGAATGGAGCGGCATATCTGAAGCTGCGCCAAAGTGAACAAAAGGTTCTTGCGCGCGCTTCTAAGTCGTTGATTCCCGACGAGAAAGCTTGCGGCAAGGCTGTGTGGCAGATTGATATGGATCCCGCTGCAAGCACTTTCACTAAAGTCTTGGTGGGGTATGTTCTAGCGCTGAAGGATAATGCTGGGTTGAGTTGCTCTGCGCCCGTCGTTCATGGCGGTACGTCGCCCTGGCCTATTGTGGCGGCTGTAGCTGGAGGTGCTTTGGTCATTAGTTTGGGGGCATTGGTCTGGTGCCATCGGAGTAAGCAGGGCAACCGCTATTTCAAGTTGGATAGTATCAATACTGCGCGATAAGAGAATTTAATTTCGGCGTTGTCGATTCACTTCATAAAGCACTACCGTGGCGGCGTCAGCAGCGTTCAGACTCATGTCGCTGGCCGCCATGGGAAGCGACACAAGCTCGTCGCATGACTCTTGCACCAAACGCGACATGCCTTTCTCTTCGCTGCCAATCACCAGCGCCGTGGGTTTCTTAAAGTCGCACTTCCAAGCAGGCACCTTTGCTTCAGAAGCTGTGCCTGTCACCCACAGCCCGGCTTTCTTTAAATCATCAAGCGCGCGTTTCAAGTTGGTCACCTGTGCAACCTGGATACGCGCCAGCGCACCCACAGCCGCTTTTTCCGCCACCCCCGTCACTGGCGCTGCGCGATCTTTAGCGACGACCAATAGTTTGGCCCCAAAGGCAAAAGCAGACCGGGCCGCGCGCCCAAGGTTACGCGGATCTTCGACACCGTCGAGAACAACGCACAGATCTGGCGGGTCTTCCAGCACCTCAGCAAGGTCAACATAAGGATAGGAATTGCAATGCAATATCGCACCTTGGTGCACCAGTTCCCCACCGATCAAAGTACCGATGTCATCTTTGGTCGGGTAGACTACCGGAATATGAGCTTGTTTGGCCAAACGCTCGAGCACATCGAGGCGCGCATTTTTTTGCAGCAAAGAGAGCTTCACGGCCCGTTTGGGCATATAACGCAAAGTCGCTTCGACAGCGTGAATACCAAAAACGATGCGATCGTTATCGGACTTTTGCGGCGCTGAATAAGTTTGGTTTCTATTTTTCGAGCGCATTAAATGCCTCTTGAATCTCTGCTTGCACCGCACGTGCTGCGGCAGCCATGTCGACTGCTTTGACAATCGGGCGGCCTATGACAACGTGATTGGCGCCTGCTAAAATCGCTTCTTTAGGTGTTGCGATGCGAGTTTGATCATCATTCTCGCTACTCGATGGGCGAACACCGGGCGTCACGATTAAATAATCCGCACCAAAGTGGGAACGCACAACGCCCGCTTCTTGTGGCGAGCAAATACATCCATGAATGCCAGCATCACTTGCGATTTGCAGCAAGCGTATGGTGATTGCCGCTACGTCCTCCTTAAACCCCATAGAGGAAAGATCTTCTTCGCTGTGATGTGTGAGCACAGAGACAGTTAACAGTTGCAGGGGGGTATTTAGTGCCGCTGCCTGGGCCGCCCTTAACATTGCTGGACCACCGAGGCCATGTACTGTCAAAAACGATATGTGATGCTGTGCTGCTTCTTGCACTGCCGAGGCTGCTGTATTTGGAATATCATGGAGCTTGAGGTCTAGAAAAACCTGCACACCTTGGTCTAGCACCGATTGAACAACACTTGGTCCGCAGGCAGTGTACAGCTGCAAGCCGATTTTATAGAATTGACACGACGCCTTGGTTTGGGCCACCACTGCTAGCGCATGCTTTTCCGTCGGGACATCGAGGGCGATAATCAGTGCGTTACTGTGAGCGGTCATAAATTATCTCCACACAAGAGCGCGAGCAAGGCCATGCGTACAAAAATGCCATTTCGCACTTGCTCGAAGTAAAGCGCACGTTTGTCGCCATCAATAGCCGGATCAATTTCACCTACGCGGGGAAGCGGGTGCAGGATTGAACAGCTTGGCTTTAACAATTTAATGAGATTAATATCGACCTGATAGGCAAGCTTCAGATCTTCATAAGTTTCTATGTCACTAAACCGTTCACGCTGAACACGCGTGACATAAAGCGCATCGAGTGATGCTGCTGCTTGCCTCAAATCGTCGGTTTCTTGGACGGCGATTTTTTGCGCCTCTAACTCAGCGATCAAAGATCTTGGCATTTGCAGCGATGGATGCGAGATGAAGACAAAACTGACGCGGTACTGTGCGAGCACTTGCGTCAGAGAGTGCACAGTACGCCCATGTTTTAGGTCACCGACAATGCCAACCACCAAGCCTTCTAAGTTGCTGTGATGCGCTTTGATCGTGTACAAATCTTGTATCGCCTGCGACGGATGCTCGCCAATGCCATCGCCCGCATTGATGACTGGCACAGTTGCACCCTGTGCGATTCTTTGAATGGATCCATGTTCCGGATGACGTGCCACGATCACATCGGCAAACTGACTCAGTACGCGCCCCGTATCTTCTAACGTTTCACCCTTGGTGAGAGAGGAATCCGCACCTGTGATGGAAAGAACTTGCCCATCGAGCGCTAGCATTGCGCGCTCAAAAGATAGCCGCGTGCGGGTGCTTGGCTCGGCAAAGAGCGTAGCCATAACGCGACCGTGCAAGAGTTCAACGGGAGTCTTTGGAGAGAAGTTCTCAGAAAAGTCCTTGGCTCTTCGTAGAATGAGATCCAAGTCAAGCCTGTTGAGATCTTTCACAGAGAGAAGATGTGGGTGTGACAAGTGCTGCATCAAACCTTCATAGCAAAGAGCACCCGAGAAGCAACAAAAACAACGACGAACCGATAAACCATCGGGCAAGGAGACTATACCGATGCCTGTTACACTCCGAACCTCGCCTGCCCGCACCTCTATCTTTCCCCCAAACGTCGATGTGCATGCCCTGAACCGCGCACGCGCGCAGCGACGCATGGCAGAGAGCGTTGACACACGCCTGCAGCTGGTGCGATTGCTAGAGAATAGCAATGGCAAGCTGGTGTCGGCATTCATGAATATGGATGAGACACAGATTCGAACACTGGTGGGGCGGATGTCTAGACTGTCGACGGAGGATTTAAGCACCTTCTCCGATGATCAGTTGCAGAGAATCGTCTCACGCTTTCTATGTCTCGGGTGGACTTGTCGCGTGGTCAAAGATCCCCAATACCAAGACATGAGCTACCATGACTTCAACGCGTTTTGCCGCAAACTTCCTGCGTCAGCCAAAGCACTATTGGGATGGCGAGACATCCCTGCCGCACCCTATGCGCATGGCGTGCGAGCGGATTTTATCGGATTTCCACACGTCCAGCAGGGCGCAGACAACCTTTGTACTGTACATAGTCTCAATAGTTGTTTGCCGGACCACATCTCCTACAATGCCGATATGCTCGATAAACTGGCGCATAGCTTTGCAGAGCAAACGGGAAAGAGGCCCGAGTTCTACTTCTCACGCACGCAAGGGCTAGGGCCGGAGTTTCAAAACTCGTTGTTGCAGCGACATGGTTTTATTGTATTTGACAAAGAAGATTTGGAAGGTGATGCAGTTGAGAGTTGGCTCAATAGGATGATGGCCACCCGGTGCATTATTGAGTCCACAGAAGTGGGTGCGCAATTTCCCAATGGCATGATTGCCAGAGCTCCTCATCAAGCCGCGATTCGAAAAGACAGTGCTGGCAGGTGGTGGCTTTTGAATGGTATGGATCCGGTGGCGACACCAGTTGACTTTGCTAATTTTCAAACCGGTAAATTTCGTTTTAAAGCACTTGTTGCACGCTTTAGCGAATAAAAGCTAGAATATAGATATGAAGGATAAGCCGCAGATGGAGGTTTCTGTGCTTGAAGCTCGGGCGCTTGGCATCAGGGTTAATGATCCTAAACTTGCAAAAGCTGCATTGGCAGCAATGAGCGGTAGCTTCGCACCACCCAAAGACACGGATGGTTTTGGCGCCGCCAGCTTTGTGGACGATGTATTTTTGCTGAAGCGCGTGCCAAGTGCGCCGCCCGATGGGCGCTTCGACGACGTTATGGGGAGCTTGAAGGGTCCTTGTTCTTTGTTGCAGTTTCGGACAGCAGCCGAGTTGCGGCCGGCCAAGCAACTCAATAGCCACGCTAATCTTGGCCCCTTTCGCTTCAAAGGATACGCAGCAGCGATTATTGGTGGGCCGCAAAACGCGGATGAGGCCAGTGCGAGTCGCGAGGCATTGCTACAGGGAATGCCGGATTCTTTGCTGAGATCAGCCACAGGGAACTCGGAGGCAGAGGCGTTTTTTTTACGCTTGCTGGCAGAGGGGCAAAAAAAGGGCTTTCTTGAACACCATCAAGATGGAAACTGGATTTTGCCGATTGTGTCGGAAGTCGCTTCGATGTCTAAGTGCAGTCGAGCTATTTTATTTGCGACAGGTCGCGAAATGGCGCTTGTTTCCTATGGCATGCCGAGCTGTTTGATCTCCGTCGATGGACTTTGCGGCGATGCAGAGCGACATGCGGAGCGCGAGCGGCAACGTTGCTTTCGCGGGGCATTTCTTTTTGCGGGGCTGCCAACGCCCTGTCCGAGAGAGCTGCCATTGCCAGCCGGCATGACGGTGCGCTCGTTTCCTGAGGATACGGCCTTGGTGCTCGAGAAAAACTAGACACCCATGGCGTGATAACCTGCGTCCACATGAACTACCTCGCCGGTGATGGCGCTTGCGAGATCAGAGCATAAAAAGAGGACGGTGTTGGCAACCTCCTGTGGCGTGATCGCGCGGCGCAGGGGAGAGCGTTGCGCTGTATGGTCAATCATCACGTCGATATCGCCAACCGATTTGGCCGCCCGCGATGCGTAAGGGCCTGCGCTCACGATATTCACGCGGTGCCCCGCTTCACCGAGAAACCAGGAGAGCATGCGTGCGTCGCATTCTAAAGCAGCTTTTGCCGACGCCATGCCGCCACCGTAAAATGGCACGGCGCGCTCACCTGCGAGATAGGATAGCGCAACAAACGCGCCTTTTTTGCCGGTCATCAGAGGCAATCCATGGTGCGCGAGTGCGACCAGAGAATAGCTGCTGATGCTCAGCGCTGTAAGATAGCCCGCACGGCTCACATCCAGATGTGACTTCGTAATCTCGGGGGAAAATGCCACGGAGTGAATCACGATGTCGATATTATCGGTATGTTGCTTGACGCTGCCAAACAATCCTTGAATAGATTCATCAACGCCAACATCGCAGGGTATGACTGCCATTGGTTTGAAAACACCCTTGTCGAAAGGCAGATTTCGACTCTCCGCATATTTGTCTTTTTCCAAAAAACGACTCAGAATAGATTCAACCCGAGGATGGCAGCTGACGATGACCTGCGCGCCTGCCGCTTGCAGCGTTTTGGCAATATGCCAGCCAAAGCCGACGTTGTCTGCGATGCCAGTGACGAGGGCGGTTTTGTGCGAGAGATTTAAGAGCTGCATCGTGTCTCCTAGCGGTCAATGGGCGGATGGGCGCGTGGAATTATTTTTGTATGTGCTTGGCCATGCGCTTGTTGATCCCCGCCGTGTTGATTGTCCTCGTGTCATTCCAGAGTATTGCCGAGGATGCAAGCCTTGAGCGTCGCGTTTCTATTTCGGGGTGGGTGCCAAACGTTTCGTTGTCGTACACGTATTTGTCGGTCAGCGGATCTGCGGTGTTTGCGCATCTGGAGTGGGATTTGGAAGGCATCTTGTTTGGCAAGAGCCATCGTATGTTGCAGGCGTTTGAGCAAACGCAGAAGGAAATGATGGCGGAGCGAGATGATTTTGTTGCTAAGGGTAAAAGAATAACGCTTGCCGGAGGTATTCTGTCAGACAATCCTTTTGTGAACAGGGTAACGAGGATTGCGGAGCGTATTGCGGCGGCGGAACTATAACCGACCGGTGGTTAGATGTTGCCCCTTCGGGGCGATGAGGAAGAGGGGAGGGGTGGGCTCGCGTTTTTACCCAGGCCACCATGTGCGTCTGACGACGCCCATGTTCTCCTGGGCTGTTGCACCGATGCCCCCTGGCGGGGGCGAAGAACCGGCGCAGCGAGATGCTATTACACGTAACCGTCCACCGGTATAACATAGCGCTGCGTTAAGATTTCCCTCTCCCGCCAGCGGGAGAGGGCATGCGCATCCATATCGTCGCATGAAGGCAATTCCATGAACCGTTCTTCGCCCCCGTTAGGGGGCATCGGTGCAACAGCCCAGGAGAACATGGGCGTCGTCAGACGCACATGGTGGCCTGGGTAAAAACGCGAACCCACCTCACCCCTCTTCTCCTCATTTCTCCTCTCTTCTTCATCGCCCCGAAGGGGCAACACCCTTTCACCTACTGACCGATGGTCAGCCGATTTTTGAACTGCGATATTGCGCGCCCATGCAATGTGTTTCCTCGACGATATGCGCTGCTTTTTTGGCGACCTTGATGTTGGCAACAACTAGCCTCGCCGATTTCCAACCGGTAGACATTAACCAAGCATCCAAAGAACAGCTCGCTGCGTTGCCGGGAATCGGGAACAAACTGGCCAAACGCATTGTGGACTATCGAGAACAACACGGGTCATTTGCGCTGCCGCAAGATCTGGCGAAAGTGGAGGGGATCAAGCCAGGGATCATGGCCAAAGTAGCGTCGCTCATTGTGGCAGGTCGCAATCGACGTTTGAAAAAAGTCGCCGCCCAAGTTGCTGCAGAGCAGCCATCACCACAAATGACAGACGCACAAATTGCAGCGCTAATTAAATCTTTCCACGATGAGCCATCCGTGCGTGAGGTTCAGCAACAAGCTGTTGCATACGCAAAGATGCAACCAAGCATCGTAGATTCCTGGATGAAGCGCGCCCGAAAAGCTCCCTGGCTGCCAAACTTCGGCACGCGGGTAGGGCGGCGCGTGTTGAACGCGCTCTACCTGCGCGGCGGAGCGGACGACAGCGGCATTGTGTCGCAGCGGGGTAATGCCGAGTTTGTCTTTGATGTACGTGCAGAATGGCGACTGAGTGAGTTGGTATTTAATCGCGATGAACTGCGCACGGCCATGGTATCCATGCGTCTGACTTCGCTGCGTGAACGCGTTCTTCAGAATGTGACCAAATTATATTTTGAGCGACGCCGATTGCAAGTCATCAATGCTGCATCACCGTCGGCAGATGCGCTGGAGCGTGAGCAAGATAGATTGCGCATCGATGAGCTCACGGCAGATCTTGATTCCGTGACAGGTGGCTGGTTTAGCGAGCGAGTAGAACATGCGCCTTAGCATCTTCGCCTTGGCCTCAATGTTCTTTTGCGCCTGTTCCGAGGACATCGATATCCCTCCACCCAAAGGCGCTTTTCGCGTGCTGGAAGTGACACCCGATGCATACTTGCTTCCAGCGGATTCCAGCTGGACATTCCATCTCTCAAGACCCATGGCACCGTCGCTCACCCAGCCTTTAGCTGTGGTGCTCGTTAAGCGTGACGCGGTCGACGACGCGCTTGTCAAAAATATCGTCGAAGGAAAACTTGCGAAAGCGAGGCAAGACGCGCCAATTGAAATCAACGTAACGCAAGGCGTAAAGCCAGATTCCATCATCGTCAAACCTGTCGCAAACCTCGAACCGGGTTCCGCATACAGTCTGTTCTTTTGCTACAAGACTTCCGATCAGCGAGCCAAGCGCCAAATGGCTCGTTATGATTTTCGCGTCCAATCCGACGGACCCAAGCTTGTGCAGCATGATGTTTGGTTAGGCGACGACCAAACGGTGGCACCGAACCGCAAGCAATTTCACTTTCGCTTTTCCGAGCCAATGGCTCTGATGGATGCTCATTCCGTGATAATTGCTTCAGACAGCGGGCAAGTCCCAGTGCCCGCCATTGAATGGCTCGAGCAAAGCTCGGATCGTAAAGCGGCCACCATCGTGTTTGCTAATCCGCCGCAAGGGTGCGAAAGGTTGGCACCCAATACAGCCTACTCGGTGACGTTTCCTGCCATCCAAGCTAAAGTTTCTTTTTCCACCCGCGCGCAATGTGACGATGACATCGTGAGATGGGAAAAACCACCCGAAGTCATTGCAGCGGACACTTCGACAGAAGTTCATCTCGTTGCAAACAAGCCGGTTGCAGCTCAACTTTGGTTTGGCAAGTTCGATGGACCTTTAGATTGCCTAGGGGTGTCTTGCCCTGTTGTCGTTGACGACTATCGTGCGTCCCAAACGCTCAGCGCAGATAGGCTCGAGGTGGGCGTAAAATATCGCTTTTTATTGGCAGTAGAAGATGTGGTCGGGCATAGGCTGCAAAAAAGGGGTGTATGGACCACCTCAGCTCTGCCCAAGATCACCATCAGCGAGGTCATTCCTGGCCAGTACATCAAGTTGGTCAATGAAGGGACCGAAAGAGAAGATGTAAGCGGCTACTTTTTACAAACCTGTCCGATTGTGGAAGACCACCAGTCCCTTTTTATCCTACCGGGCAGCTATATCGTGCTGGCTTCGCCACATTTTCGTGCAGATCAGTATCCGGACGTCGACGATTCGCATATTCATCAGCTGAAGACCGCCCAGTTTTGTGGTACCTTGGCGAGCAGACATCCGCAGGTTATTGTCTTGCGCGATGGGCTTGGTAGAAAGATCGCGTCTTACAGAGGTTGAGTCATGTCAGGGCATAATAAATGGTCGAAGGTCAAAAACCGAAAAGGCGCGGTAGATGCCAAGCGCTCCAAAGTGTGGACGAAGATTATTCGCGAAATCACGATGGCAGCAAAGCTTGGCGGTGAAGATCCAAATGGCAACGCACGTCTCAGAAAAGCATTGGACGACGGACGCCTTGCAAATATCCCTAAAGACACAATTCAAAGAGCCATGTCTCGCGCAAGCACCGATACCGGTGGAGCTGATTACGAGGAACTCACCTATGATGGTTATGGCCCCGCCGGCGTGGCTATCCTTGTGGAGTGCCTGACAGACAATCGCAATCGCACCATCGGTGACGTTCGCTCAGCGTTTAACAAAAATGGTGGCAACCTTGGATCGTCGGGCTCGGTGTCCTTCATGTTCAAAAAGAAGGGCCAGTTTGTTTTCGATAAATCTCCTGAGGAGGGCAAGGCGCCGAGTGAGGATGCGCTGCTTGAAATTGGCCTAGAGCACGATATCGAAGATGTGATTAACGACGGTGACAGCTTTGTTGTCCTGTGCGCCCCCGAGGGGTTTCACGCGCTGCGCGAGCTGTTTGTGAAAGCGGGTTACGTTCCATCAAGGGCAGAGCTTGCGCAAATTCCAGACTCAACCGTGCACATTGCTGGCGACCATGCCAAAACATTACTCAAGCTCATTGACATTTTGGAAGATCTTGACGACGTGCAAAATGTTTGGAGCAACTTCGAGATCGATGAATCCGAAATGGAAAGCTTGATGGCCACCGCATGATGCGGATTTTGGGGGTCGATCCAGGATCACGCAAGGCTGGCTTTGGTGTGATTGATTGCAGTGGCAATCGCATGATTCACGTTGCTCACGGCGTGTTGCGATTGGACGTCACGCGGGACATAGGCGCCCGTTTGCGTCAGCTGGCCGAGGGGATTCGAGATGTGGTTGCTGAGCACAAACCACAACTTGCCGTGCTTGAAGAAGTATTTATGAGCGAGAGCGCACGTTCTGCGTTGCTGCTTGGGCAGGCACGTGGTGCAGTGTTGGCTACTCTTGGTTTGAGCGGATTGACGACATTTGGATTGTCGACGACCACGGTGAAGTTAGCGATCACGGGTAGCGGCAGAGCCAGCAAAACCCAAATTGGTGAGATGGTGCGGCATGTGCTGAAGCTCGAGAAGAAGCCGGCCGAAGATGCAGCCGATGCGCTTGCTTTAGCCATCTGCCAAGGGCAGCGGGCGTTCTCGCAAATATCCCTCGAGACGCGTGAGCCAAAGCGATTGTCTACCGCGCAAAAGCGCCAAGCATTGGCGGCGCTCGCGAGATCACAAGGCATTACTCTGCCATGATTTGTTGCAGCATGGCTTCTGGCACAAGTGGCGATTCACCAATTATATTGCAGTCGCAGACGTAGTTAACCCATAGGTCGGTGCCATCAGGCTGCCAATTGAGATCGCCGTTTTGTCCAAAATTGCGATTTAATTCATGAGAGAAGCTGGAAAAAGTTCCACCCGATATTTTGGCGAGGCGACCCCAAGAGTTGGTTGTCGCAAAACACTGACCTGTCTGATCATCGCCTTGCGCATACACCACGGTTTCTTCGTGTGGCTCAGGAGAAACAAAGGGATAGCCCAGGCTAAACCATGCCGATATTTTGCGGGCCATATAAAGCTGCACGCCGCAGTGCTGCCCAATTCGACCGCGAATTTCAGCGTAATCGGTGCAGCACCCTGGGACAACGCGATAGTAGCTGCAGAGCCCATGTTTTTGCTGATAATAGTTGTTAATCAAAACGAGCGGCGTGATGCCTAGCGCAGAGCCAAGGTCACGGTAGGTGGTATCCCATTCTTGCTGCGTGGCAGGGCCCTTGTTGTAGCCGAGCACGCGATTGCACACCATGGTTGCCCAAATGCCACAACCGTTTGGGCCAGTGTTCAGGCTCTTCGGTTTTTGAATTGCCCAGTCAGGCGGAATGGGGAGCTTTGTCGGGGGTGTCGCTGCTAGGACTTTCTCAGCGCGCTCATCATGAGGCCCGCCGCTGATATTGAGCACGTCGTCGTCAATCTGTTCTTGTTGCACGGCATCTTCAGTAAGAGATAGAAGTTGCTTGAATCCATTTTGGTCGTTTGAGATGACCAGCACTTGGTTGGGCTTTTGGCATTGAATGAGTCGACCTATTTCTTTAAAAAGCGCTGGTGCTTCGTGATACAGATTCTTTAATGTTCCACAATAAGCAGCTGGATCGGTAATCTCAGGGTTGCTCTGTGCGAGGGAAGGCACGTAAAGATATGATTTCTTGGTTGCCATGTCAGCCGGCTTTTGATCTTCGCATGTAATGGTACTGCAGGCGCAAAGCCAGACTGAGAGAATGCAAATGACGAGCAGAAGGACGCGCATCCAGCGAGGTTAGCGCAGCTCATTGCTTTGCTGCAAGCTTACCCGCGTTTTAACCTGATCGTGGAAGATAGTTTTCCGGATTCACGGGAACTCGATTTTTGCGCACTTGAAAATAGACACGTGGTGACTCGACTCCACCAGTCGTGCCAACGATTCCAATGGGCTCACCTTTTTTGACTTGCGCGCCCTGACTTACCGACGTGTGATCGAGATGGGCGTAGACAGTGACAAACGGGTCTGCATGGCGAATGATCACCACTTGCCCGTAGTGTGTGCCCTGATCACCGACAAAAATGATCTGGCCATCTGCGGCCGCGAGAACTTCGCTGTCAGCCGGTGCACCAAAGGCAATTCCTTCGTAAATATGATTGGGATTTGGATCAAATCCCCGAAACAACACGCCATGTTTGACAGGCCAATCAAACAAAATGGTGCGCTTGTCGTCGTTATCTTTTTCAACTCTTGCTATTTTTTGGGGAGACGACTTTTTGCCGGGCGTAGGGTTGCTGGTATTTGTTTCGGGTATGAAAAGAATTTGCCCAGATCGAAGGGACTCTGGAGACGACAGCCCATTCATCTCCATCAATTCTTCCGTGCTCACACGATGCTTTTGCGCGATCTTATGCAAGTTATCGCCAGCCCTCACCACATGAATTTCGCCCGCAGCCGCGTGCTCTCCTTGAGAGCGAGGCGTGAAACAAGCGCTAAGGCCTAAACAGAAAAGAATGGAGAGTACAAGCTTCATGGCTACGAGTATCTCACGAAATACACGCAATTTTGCAACCGGTTGAAATACTTAGATTTTTAGTGATTGCAATAATCCGCCAATCGTGTAAGTTTTACTTTGTATTATAAATAATATTTTATTAAATATGATTAACAGTGCAAAAATAGCAACTTTGGCCTTGTTGGTGGGCTTCGCTGTCTATCTGGCGGCGTTTCGTGATGGTGGCGATGATACGTCGCTGTCCATTGCAATTGTGACCCACTCCACTGCAGACGTAGATTACTATGAGCTTACAAAGCCGAACCACGCCGACTACGCTGCACGGCATGGCTATACCTATTGGCCACGGACTGGGCGTATTTCGGGGACTCAATTTTTTGATCCAAACGCCAAGAAGCGTGTTTGGCGCCTCGGGCTCTATTGGCAAAAGATTGCTGCAATGGAGCAGGCTTTAGAGAGAGAATATGATTGGGTCATGTGGGTAGATGCGGACGTTGTATTCACCAACCCAAATGTTAAAATTGAAAGCATCATCGAGCGCTATGGCAATGATAAGGATCTTATCGTTGCAACCGATCTCTGGCTTGGCCGGCACGACCAAATTAATTCTGGTGTGTTTTTGGTACGCAATAGTCCCGGTGGGCGCAAACTTATTGCCGACATCGCGTCGCTTTATACGAAGTATAAAAATCGCCGCACGCCTGAGCAGCAAGCTCTACAAGATACAATTTTGAACGAGAATGGTCTGGTGGAAAACGCGGTGATCGTTCCACAGCGTGCAATCAATGCCTTTTATGATGTGGCTAAGATTGCACCGAAGAATGCCAATTGGCACGCTTGTGATTTCGCGGCGCATGTGTGTGCGACGCCAGACAAGCGCGGGAAAATCGAGCAGCTCTTATCGCGCCTTGACCGTCAAGAGTTTGAGTGCAGCGACATGGTTTTACCTGCGCCGATTAAGTATGTGGCCACACCAAAACCAACAACAAATAAAGTCAAAGATGCAGCTTCTACACTGCCAAAGGTGGAGGGCAACACATTGCCCAACGTCGATGGATCTTTAAAAGGCCAAACGGCTCTCAGCGCTCCAACCATGAGCCCAGACAAACAAGCCATTGTCACGCTGTGATGGCGATGCAAGGCGTAAGACAAAATTCGCACAAACAATAATAGACCTGTCATGCAACCTGCTAGAAACACAGCCACGATGATAAGCGATTCCGGGTGAAGCCGAATTGCTTGGGTGAGATGGGTCAGAAAAAACTCATATTGGCCAAGCGCCTTGAGCAAATAGCTGCCTGAAATTCCTGGCAACAGCATCGCGCAGATCGCAGTTGCACCGCAGGCGAAAATAAATAAAAAACTATGCGCAGAGCGCAGCGCTGGTACGCCTACCACGAGATAGGCAAACAGCGCAAAAATGCCAATCAACAAGTAATGCGTAAGTTGCGGATTGTGTAGTTTGGAAAACGGCACACGCAGCGACGCGAGTACGAGGCCAAAAAAGAGTGCGTTTGTCTGACTCGGGAACTTAGAAATAAGCGCAGGTAGGAGGTGCGAAAGCGTTAACACCGCAGTTGCAATGCCAAATCCGAGAGGCAGCAAAAAGTCAATCTGTACGCCCTTTTTGCCCGAAACCGTTGCCCACACATTGCGTGGCGTAATGCTATGAATGGCCTCAATGAGACGGGCATAAATGCCCAAGATGAGCGCCATCATACCACCGCTGATACCGGCAGGCACAATATCGACGGTGCCCATGCACAAGCCTTTCAAATATAATTTGCTTGGCTCTTGCCACTTCACAGTTTTTCCTCGCTGGCGTTTTTGTATTCAGCAAAGGCTGCAAACTGGTCGAGTTGAAGTTTTTCTACCCATGGCAGTAAGCGCTGGCAGGTGAGTTTCATCTCGATGGGCGTCACAGAAATTTGGCCATCTGCTACGGCCTTGCAATCGGTCCCTGGAAGATCTTGATAGCCACTCCATTGTCCGCCAATCCAGTAGTAAGACTGTCCTCGCGGATCTTTTCGTTCTTCCACATCGGCTGCATAGTCATGTTTCCCGAGGCAGGTGACGGCAAATCCGGGTTTGACGATGCGTTTGGGCACGTTCACATTGAGCAAGGCGCCCTTCGGTAAGGGATGTTTGAGCAAAGTCCGACAAAGCTCGAAGGCAAAGCGCCCGGCTGGCACAAAATCGAGATCGTGATTGCCAACTAATGACATCGCCACCGACGGAATGTCTAGAAAAACACCCTCCATGGCTGCCGACACAGTGCCAGAGTAAAGGATGTCGTTGCCCAAATTGGCGCCGTGGTTGATGCCGGAGACAACCAGCGCGGGTTTGGTGTCACGCAAGATATGATGAGCAGCCATATAAACAGCATCGGTCGGTGTGCCGTCGACCGCGTAAACCTCAATCGCCTGATGGGGAGCGCAGTTGATGTCGGCAAAACGCTGCAGTCGCAACGGTCGACGTAAACTCATGGAGTGGCTCACAGCGCTTTGATCGATGGCTGGAGCGACCACGACGACGCGCCCGAGGGGGGCGAGGGCGCGCGCGAGGGTTTGGACACCTTGGGCCAAATAGCCATCATCGTTGCTGACAAGTATGGTAGGGAGGGACATAGAAGTCTTTTAGCATCAATTTCTAACTTAAAGGAGCGTAATTGACATTCGTCGCCCAGACGTGGATGGGTTTGCAATGCGCGTTCAAAGATTTCTACTCGCCTGTGTATGTGCCTGCTTCGCGTGTGCGAGTTGTGTGTCGGTCAAGGTGTATGAGAAAGAGCGTCTTGCTGATCGCACCATGGTTTTTGACTACAACGAAATCGTCTCGACGCTAGACGTTGATGTTTTGGCAGCCCGCGAGGGATCAATCGGTGGTTTTTCCTATGAGGGAGCAGGCGGGTGCTCATGCAAGTAAAACGTGCCGGCCTCCTGTTGCTGGTGTTTCTTTTTTCACTGACAGTACACGCAGAGCTAGATGATAGTCTTTCGATAGGCGCGACCGCCTACCTTCAAACTGATGGTGCAGACCATATCGGAGGCAATCCAAAGTTAGATGAAGATGAGTTTGTTTTTGAGGGAATTATGATCCTCAATAAAACACTCAGCGAGAGAGATAAGCTAAACGTGAAGCTTCTTGGTGACCTCATTTCATCTGCTTCAGAAACGCGCCTGTTTAACCCTCAGTTTCGCGCGCTTCAGTCGGGCGCAAGCGGCAACAAGCGTATCGCGACCGACATCGGATATGCGCACAGATTCGATGGGTTTACGATGGGCGTGCACGGAGGCTATAGCTATGAAGCTGATATCTATATGTCATGGCCCTACGGCGTAAATTTTGGCATTCCCATGATGGGCGGCAATAGTGTGTTGGGCATTCGCCTAGACGGCTACACGGACTACTTTTTAAACAAATATTACAACGGCACCACACACGGCTATGCCTATCGCCAGACTATTTCTACCGAAGGCTCTCTTACGCAAGTTCTCTCGCCACTCGATATTTTGAACCTCACACTGACTTATATCTTCCAAACTGGCACGCTCCAAACGTCATATTATTCTGTCTTTTTGAATAACGTTGAACAACGTGAGATTATGCCACCTCAGCGTCATCGCGGTGCTGTGAGTGCGAGGTGGAAGCATAGCATTTCACCGATGAATACGCTGGAGCTGGGCTATCGATTTTACGGTGATACTTGGAACATCTATAGCCATACTGCTGAGGTGAAGTTGTTCCAGTATTTTTTCGCAAAGCGCTTTTTGCTTGAACCGAGTGTGCGATTCTATACGCAAACCGGGGCTTACTTTTACGAAAGGGCGTTTGCGACGCTTCCAACCTATAGAACCTCCGATACTGATCTTGGGCCATTTACCGGCGCAATTTTTGGGCTGGGCGCATCACTGATCCGGCCGCCATTTTTTCCTTTTTGGCTAGATAATGTTGCGATTACTGGCAACTATTGGTTGCGCGATGATGGCTTTCAAGTTTATTGGTTTGATATGTCTGTTCTGAGTCGGTTCTAGGAGATTTCAGTGAATGCAATCTATGTATTGCGCCTGACGCTATTGTTGTTTGTTCTTTCCCAGCATCTCGCTGCTGCTGTAGAAGAAAAGCTCGCTCCCGCCTTCGAAGCAAAAAACCTAGGTGGCCAGAAATTTGTTTTTAATCCAGCGGCGTTAGAAAAACCAACACTCATTGTTTTTTGGGCAACTTGGTGTGAAAGCTGTCGCAACGAAATTCCTGTGCTCAAAGACCTGTATAAAAAGAATGGAAGGGACGTTGATATTGTTGCAATTGATATCGACACGGACATCGACAAAGCCATTCAGTTTGTGAAGCAGGCAGAGATGGAATTTCCTGTTGTGCAAGATGGCAAAGGAAAACTGTCGGATCTTTTTGGTGTGACAGAAACGCCGACATTCGTTGTTGTCGATCGGCAAGGTAAAATCAGGCAAACTGGCAACCGTGTGAAATATCTGCTGCCGAAGCTATTGGCTCTTGGACAAGAAAAATCTCCTCCTGCGCCAGTGAAGTCGAAAACAAGTCACACACGAGAAGCTGTTTTGATGGGCACGAGCATATCGATCGTCGTTTTGAGCGATGAGCATGAGAAAGCCGAGCAGGCCATCGATGCGGCTCTGGCTGAGATGAAGCGCATTGAAGACTTAATGACCGATTGGCGAGAGAGTGAGCTCATGACGATCAATCACATGGCGGGCAAGAAGCCGGTCAAGGTAGATCCTGAGATTCTCTTTTTGCTGGAAGAAGCAAAGAGAGTGCATGAAATCACCTCGGGTGCGTATGATATTACCTATGCGTCTGCTGGAAGTTTGTGGAATTTCAATGCTCCAAATCCCAAGCCACCACGAGATGCAGACATCAAAAGAAGACAACGTCTTGTCGGGATTGAGAACTTACAAATCGACAAAGTACGTGGGACAGCTTTTTTAAAGAAGAGAGGTATGAAGATCGGTTTGGGTGGTATCGCGAAGGGATATTCCGTCGATCGGGCAATGGATATCTTGGGGAAATCTGGTTTCACCGACTACGGGGTGAATGCTGGCGGAGATTTAGCTGTTCGAGGGCGCAACAACGGGCGCATGTGGAATATCGCGATTCAAGATCCGCGTGACAAGAGCAAGAACTTTGCGGTGATTCCCATCTCGAACGGTGCAGTGGCGTCGTCAGGCGATAGCGAAAGGTTCTTTATTTATAAGAATAAGCGTTATGCACATATCATTGATCCGCGCACGGGATATCCGGCAGAGCAGTGTCAAAGCGTGACGATTTTGACGAAGAAAGCATACTGGGCGGATGCCTTGGCAACAGGCGTTTTTGTGCTCGGCCCAATCGAAGGTATGAAGGTGATTGAGAAGCTGGATGGTGTTGAGGGGGTGATTGTCGATGGGGGTGAGGAGACACATGTTTCGAGTGGATTGAGCAAAGCGAATGCAAGGTGGACACCGGCCACACCCCCTAGACTAATTAAATAGATTTAATATATGGAGTGGGTATCAATGTCTGCAAATTTGGTTTAATTATGAATAAATTGAAAGTTTACTTTTTTGTTTGCTTTATTCCTGCCTCACTCTTTGGCTCACTCAGTACGCAGGCCAGTGGTCATGGAGCGCCCGCTGTGCGGCGCACAGATCCGCACCAGCAGCTTGCGCAGATAGCTCATGCGCAAGAAGTCGTAGGGCCAGCGGCACCTACCTGGGACAGCCTGTATGATACACTGCAATCTTGGCTCCGCTGGCCAGACAGTGTTATCCGAACAGTTTTTCAATATTATTTTGGCCGGGCAGAATTCGGACCGCTCCAACTTGCTTCGCTCTATCGCGAACTGTCTCTAGACGGAGCTCATGGCCACTCTTTCATCGAGATACTCGCTCGCGACCGCGACGAAGAATTACTTTCACATCCACCAACATTTGCGCGCCTGCGAGACATGGGCATGCTTGAACACAGCCACATACATGTGCCCGCTCGAGGTGCCTCTTCTATTTTGATCATAGGGCGTGAGACGATGGTTCCTGCCCGCCTTGCCCACCCGTTACTGACGCATCACCCAGAAGTTGACCGACTTTTCCTTCGTTTTGCGCATGCCTTTATTTTTCTTAATCAACGCTATTTGGCTTTTACCGAACATGCGCAGGTGCACGCGCGGAACAACCATCACGGTGCCTTAGTGCGCTTTGTCGACTCCCAGCGGCTGCCGGATCAACCGTCTGCGTCTGCAGCGCTTGAGATAGTGCGAATATATGGGAGGTTTATGGAGAGACCGAACCGGATCCTCCTTGAGCATGAAAGCCGGTACTTCCCGAGTCTCATGTCAGCGTATTTGCTTTTTGAGATGATGAGTTGCAGTTACCATGGCTCGCTCCTGCCAAATGATCGCCTTCGGCATCTGCCGCGCGCGCTACAGGATGAATACCTGAGTGTCACCCTTGGCCTGCAACAACTCTTGCTGCAACTTTATCCGTATGCAAGACAGGTGCGCGAAGCCGTTGGTTTAACATTGCCGTTACCACAATTTTCGTTTCCGTTACCAGCCTCGCATCGAATGGACCTGCGAAACCGCGATGAGGTAGCTCGATTACTGGGATCTCCCACCGTCACCATCGAAGGAATTCAGGCAGAAAACGTGCGAAGGCAGACGGCCGCCCATTTGGCTGCGATCCGAAGAAACGAGGCGTTGTATCCGACGCCAGAAGCATTTGTGCGTTTGGCAGCGTTGCGAGATTTTCTAGCCATCCACATAGACGGAACGCCCGTCAACGAAGATGTAGAGGCAGCTCTATTGAGCGAGCTCAATCAATTGCGTCAATTTGTGAACCAGAATGCTGCAGCGTTGGACACAGAAGCTCGACGACGAATTCTTGAGCAAGTAAAAATAGTGGCTGAGAAAATCCGCTTTCACATTTCTTTCTTGGTTGCCCAAGAAGCGCGTCGATTGCAGGTAGAACTCGGAATGCGCTAGCGATTCGCTATTGCGCGCACCGATCCAACAAAGAAACCGAAGATACCACCCAGCAGCGCACCCACGCCGGTGATGACGTATTTGGCAGCAAGTGACGGAAGTTTGAGCGCACCCGATGTGACCCCCAAAGGCACAGCAGCAGCTGTACCCACGACGTTAAAGGCAACGTTGGAGCTGGTGTTTGCTACCCACCCAATGTGCTGGCGAGCCGGCACACTCGCTGCCGGAGCCGAGACTGCACCCGCGATGAGGCCTGCTGCACCAGCCGGAATGGTAGACACGCCACCGGCCACATAGGTCGCACCATGCATGGCCATACCGACGAGCCCCTCGCTAAAACCGACTCTGTCAATCGCGTTATGAAGTTGTGGATCTTGTGTGTCACCCCGACCGAGGAAAGTGTCTGGCACAGCCATCAGGCCATAGCCAGCAGTTGCGCCACAGGCGAGTCCCATGTTAACGCCACCGGTTATGGAATTCTTGAACTTCTCCCATCTCGTGGCTCCATCCGTATTGAAGTCGAGCCGATCGGGTAGACCATCAATAAAAGCAGTTGCTCGGCCTATTACCCGCGAACCAGAGGCGACTTGAAACGTCGTCTCCACTGGCGTGTTGCAACAATTAGCGGCTGCTTGACCGTTGGTTGGATTCAAAGGCATTTCGGCTGCTCCCTGCATTGATATGGTGTGTTTCGTGCTGAGTTCTATTCAGCATTGATATACCTTGGCGCGGTCTTTTGGGTTGGCCTAACTTTTTTTTGGCCGTGCTTGCTATGCGACAGGAGAATGTCACAAAATGCAAGAATGAAAATTTCCGTCTTAGTCCTGATTTTGTTCCTGGCATCTTGCACAAATCAAACCTCCACTGCGCAGGCCCAAAACTTGCAATGGTATTCGACGTGCGGAGATCCGGTCTGTCGCGCGGGTGGCCATCGGACGCAACCGAATGTTCCGCCATGCACACTTTTGCAAGCTCTGGGATCCGCTTGCAATTCGGCGGGTCAGCGGTGTGATCCTATCAATGACTGCAACTCACTCTATGTGTGTAGCGACCAAGACCCAACAAAACAAACGGGAGGCTGCCCCATTTCTCGGCGCGCATATAAAAGCGAAATTAAATATCTTAGCCAGGAGGATCTTCATCGACAACATGATGCGATGATGCGCTTGCATTTGGCGACATACAAATATGCGTGGGATTCAAAAGAGACACCCTTGCACTTGGGTTTTATCATTGACGATATCAAAGATTCGAGCATGATAAAACAGATAGCTAGCGATGGCAATCATGTGGATTTATATGCATATACATCTATGTTGGCTGCGGCTCTGCAGGTACAGGCCGAAGAAATTGCGACGCTTCAAAACGAAATCGTGCACTGCCATCGTTAGGAATATTCAGCTTAATGCGCACTGCCCAAAATCGCCAGCAGCAACAATGCCACGATATTGGCAATCTTAATCATCGGATTAATCGCCGGCCCCGCCGTATCTTTATACGGGTCGCCCACCGTATCTCCCGTCACCGCAGCCTTATGCGCGTCAGACCCCTTGCCGCCAAAGAATCCATCCTCAATATATTTTTTAGCGTTATCCCATGCACCACCGCCTGCCGTCATCGACAAGCCGACAAAGAGCCCTGTGATTACAATTCCCAAAAGCATAGAACCAAGCGTGGTAAATGCTTCTGTTTGACCAATCGCAAAATACACGACGAAATACACCAAAACTGGCGCGCAAACAGGCAGTAGCGACGGAAGAATCATCTCTTTGATGGCAGTCTTTGTTAAAATATCCACCGCGCGACCATGATCCGGTTTCTCAGTTCCATTCATGATCCCGGGTTTTTCCTTGAACTGTCGACGCACTTCGACCACTACCGATTGTGCCGCACGGCCCACTGCCATCATGCTCAGTGCACCAAACAGATAGGGTAGCAGTCCACCAAGCAGCAAACCCACAAGGACAAATGCGTCAGCGAGGAAAAATTGCACGTTGAGATGTGGGAAAAAGTGTTTCAGGTCCTCGAGAAACGCCGCAAAAAGCACGAGCGCAGCAAAGCCAGCTGAACCTATGGCATAACCTTTCGTCACAGCTTTGGTGGTGTTGCCTACTGCGTCGAGTGCATCGGTCGTTTTGCGCACATCCGGTGGCAAGCCACACATTTCTGCTATGCCACCAGCGTTGTCTGTTACCGGTCCATACGCGTCGAGTGCCACGATCATGCCAGCAACTGCAAGCATCGTAGTGGCGGCAATGGCAATGCCGTACAGGTAGGCATTCTGATAGGCGACGATAATGCCAATGCTGATCACGATCACGGGGAGAGCCGTTGCTTCCATGGAGACGGCAATACCCTGAATAATATTGGTGCCATGACCAGTGAGTGAAGACTCAGCAATGCTTCTTACAGGCCGGCTCTTGGTTGTCGTGTAATACTCGGTAATCCACATGAGTAAGGCAGTCACGACAAGCCCGGTTATCGCACAGCAAAAGAGATTCTTCCCAGTGAACAGTTTGGCCCCAATCGAAAACTGCGTGTCGAAACCCACAAAGTGATAGGTGATGAAAAATACTGCGACTGCAGAAAAGACTGCAGTTGCAAAAAATCCTTTGTAGAGCGCGCCCATAATGTCCTGTGACTTCGAGAGCTTGACGAAGAACGTACCAATCACCGACGCAAAAATGCACAAGCCTGCGATCAAAAGCGGATACATCAGCAGAGTTTCACGCGCTGCGCCCTGAAAATAGATGCCAGCTAAAAGCATGGATCCTACGAGTGTGACCACGTAGGTCTCAAACAAATCCGCCGCCATGCCGGCGCAATCACCGACGTTGTCGCCAACGTTATCGGCGATAACTGCAGGATTTCTCGGATCATCTTCTGGAATGCCAGCCTCGATTTTGCCGACCATATCGGCGCCAACGTCCGCACCTTTCGTGAAAATGCCACCGCCAAGACGTGCAAATATAGAAATAAGCGACGCGCCAAACGAGAGCGCGATCAATCCGTTGAACAGCTGTCGATCGGTAATCCCGAGATTTGTCAGCAAAATATAGTAAAGCGCAATGCCGAGAATGCCGAGGCTAACGACCAAAAGGCCAGTGATTGCTCCCGATCGAAATGCAATGTCAAGCGCGCCCTGCATGCTGGTCCGCGCGGCTTCACAGGTGCGCACATTGGCCCGCACCGAAATATTCATGCCAATAAAACCAGCGATGCCCGATAAGAGTGCGCCGAGGACAAAGCCGAGGCCAACAGTCCACCCCATGAGCAGAGTGAGGCCTATACAAATGACGACGCCGATTACTGCGATAACTTGATATTGGCGGTTAAGATAGGCCCGCGCGCCTTCTTGGATGGCGCTGGCGATTTCCATCATCTTCGCTGAGCCAGTGTTCTTGGCGAGCACCATGCGAATGAGAACGAGCCCATACAGAAGTGCAAAAATACCCGACGCGAGTACTACCCATAAGGCGCTCGAAATCATGCGATGATCCTCCAAAACACTCTTGTATAACTCGCTAACAATCCGATTGGCGAAAACTATTCAAGATTTTTTTGGAAAATGGTCGGAGCGACAGGATTTGAACCTGCGACCCCTAGACCCCCAGTCTAGTGCGCTACCAAGCTGCGCCACGCTCCGATTGACAGGGTGCGTATAAAAGCAAAATCCTTTGGTCAATGGCCGGCAACGTGATAAATAGAATTGCTCCCATCCACCAAACCTAGGTAGTCGCCGTGAAATGTGTGTACTGTGGCTCGCCTGATACCAGCGTGATCGATTCCCGGGAAACAGAAGATGGCAAAGCCATTCGCCGGCGGCGCTCCTGCGTGAGCTGTCCGCGGCGCTTTACAACCTACGAGCGCGTGGAAGAAATGGCCTTGCAAGTCATTAAGCGCGATAACCGAAGACAATTATTCGATCGCACCAAGCTTGTCGCAGGGATGAGACGCGCATGCGAGAAGCGTCCAGTGTCGACCTCGGACCTTGAAGAGATCGCATCAAGTATCGAGCGCGCCGCCCAAGAGCTGGGCGAGCGCGAGATTGCTGGACAATGGTTTGGCGAGCAAGTGATGAAGGCGCTGCGGCAAATAGATGAAGTGGCGTATGTACGATTTGCCAGCGTGTATCGGTCGTTTCGCGATATGAATGAGTTTGCCGAAGAGCTCAATAAGATGCGGCGTGAGGATGCGCATGGCTAGATCTTTCTTCGAGATTTCACCATTCGGTTTCATACTTGACGGTGACCAAAGCGCTGCTCACTTCACAGATCGTGACGACATTTTTTTTCAAATCGCGCTTCGTGAAGCCCAAAACGGAGTCGGCGGTACGCATCCGAATCCGCCGGTTGGAGCGGTGGTGGTGAAGGATGGCCAAGTGATTAGCACGGGCTTCCACGAAAGAGCCGGCGAGCCTCATGGTGAGGCCATTGCGCTCATGCGCGCGGGCAACAAGGCGAGAGGGGCAACGCTTTATGTGACGCTTGAGCCCTGCAGCCACTTTAGGAAAAAGACCCCACCCTGTGCAGAACATGTGGTGCAATCGGGTATTGTGAGGGCGGTCGTTGGTGTGTCTGATCCGAATCCATTGGTGAATGGCCACGGAATCGAACGCTTGAGGCAAGCTGGCATCCAGGTGGATATGGTAAAGCACAAGGAGCAGGCTGCTTGCGCGAGGCAGCTCATTGCACCATTTGAGAAAGCAGTGCGCAAAGAGATGCCGTGGTTGGTTGCGAAAATGGCTGCCTCGCTGGATGGGCGTATTGCTATGGTCGAAGGAGCTCAGACCGAACTGACTGGAGCTGAATCCCGCGCCGTTGTGCATCAATTACGAGACCGCTGCGATGCTATTTTGGTTGGCGCAAATACGGTGGCCGTCGACAATCCACGGCTTACCACGCGTCTCTCTGACGGGAAGGAAGGTCGGCATCCACTTCGCGTCGTGGTGGACAGCACGTTGCGAACAAATCCCTCGGCGAATGTCTATGATCGATCGCATGGCAACGCTCTTGTCGTGCATACCTCCAAAGCATCTGCCGAGAAAATTGCGGAATTCGATCGTGCTGGAATTGTTCGCTGTGAGGTGTCAGCACAAAACGGTCGTGTAGATTTGCGTTCTGCCTTACAACAAATCTGCCACAAAGGCATTACCAGTGTCATGCTTGAAAGCGGTGGGAAAATGTTGGCATCGCTTCTGGCTGCAGATCTATGTGACGAGTTTTGGTGGTTCACTGCGCCTGTGCTAATGGGTGGGCAAGGCGTGCCTAGCGTTGCACCCATACCCAATGCAAATTTTAGCACATTGCGTTTTGGTGAAGCCATTAAAACCAAGCAGTTAGGAAATGACGTGCTGTCGGTGGCCGCGATGAGAGCCTCGTTCCTTATTGCTTAATAAGCCCTAACGCGCGGATAACGCTTTTTTTACTCTTCGGCCACGATCGGTATCGAGGTGCATATCGAAGTTTTCCGGGGACGATTTCAGCTCAGCAAGAGGCGCCCGATTGCCAAGGGCTACTTGTGGAAAGGCAATGTCTTCGGGCATCACGATATCTGGACATTTGCCTCCCGCTCTGATCGCGTCGCAATACTCTTGGGTAGGTTCTTCGCAGCATCCCATGAATGGGTTCACAATGGTGGATTTCCAATCCCGCGGGTAAATATGTGTCATCACGGAGCCTGAATACTTGATATAAGGCCATATATGGTCTCGTAGGAATAATTCATCATCACCATAATGATAACGATATGGAAAGGACTCCATCAACGTTTTAAGATTAGTGAAGTCACCCTTACCAGAGTGCATTCCACCCCACATGCTGGCATTCATAGGACCAATACACAAAGCGAGAATACCGAGTCTGTGATATTGCATTCCGCTATCGATCCATTCCCCTACGGCATACGCTTCCGCTGCGGTTAAGCGCCAGTCCACGTCGCGAAGCAAGTAGCGTATACGCTGTTGTTCAGGCATTTCTTCTGCCGCTACCATAAAACGCCAGAACGTCGCATCCTTGTCGACGCGGGGCATGCCGTTGTCAATATAAGCAATCTCGCAACCAGCTGCGATAAGTTTTTGAATATATGCGTCCGGTGTTTCACCAATAAGATCACCAAGCACGGCCTTTAAATCAGGATTTCTTTTGGCAACATACACGCGCACAGTGAATGTTTCATACCCCCACAGATTGTCGGTTATTTTATTGGCGTGTTTGATATGCGAAATGCTCTCTAAGTACTCTAGAAAACCGTCATAATACTCACTTTTATTTCCGAACAATGTAACAGACATAATTCGTGCTTCACTGGGAACTTTCCAGTACTTCTTTTTCGATGCGATAGGCATTGTGCTAGAAATCAGTGGCTGGCCTTTGGGCTGGTATTGGTACTGCCAGATATCTATTTGCGGGCAAAATGGTTGGCAATCAGAAGCGCCCCGGTAGTTTTTGAGAATGGTATGGTCGTAGACGTGCGCCAAGCGCTTGGGCATAAACGGCTTCCACACCGGAAGCAAGATGTTGCTACGTCCCTTCTCGCCTGGTTTGGGCTTTGCATAGACGAATGTGCAAGCACCCGTAAGGGTGAGCATGGCGAGAAAGAACAATGAAAACCACTTCGTCATAAGCTGCCCATTGATTGGGAAGAATTTTGCTTTAGCAGACGTTGATACGGAAACCTGGAGAGAACTGCTAATGATAAAAGCAAAAATTGGCTCCCTTTTGTTATGCCTTTCCCTACCCTTGTTATTTGTTAGTTGCAATAGTGGGTCCCCCGCTTCGGTACCAACCCTCCCAACGGTGGGGGCCGTGCAGGCACCAACACGATCTGCTGCAGTGGTGGGAAAACACGAGCAGGATGCCTGCCATCCAGTTTTAAGCTCCGGCGCTTACGGGCAGGGGAATTGTGAAGACGGCCTGGTTTGTCTGCCAGACATCTATGATGCGGCACAAGCCAAAGGAGTTTGCCGCGTAGAATGCATGAAGGTGGTAGAAAAAGCTGATGGGAGTGGAAACACAATTGAAAAAGCGCCGGAAAATTGCCCGACGGGAAGAAGCTGTCAAATCGTGGTGGGAACCAATTTGGGGGTTTTGGGGCATGAGCCGGATGTTCTTGGCGCGTTTTGCTTGGCGTCTCAACGAGAACGAGATGGATTATGCGTGGCACTCTCAGACGACAACGCCTGCACAAACGGACGTCGCTGCGCACCAAGCGATATGTCTCTCAATGACCAGCAACAAGTGGTGGCGAAATCCTATGTTTGCCGGGATACATGCCATTACGATGCAGCAGATGTGACCAAGGGGTGTAAAAGCGGCGAAATATGTTTTGAGCAAAATGGCGGTATCTGCGCAACCGCGGTGACATGGGCGAGCATCACAGATTTTGCGGGCGGCGGGCATTTTCCAAGGCAAAAGCTCTGCAATGAGCAGGCCGATCACCGCTTTTGTGATGGGCGCCCCTTTGCAGGTCTAGGCGATGATGCCGGGCATGCGGAATGTGTGGAGATCACGCATGCAACGGGCGTTGGATTGTGTTTTGCGGTTTGCAGCTCACCCTCCATCGATCGGAATGGAGATGGCAAGATTGACGAACATGAAAAAGGCCAACAAAATAAATGTCCGGCCAATTTTACCTGCTCCGGAGACTTAGGACGGGAAATCGGTATTGTTGTTGCAGTGGGAGATGCCACGACTGGCGAGCGTAGATCGTGTGATCCGACTAAGTGCCAGGCCCATCAGCCTTGCCCCGCCGAATGTGGGCTTGGTGACGCAGAATGTCTTTCGTTTGAGCGAGATGGTCATACCGTCAACTTTTGTGGAGCGCCAGCAGGGAGTTGTGAGCCAAAGCCAACAGTTTCGGTAACCCCTCCGGCGGCAACCAACGCCGCAACGACTGCAACCGCGGCGACCGTTCCGGCTTCAGCCCATCAAGCGAGCTTTACTGCTGATGCTTTTTTGGATGCCATGCTGCAACGAGGCAATTTTGAGCTGCCTTATGAGCTGAAAGGTGCTCGGTCAAAAGACGGGCAAACGCTAGTTGATTTTTAAGTTAGGTTCTGACAAAAGGTCTCATAAGGTTTTTTGTTTAATTTAGAGGTTTTGTGATGGCTAGCATCCTAGAGATGATTGAAAAGAAGGACCTGCGTGAGGGTTATCCCGAGTTTCGCGTGGGCGATACTTTGCGTGTGTTTTTTCGCATTAAAGAAGGCGACAAAGAACGCGTTCAGGTTTTTGAAGGCGTGTGCATTTCCAGAAAAGGTGGAGCCAATCGTGAGGCGATCACCGTGCGCAAGATTAGTTTTTCGCAGGGTGTTGAGCGTGTGTTTCCGCTTTCAAGCCCACGTATTGAAAAGATCGAAGTGGTGCAGGCCGGCCAAGTTCGCCGTGCCAAACTTTATTATCTGCGTGATCTGCGCGGCAAGAAAGCACGTATCAAGGAGCGTCAGGAATATCGAACTGATACGCGCGTGAATGCCGTTGTTGAGCCCGTGGTATAACGCCAATGCTCGCCAGATAGCTGGCGTCGACGAAGTGGGACGGGGACCTTTAGCTGGACCAGTGGTTGCAGCTGCCGTGGTCCTCGATCCTGAGAAGCCCATTTTGGGGCTAGATGATTCTAAAAAATTGTCAGAGAAAAAACGCGAGGCGCTTGACGAGATCATTCGTCATAGCGCCATTGCTGTTGGCGTGGGTCTTGTTGCGCCAACGCGTATTGATCAAGTTAACATTCTCAACGCCACGTTTGAAGCCATGGGTGCAGCCGTTCTGGAGATCCAGAGGAGCGCTCAAGTGCCACTGGTTGGGCTCTTGATTGATGGCAATACAACCATTCCCATGATGCAAGCGCTCATGCAACATGCCGTCGTGGGCGGCGATGCAATTTGGCCTTGCATCATGGCAGCATCCATCATTGCCAAAGTCTATCGCGATCGGCTGATGGTTGAGGCAGAGAAACTTTACGAGGGTTACGGGTTCGCGAAGCACAAGGGTTATGGAACACGGGAACATCTACGGGCATTGCACAAGCTTGGTCCCTGTCCGATTCATCGACGTAGCTTCACACCGGTTGTGCAAGGAAGCCTATGGAACGATTAGAGCGCGGCAAAGAAAGTGAAGAGTTAGCTGTGCAATGGCTTTTGCAAAGAGGTTTTGAGCTCGTGGCGCGCAATGTGCGCTATAAATTTGGCGAAATCGATATCATCGCTAAAGAGGGGCAGGTGCTGTGCTTTGTCGAGGTGCGTAGCCGGGAGAACGCGCAATATGGCGCACCACAAGCGAGTGTGCGCTTCGATAAGCAGGCAAAGCTGATCAAGGCTGCACAGATGTACTTGAAGCGATTTTATAAAAAACCTCCCTTTTGTCGTTTTGATGTGATCGCCGTGACAGGCTTTGGCATCGGCGCTCAGGTGGAGCATTTTAAGAGCGCGTTTGAGGTGCCGGCGGAGCCGAGGCGCTATCGGGGAAATCCATGGCGGGCGTATTAAGAATCGTCGCGACTCCGATCGGGAATCTTAAAGACATTTCTGAGCGCGCCAAAGAAATTTTGGCAGAGAGCAGTTTGATTTTAGCCGAAGATACTCGCCACAGTGGCCATTTGTTGGCAGCGCTGGGTATCACGAAGCCCAGGCTGGTTTCTTGCAATCAGCACAATGAGCTCGAGCGCGCGCCGGTTGTGCGTGAGCGGTTGGCGCTTGGCGAGAATGTTGCGCTTATCAGCGATGCGGGCGCACCGGCGATCAGTGATCCGGGCGGGCGCCTGGTTGATGCGATCGCTAAAGAGGGATATCGCGTCGAAGCGATTCCCGGGCCAAGCGCAGTGATCGCTGCTCTCATGGGAGCGGGGCTTCATACGCATCGCTACGTATTTTTGGGTTTTCTGCCAAAGAAAGGCAAGGAGCGTACCCGCTTGATAGAAGACGCGATGCGGGCAGGGTTTGCGCTGGTGATCTATGAGGCGCCGAAGCGCGTGAACGACACACTTGTGGACCTACACGCGCTCTGTGGCCCGCGTCGTGTTGTTGTGGCGCGTGAGTTGACCAAACAATTTGAAACCTTTCATCGCGGTTTGCTTGGCGGGGAACTAACGCCGCCATTCGTGGCGCTTGGCGAAGCTGTGATTGTCGTCGAAGCGGGGGATGCTGCAAAAGCGCTCGCGGAGATTGATCCGCTGGAGCGAATACAAACTTATTTTGCACAAGGTCTCTCCAAAAAAGAAATCGCCAAACGCATCGCGAGAGAGTTGCGTATGTCAGGCGCAGACGCCTATAAGCTTGTGTTGAGTCTGACGGCGAACAAGTAGCATGCAGCAATATACCGCACTTCTGCTATCCCTTGCGGTGGAAGCGCCAGCCGGCGTGATCGCGATGATGCTACTGCGGGGCGAGAGCACTTTATATATGCGTGCTGCAACTGTAGCAGTGGCATCGACGTTGCTATCTCATCCATTTGCCTGGTATGCCAACACCGTTTGGCTCTGGCACTTGCCGTTTGCTGAGCGCGCCGCAGTAATCGAATTATCCGTGGTGGCGTTCGAGGCGATGTTCTACATCTGGCTTGTGCCATTAAGTTGGAAGAAGGGCTTTATGGTCTCGCTCATCGCCAATACTGCTTCTTTCGCTCTTGGGCTGCTATGCGCGATCACGTCGTAGTCGCACAACCAGGAAAAGACCAGCTAGCAAAGCTGCGAAGGGGATTAGCGTCGCCGGCGAGTCCAGTAAAAGGCTGCTGCAGCCCTGCGAGGCTGTGTTGGTATTGTTGAGGTTTGCGATGAGTTTACCGGCATCGCCGGGGCAGGTGTCGACGCCTGTCACGCACTGCATGCAATCTGAGCAAGATGTGCCGGGGGCGACACCATCGTGAGGTGGGGTTACCCGACAGCAGCCATTGGTCACGTTGCAACAAAGGCCTGGCTTGGAGTCTGATGCGGTACATCTGGCGCCCACACTTTTACCGCTGCATGCGCTAACATCTGGGCTAATTACATCCGCATAGAGGCATGGCGCAATCGTCAAAACAAAGATGGCCATGGCCGCCGCTTGAATCCATTCTCTTCGCATCGTTCTTTCCTCACACAAACTCTTAGTGCTTGCCCGTGCAAGAATCGTTCAAAAAAGATTTGCTTTTTAGTCACGTCGGGTAACGGATTGTATTCTCGTAACCGCAGGGTAAGAAAAACGCATGACTGACCAACACGCTTTGCACAACATTCGCTTTTTTGGGCCGATGCCAAGTCATTTTCAAACGATTTTAACGCCAGAGGCACTGTCTTTTGTGGCGAAATTAACGCGCCAATTTGCTGGCACAATCGATGCACTTCTTGCCGCACGTCAGGCGCGCCAAGCAGAATTTGACAAAGGTGTGTTGCCGAATTTTTTACCTGAAACGCGGCAAATTCGGGAAGGCGAATGGAGTTGCGCTGCTCTTCCTGCTGACTTGCTTGATCGCCGGGTAGAAATTACTGGCCCTACAGATCGCAAGATGATCATCAACGCCTTGAACTCCGGGGCAAGCGTGTTCATGGCGGATTTCGAAGATTCAAGCACACCTACCTGGGAAAATGTGTTGGCGGGTCAGCTCAATCTTCGCGATGCAGTTCGCAAAGAGATCCACCATATCGAAACTGAAAATGGCAAGTGTTACGAATTGAATGCGAAGATCGCAATGCTAATGGTGAGACCACGTGGTTTGCATCTCTTGGAAAAGCACCTCTCTGTGGATGACAAGCCGGTCCCGGCATCGATTTTCGACTTTGCCGTGTTTCTCTATCACAATGCCAAGACGTTGATTGCCAACGGTTCTGGACCCTATTTTTACCTTCCCAAGTTGCAGAGTCATTTAGAAGCGCGTTTATGGAATGATATTTTCACGCAGAGTGAGCACGCACTTGGTCTTCCCACCGCATGTATACGCGCAACCGTGCTGATTGAGACTCTGCCTGCCGCTTTTGAGATGAATGAAATTCTCTATGAGCTGAGGAGCCGGGCAGCAGGACTCAATTGTGGCCGATGGGATTATATTTTTAGCTATATCAAAACTTTGCGCGAGCGCAAAGAAGCGGTGCTACCGGATCGCCAGCAAGTGACGATGGAACAGCCTTGCATGCGCGCATACTCGCAGCTTTTGGTGCAGACATGCCACCGCCGTGGGGTGCATGCCATGGGCGGGATGGCGGCGCAAATTCCCATCAAGGGCAATCAGCAGGCGAATGACGAGGCCATTGCGAAGGTGAAAGCCGATAAATTAAGAGAAGTGAAAAATGGCCATGATGGGACTTGCGTGGCTCATCCTGGTTTGGTGCCCGTAGCGCGCGCGGTTTTCGACGAATATATGCCCGCACCTAATCAGATTGGAAAAAGTTTTCCGAATGTGCATGTGACCGCCGCGCAACTATTGGAAACGCCAGCAGGGACAAGAACGCGAGAAGGGCTTACACACAGTATTCGCGTAGGTGTGCAGTATTTGCAATCTTGGCTACGGGGGCAAGGATGTGTTCCGCTCTATCACTTGATGGAAGATGCTGCCACGGCGGAGATCGCTCGAGCGCAGATATGGCAGTGGATGCATCATGGCGTACAGCTCTCAGATGGAACTCCGGTGACAAAAGAGCTCGTGGTGAGCATTTTGAACGGCGAGGTAGATCCGCGAGCTGATTCCACATCGGCTCGTGATTTGTTTTTGCAGGTTTCTACCAGCACGCAGCTATTAGATTTTCTGACAGTCCCAGCATATGACAAAATCCTGGCGAGTGAGAAATCCGGGGGAGATATCCAGCGCTTTGCTGACGTGAAGCGTCCATATACCGATGAAGACGTGAAGCGTTTGCGTAGCACTGTTCACATTGAGTATTCGCTTGCGCGTCGTGGCGCCGAGCGCCTTTGGAGAGACCTCCATTCGGAGCCTTACATTGCTGCTTTGGGAGCAATTACAGGCAATCAAGCGGTGCAGCAGGCCCGTGCTGGTCTAGGTGCGATCTATTGCAGCGGATGGCAGGTGGCAGCCGATGGCAATATGGCGATGCATACCTATCCGGATCAAAGTTTGTATCCGTCGAACAGCGTGCCAGAAGTTGTTCGTCGCATGAATCAGGCATTGTTGCGTGCGGATCAAATTGAACATGCTGAAGGGTTACCTGCGCGGGATTGGGTAATCCCCATCGTCGCGGACGCGGAAGCAGGTTTTGGCGGGCCATTAAATGCGTTCGAACTCATGAAAGCGATGATTGTGGCGGGAGCTGCTGGCGTTCATTTTGAGGATCAACTATCGTCGGAGAAAAAGTGTGGCCACATGGGCGGTAAAGTATTGATCCCGACAAGCCACTTTGTGCGTACCTTGGTCGCAGCGCGTTTGGCGGCGGACGTGATGGATGTTCCAACGGTTCTTATCGCAAGAACGGATGCTGATAGCGCCAGGTTGTTGACCTCGGATGTGGATGAGCGTGATCGCCGATTCTTGACGGGTAAGCGTACGGTAGAGGGGTTCTTTGAAATCAAGGGCGGTCTTGACTATGCCATTGCGCGCGCCTTGGTGTACGCACCATATGCGGATGTTCTTTGGTGTGAAACTTCTACGCCTGATTTGCAAGATGCAAAGCGTTTCGCGGAAGCGGTTTTGGCTGAGCATCCTCGTAAATTGCTGGCATACAATTGCTCGCCCTCGTTTAATTGGAAACGCCATCTCGGTGATGCAGACATCGCAAAATTTCAGCAAGAACTTGGTCGTATGGGTTATAAATTCCAGTTTGTGACGCTTGCTGGTTTTCACTCTCTGAACCACGGCATGTTTGAATTGGCGTCAGACTACAGAGAATCTGGAATGACGGCTTATTCACGCTTACAACAAGCCGAGTTTGGTGCGGAGGCAAAGGGTTATAGCGCAGTGAAGCACCAACGCGAGGTGGGGTCTGGGTATTTTGACGACGTTCTGCAGGTCATTTCAGGCGGATTGTCTTCGACAACCGCGCTGGCTGATTCGACGGAACGCCATCAGTTTTAGCTCAATGCTGGAAAAATATCGTTTCGTCCACATACCTGGACGCAACAAAGTTGCTTTCCAGCACAAGCACGCCGACAAGTTCACGTTCAGCGTTCTCACGTTTTGCAAAGACCCGATAGATTGGCGTCCCGATGGGAAGTCGCGCGAGCTGCAGGCGGAAATCACTCCCGTCGTTTGCATAAAGCGCGGCCGACGCCGCAATAGGCTCAAAGAAAATCTGGAAGGGCGCACGCGCATCCGCCTTCGACAATGCAATACCGTCGCTCTGCACCCGTGCCGCATTTTCTAGTGGCAGCGTACGCTCATTGACCAGACTCAGCAGATACGCTGCCACCTTAAACCCAACAGACAACACCTGCAGACGCAGGGACGGTTCCTCCAAAACATTGGTGAGTGACCTCGCGAAGAAATTTTGATCCTGCTCCTGACCATCCAAATTATTAATGGCCACAAAATTGACCGACGGAGCACCATCAATCAAGAGCTTCACGGAAATGCCCGGATTAAATACTTCCAATACCGGATCATTGAATGCTTTCGCCAGCGATAATCGAACGATACCGATGCCGCCCGTTGTAAAGACGCCACTAAAAGAATTTGGTTGGGGCTCCCAGCGCACCCTGGCTGCTGTGCCATAGCTGTGAATCACACGCTTTCGCTCCGCTGGCATTTCGTCGCCAACATGGCTGAAGGTGACCATCAAGTAATAGGGGTTTAGCAAGTTGAGCAAATCCCAAGTGGATGTCTCAGCATTGGGTAGCTCACCTGCCGGGTACGGATCCGCAGTAATATTATCCCAGAGAATCTCACTCTTTGTTTGACGAGGAGACTCGTCATAGCCAATCGGCAGTGCTGCAAACGCGTTAACCGAAACTAGAATTGTGACACATAGGTAAGGGAAACGCATGAGGACCTCCGCTGCTTGACTCAAGGAGCGAGGAGACATACCTATTTCAAGTTTCTGTTTCACTTCCCCGCAATCCAAAATCCTTCATTTTCAGTTGCAAACTCTTGCGGCTGATTTTGAGTTTGCGCGCTGCATGCGTGACATTGCCGTTCATCTCTACCAGCGCTTGCACGATCAAATCGCGCTCGAGCTCAAATGTGGCCTGCCGCACAATTTCTTTCATCGAAGTCTCATCCGACACTTCTTTCAGTTGGAGCGTTTTGCAAAGCTTCTGCGCTTTCTGATGCGCAAGAATCTCGGGCGGCAAATCTTCCGGCATAATTGTTGCGTGATTGGCAAACAGCATAGTGCGCTCAACAATATTTTCTAGCTCACGAATATTCCCCGGCCATGGATAACATTGTAAAAGCGGAATGGCTTTTTCGGAAAACCCCTCGATGTGGAGGCCCAGCCGGGTATTAAACTTACGCACGAAATGCGTGGCAAGAGGCCCGATGTCATCCTTGCGATCTCTCAGCGATGGCAATGCAATGGGCACAACGTTTAGGCGATAATATAAATCTTCGCGAAAGTGCCCTTCAGCGATGGCCTTCTGCAGATCCCGATTGGTCGCAGTAACCAGACGCACATCCATGTGGATGGTTTTCACTCCGCCCACACGCTCGAAGCATGACTCCTGCAGCACGCGCAAAAGCTTGACCTGCACTTCTACCGGTAGCTCCCCAATCTCATCCAAAAAGAGCGTCCCGCCATCTGCCAGTTCAAATCGGCCGGGCTTACTGGTGACAGCACCGGTAAATGCACCCCGCTCATATCCGAACAATTCAGACTCAATTAACGTTTCAGGAATAGCCGCACAATTGATGCGAATAAATGGCTTTTGCGCACGTGCACTCTTATGGTGTAAAGCGTGTGCCACCAGCTCTTTGCCAGTTCCCGATTCGCCCGTAATTAAAACGGTGGAAGGCGTATCAGCGACGCGCTCAATCACGTCATGGAGCTGTCGCATTTGCGCAGATTCACCAATGATCATCTGGCCATTTTTGAGCCCCAGCTGTGTGCGTGGCGCCATCGCATTTTTACTGCTCTGCCCCAAAGCCTTGCGCAGCACCATCAAGAGTTCATCGCGTTCATAAGGCTTTGTGAGGAAATCGTAGGCGCCGTTTTTTAACGCCTGCACGGCAAGATCCACGGTGCCATGTGCGGTTAGCATAATGACGGGAATGTCTTCATGGTGCTTCGCCATTTGCTCAAGCATAGACATCCCATCCATTTCGGGCATCTTGATGTCGGCGATAACTGCCTCAAACGGATCATCTATATCTGCCGACAGACTTGCTTTCAGCAAAGCCAAGGCCTCGACACCATCTTTCGCTGAGGTAACCTGAAAACCCTCCCGGCGCAGCATGGCTGAGAGAACCGTTCGCAACGACGATTCATCGTCGGCAATCAAAATGCGAGGCTGGGGATGAAGTGCGCGCTGAATCATTGGAGAAAACCCTCTGCAAAAGTGCGTGAAGTGGGTAGACGCACAATAAATGTGGATCCCTTCCCTTGCACCGAACGTACTTCAATGTTGCCACCGTGGTCACGTATGATGCGCTGACACAGCGGAAGTCCAAGCCCCGTCCCTTTTTGCTTGGTGGTAAAAAACGGAATGAAAATCTTTTCGCGAAGCCGAGCGGAAACGCCCGGTCCGCTATCTGCGACGCCAAGCTCAATAAACGCCTTTTTGCGCTCCTCTTGCGCCTGTCTTGTAAAAATGCGCAGCGTGCCTTCGTTATTCATGGCATCTTTGGCGTTGATCAACAGATTAATCAGCACTTGTCGAAGTTGCTCGGCGTCGCCACTGATTTCTGGGAGGCCAGTCGCCAAATCCAGCCTAAGTTCCACGCTTTCGGGCAAATCATGCTCGAGAAGCTGCAGTGTTTTGATGACGGTGTCATTGACATGAATGGGCGCAAATGTGCTTCGCATAGGCTTCGCGTAGCTCAGAAACTCGGTGACTACTTTGTTTAAGCGATTGACCTCTTCCACAATGATTTGCAACAATTCTGTTTCATCTCCTGGCGTTTTGTTCGGGTCTAGTGCTTGTGCTGCGCCTTTAATGGCCGCTAGAGGGTTTCGAATTTCATGGGCGAGACCTGCACTCATCTCACCGAGCGCAGCCAGACGGTCGCGTTCTTTGAGCACCGCAAAGACGCGGCTATTTTCGACGGTGATGGCAAGCTGATCACCCAGATGCGCGAGCGCCGCAATTTCGTCTTTGGTATAGGCTTCTGTGAGTCTCTCATCTTGCAAACTCAAGAATCCAACCACCTTATTCTGGTTTTTGAGGGGGATGACCAGTTCGCTCAAAATTGCTTTTAACCCTGCAAGCAGGGCTTCGTCTTGGGTGTTGCTGTGCTTTTGTTCCAGACTTCGAAAAAGAGCCTGCGTCTCATGCGCTTTGTGACGCAGCAATTTTCCTTGAATAGAATCACGCAAAATAGGCTGCCTGCCTTCGAGGATGTGCCGTAGCAAAACTGGGTGCTGACGATTCTCCAAATGCTGGACGGGTTTTGGCCCGCGATGGCCTTGCAAAACAAAACCAAGCCCCTCGGCTTCGAGGATATAGATACTCACATGCGTGGCACGCTTGCTATCGTAAATATGGTCGAGCACATAGTCGACCGCAGGATTAAGCTCAATAAACGTGGCAAGTTGCCTGGCTGCCTGGCGGATATCTCGGCCAAAGGTGTAGTGCTCACGGAAAAACAAGCGAATGGTTTGTTGCTCCAAAAAAGTTTTAAGCGGCTCAAACAAAATGAGGATCAGACTCGACGCAATCAACGTATTGAAAAGCAAAAGCCCAGGCTCAGAGTCAGCCCACATGACCAGCACGCCGTAGACCAACGCTAAAATGAGTGCGAGCGATCCAAAGACGGCGGCCTTGCCAAAGAGCTCATGCAAGTCGAGCAATCGGCTCACCAGCAAAGTTTGACAGATGAAATAAAGATAGATGGCCACCACCACCCCACCAAGGGCTGGCACATGCAAGTTGACATGCGAGGCCAGGTCTAGACAAAAAGCCAGCACAGCAATTGCACCGGCATAGGCGAGATAGCGTAGCCTTGTGCCATCGGCGATGCTCTCTGTTTCTTTGGCCTTGCGCGCAAGAATACGCACGCGTGCGCTGAGCAAAAAAACGCTGGCAACGACCACAGCGATTTTCACCCAAATGATATGGGCGAGGGGGGTGAGGCCAAGAACGATAAAAGAGACGCCAAAATAGTGTGTTTTTAGGTGACGTTTTTTTCCCGAAAACCCGGCATGTCCCACCAGCGCATCAAAAAAGGAGGCCGTGAAAATGATGGCAAAGCCTCCAGCTACAAAGCAAAACGAATCTGTGTATCGCAGATGGGGGTAAATTTCGCTGAGCAAGAATGCGAAATAAAATGTCCCTACACTGAGCGCAAATGCGGCAAAGCGAATATATAAATCTTGTCGAGACTGCAACAATAATGCCGCTGTTGTTGCCGCCGAAACAATAATGGCTAGGAGCGCCGATTGGGTTGCCAAAGTCCACATGTTGCTTATAAATTGCATATTTTTGGTAATTGGAAAATGGTCTGTGCGATAATGGTTTGATGGCAAACCAGGGTCACAGTGGTCTTGATGCACATGTTCTTGTTTTAAACCGCCAATTTCATCCTATTTCCATCACGCGAGCAAGGCGCGCTTTTCACTTGCTGGTAACGGGTGCAGCAGCAGCGCTCGACGAAGAATTGCGTGTTTTCGATTTTAGCTCGTGGTCAGCACTCTCTGCAGAATTTCATCACGACGTTGTACACACACCCTCGCGGGTATTACGGGTACCGCGTATTGTGATGTTGCAGCTCTATGACCGCACGCCTTTTCATGGCATCCGCTTCAGCCGGCAAAATATTTTTATGCGCGATGGTTTTACGTGCCAGTATTGCGCGAAAAAGTTGCCACGCGAGAGGCTGAATCTCGATCACGTGATTCCGCGCAGTCAGGGTGGTAAAACCACTTGGGAAAATGTGGTATGTTGCTGCTTGCCCTGTAATCTTGCCAAGGCAGCGCGTACACCCAAGCAGGCGGGTATCCAGCTGCTTGCGGCGCCATACAAACCGGAATGGTGGACATCGTTTGTTGGCGAGTTTACCCACCGTCAGGGCAAGCGCATCTTGTATAAGGAATGGGCACCATTTTTGGATCCGGCATCGGCAAGCTATTGGAATACCGAGCTAGAGAGCGAGCCCTAGAATCCTCTCGTTAAATTCGGCAATGCGCCGCAGCATTGCCACCGGCTGTTCACAAGGTAGTCCGTCAATCGATAGCAGCGGTGCCGCCGTGGTGAGCGAGCCCAAAAGAACTGTACCCTTTTGCAAATCCGCTCTCGTGAGAGGCTTTCTTGAAATCTCCCCATCGATGAAAGCGCGAACAGTCACGCTTGGGAGAAATTCGCCTTTGGGTGCCGCCAAAGTTCCTTCGTTCCATGCCAACAAACCGGTCGCTGTTCCTTCGAGATAGGTTCCATCTGGCGAGATAAATAGACCCTCATTGGCTCCGCGAGAACTTGCAAAACGCGACCCCAAGACACACACCAGATAGTTGGTCGATTTGACTGTGGGCATATCGCGGTGATACGACGCTGGAAGCGTGACGGCATGCGCGCCTAGGCGACGCTTTAAAGTAGCCGGCGGAATATCTCGCAAGGAAACATCGAGGCGCCAAGAGCTCCGCGCATCGAGGTCCTGCCCCACGGCAATCCAACTGAGCCGCAGTGCACTTTCTTTATTTGGCTCTCTTTGAGCGGAGTCAATGCAAAACTGACAGGCAGAGGTCAATTCTTCGTCGGAAGGTGCAGGAAATTGAAGATGCGATAATGTATCGTGAAGACGCTTTACATGTTCAGAGAAATGCACCATGCGTGTGCCAACGACAAGAATGGTTTCAAAAAATCCGACGCCTCGCTCGACCACCGGCGCGTTAAAGGGCACTGTTGACAACATCATGAAACCACCGCACGACCTGTAGCACGCAGCTGTGCTAACACGTTTTCACATACTTCGGGATCACTAGATTTGCGAACGCTTTGCAGTACCGCCCGAATCAGTGCACGCGCCTTCACCAAAGTCTCCTCAAACTCGGCCTCCGGATCAGAAAGAATCACGATGGCACCTCCCACTCCAATGGTTGTTGCGCTCGGTGTCTGTACCAGCGTCCGAATCACGATGTTCAAATCTGCCGTTCCATTGAACGCCAGAAAACCAATCGATCCAGAATAAACACCCCGTGCTTCGGTTTCTAACGTATCAATGATGTTCATCGTTCTCAACTTGGGTGCACCTGTCATGGAGCCCCCCGGAAAGGAATGACGCACATAATCGACTGCGTTCAAACCCGGGCGCAGGCGACCTCGAACAGTTGACACCAGCTGGTGCACCGTTTCATAGGTTTCCACATCCATCAGTTTTGGCACGTGAACACTACCGACTTCGCAAACAATGCCAAGGTCATTGCGCAGAAGATCGACAATCATCAAATTTTCAGACCGATCTTTCTCGTGACAAGCGAGATCCGCTTTAATCACGGAGTCCTCTTCGGCTGTTGCTCCGCGAGGTCTCGTTCCCTTAATGGGTTTTGTCTCTACGTTTCGATCGCGGTCCATGTTTAAAAAACGTTCAGGCGATGAACTGAGTACCACCATGTCACCAAAGTTCAGGAACGCGGCATAGGGGGCAGGGTTAACGTGGCGCAGAACTTTGTATAGTGCCAAGGCATCCGGCACGGCGCTGGTATGGATACGATTGGTGAGACATACTTCATAAGTCTCACCGTCTCGAATCAGTTCCTGACAGCGCAGAATATCACCCAAGTATTCTTCCCTGGTGCGTGCAAGCTCAAAAGTGATGGGTTCTAAATGGTCTGTGACGCTTCGTGCACTCGGCCTTGTATGCGCGATTTTTTGCTCCATGTCGTCGAGCCATGTCTTGGCGTCGGCTTCCTCGCCAGGTTTACAAAGACTGACGAGATAAAATGCACCTTCCGTATGATCAAGCGCGACAAAGCGATCGGCCAAAAGAAACATGGCGTCTGGATATCGACAAGGATTTCGGTGCGTGGCGCCCGCTTCAACCTTTAACTCATAGCCAAAATAGCCCACAAATCCGCCATTGAAATCGAAGGGCAAGTCGGCGTTCACAAAATGACGTCGGCGTAATTCACGATCTAAGTAGGTGTAGATAGACTCATGCAAAATCCGCGTCGAGTCACCTTTTGTTTCGGTAATCTGCCCTGTCGTGGCATTATAAGATACAAATAAACTGTTCGGTCCGCCGCTCGCACCCATAAACGAAAAGCGCGAAAGGCCTTTTTCCGCACGGCTGGAGTCTAGCCAAAATGTGTGCGAAGCCCCGTTCGTGACAGTCGCATAAATGTCATCTGGCTCCGCCGTGATCGCAAGGCGGCGCAGTTGCACAGACAGCGGCACGTGTGCCTCGACTGTAGCCTGCGGTGCGCAAGGAACGACCGATAAGCCACTGCTTAACGCCACTGTGCTTCGCTTCGATCCAAACTTGTGCGTCAGATCACGAAAGTTTTTAAGCAGCTGGTCGCCATATTCAGTGCAAATGGATTCGGGGTGAAATTGAACCCCCCAAAGCGGCAGCTCAGCGTGTCGCATCCCCATCAAAATACCATCCTCCGTCCAGGCAGTGCGCCTCAGAGGATCTTGCAACCTATTTTCTAACATCAGTGAATGATAACGAACGACCTTAAATCCCTGCGGGATTCCTTGCCAGAGTTCAGAGTCGTCGTGGTATACAGCGCTGAGACGCCCATGCATCGGCTCAGGTGCGTGTGAGACCTCGGCACCATAGATAAAACCCATGCCCTGATGACCCAAGCATACACCTAAGGTTGGTACCTGTGCGCTTTGCAATGCCTGTTTGCAAATACCAAAGTCCGCGTCTCGCTCCGGCGTACCAGGCCCGGGAGAAATGACAATATTATCATATGGCTGGTGTTGCAATTCTTCCCACGTCAGTTGGTCATTACGCACCACAAGCGGTTCTTCGCCGTTAATCGTCGCAATTAATTGGAACAAGTTAAAGGTAAAAGAATCATAGTTGTCAATTATGAGTGTGCGCATGGAGTCTCCGCAGCCTGATATAAAGAAAAGTCGAAATCAAGGCGCTCTGTAATATCCAGTTCGTCTGTGAGTTGGCGAATGCCGGAGACATCGCGTACCAGAATTTTGCTTTGCTCTGCTTGTTGTTGGCAGTCGGCGATAATATCCTGCGCTTTCGGTACCTCCTCATGCTGTAATATGGCTAACCACGCGGAGAAATCCTGGGCCATAAACGCAGAAAGGGCTTTGGGTAAAGCACGTATAAAAAAATCTCGCCGCGCGTTGTTCATGAATGACCAAAGGCGCTTGGCCACAGGCACCAAAATTTGCCCGTGCGCCGATTCGTCGCGGTTATGAAATAGCGCTACCATCTTGTGCTTAGGCTGAATCTCTTCATTCTGAGCAATCAAATTGAGATACGCCTTCACGCTGACTTCTGCGACGATACCAAATACCAAAGTCAAAAGCTGTTTTTGCCACAACTCTGGTGCTTGTTCCTGCGCTTCTTTCAGACATCGGTAGGTAATGGTGAGGGGGCAGTTCAATGTTTCATGCATGTGCCTAAATTGCCTAGTTTCAGCCACCGCCGTCAGATGCATGAAAGTATGAAAGTGTTCGTCTATCAAGCATTGTTGTACAGCTTGGCGCAAGGGCAGTGGGTCAGCCCCGGGAAACACGTCGTGCATCACGCACGTGAAGGCTGGATTCGCGAGATATTCTTCGCTTTGAATGGTCCTGTCGTTGTAAACCAACCATGCCCAGGTATCGATGCGCTGTTTTTGTTCGGGCGAAACCGACAGATAGCCCGGGTGATCCCGAAATGGCAGAAGCTCAAGTGGGTAATCACGTCGCTCAGGGTCGGTATATTCTTCCGCATATCTAGAAAAGTCTGCTCGCACGGTTGCACGTTTGGGCCAGGTGGCAGCCATCTTCTCGAGAAGTTTCAAATCTTGTGCGTGCATGTTTACCCTCCCTGCGAGAAACTGTGCACGACCTCGAAGCTTTGAGCAGGATTAAGGCGTGGGTCACAGGCGCTCGTATAATTTTTGTGGAGATCGGCTTCCTCGACATGGACCCCCACGCACTCCGTGACGTCATCCGGAGAGATTTCTAAATGCAGCCCCCCGAGCCAACTTCCCGCGGCGGCGCAAATGCTCGCAGCACTCTTCGCTTCCGCAAGAATATCCGTGATGCGCCGAGTTTTGGTGCCGTGCGCAGTCACATAGGTGTTGCCGTGCATGGGGTCACAAACCCACAACACATGGATTCCCGCGTCGCGTACAGTCGTCAACAAGGGCGGTAGTGCACGCTCAATGGCAGTGGCGCCCATGCGCGTGATGAGAACCATTTTGCCAGGTTCATTACTGGGGTTGAGTCTTTCACAAAGGCGCAACACGTCGTCTGGTTTGCTGTTCGGACCAAGTTTAACGCCAACCGGATTTTTAATCACGCTATAGAATTCAACATGAGCCCCGTCGATTCCCCGATGTCGTTCACCAATCCACGGCATATGCGTGGACAAGTCGTAGCCATCACGAATTTGAGCCGATTCATAATATAAGTTTAAGCCTTCGTGGCATACAAACACGTTGCTGCTTGATGCCGATGCTCGCATTTGATTCAGCGTCAACGCAGCATGTTCGGCTGCACGCAGTAGTCGCCTTACGTCGAAGCGACGAGCTTCTGCTGTAAAGGCAACATCATTGACCAGATCCCCTAGGTAACTTGGCAACGTGACCGAGACACCGTCAACGATTCGTGTTTCGCAAAGACTAGAGCGAGGTTTTGCATACTGACCTGCCATCCGACCCATGACCGTCACGGGAAGTCCCATCCCTTGGGTCAAGACGTTTGACAGATGGAGAAGTCCATTTATTTTTTTCAAAACCTCGTGGGGTTCGCAACTCTTAAACGTTTCTGCGCAATCGCCCGCTTGCAAGACAAAACGCTTTCCCTGTTGTGCTTCAGCGAGTTCTTGTTTGAGTTGGTCGACATCCGTCGGTGCAACGAGAGGTGGCTTTGCCCTCACCAGCGAGAGGACGTGATTCAACTCTGCAACATCCGGGTAGGTGAGAAACTCATGGCCTTTTCGCCGACGCCAATCACCCGGACGCACGGCGTAGAGAACTTTAATTTCTGCGTCAAAATTGACTTCGATGTTCGCACGATTTCGCTTTGCCTTTTGCGCCGACCCAACATATTCGTAAGCGGCTGATGGAAATGGACCCGCATGCAACAAGAAACGCTGAACCTGCTCGATACTTTCAAGCTTCTTGTTGATCGAGTCTAACTCTGCTTGAACAGTTGCATATAAATTCTGATCGATATGTTCTTTCACCGATAGAAGAGCTGAACAATAAGGTCGTCTATCGCCGATGAGTATCGCTTGGTCAATCAAAGGTATTGCTTCAAGCATGTTTTCAATACGGCCTGGATAGACGTTAGATCCCTCGAATGTATTAAAGACATCAGCCACACGGCCGGTGAGATGCAGCAGTCCTTCAGGCGTCAACTCGCCGACGTCACCACTGTGATATTGGCCGTCGGACGTATAAGCCTTCGCTGTGGATGCCTCGTCGCCGTAGTATCCGAGAAAAAGATGCGACGCGCGCAACATCAGCTCACTGGTTGTGCTTCGAGAAATGTCGATTCCATCGAAGGGACGCAATAGACCCGATCGCCAATCACCTTTGGTACTACCTGCAACATTGCCGGTCTCGCTCGATCCCCAAATATCCACGGGCTCAATTCCGTGTTCTTCGAGAAATGGAAACAGCTCCACCGGCGGTGGCGCGCCCGCAAAACCAATCGCGCGTACGCTCGGCCCCAGAAAGGGCTCGCTCGAGTCACTTAAATCTATGTACTGCTGATGCAACGAGCGAATAACGCGCGGTGTCATAAAGCTATAGGTAAAATCCAATTCACGCGCCTCGCAAAGCGGCGTGTTGACGTCACGCTGACTGGGAATGCAGGCCTCGGCGCCCACCTCGAGAATCGCGGACAGCAGCGTCAGGCCTAGTCCATGTGTCAGGGCATTCGCCACGAGAGCACGACCAGGATCTTGCGACGTCCATCCCAGGGCTTGGCAGAGATTGTGCCCCGCTCGCTGCAGTTGCGCATGGCTCCAGATGGGCAATTTCGGCTCACCGGTAGAACCCGATGTGGGCGTGATGACGAGGGCATCTTGCACGCCGTGATGGCTTGCCACAGCGGCCATCAGTTCGAATGCCTGGTCTAGACCTACATTGGTCTGCACATCCAAGCACACAGTCGGCAAACCGCTCTGTTGAAGCCGCGCTGCATCGATGGCGCGCGCCCAAAATCCCTTGGCCTCTGTACGTTTGGCAACGCCACGAATGTAGTCGACGGAGAACGAAGGAGCGAGAGGGATTGGAAGGACCCCTAAATGAAAGGCAGCGAGCAGTAGATAAATTGAGTCGACCACGTCGTCTGCATAAATAATGATTTTATCGCCGCGCACAAAACCTAACTGTTGCAAACGATGAATGGTTTCGGCAACGCGGATTGCAGCTTGTGCATAGGTGGTGTCACCTCGACAATCTGCAGAACGCAAAAACACTTTTTTAGGCGAGCGCCGGACGCTGTCGCGAAATAGAGCATCTACTGTTTGGAATTGTAAATTCAGCATATAGCTGGTTATCGGGCGATCGCTAATTTTGGTCTGGACAAAACCGAGTTTCGAATAAGGACCCTCTCCTGCGCAGCGGGAGAGGGCCTGCACGGATGGATGATTTCCCAACATAGTCCCCCGGGCGTTGCCCGAGGCTAATCAATTGCGCGCCAGGGCGCTCCGTCTTAAGCCCGGAGGGCGTAATTGGTTAGCCTCGGGCAACGCCCGGGGGCTTATCCCAGGACGTCCGCTACTCTTTCCAGTGGAACGTCATCGGAACATCGATATCGGGATGTAAGCTCATATGCACGGGGCACGTGTGTGCAACTTTCTCAACCTTCGCTCGATCCTCCGCTGAAAGCGGAATCGGTATCCAAATTTCCAGTGCAAGCGACGCGATTCTTCGAATGCCCGATGCCGCCATTTCTTTTTTGACGTCAATGCACATGCCGTCGAGATTCCATTCTTTCTGGCGTGCATAGATTCCAAGAACGGTCGCAATGCATGTCGCCAAAGAAGCTGCTAATAAATCAGTTGGCGAAAAGCGATCGCCGGCACCGTGGTTGTCTTTGGGAGCGCACGTATCGATTTGGGCGCCAGAAGGCTCATGCCGCGCAACGCAACGCAAGTCACCTTTGTATTCGACAGAAATTGCCACCATTTGCGAGGACCTCCGCCAACTGACGATATTCTTCCGCTGTATTATAAATCTGCGCAGATATACGCAAGAGCCGGCTCGGCATGCTTGGCCATACAAAAACCGGGACCTCCATGCGATGCTCTTTGAGCAAGGCGAGCTGCAACGGGTCAGCAAAGGCTTCGTGTGTAAGTTGATTCTCGGGAATTGGAGGCAGTGCCACCGAGGCCATGCTCCCGAGCATGCTTTCAGGCACGGGCGCTACAACGCCAAGTGTTTTGCACAGCAAGCGTTGCGCAAAACAAGCCAGTGCATGATTGTGCGTTCGCAACGCATCCCAGCCACCGGGCATGATGCGTTCAATGAATTGAATGGCATGTGGCACGCATAAGTAGGCAGTGGGGTCGACGGTTCCCGTCCAATCAAACTCCATCAAGAATCGACTGCGATGCGTGGTATCACGCTTGGCTCCGTGGCTGATGGAAGTTGGACGAATTGCCATTTGTTTATCTCGCCGCACATACATAAATGCGGCCCCCTTAGGAGCCAGCAGCCACTTATGGCAATTCGCGACATAATAGGTGGGCGCCAATTTTTTGAGATCAACCTCAAGCATGCCTGGCGCATGCGCACCATCAATCAAGGTGTCAACGCCGCGCGCGTGCAATTGTTCAATCAGCTGCTGTATGGGCATGACAACCGCGGTTGAACTCGTCACGTGATCGAGCACGGCCAGTCGCGTGCGAGGCGTGACACATGCCATCACGGCGTCGATGATCTGTTCATTGTGATGGATCGGAAATGGCACCTGGGCGACCACGACGCGCGCCCCCGTCCGCTCAGCCGTATAATCAAGCGCGTTTCGGCAAGCGCCGTAATCATGGTTAGTAGTGAGCAACTCATCACTGGGAGCCCAAGCGATCGATTGTAAGATCGTGTTCACGCCGGAGGTTGTGTTGCTTATAAACGCGATGTCTTCAGGACAGGGCACTCCAATAAAATTGGCCAGAACACTGCGTGCTTCGTCTAGCAACCCGGGCAAATCCCTGACCAGAAACTGCAGTGGTTGACGCTCGAGTCGCTCACGCCACTCCGTTTGCGCTTCCAGAACCTGAGTGGGGCACGCCCCGAACGATCCATGATTCAAAAAAGTAAAACCAGGCTCGAGCTGCCAATGCGACTTCATCTCACATCGCCTCACAAGGACGCATGAGTTCGAGACACAAGTGAATTGCCTGATGCGTTTTGACGGGATCCCAATATCCCGTTGGGAGATTGCGAAGTACCTTTCTAGCGTAAAGCCTCGACGCTGCTTGCGCGAATCCCTTATCGGACTCGGTGAATACGGAAATCACGAGGGCTCGCCCTGAGGGCGCGTTGCGAACGCTCAGATTAGCGAGCGCCACTGGATCCTCGCCATCGTCGTAGTAGCGCAGTGCCACCGCTGGATAGGGAACTTCGTTACATAGTAAATCCGCATGGTCATCGCATCTCGCCATCAAGAAATCGCGTGTGTAAAACACGTCCGCACCCGCCGCGACTTGCTCAGCACGTCGCCTGGCACCTGGTTCGTTCACACCCAGATCGGTGTGTGCATCGAGCGGATCACCGCGCACCAACTTATCGGCTTCTGCCACCAAGTGCTGTTCCAAAGTCGAAGCCATGCTGCGAGGCGCAAACACTTTCTTCGTCGAGATGCAGCGATTGCCCCGGTCCTCGGTCGCCCCGGCAATAATAGCGCGGGCCGATTGAACGACGTCGGCATCCGGATAGACAATCACCCCAGAACGACCGCTCCAATAGGGAATGGCCTTGTGCGCGGGCAAAAATGGCAGCGGTTGGTAGATGCTCGCGATGGTGTGGTCTTCTCCAAAAACAACCGACTGATTGGTATGACGGATAATGCGCCCAATTTGTGCGCGGTCATGTTCTTGCGTGCTATCGAAGGCCAGCAATGCCGGCGTTCGCCCCCCCCGTTTGATCACCGCTTTGAGAAATAGAAACGCCGATAACGGTTCAATGCTACTCGGTTTAGCAATACCGGGTGAACCTGCCAGCAACGCATGGGTGAGCGCCCACGGCGCCAGTGTGGCTTCGTCGCCAGCCAAGATAAGAGATGATGTGAGGCCACCTTGCCAATTCAGTCCACCTCGCACGAGTTGCCCGGCGCTATTCACATGCCCAAGCGATGTGACATATTCGTCAAGGTGCGCCAACCATCGGTTAAAGCGCTGCACCGTCGTGTGTAAATACTTGATGGGGCTGCCAGATTTTTGGGCAATTTCGACGAGATGCGACTCTTCAATCCAATCCTGATCCCGCCCAATGCTAGCCAAGAGCGCAGTTGTTTCAGGCAAAGGCACAGCTTTGTCGTACGATTGTGCGTTTGCCACTTTTAAGGCAAATTCGACGTCGTGCGCCGTGGTTTCAGGAAGCGACCACACCTGAAAACCAGTGCGACGAGCACCTTCGCGTATCTGGCCGTTAATGATATTTTCGATTTGCATTGCCTCTCCTCAGCCTGCCGCACATCCGCGACTGAGCCGCTCTTGGTCCACCACCCGTTCAACGTGCACAAGGCGTGGCGTTGTCCGACCACAGGGGCAGGGGTCTGAGACAAACGTTGCTTCATCGCCAACCATGTACCTTAAATAGCGACTGCCATGTTTGAGGCCTGTGACGAGAACCTTCCCACGTCCACCATTGGCAACATGTGAGCCATCGGCGCGTACGACTTCGGTGTAGATGACACCGGGTAACAGATGCACGCCATTGTTATATTCGCATTCTCCGGCGACCGTTCCAACCTCTGAACAACCAAAACAATCGACGAACTGCGTTTTAGGGGTTCCGGCAGCTGCGTTGGCATCCCACATGCGTTGGCGTAATCGATACGCGGGATCGTCCAACCAATTTGCCGCCGTCAAGATCACGCGAATGTGGGAACCGAGGTAGTTATCCAGATCAATTTCTAGCAAGCCATTGAGCGTGAATCCTTTTCTGACTCCGCCGGGGAAGTAGGGTGGCACCGCGAGAAAATTAAAACCGCCTTTTTCCCGCATGCCGCTTTTGATTTGCTGCAGCACTTCTTCTTCAGTCTGCAACGAAAAATGGCGATTTTCTACCATGCACCCGACACGGCTGAAAGAATCCTCCCAGACCTTTCCGGCGGTGTGGCCATTGTGAAAGCAATTGAAAAATCGGCTGTAATTTTCACGTGGAATATGGGCTAGCATGCGCGCCGTGCCTGCGATTGTACCGTCCCAATCTGCTTGCGTATAGTACGATACCTTGGGGCGTCCGGTGGTTCCGCTCGTGGTGAATTTTTTGGCCATTCGGTTTGCCACTGGCATGTCAAGCAAGCCGTCTTGCGCAGCTAAACGATGTTCGTCTGTGAGGAGTGCGAATTCTGCAGTAGCAGAATCAGAGCTCATGACCGGAATGCGTTCGAAGTCGACAAAAGTTTGTAGACTATGGGGGGCAAAGCCCGCATTTTGCATGCGTTCGCGATGAAAAGTGCATCGATTAAATGTATCGGTCACGTAGGCGCGCAACAACGGCAGAAATGCATCGACTAAGGGTTTGCGATCGAGATCCGGTTGACCCACATCGAGCGCTTCGTCGCCGAACCTGACCACATAAGAATAAATCGCTGGATTACGCATGCGGGTCTAACGCATGACCGAGGCACTATGTTCCAGGCTGATTTCCCTCTCCCGCCGGCGGGAGAGGGAAAACCTAGCCAAACAACCTCGTCAGCACAGCTGCATCAAATAATTCCGCGTGGTGCAAGATGACAAGCAAAATCGCCGTTGGCACCACAAAGCGTACCAAAAATAGCCACGGCTTATAAAGCCCGCCAAGCGATGTCCCCGTCAAGAACCCGCTCTCGCGCACTTGCTTCGGAATCACCCACCCGACGAAAATCGCCGTGAAAAACGCAAAAATGGCGAGCATCCAATCAATAAGAATGTAGTTGGTGTGCAGAAAACTCTTCTGAAAAATCTGCGGCCACGTTTCAAAGATGGTGTAGGTGCTATCCGATAACGCCGTTGGCAATCCGACCAAAAATATCCCCACCGACGACACCCAAACCGCTTTCTTGCGCGACCAACCATGCAAATCTATATGATTTGCCACCAACACTTCAAGCTGCGCAACCGTAGACGTCAACGCCGCAAAGCTAAGCAGCGTAAAGAACACAAACGCAATAATTGTTGAACCCGGCAATTGGTTGAAGACATAAGGCAGCGTCTTAAACACCAATCCCTCGCCAGATTCTGGTGCATAGCCAAAGGTGAACACCATCGGGAAAATGGTGAGCGCAATGAGAATGGAAATAAAAATAATCGAAATTCCCACAATCAACGATGTTTTTGGCACATCATCTCGCGGCGACATATAGCTGCCATAAGTCACCATGATACCCTCACCAAGGCTGAGTGCAAACAATGCCATCGACAGCGCTTTGAGCACACCTGCAGACGTGAGCTGCGAGAAATCCGGAAACAAAATATAGTGCACCGCTTGCTGATAGCCACTCAACGTTGAGCTATAGATGGCCAGTGCGACCAAAAGTACAAAGAGCGTCGAGGTGAGAATACGCGTCCAATACTCAATTCCCTTGGAGAGACCCTTCATGACAATGCTGGCAGTAGTTAAGACAAATACTGCCTGCCACAATACATTTAAGTCGCCCGATGCGCGAAATGTCTCAAAGATGCCAGTGATTTCGCTCGGCGTGCGCCCCTTAAAGCTGTCAGCCAGCGAGAGGAGCATGTAATTGAGCCCCCAGCCCGACACAACAGCATACCAACCGGCAACTAGATAAGTACACACCACCCCGAGCCAGCCTAGAATGCGCCACGACGATTGGTTATGACTAAATTTCGCAAACGCACCTACCACGCCACGCTGCGCTTGCCTGCCCAACAATAATTCAGTGACAAAGAGTGGAATGCCAATGAGCAGAGTGAAGAGCAAAAACAACAAAATAAACGCGCCGCCGCCATTCTGGCCGATGACATAAGGCAACATCCACATGGTACCAAGACCAATGGCTGAGCCTGCTGCAGCGAGAATAAAGCCAATGCGCGAACTCCAATGCTCGCGTGCACTCATCGAATGGCTCCGCTGGTGTCGAAGATTGCGTCGAGGTCAATGACATCGGCGTGATGCACAATCACTAATAAGATCGCCAATGGCACGATATAACGCATCAATAATAGCCACGGACGGTACAAATAGCCCATGGTGGAGCCGTGAGAAAATCCGTCTCTGCGCACTTTGTCATTCAAGCCCCAGCCTACAAAGAGCGAGGTGAAGAGCGCGACGATAGCCAGCATCCAATCGTTAATAATAATATTGGTTTCGAGAAAGGACGTGCCGAAAATCTTTTGCCAATTCACAAACACAATATCAGAACCCGCGAGTGCGGTGGGCAGCCCGAGCACCAAACAAATTCCCGTCGATACGGCTACTGCCTTTTTACGTGGCCAGCCTTTGAGATCCATGAAGTTTGCTACGCCCACTTCGAGCATTGATACGGACGACGTAAGTGCCGCAAATATCAATAATGTAAAGAACATCACCGACACCACCACAGACCCTGGTAGCTGCTCAAACACATAGGGCAGCGTCTTGAAAATCAGTCCTTCACCAGATTGTGGTTTGAAGCCGAAGGTAAAAATCATCGGATAAATCATCAGTGCGATTAAAATAGAGGTAATAAAGTTGGCAATACCGACGATAATAGAAGTCTTTGGAATATCGTCTGTGGGCTGCATATAGCTACCATAAGTGACCATCACGCCGTAGCCGAGACTCAAAGTAAAAAGCGCGAGACCAAGTGCTTTGAGCACGGAGGCGCCGGTGAGCGCACTGAAGTCCGGATACAAAATATATTGCACAGCTTGGCCAAATCCTGGCAGCGTCGCGGAGTAAATCACCAGCGCGATCAGGGCGACGAAGAGCCCCGACGTCATGATTTTGCTCCAATACTCGATACCTTTGGAAAGTCCGCCACCCACGATGGCGGCGTTCATGGCAATAAAGACAACTTGCCAAAGCACATTGAGATCACCGGACTGGCGAAAAATATCGAAGACCTGGCTGGTTTGTTCTGGTGTGTGTCCTTTAAACGCATCGGCGAGGGCCATAATCACATAGTTGAGTCCCCATCCAGCGACGACGCAATACCAGCCAACGATTAGGAACGACGCTGCAACCGATAGCCATCCCACCATAGGCCAAGAAGAATTTTCGCCGGTGAAGTGGTGAAAAGCGCCCACGGCACCTCGCTGGCTTTTTCGCCCCAGCAGAAGTTCACCCATAAAGAGGGGAATACCGACCAAGCAGTTGAATAATAAAAACAGCAAAATAAAGGCGCCGCCGCCGTTTTGACCCATCGTATAGGGCAGCTTCCACATGGTCCCAAGCCCAATGGCTGATCCTGCTGCCGCTAAGATAAATCCAAGCCTAGAGCCCCAATGTTCACGATTATTAGTCATAATTCGGCGGACCCTACTAGGTGCGAACTCAAATGTCATTAGGTATCGCTGGGGTTGATTCCCGCCAAATCCCTCACCCCGCAGCTAGCAACTATAGATGCTGCCAAACCCAAAGCCCGCGCGCAAGAAGCGCCCCACCACGGTATGTCCGCGCTGCTCCGGATTCATGGAGCGACGATGTACCATCCGAGAAGGCATCGGTGCGCGCTTTTGGAGCGATAGTAAACCTTATATTCGCATCGACGGTATGGAACTTCATCATCACATCTGCTACGTGTGTGGCCACATCAGTGCTTATACGTTTGATCCCAAACTAAAAGCCTAAGCGGTGTGGAGGAAATCAATAGTGACGACGAAGAAACAACAGAAAAATGCCGTCTATTTCCTAGATCAGATCAGTCATCGTTTTCCCGACGCAAAAATTGAACTTAAATATGACGAAAAAGATCCTTGGCAACTTTTAGTTGCGGTGGTACTTTCCGCGCAATCTACAGATGTGGGTGTGAATAAAGTGACTCCTCGCTTATTTGCTCGCTTCAAAAACGTTCAAGCCTTTGCCAAAGCGGAATCAGGGCAGGTGGAGCCATTTATTCAATCTCTCGGATTTTTTCGCAATAAAGCCAAGAGCTTAGTCGCCGCGGCTCGTAAAGTCGTAGCAGACTTCCAAGGGGCCGTGCCTGGTGATCGCGAGAAACTCGAGCAAATCCCAGGTGTTGGCCCAAAGAGCGCGGCTGTGATCATGGCCAATGCCTTTGGCGAGCCTGCGATTGCTGTGGATACGCATGTAGGCCGCATTGCGCGTCGCTTGGGTTTGACTAAGCAAAAAGACCCTTCCAAGGTGGAAATAGAGCTAGAAAAGCTGTTGCCTAAAGCGCGTTGGATTGAGGCGCATCATGCCTTTATTTGGCATGGGCGGAGAATTTGTGTAGCGAGGAAGCCATGTTGTACGCAGTGTCCGGTGACAGAGCGCTGTCCACGGGTGGGGGTGACGGTTTTTGCGTAAGAAATACCCTGTTTACAATGATGGCTCATGTTTATATAAGATTTGTTCATTAATATTGCTTTTTAATGGTGACTCATGCGTAAGTTGATTTCCTTAGCTCTGATGTTTTTGATGATAACGGGTAGCTCGTGTCCGCCTGCGGCGAAGGTTCCGGTTGAGCAGGTTGTGCCGATTGTCGCGGAGGAGTTGCCGCCGGCACCGCCAGAGGCACCTGTTGTGGCAGCGGCTAGTTCTGCGGGTGCAGAGAATGTCCAGAGTTGGGGATATGTGTTGGACACGGCTTGGGAGTATCGAGGGACGATTGCGGTTGTTATGACGCTGGCGGCTTTAGGCTTGGGGTACCATCGCGGGTGGTTTGACGCGTGGATATACCGCGGGACTGTAACGGAAGCTGCGGCTTTGGCGCGTGAAGCTGCTGCTCGCACCGCTGCTGATGCTGCTGCTCGGGCTCACGCTGCGGCACTGGCTCGCGCTGCTGCTGATGCTGCCCGAGATGCTGCTGCTGCTCAGGCACTGGCTCACAATGGGGCTCTAACTGCTGCTGCGGATGCTGCTCGGAGTGCTAGCGCGGCTGCTAATGCTGCTAATCAATCTGCACTTGCTGATGCTCTGGCGCGCGCCACTACTGCTGAGCAAACAGCTGCACAAGCCGCTGCACGAGCCGCTAGAGCCGCTTTAGCTTCGGCCCCTGCCGTCGCTGCCAGCGTGCCTCCTATACTCGTAACCACGGCCACGCAAACCGAGCCTGCTGTGACAGCTGCAGCAACCGCCGCTTCAATGTTGTCAACGGGTGCCCTTGAAACTGTATCGTCAGCATCATCTTCAGGACTTGGTGGCGCGCTTGGTGGTGCTGGAAATGCCGCTGCCGGCGCAGCAGCGTCGAGTGCGGCGTCCTCAAGTTCCGTTGATGCTGCCGTGCAATGTGCATTGGGTGATTGCGCTGGCGAAGCGATTAATCTTGATCTGAGCGGATTACTTAATGGTCATGGAAAAATGGTACCAGCGGCGGCTTCCACATCCAGCACTGATGTAGGCCACGCCGTGGTTGCTATGCTTGTGGCAAACGTCGTCGCGCAGAGTTCGGCTAATGAGGTTGACCGACTTAGAGCTCAGCTCGCTGTTTTGACGGCTCGCTTGGGACAGCATACTACGGAGTTTGAAAGAGCGCGCACGTCGTTGGAACAAGCTACCCCTGCGTCGCTAGCGGAATCCCAACGCCAGGTAGCCGACTTACAAAGGGAACTGGACTCTTTACGCGCACAGCTAACGTTGGCTGGCACAACAGGCCAAACAGTGACGACAGAGTTAGCAACCGCGTCTCAACGAGCGACCACACTTCAAAGTGAACTCGAAACATTACGGCTTGCTAAAGCTGAGGCGGAACGAACTGCGGCTGATCGTGTCGCGGCATTGCAACAGAGCCTTGATGAGCGGGGTGTAGCAGCTCAATTGGCGGCGGATCGATTGTCGAGAGAACACTTGGCCCGCGTAACAGAGTTGCAGGCCCAAATTTCTCGGCTCCAGCAGCAATTACTCGACATGTCTTCATCTCGTGAATCAGCAGCCGCTGACGCCGCAGCATCCGCAGCGCGTGTTAGCTCGTTGACAGCGCAGCTCCAATCCCTGCAATCGTCGACAGATGCTTCTGCTGCAGCAGCTCGGCAGCGAAATGCTACATTGGAGCAGGTGCTGAGCGATCTTCGGGCGGAACGTGATCGGCTAATTGAGCAAGCCAGGGTTGCCACTGATGCCCATGCCGCTCAGTTGCAGCATGAATTGGCTGCTCTTCAACAGCGTCTGTCCTCGGAGAATGCGGCTGCAGCTGCAGCATCCGAACAGCGTGTGGCGGCATTGACGGCGGAGCTAGAAAGGACGCGAGACGAAAATGCTTCTTCTGCTGCTGCAGCTGCTGCTACCGCAGGTCGTTCGCTTGCAGATCTGAGCGCTCGCCATAGTGAGGCATTGCGTGCGCTTGAGGCGGAACGCGAGCGATTGCGCGCAACTGTCGACAGACAGGAAGGTCAGCTTAGAGACTCTGAGGAGCTCGCAGCAACGCAAGCAGCTAACGCCCGGGAGGCGGCAACTCTCATAGCGCGGCAATCGGGCGATCTGGATACTCTGCGGCAACAGTTGAGGGAGATGCAAGCTCAACTTGACCGAGCGCTGGCAGACAACCAAACCTTGCGAACTGGCGGCGAGACCAACTCTGCATTGATAGTTGATTTGCGGGCTAATGTTTCGAGGTTGCAAGCAGAGCTTGAGCGGCGCAATGGTTTGCTTGCCGATGCAGAGGCCTCGCTTGAGGCGGCTCGTAGTGCTGCAGATAGAGCCGTGAGAGGAGCGGAGGCTCAGAGTGCGAGTTTAGCAATGGCGGTCGACCATGCTAGGCAGCAAGATGCGTTGTTAGCGACGCTCAACGAGCAGATCGCTGCGCGGGATGCTGCTAATCAACAGCTTCGGGCAGACTTGGAGCGTGCACAGGCTCAACTTGCAGCGGTGACGTTATCAAATCAGGGCTTGGAAAGAGATGTCGCCGTAAGAAATGCTGAAATCACCGCTTTGCAAGCTCGAATTGCAGAGTTGGGTGCTGCGGTCACCGAAGCAAATCGCCTTGCGGATGAGAGCGAGAGGAGGCGTGCTGCGATTGCTCTTGAACTGACCGCGGCTACAAGAGAGCTTGTTGCCCGGCAGGGAACGATTGATGAGCTTCGTCAAACGGTCGAGCAAGGGGCTGCAAATATTGCTCGGTTGGAAGCGGACCTGAAGAGAGCCAACGAGCGACACAGCACAGATGAGTTGGAAATCGCCCGCTTGGAACGCGAGTTAGCGGAGGCGAGAGGGAGTTTGCGTGAGCCAAATGAACGTATAAGACGGAGCCAACAAGAAATCCACCAGCTTCAGATCAACACGGCGGCGCTTGAGCGATCAACCCAAGAAGCACAAACAGAAAGAGACCGTGCTTTGGTACAAGTGACGAGACAGGAGAGGCGGGTGAGGGAGCTTGAGGTTCAGCTTGATAATTCTCGTCAAACCCTGGAAGCTCGTAATGCCCAGTTGACTGAAAGCCAGAGTCTTGTTGCTGCTCGAAATGAGCAGATTAGTAGACTAAACCAACAATTGAATGGCGTAGAAGCGCGTATATCGGATGCACGAGCTGCGGCTACGGCAGAGGCGGGTACTTTAATTACGCAGACGCGGGTTGCGAGAGATGAACATAATAGGCGACGCCAAGATGCAGAAACTACGCTGGCAAGGTTTGGTGCGGTAGCTAGCTCTGCGCGGGTGCTTTTGGTGAATGCGGTTAGGAGGGCGCGCAGAAACGAAGAGAGCGCGAGACAAGCGCTTGATACAAATGACCGACATATGCGTGACTTGCGAAATGAAAATTCTTTGCTGCGCTCGCAGACGAATGTGTTGCTCGGACACATCGAATCGATCCAGCCAGATTTCCCGGCCCTGGATTCCCTTCGAAGAATGGTTACCTCGCATACGCCTCTCGCGGTTTCAACAGCTTCAACCAGTGCTGCAGCCGCAGGTAGATTTGTTCCCAGGCCTGTGCCGGACTTAATGCAGACGCCACCCGCAGTAGCACCAATGACCGGAAGCATGAATGAGGCTGATTTTAGTGCGGCGAGGCAGCGGGCGCTGTCAGTTTTGTCTTCTAGCGGGACGACAACCAGATCCGCTGTACCTGCGGCAGCTGCGGCCGCAGCAGCCGATTCCACACCGCGTCTTGTTCCCCAGAATGGTGCTTTGGATACGACGACGCATTTTACGCCATCGACTCCGGTGGCATCAGGAACTGCGGCAATGGCGACGAGCACCTCTATTCCGGCGACTGTTGAAATGGGTGGGTCAATGTCTGCAGCGGAATTTGGTCGGCTGTCGGCCTTGCACCCTGATATTTTGGCAGTAGCTGAGAGAGCGATAGATTCGCATGGAAGAATGACGGCGTCAGCCGCTACGACCACAGCTGCAGGAACAGCAACTTCGGATACGACGACAGTTTTTTCGCCGTCGACTCCGGTGACATTAGTGGCCTCAGTCCCAGCGACCGGCCATAGAATGTCAGATAGCTTGACTTTCAATGATGCTGCCCACGCCGCTGTGCTGTTAGCGCAACGTGCTAATCATGCGGTACTACCATTTGACCCTAACTCCCCGACAGCCATAGCCACAGCGCCGTCGTCCCCGGTAGTATCAGCAGCGGCCGGTGACAGGCGACAAGTTGAAGGCGTTCTACTCGATCTGCCTGTTGAAGCAGTGCCCACCAGCAGCGCTGTACCCGCGGCATCGACTTCAGCAACTGCATCGGCAGCAGCGCCGAGCATTTCTCGTTCCTCCAGTGGTGACAGAGCAGCCGCAGCAGTCGCTGCTACTTTTGAAGCCGCATTAGCAAGAAAGCCGCAAGCAACGCAGCAAAGGGTTGCGGAAATTCGCACTAGAATGGGTTCTAACGGGACCATGCGTTCGGTGGATCATGAATTCATGGCGACGGAGTTCCCGGAATTTGTACAAATGGCACAGGGAAGCGCCAGCGCTTCAACAGCAATGCCCACAACAGCGACGACCGCCAGCTCCATTAGCAATAATGGCAACAGCTCCGCCGCCGCTGCTGTGAGTGCCTCATTTGGGCATATGGGAATCTCCGACAGCATAGTTGTCGCCCCGCCGGCTGCTCCAGCGACTGCGATAATGCCGCCACGCGTCATGCAAGGGCTGCCAGTGCGGCGGACGCTTTCTGGCCGAAGTAGTGCACTTGCTAACCTGTTACCAGTCGGCAGCACCATTTCGGTGCCGCCCGCAGCAAGCGGTACTTCAAATGAGTTCGTGAGCCGCCTGCGTCCGTCGCCATCGCGTTCGCGAAGCTCGTCTCTTGCTAGTGGCACGGCAGCAGCAGCTGCTGCCGTGGCTGCAGCTCGTCGCGCCGCTACTTCCTCCGGCACACAAACTCCGCCACCTCCGGCAGGTAATAGCGCGCATTAGAATTGTTTTTAATACGCGGCCCCCTCCCCCCTCTCCCGCGAGGGGAGAGGGGGGCTTGCTTGTTTTTGGAGAAACATCCTGCTTGATCTTTCTCTTTTTAGGAGATAGATTGGAGGTATGGAAACCCTCATTGAGCACCTGATTTCCGACTTTCAAGAGCGAGACCTGCCTCGCATGCAGGCGCGGGAAGCGAAACTTCCCCAAATTCCCGGCAAGATAGATGCCATTGTGGGCATGCGGCGGGTAGGCAAAACCTCCCTGCTGTACCAAGTCATGCAACAGCAACTCGCTCAGGGACTTCCAAAAAAAAACATCTTGTACATGAACTTTGATGATGAGCGTCTGCTACCGCTTACGGTGGATCGGTTGCACTTGATTCCGGACACTTATTACCGCATGTTTCCCGAGCTCAAGAAAGAGCGCTGCTATTTTTTCTTAGACGAAATCCAAAACATCGATGGCTGGGAGCGTTTTGTACGACGCTTGCTTGATACCGAGAATGTGCAACTCGCCATCACTGGCTCTTCGTCTAAATTGCTTAGCAAAGAAATCGCTACGGCTTTGCGGGGCAGGGCCCTTACCACCGAAGTTTTTCCTTACAGTTTTAAAGAGACGCTGATTCACGAAAATCCTACTTTTTCTTTTGCTGCTTCTCCGGGCGCACAAGCACGCGCATGGTTGGCCAACCGCGCGCGTCAGTTTTTGCAGTTAGGCGGCTTTCCCGAAGTGCAAGGGTTAGCCGAAGAATATCGCATCAAAATTTTGCAAGAATATGTGGATGTCGTAATTTTGCGCGACATTATTGAGCGATATAATGTCGCCAATGTACAAGTGCTGCGGGCCATGGTGAGAAGCTTGCTTGCTGCACCAGCTGCTTTGTTTAGCGTGAACAAGTTTTACAATGATTTGCGCTCGCAAGGCATCAGCTGCAGCAAGAACGATTTGTACGACTATTTGGATTATTTGCATGATGCCTATTTGATTTTCCCTATCTCTATTTGCGCTCGCTCAGTACGCGTGCAGCGCACCAATCCGCGCAAAGTTTACTTAATAGATGCCGGACTCATCCATGCCTTTTTGCATCAGCCGCATGCTGATTTTGGGCATTTGCTCGAGAATTGGGTTTACTTAGAACTGCGGCGGCAAGGCTTCAAAGTAGAGTATTTTCGCACGCAAAAAGGCGCAGAGGTGGATTTCATCGCCACCTCCAATCGCGGCGAGCAGGCACTTTATCAAGTGGCGCTCAACCTGGATGATGCTCGTACACGGGCACGTGAAATCCGCGCGTTGGAAGATGCGATGCAAGAGCTGCGCATCAGCGAAAGTAAAATCGTGACTTTAAATCATCGCGAAACAATTCGCATGACAAGCGGAATCATCGAAGCTGTGCCAGCGTGGCAGCTCTGCTTCGACACGAAGGCCAAAAACCTCTAGCCGCCACGCGTGCAATTGCAGTCGTGGAAGCGAAGAGTTCATCGGGAGTTTCGTCATCGCGTCGAAATACACTTCGCCCATGGCATAGAGCTTATCTCCCATAATGGGAAATCCCTCCCCTGCCAGATGTGCGCGAATCTGATGCTGCCGCCCGGTCTTCGGCATGCAGCGCACCAATGTGCAACCCGTGTGCACACAATAGCGCAGCGGTTCTACGTCGGTGCGCGAAGGCGCGCCATTCTCGTCGCGGATCATCTTGATTCGCACCAACCCCCGATTGCCCTGCAATGCGAGTGGCCAATCAATGCATAGAGATTTCTCGAGATGACCGATGACCACAGCGACGTAAGTTTTGCTCACCTCGCCATGCATGAACGCTTGCTTGATGCGCGATTCTGCTGATTTCGTCCGCGCGCAGATGAGCACGCCGCTGGTTTCGCGATCGAGGCGATGGCAGGGACGAGGGGGATTGTCGGGATAGGTGAGTCGGAGCCAGGTGGTGAGGGTGTGGTGTAAGTCGCGCGCCGTGGGGTGTACGGCTAGGCCGGAGGGTTTGTTGACGACGAGGACGTCTTGGTCTTCGTGGAGGATGGTGACGCCGTAGTGCTCGGGGGGGCGTTCTTCGTCGGGGGGGAGGCGCCAGAGTTCGACGGATTCGCCGCCGTAGAGAACCTTTGAAGGTTTGAGCTGGGGCGCACCCTCACCCTTGATCCCTCTCCCGCTCAGCGGGAGAGGGGAAAACCTGAAGTCGCCGGAGGTGATGATGTGTTGGGCTTTGGCTCTTGTCAGGCGGCCGACGTGTTCGACTAGGTAGAGGTCTGCGCGGATGCCTTCCCGGTGGATGGGCACCTGCCAGCGCTGAACGACGGCTTTACTTTGTGCATACGCTGCGGACATTGGTGATCTTTTGTTTCTCGTTGACGGTCCAAATATCGCCGGCAACTTTGGTTCCCGTTAAGCCAAGTGCCTGAATCTCATAGGTCTTTGCATCGGGCTCTCCAACCGTTTCATAGCGATAAAAACGATCCCGCAAGGACACCCGATCGCCATGCAGCAGCTGTTCTAACGTAAAATACTGCCCGGTTTGCATGCGCGCCAACGCTTGCGCTTCGGCGATTTGCCCCAAAGTCCAGCGCGCTTCGCTTTGCACCGCCTGACACTGGAGGCGACGAAAATTCGGTATGGTGAAGGCCACGAGGCTGAGTAGCACCGCAGCAACGAAGCCTATTTCAAGCACAGAAGTGCCTTTCCAAAAACCCTTTGCCATGTCATAAGCAATAGCGTGTTTCGCGAGAGAAGAAAATGGTTCAAAATAAAGCTCCCTTATTTACATTATACGAACATCGTCTGTCGCCTTTTTGTGTAGCAGTGCGCATCGCACTCAACGAGTGTGACCAAGCGTTTACACCGCGCGATGTGGATCTCACAAAACCCCGTACTGCAGCGTTTTTAAAACGCAGCCCCTTTGGGCGATTGCCGGCATTGGTAGAGCACAGACCGGGCGGTGAGCTCGCGATTTTTGAATCTCCAGCGATTTTGCTTTTCTTGGCAGAGCGTTTTGAAAAGACGTCGTTGGCGTTTGTGGATTTGGCTTCAAAAGCGCAGGCGCTGTCGTGGTTGAGCTTTATTGCGACGGGTTTTGCTGAGAGCTTGTGGGCGTGTTTGGAAGAGAAGAATCATCACGCGGGTAAGTATGGCGAGCTGTTAGAGGCATTTGAGCAGCAGATTGATGTGCTGGATGCGCATCTTGCGCGACGGGCATTTTTGGCGGGGGATTATTCGGTAGCGGATACGCTTGCCATACCGCTGCTTGATTTACTCGGTCGAGTGAAAGACCTCGACATGGGTGGATTTCCGCATGTGATATCGTGGCGTGACCGTTTGCGTGCGCGCCCGAGCTATAAGGGTGTGTGGCCTTATGGCGACGAGCCGAAGTAGAGCTGGCTAGCGCCTCTTGCAACGCCCCCTCCAAAAATGGAGGAGAGCGTTGGGAGGGGAGGCGTTTACTTAATCTTCACCACCGGCGGCTTTTTCCTTTGAGCACATTTGATGCTCGCAGGCTTCCAGAGCCTTGTGAAGTGCCTCATTATCGGTATGAACTGCCTTCTTTGTTTCTTCGCAGACATCAGTTGCCGGGATGGCTGTCACGGCTGCTGTATAGGCGTTAATTGCATCCTGCTCGCATGTTGGCAAGCCTCCACCTGAACAAACAGCACAGGCACAAGTGAGCTGGTCGAAGCCCTGCCCTGATGGGCATGTTACCGGCAGCTCGCAGGCGATAGTAGGAATCACACACGCGCAAGTTGCACCATCCTGAACGCTGGCCTTACCTGCACATACAATAGGCGTACAACCACAGTCGGCATTGGCGACTCGCTCGAACGCGACAAACATAGCTGCGACACCCATGCATAACACTGCTGTATGAATCATTGATTTTACATATCTGTTACACATATATTACTCTCCCTTACTGCTATGCGCACGGAACCGGTGTTCCGCGCCAAACAGCTCAGAATGAGTATAGTAAATAGATGTCGTTTTAGCAGGTAATGGATCAGGTTATGCTAGCTCTTTTTGGCCTTTGTGCCTGAGCTGATCGTACAACGCATCAGGCGCAAGATCTGCTCCATTGGGCCAGTAGATTGCACCGAATCGATCAACAGCAACCTTCATAAACATTGTCTCAGATTTGAGCGGCTCAAAGACTGGGCCATATAGTCTATCTGCTAAGTCAATTTCACCGGATGTGCCGTCTTCAAATTGCACAGATAGCACATATGGGCGAAGTGCTTTTACAGATTGGACTCTCATATCTGACCTCATTGCAATGGAACAATGCTTTTCAATGGCTTATGCTCAATTGCTCTAGTCCAATTGTCCAACAATTCCTGGCGATTTGCAAATGCCCATTCTAGGACCAGTGTAAAAGCTCTTCCGGGAAGGCGGCCGTGAAGAATTTTGAGCGAGTCAATCTGTACTGTGACTTCATGTTCCCCATAGATAGCATGGAAATGGGGAGGGGCATGATCGTCGTAGTAGATGCGGATAACAATTAGGAGGAAAAATGGTCGTATCCATTCTCGGCAAGCCGCCTGAGCTTGTTGCCATGTTTGGCACGAATTTTGCCGACATGTTTGGTGATCTGCCCAATAGGTAAGATCCCGCTCTCGCCGAATTTTTTTTGCAGCTTTTGCAGTGCTTTTTCGTTAGGTAGCGTGAACAGCAACGCATATTCTTCACCGCTCGTGAGAGATTTGCTCGAGAATGAAGCACCTAGCGTTGCACCAACCTGGGAAGCCCCACAAAGATGGTGGAGATCTTTTGCAAGCCCATCGGAGATATCGACACAGGCAGTGGCAACATCAACAAGAGCAGCACCGAGGTCAAGCTCGGCTTTGGGATGTGTGTGGCGCAAAACAGCTGCTTGCTCTTCGATGGAGAGCGTTTGCAAGAACTTCTCGAATGCAGCCTCATCGCCGAGATTTTTGCGCTTTTTGGCTGCGGCCTGCAAAATCTGTAGACCCAAAGCGGATTCTCCGACGGGATGACTGATGCAGAGAATATCGCCTGCACGGGCACCTTGTCGCGTGAGAGGCTTGCCATTTACGTCGCCGAAGATGGTGACGGCGCAGGAGAATTTGTCGTCGGAGAGGCTTAGGTCGCCGCCGTAGAATTGCAGGGGTGGGGGGACACCCTCACCCTTAATCCCTCTCCCGCTGGGCGGGAGAGGGAGACAAGCAGCGAGGGCGCCTTCGCAGAATTCCTTTAGGCATCTTGCGTTTTGTTTTAGCCATCGCTTTGGGATTGCTAGATGCCAAACAAACCCGACGGGCTTGGCACCCATTGCTGCTAAGTCTGAGAGGTTTTGCACGATCGCACGAAAACCAGCTGTTTTCAGCGGAGCTAGACGTGTCGAAAAATCTCGCTCTTCTTGTATCGCGTCGAGACTCACCACACGGGTATGGCCGCGCGGGCAGGGAGGTAGCCAGGCCCCGTCGTCTTTGAGGCCGCGCGCGCCTTCCGCCAGAATGGGGGCGAAGACGTCGCGAATCACGTCGATCACACGTGCTTCATTAAAACTCAATGGCCAAACCAAAATTCATGGTCAATGGTGCTGACCCAAAAAAGCCTGTAGGAGAGAAGTCAAATCCTGGCTGGCCGAAAGTGTTAATCGTCATGTAGGAAACTTCTGCCGTCAAGAACGCATGATCAAAAGCACCCGACGCTCGGGCCAATCGTGCGGTACTCGGCTCTAACCAGTCAAGCGCAAGCATGACTCCACCAGTGGCCTCGAAACCGAAGCGAAAACCGATGGGGTTTTGTGCCGGCGACTTGTTCTCACCCTTTGTGTCTAGTCCACCCTGAAAGGTAAACACATAGCCCGCGCCAATGAGGCCAACGCGCACATAAGGCGCGAGTGGTACGGTGTCGATATAGGGGTCAAACACATAGGACACGCGCGGCCGTAACTGGAACATGTGCAACCCGACGCTGCTCGTCGTGGTGCTCTGGACATTGTTGGCCGGTTTGGAATTGCCGGTCGCCAAAGCATACGAGAGAGCAAATCCCAGCTGCACGCTGCCGTAGGTGTCATCTAGATGAGCATCTGCGGTGAGGGCAAACATGGGGACGAGGGAGTTACCGAAAAAGTCTTTATAGATTTGCGGATTTTGGCCGGCGTCAATGTTTGGTTTATATGGGCCTGCCATGAGACCGACATTCCATTGACCAAGATCAGCGTGTGCAAGTGGCGAGATGGCTAGTGCTGCGATAAATAAGACGCTCGACGAGCCAGGTTTACGGCGGCGAATGAAAAATAGACCCCCGCCGAGGAATAGCAAAAGACCAAGCGCTGACGGGGAACGAGAGCTGTTGCAACTAAACGAAAGCGGATTGGCTGGGCCAGCATATTCTCCGAGAGGGGTGATTTGTGCGACCGGGGTAGCGGCGACGAATGTTGAATTGGTATTGGTGAACGGCTCTCCACCTGAAACGCCTATCAAAAAGGCATATTGCGTGGCGTTGGTGAGACCGGTGATCACAATACTCGTGCCGGTTTGGCCCGATCGGAGCACATGGGGAGAGGCGGTGCAAGTTCCATCCGCCACAAGAGCCGCTTGAGCCGACGCAGGTGTCGTGCCAGGAGCAACTGCCGTGAAGCAAATATCGTATCCATTGGATGGAGCAGTTGCTCCACCGGTGAGCGTGATGTTAATCGTTACCTGTCCATCACCTGCTACTGCAGTTGCGTTCGGTGGGCCGCTTGGCGCACTGCTGCCACCGGCATTGGTTAGATTGGTTGGCGCAGTAGTGGATATAGTATATTGAATCGTTGCAGCGAGCGAGTTTGCCGCGGGCCCCGCGGTGCCGGTAGGAGGAGGGCCCGCATAATATAGGCACATTGCAACGTTTGCTGCTGTTGCACTCGAACAGAAGGTACTGCCAGTAGTTTGCGATTGCGGGTTAAATTGGCCGAAAGTGATGGCAACCTGGTTGCTTGCATTTGGCGTCAAGGTTGGCTGACCGGATGATGGTGTGATGGTTGGCGTACAAGTTGGAGGGGGACCATTCACTGCTCCGGGAACATAATTGTAATAGAACCCAGTCACCCCGGGCAAGCTTAGGTTGAGGGCGTTCGAACTAGCTTTTTGTTGGCAGACATCGCTCCATGCAACCACCCCCGCCTGGAAGACCTGGGCAGTCTGAGCATTTGATTGCGTCGGCACAATACCACAAACCAGAGCCAAAAAAACAAATCCAATTTTTCTACAAATCATCACGCCAGATACTCCGCACAAAGAATTTCCGCAATCCGCACCGCATTCAACGCCGCACCGGTCCGCAAGTTATCGCTTGCAAACCAGAGCGCAATACCATTCGGCATCGCCGCATCTCGCCGAATGCGCCCCACCAGTGTCATATCTTCGCCACTAGCATCCACCGCGGTGGGGTAAAGGCTCTTTTGTCTATCGTCTATTACCATTAAACCAGGTGCATTGACCAGCGCTTCCCGCGCTTCGTCCTCGGAGATCGCACGCGCAAACTCCATATGCACTGCTGCGCTGTGGCCATTGAACACTGGCACCCGCGCGCACGTAGCCGTCACAGCAAGCTCGGGCAGATCTAAAACCCGACGCGTTTCTGCCATCACTTTGCTTTCTTCCTCGGTATAGCCGCTTTCTTCAAAAGCGTTAACCGCCGGAATACAAGGCAAAACGTTGAAAGCGATGCGATTGCCGAACACTTTGCTCTCGACGTCGCGCATGTTGAACAAATCACGCACCTGCTTATCGAGCTCTTCCATCCCCTCGCGACCAGCTCCAGAGACTGCTTGGTAGGAACTCACCACGACGCGCTTCAATCCGGCTTTCTGATGCAGCGGCTTGAGTACCTGCGTCAACGGCACAGCCGTGCAATTAGGGCTGGCAATAATGCGGCGAGCCTTAAACTTGGCAATATCTTTGGGGTTCACTTCGGGAACAACCAACGGAACGTCGCTGAAAGCGCGGTGTGCGCTGGATTTATCGATGCATACAGCGCCAGCTTTGGCGGCAATGGGGCAATACTCGGCGGCCAAACTACCGGAGACGGCGAAGAAAGCGACCTCAACCCCTTCGAACGATTTTGGTGTCAGGGCCTCAACGACGATTTCATCTTCGCCAAATGTGATTTTTTCACCAGCAGATTTTTCTGAGGCGAGCGCTTTGATGGACGCCACCGGAAATCCGCGGGCGTGCAAAATGGAAAAGAGCTCTTGGCCGACAATGCCGGTAGCGCCGACGATGGCAAGATGAAAGGGCCTTGGGACACGCTTCGACATACTATTGACTCACTCGATGCTGCTTAATTGCTGCTTGCACAAAAGAACTAAATAATGGGTGCGGCTTTAAGGGCCGAGACAAAAATTCCGGATGAAATTGGCAACCGATAAAATAAGGATGATCTTTGATCTCAATCATTTCAACAAGCTCACCATCGGGCGAAAGACCAGAGAATATCAGGCCAGCCTGCGCGAGCTGCTCGCGATAAGAATTATTGACCTCATAGCGATGGCGGTGACGCTCTAAAATCTCGTCTTGCCCATAGATACGTTGCGCCAAAGTACCTGGTTGCAACCGGCAAGGATAGTTGCCCAGGCGCATCGTGCCGCCTTTCTGGCGAACGTGCCGCTGGCTTTCCATGATGTGGATCACTTGATGCTCTGCTTTGGGATCGAATTCCTGCGAAGTCGCGCCACTAATTTTGGCGACGTGGCGTGCAAGCTCAATCACCGCGATTTGCAGGCCGAGGCAGATGCCAAAGAAGGGCACGCCATGTTCGCGCGCATAACGCACGGTTTCAATTTTACCCTTGGTGCCACGCTCTCCAAAACCACCGGGCACCAAAATGCCATCGAGTTCAGCAAGCAGCGTACTTGCGCCCTCTTGCTCGACCAGCTCGGAATCGATGTAAGAGAATTGAATAGCCGTCTTATGGGCAATGCCGGCGTGAATGAGCGATTCATTAATGCTCTTGTAGCTCTCTACCAAGTCGGTGTATTTTCCGACGATGCCAATGCGCACGGCTTGCTCGGGTGCTTTAAAGCGATCGACCAAATTCTCCCAGTCATGCAAATCGGATTGGCGTGCCCATATGTTGAGATGCTCGAGAATGATTTCATCGAGCCCTTCTTTTTCTAGCACCAAGGGCACTTCGTAGACTGTCTTAAGATCGGGGCAGTTAATGACTGCTTTTTGGCGCACATTGCAAAAGAGCGAAATTTTGCTTTTAATTTCTTCTGGCACCGCGTGCTCTGCCCGAAGCAACAAAATATCTGGCTGAATGCCAATGCTCAGCAATTCTTTGACGGAATGCTGGGTGGGTTTTGTTTTGAGTTCGCCAGCGGTGTGAATGAGCGGGAGGTAGGAGACATGCACAAAGAGCGTGTTCTCCAAACCCTCATCGCTGCGCAACTGGCGAATGGCTTCAATAAAAGGCAAAGACTCGATGTCGCCTACCGTTCCGCCCACTTCGCAGATGAGAATGTCATGGCCATTGGATGCGGCCCGAATAGCAGCTTTGATTTCATCTGTGACGTGCGGGATGACCTGGACGGTGGCGCCCAAATAGTCACCGTTGCGCTCTTTCTCGAGCACGGTTTGATAGATTTGCCCCGCGGTTTTGCTGTTAAGTTTGCTGAGATTAATACTCAGATAGCGCTCATAGTGCCCGAGGTCCAAGTCGGTTTCTGCCCCGTCATCGGTGACATAGACTTCACCATGCTGGAAAGGGTTCATGGTGCCGGGGTCGACGTTGAGGTAGGGGTCGAGCTTGATAATGCTGACATCGAGTCCGCGATTTTTCAGAAGCGCGCCCATGGAGGCTGCTGCAATTCCTTTGCCTAAGGAACTGACCACGCCACCCGTGACGAACACGTACTTGGTCTTGTGCACGGACATGAAAGAACCACCGTAGTCTTTTGAACTCAGGTACTCTATACAAAGATGGCCGCTAAACGCTAGTGGTCGGAGGGCTGAATTCGTGCCAATTCGCAGAGCCTATATGGATCCCCCTTTGGAAAAGGGGGTAGGGGGATTTCTCACATTACCCAAAGAAGTGGCCCATCGCTTTGTCGACGTCCTCAGGCTTGGCGAAGGCGCTCTTGTGGAACTCTTTGATGGCCAGGGCAACGTGCTGCGAGGTATCCTCTCTCTTGGCCCTCCAGCGCGTATGACCAACCTTGCCCATGCCCGCTACCAGCGGGAGCTTCCGGCCATGGTTGTTGCGCAAGCGATGGTCAAAATGGACAAGCTTGAGCAAGTGGTGCAGCGGGCTACGGAACTCGCTGCGTCACAAATCGTGTTATTTGACTGCGAGCGCAGTCAGGTGCGTTTGGGCGACAAGGTCGAAAAAAAGATGTCGAGGCTCATGCGCATTGCACAGGACGCCGCGCGGCAATGTGGGCGCGCGGATGTGCCGGAGATTCATGGGCCACTTAGGTTTGAAGAATTGCTGCATCGCTGCAGGAGTTTTGATGGGCTCTGCGTACTTGGCGAGCCGGACACGGATGTGCAGTTGCTATCGCTGCTTGAGGGAGAAGCACGTGGGATCATGATACTGGTTGGCCCCGAAGGCGGATTCTCTCCCGCGGAGGTGCGAGCGCTGAAACAGTCGGGCGCGCGCGAAGCCAACTGGGCGGAACATTTGCTTCGTACCGAGACGGCCGCTTTGGCGGCGCTTAGTGTGATTCAGCAATTCTATCGCGCGGGTAGAGCATTTGACTAGACTGACTAGTTATTGTAATATGAATCAAATACAGGGAGCAAGATGGTGCGGACGTACTCAATTTATGAAGCAAAGGCAAAGCTGAGCGAGTTGCTCAGATTGGTCAAATTGGGCAATGAAGTCTTGGTAAGCGAACGTGGACAGCCCGTGGCCAAAATCATTCCGTTCAAGCTCGCAGCGACCTTCGAAGAACACTGGAATCAGCTGCGAATGACAGGTCAGATTGTCGAAGCCCAAGAAGAACCTCATTTTCATCTCGGCAGGCAAAAACAGGGTGCCTTGAAGAAATTTTTAAACGACAGGGACTGATGTGAAGGTTATTTACATTGACACGTCAGTACTAGTTTCTGTTTTTTTCGAGGAGGCTTCTCGGGAAAATTCCCACTATGTGAAGCTGATGAATCAGGCGGATGAAATTGTGAGTTCAGCGCTTTTGGAAGCAGAGTTTCTATCGGCTATCACGAGGGAAAAAGCAGACGTGGAAGAAGGATTCCGGTTGCTTCGCCAGGTATCCTTGGTGACTCCGGATCGGTCTTTGGTGGCTGAACTCAAGCAGATCTTTGCAATCAACTATGTGCGTGGTGCAGACGCACTTCATCTTGCGTGCGCGCTCTTCTTGGATCCATCAGCATCAGAAATCATGTTTTTGACGGCAGATAAAAAACAACAGGAAATCGCGAAGAAGCTCCAATTTAGAACCAGCGCATGGGCCTCTCGCGCCAGTTCCCACTGAGCCTACTATTAACCTGAGTTTCGCCTCTCGTACCAGCGGTGAAATAGCACCAGTAATGGAGGCTGGAGCACGCGGCTCAACAACGCGATAGTCAAACATCCGCCAATCACCACCACCGCCAACGGCTTTTGCGTTTGCGAGCCGATTCGTGTGCTGAGCGCGGCCGGTAGCAATCCCAAACAAGCAACCAACGTCGTCATAAGGGCAGGGCGCAATCGCTCAAGCGACGCATTGCGTGCAGCCTCCTCGATGCCTTGCCCATGCATGTTGCGTAGACGCTGGAAGTGCGTCACCACAATAATCGAATCTTGAATGGCAATGCCAAACACGGAGATGAACCCCATAGCAGCAGATATCGAAAAATTAAGACCGGTGACAAGCAAAGAAAATACACCGCCCGCACAGGCAAACGGGATGGCAATAAAAACAATGATTAGGTCAATCCAATTTTTAACCGCTGCACGAACCAGAAAGGCAATGAGCAAGAGCGTGAGCGGGACAATAAATTGTAAACGCGTCGTGGCGTCTTTCAAAGAATTTAGTTGGCCACTCCACTCCACATGCGTGTCATAGGGCAGTGTCAGATGTTTGGCCACTTCCGCCTGCGCCTGCTCTACTGTGCCCGCCAAATCACGGCCGCGTACCGAGAATTTCACCGGTGTATAACGATGCCCATCCTCTCGATAAATCAGGGAAGGGCTGTCTTCTTCGATAAAATCAGCAAGCTGGCTGAGTGGAACAAAACTGCCACTTGGGGTGGCAACCAGTATGTTGCGAATCGCATCGATGTCTTTGCGAAAGGCTTTTTTAAAGCGCACAACCAAATCAAAATGCCGTTCGGCTTCATAAACTTGCGTGATGGCCTGCCCACCTACCGCAGCCTGAATCACTGCTTCCACATCGCCAGTATTGAGGCCATATTGTGCACAAAGAATTCGGTTTGGCGTAATTCGTAAGCTGGGTTGGCCAGATGACCGGTACGTCCCTAGATCCTCGATGCCCGGTACGTTGCTGAGGATTTTATAAATTTCGCTAGCTTTGGCCTCGTTAATTTGTAGACTTGGACCAACGACTTTCGCGGTGTTCTCGCCTTTGACACCCGCTAAGGCTTCTTCCACATTGTCGGAGATCATCTGGCTGAAATTGAAAGCAACACCGGGTAGGTTATTTTCGAACTCCTTCGATAAAGATGCGGTCAGAGATTCTTTGCTCACACCCCTGGCCCATGTACTCTCAGGCTTTAGAGGCACATAGATTTCGATATCGAAAAATCCTGTAACGTCAGTTCCGTCGTCAGGCCGACCGGTTTGTGAGACAACACTTTCAACCTCAGGATGGCGCAGCAGGATTTCCCGCATCTTGTTCGTATATTGCGTGGACTGCTCGAGGGAAATGGAAATTGGTAACGTTGCACGTATCCATAGATTTCCCTCCTCAAGCTTGGGCATAAATTCGCGGCCCAGCACAAAGAAGAGACCGAGGCCAACGAACATGGGGATGAGCACGCTTGCGGCTGTGATCTTTGGGCGGCGCAGTGCAAAATCAAAGATGGGTATATAAAACCGGTCCATTGTACGCATGGTGAAGTTCGGTTTTTCCTCTTCCACATGCGTATGCAGTGCCCGCGACGCAAGGACGGGCGTGAGCGTGATGGCAAAACAAATGGCGGCGAGGATGGCAAACGCATAGGTGCGTGCCATGGGCGCGAAAATCACGCCTTCAACGCCCTGCAGCGTGAACAGAGGTAAGAAGGCGACGGCGATGATTAACGTCGAAAACCCCATGGGTCCGGCCACTTCACGTGCGGCAGTGAGAATACGTTCTTTGATCTCTGTGTGGTGACTTCCGCGTAGGCGTCGAGAAATATTCTCGACCATGATCACCGTCGAATCGATCACAATGCCAAAATCAACCGCGCCAAGCGAAATGAGATTGGCGGGCGTCCCGGTAAGAACCATACCGCAAAATGCCACGAGCAAGGCGAGCGGGATGTTGATCGCAGCAATGAATGACGGGCGCAAATGACCGAGAAAGAGCACTAAGACCAGCACGACGAAGAAAATGCCCATGAGCAGATTCTCCATCACTGTATGGGTGGTGAGGTGAACCAAATCGCCGCGATCGTAGTATGGAACGATGTCCATGCCAGGCGGCAATAGATTGTTCTTGCGGATATATTCTATGCGTTGGTGAACGCCATCGAGGGTCTTGAGCGTGGACGCGCCATAGCGCATGAGTATGATACCTTCTACGATATCCTGGTGATGGTCTTGACTGACTCGACCTAGGCGAGGGGCCGCTCCGATATGCACTTCTGCCACATCGCGAATGGTGACCGGGATATCTTTGGGGTTAGTTAAAACAATACGCTCGATGTCTTGCAGATCTTTGATCAGACCGGTGCCGCGCACAGTAAAGCTTTGTTCTCCGATAGTGAGACGCTGCCCCCCCACGTTGACGTTCGCGTTTGATAACGCTGTTGTAACTTGGTTTAAGTTAATGCGCTTGCTACGCAGTTTGATAGGATCGATATCAATCTGGTATTGCTTAATCTCACCGCCAAATCCTGTCACATCTACGACGCCTGGGACCTGCCTGAACTGGGGTTCTAAGATCCAGTCCTGCGCGGTTTTGAGCTGTTCGAGTGTGTATCCCTTGCCGCTGATAACGTAACGATAGATTTCGCCGATGGCGTTCCACGGCGATAGCGTTGGGATGAGGTTGTTGGGCATCTTGATGAACTGCAGGCGATTAATGACTTCTTGCCTTGCAGCCTCGTAGTTGGTGCCCCATTTAAAGTAGCATTTCACGTCAGATAGACCAAAAAGGCTGATGGAGCCAACGCGCTCCAGCCCAGGCATGCCAGCGAGGCCAATTTCGAGGGGAATGGTAACTTGTCGCTCGACTTCTTCAGCGCTCCAGCCATCGGGCTGTGTGATGACCTCGACCATCGGGGGGACTGGGTTGGGATAAGCCTCAATGTCGAGCTGCCAGTATGCAAAAACACCCGCACCGGCAAGGAGTAGCGCCGATAATATCACGATAGTCGGATTTTTCAGCGCAAAGCCGACAATGCGGTCCATCATGCAGCACCGGTCAGCAAAATTACGCCCCGACTGACGATATTTTCCCCTTGCGCGAGACCATGTGAAACAACGATGAGATTGTCATCTCCATGGGGGTCTAGGATCACTGGTCTTTGTTCAAAGCGTCGCCGCGCGGGCTTTCCCTTTGTCATGCCCTTGTCGATAAATACAAAAGTTTGGTTACCAATGAGCACCACAGCATCGCGCGGGATGGTCAGCGCGTTCTCTTTAGCCACTTGAATGCTGACCTGCGCGAACATTTCTGGTTTCAAAAGGCGCTTTGGATTGGCAATTTGGCAACGTATTTTTGCCGTGCGCGTGACGGGATCAATGGTGCCAGAAACCCAGTCGATGGTACCCGTGTAAGTGGTGTTAGGGTAGCTCACAACTTGTGCTTGCACCGCCATGCCTAATTTGATTCTTGGCAGGTCGACTTCATACACGTCCGCGAGCAGCCAAAGAGAATCAATTTCTCCGACGGTAAAAAGTTCTTGGGCCGACCCCAGTGAATATTGGCCTTGTACCTCCATGCCTGGGTTCGCTGCTCTGGCCACGACTTCTCCGGCAATCGGGGAGCGCAATAAAAATTCCTGTGAGGTTGCTGCAGATTTTACCTGGAAAAGGTCAACCTTTTGCTTTGCCCTATCGTGCTCCGCCAATGCTTGTTCAAAAATAGATTTCGCTGCTTCGTAATCTCTGAGTGCTGCTGCCTGCGCTTCGTAGAGCTCCTTTTGCCTAGAGTAATCTCGGCGTGCGGCTGCCAAAGCTGCGTCAGCTTTGCGCAGGTCAGATAGCGCTGATCCGAGATCCGGCGAATTGATCAGCGCCAAAGGCTGGCCGGCTTTAACCCTTTCACCGAGATCCGCTAGGATTTTGATGACGCGTCCAGTGACCGGCGAAAAAATGTGCGCAACACGTCGGTCATCAAATGCAATTCTTCCCGCTGTTTGGATGATGCCACCAAACGGCTGAACGCGAACTTCTGCAATTTGAATACTGCCATTTTTGACCTGTTCCGGCGTCACCCAAACCTCCCCTGGTGGGGGTTTAGGGTCGTCTTGATTGCTTTTTTTGTCACAAGCGACGCTTAAAAGCACAAGCAATACAAGGACTCCGCAGAGTCTGCCCAGAAATTGTTTTTTCCCCCTTTGAAAAAGGGGGTAGGGGGATTTTTCTCGAATTGCTACTTCGAAAAAATCCCCCCGCCCCCTTTTCCAAAGGGGGAATTTATTTGTTTGTCGACAGCTCATGAAAGCTCCTTGCCGATCGCTTGTTCTAACTGGAAAACCGCCGTCCAGTAATCCGACAAAGTCTGGATATGATCAGAGTTCGTACTAATGTAAGTGCGCTCGGCATCGAGAAAATCAAGTAGCGAAGCTGCACCCTTTTGATACTGCAATGTGACCAGGTCTTTAGCGCGTGAAGCCTGCTTAAGGAGGCTCGTCTCCATGCGCTCTATGCGCAATTGTGCGCGCTCATAGATGATCCAGCCAGTGTCGATATCAGATACAACCTGTGCAGTTGCTTTTGCTAACGTGAGATCTTGGATGTAAAGACCTGCTTTAGCTTTGATGACGTCGCCGGAGGTTTTGCCAATGGTAGGCAATGGTATCGAGAGCCCCATGGACAGCGTCGGTGGGGTAATGGCTTGTTGTCCCGTCCCCTCGCTCACATAGTTCAGAGACCAAATAAGATCGGGAAACCATTCTAATCGAGCCGATGTGAGTGAATGCTTGGCGCGTATGCGCAGGAACCTAGCAGCGCGTAGATCTGGCCGATTTTGCAGCGCGATTTCTAGCAGGGCATCCTTAGAAGTATCTTTCAACGACGAAGGCGCAACAGGGTGATCAAGGGTGCCGAGCAAGATGAGTTTGCCAGTGAAGTGGCGTGCACCCAGCAAGTATACCAGGTTTGCCTGATTGGCCCCGTGGTTTTGAATGGCCACATCGACCGCTTGCGCGGCAGCCAGGCGCGCCACATCCATGCGAGCGACGTCGGCTTCTGAAATAGCGCCGGCTTTAAAGCGTTTGGTGATGAGATCGAAGGTCTTGACGATCGAATCATAAAATTGCTGTGTCAAATCGACGTTCATCTGCGCGAGCTTGGTGCGTACAAATTGTTGCTTCAGTAAAGATACGAGCTGGCGCTCCGCATCTTGTTTGCCAAGGCGCGTCGCTTTGAGAGCGAGGTCTGCAGCCTTGCTGCGAAAAATTCGTTTTGCGGCGAATAAGTCGACAATGGTGGCAGAATCGGAGATACTTGCGTTGTATTGAATGTCAGAGCAACCGCTGCATTGCGAGGCATCGTATCCAAACGTTTTTCCGATGCCGAGCCCAACCAAAATTGGGTTTTGGATGCCCCTTGCCGATCTGAGATCACCCTCTGCTTGTCTAATATTGGCGTCGGCGATCAGCAAGTCGTAGCCATTTTTGCGAAAGATTGCGACAGCCTGATCAAGCGTGAGCTCCTTTGGAAGCGCAACCTCTGGCACCTCAGCGACAGCAGGCAGCACAAAAAAGTACAAGGTGCACAGCAGTGTTAGAAAAAGGGGTTTCATGGTACGACTTTAACAAGCACGACCATCACCCATATTTCGAAAGTTGAAAGTATATGATGGAATTTACAGGCCCTCTCTCAGTTTGGCTAATTCACCACGGTCCGCTGGCATTGTTTGGCGCAATCACCTTGGGTGTTTTCGCGATTCCTGTGCCAGTGGAGCCGCTGTTGTTAATGGCTGGCTTCCTGACATTCAAGGGCAAGTTATCACTCCTTCCAGTCCTATTTTCGTCGATTGGCGGCGCCGTTTGCGGTATTACGCTCAGCTATGTCTTGGGGCGTACAATGGGTCATTTTCTCGTTGAGCGATATGGCGAAAAAATTGGTCTGAGCAGAAAAAATTTAGCACGAGTTCATTCTTGGTTTGAACGCATGGGCAGATGGACGCTCTTCTTGGGCTTTTACGTCCCCGGAATGCGCCATATGACAGGTTTTGTCGCTGGCATGGTGCGCTTGCAACTTATTCACTTCATGCGCTTCGGCTATGGCGGCGGGGTTGTCTGGTCAGTGGCGTTCTTAGCGTTGGGATACTTCTTTGGTCCCGCACTTTACTGGTTGATGTAATAGACGGAGTGACTGCACAAAGAGAAGCGTTGGCGACGAGCCCAAGCTGCTGATGCTCTCGATCAAACACCGCATAAGTGTTTTGCAAAAACACATCGCCAAGCAGAACAACCCCAGGCATATCGCTTGGCGGGGGTGCCGATTGTAAACCCGATATGACCTGAGGTTGCTCTGCTGTGCCGAGGTTAATTGTGTAGGTTTGCGGGCTGATATTAATTTTGAATGTCCCTCCCTGCCCATTGGGAAATTCAATTTGCAAATTCTTGAGCTGACTTTGAAAATTTGGATCCGTGATGGTGACCGGATTGTTTGTGTTCAAATCCCAAAAATTTGTTGGCGCCACGCTCTGATAGAAAGACGCAATAGCATCCACCATATTAGTGGGCAGGATCAGGAGCGATGTTCCGCTGTCTACAACTGTCAGATAGTTTTCTTGCTGAGTCGGAAAACTTGCAATCGGTTTTGCTTGTCCGTCAATCCAAAGTGCAGTTGCCGTCACATTATAGTAATCGTAAACAGCTGGGCTGGACAGAGAGTCCTTGATGATTGGCGTGTATTGAATGGCGCTGCTTTGAACTTCACTGTCGATTGCCCCAAACGTAATAAAATTACCAGGCTGATTATTGGCGCAGAGATTAATGGTAAACAGACTATTTAGACCAGTTTGTTTGGCAAAGACATCGAAGAATGGCAACGGTGTAAAGGCGTCAAGGCTGGCCATATTTGCAGGGTAGCCTAGGCCAAAAATATTCTGCACTTGGCTGCCGCTGGCAAATGCGCCCAATTGGTATCGAACAGCAGTCCCATTTTGTTGCAGGGCGACATTATCTTGATACAACTGGACTTTTCCCTGACCAATGGCATATTGAATATCGAACGTTTGGCCTGAATAGAGTGCTTGGCTTGAGGGACTGTACGTTGACGGTGTGTAGTCTGGAAATGAATTATCTGTGATGCAGTCGGGGCATACGATGCTGTCGCCAAGCAAGATGAGATTTGAGCTGGCGGTATCGACGAGAACATCAGAAAAGGGTTTGCCACCGACATAGATAGTCATGCTGTAGAATGCATCCGCCATGTGGTCTGTGAGACCATCTAGAAATCCCACGTTTGTTGTGGTGCCGGTTGCTGATGTACTTGTTCCGCCGGTGCCAGCACTAGGTGTTGTGCCAAAGCTGGTTTCTGATGAGGATGCATTTGCGGCGTTGCTTGAATTTTCGCCGCAGCTGATCAGCGTGAATAGGAGAAGAATTCCCAGCAATATGCGTATCATGTACAGAGAGTAACAGAGAACTCAAAATACTTTCAAGATGTCCGCCGCAATTGCGATGGTTAGCTCAATAAAGATGAGAATCACAATGATCCATTCCAGCGACGTAGAATGGCGATGGCTCAGCTGGTTTTCAAGCATTTCAAAGAGCTCTTTAACGATGTCCACCCGTTTATTGAGTACCTCTAGCCGGGCGCTGATATCAAGGTCTTGTGCACAGAGCCGATAGAGGGGCTCGAGATCTGAGTATTCCCAGAAGAACTCGGGAGTATCTAGAATATCGGTATGCAGATTGACCAAATTACGTTCGATGAAGAGTTGGCCAATCATCTGGGTGATTTTCTTCCGTGATAACGGAATTTTTCCGTGTATAGCCAGACTGCGTGGGATGTACTTCGTTTCCTCGATAATACGGGCGATGAGCTTTTCAAAAACGGCAAGTTTCACGGTCTGCGCGAGCGCGTGCGAGAGAGCGAGACGTGTCAAGGTGCTGTCGATTGGCAATACGATTTCGTCTTTATTGACCTTAGCCACTTGGCCCAACGAAAAGGTAGATTCCTCCGACTCAACTTGGTCTACGGGCTCATCTTCGAAAGTGGCGCATTCTCGCAAAACTTCCTGCTCCTCGCTTTTGGACAGTCCCCAAGTAATCACGCAGCCATAAGAAAAATAAAAAACGTCGCCGCCGTTTTGGCCGTATTTGCTGTGCACAACGTTGCTACTTCGATACAGCTTTGGTGTCGCGCCCTTTTTTTGCAGAGCGTCTATTAAAGTTGCCGTTTTGTAGTAAGACGCAGTGCAAAAGGCGGAGCAGCGGTTTTGTTCTTGCATGTTGGAGACTCCATGTTACCTCTCGCACGATTATGGTATTATGCAAATCCCCACCGGGGCAAGATTTGGTTTGCTACTTCTTGTTCTGTTTTAAACAAATTTTTCGATATCTTACCCGAAGTTCTGATCGGTATTGCTGTTGATGTGGTGGTCAACCAAAAGACGTCTTTTTTGGCACGCATGGGCATTTCGGATGTCATGACCCAGCTTGTTCTTTTGGGCATTCTAACCTTGTTGATTTGGGCCTTGGAATCAGCTTTCCAATACTTGTACTCTGTTTCTTGGCGAAATCTCGCCCAGACTTTGCAACATGAAATGCGTCTTGATGCCTACAACCATGTGCAGCGTTTAGAAATGACGTTTTTTGAGGACCAGAGCACCGGGCGTTTGCTGTCTATTCTCAATGACGATGTCAATCAGCTTGAGCGCTTTTTAGATGGTGGTGCCAACCAGCTTCTACAATTTGCTGCGAGTACCGTAATGGTAGCGGTGATTTTCTTCTATCTGTCACCGAGTATTGCGGTGTTTGCTTTACTGCCTATTCCAGTGATTTTGTTTGGTGCTTATCGCTTTCAAAAGCGTCTTGGCCCCAAATACGACGACGTGCGGGAGCGGGCAGGGCTGGTGGGCGCGCGATTAGCGAATAGCATCACCGGCATGGTGACCATCAAGAGCTTTACGGCTGAAGACTACGAGGCTAAGCGTCTTGCTGGCGATAGTCTCGCCTATCAAAACGCCAATCGTTCAGCGATTCGCGTGAGCTCTGCTTTTATACCCATGATCCGCATGGCGATTTGTGTGGGCTTTGTGGCGACGACAGTGCTCGGTGGATGGTATGCCATTCATGGCAGTCTTGCAGTTGGATCATACAGCGTGCTGGTATTTTTGACACAGCGATTCTTGTGGCCCTTCACAGAGATGGCACAAATGACCGACTTATATCAGCGGGCTATGGCGTCCGCCAAGCGCGTGTTGGATTTATTGGAAACGCCGATTGGTATCAAGCATGATGGCAAGGAACTGCCCGTGACGTCGGTTAAAGGCGACTTGCGATTTGAGCATGTTTGCTTTGATTACATGAATGGTGTCAGGGTGCTTGAAGATTTCTCATTACACCTATTGGCTGGCAAGACCTATGCATTTGTTGGAGCGACGGGCGCAGGTAAGAGCACCTTGATTAAGTTAATTTTGCGTTTCTATGAAGCACAAAAAGGCAAGATCTTGCTCGATGGCGAAGATATTACCAAGCTCAGTTTGCAAGACGTGCGCAGAGCCATCGGTTTTGTGAGCCAGGATGTATTTTTGTTTCAAGGAACCATTCGCGAAAACATCGCCTATGGGAGGCTTGATGCCAGTTTCGAAGAGATTGTCCAGGCAGCCAAAGTGGCGGAGGCCCATGAGTTTATTATGCAGCTCCCGCAAGGGTACGACACGATTGTAGGCGAGCGCGGGCAAAAGCTCTCTGGCGGCCAGCGGCAGCGTTTGTCGATTGCGCGCGCGGTGCTGAAGAATCCGCCGATCTTTATCTTAGATGAAGCAACATCGGCGGTGGATAATGAGACAGAAGCGGCGATTCAGCGTTCTCTTGACAAGATTGCGGTAGGGCGCACGACCATTGTGATTGCGCACCGCTTGTCGACTATACGCCATGCGCATCAGATTATTGTGATGGATGCGGGAAAGATTGCGGAAGCAGGGAAGCATGAAGAGCTGGTGTTAAAGGGTGGGATTTATGCGACCTTATGGCGGATTCAGACGGGTGAGGGAGGGATGCCGCCAATTCCAAAGTCCTATTGAACTTTTGTACGCCAATAATTGCGCAACATTGTGCAAAAAATCATTGCTCAATCTTGCACAATTGCGGGCACTCGGTATCAGCTGGTGTTTTAAGCACCCATCCCTGGAATGTTGGCAGCAACTCCTGGCTTCTAAGAAAAAGCCCCGGAGCATACCTTGCCACGCATTCATTCCTCTTTTCTCGCTTCACGTCAGGATCGCTCAGTCGCCCCGGCGACGGTGCCTAGAGTCACCTCCGGACCCGTGGGATCTCGCCACCAAAACCAAGATGAATTCCAAGCACGCACACACACACCGACGTCAGTGCGTTTGGTCCCAACTGCTCCACCGCTTACGCTGTCGGCGTTTATTCAAGCGAATCAAGCCAATTGGCAAGTGGCGGCTAGAGCAAACGCCCATGGCATGCATCTCGTGAGGGCCACACCGGAAGGGCAACCCTTGCGGGATGCGTTCGGTGTTCACGCGATTTTAATCAACCGCCATGGCAAAGCCTTTGTTCGCTATGAGGCTGCGCGATCTCTTGGACACGGTGGCAATAAAAACTATTTTGAGGCTGAGGAATATCCAAGCAGAAAAAAATACGCCTGGGCCGTCCTGGGGGACAATAGTATTTTGAATTTTTACGATCAACCCACGATGACTGCATTTAGACGGCTCATCGAAAACCACCCGAGCTTTAATCATACCGGAGAATTTGCGCTCGATGTGGGACATGTGGACGGCGTCGCAGTCAGCATCGATGACCTTTACGATGGCGATGCGCTGGACTTGAGGGTCGCAAGCCCCACGCATGTTTTGAATGGTGCTGGCATCATAAAGTTGGCCGAAGGGGTCAAATTTATGCATGACAATGGTTTTGCCCATCGTGACGTGAAACCTGATAACATTTTGCTAGAGAACAGGAATCCTGTTTGGCACGATTATGATTTTGTTGACAGAACAGAGCCCCATGATGCCATGGTACCCATTCGAGGAACACCTGGCTATATCGCGCCGGAATATGCGATTCCCCATATGGCTTGGGACGCGGTTCGACGGTCTACGCTACCCAAAAGCGATATATTTTCTTTTGCCTGTGCTTTGCTGTGGGACCTGGATGGAACAAGCGCTTTCCTTGGCTACGATTCCGGCAAGCAAAAAGAAAACTGGGCGAGGCTACAGCTTTTGGCCAGAGGTCGCGGTCTGCTTGCTGAAGGCCAAACTCTGCAAGTAAGTCATTTGACGCAGCATCGGGAAGTGCTGCATCAAGCTTGGCTCGACGATCAAACTGCGATTCATCAAACCCGCAAACCGACGAGTGGGGATGGGCAACCCTACTTTCGCTATCGCTGTTTGCTTTGGGCTGCGTCGCAACCAGACCCAGTCAATAGGCCAGACTCGGCCATGTTTTTGAATGCATTGCGATTTTTGGGGGCGGCCGGTGAGCTTCCTGCTTAACGCGTTAAAATGCGTAGCCTAGCGCAAGCATGACATCCAAGAACGCGTACGAATCAGCAAACGTTCTGGGAAAGAAAATCGTATACATCGGCCCAAATCCGACGTTGAGCGATAGGCCAAAATCAAAAGTTTTTTGGTAGCCGAGGTAAAACAGTGGGCGCAGCATGAAGTAATTTTGTGCGGGCAAGAGTGGGTTTACAATAATCTTGGCGTAACCGAATTTCACCATGGGCTCAAGGTAGAATCCCCAGTAATTAAATCTGCTGCCAAAGCCGGTTGCTGTTTCGGCTTGAGGCAAAAAGCCGTTGCTGATGGTGCGCAGGTTTTGCTGGGTGGCGAAGGGCAATGGCGAGAGTCGCTGGAACTCGAAGTCAGCTGGGACAGTGAAGGTGAGCCAGGTGTTGTATCGGTATTCGTAGCGGAAGTCGAAGCCGCCCCAGATGATGCTGAAGAGGTTGAGGGAGATGTTGTGGTGAAGGATGGGTTTCTCGGGTGTGTCGTTGTTGGCAAATAGCGGGATGGCGATGGCGACGCATAGAAGTGCAGCAAGATAATTGAGGTGACGGCGTTTCGCATGCATAAGCTACTCAGTCATGGCAAGGTCGATGACCTTTTGCGCAAGAAGGGCAGTGATTCTCTCTATCGCGTGCGGTTCAAGCGCTGCATCGATCAGATGATGCTGAATCAAGGCCTGTGTGACGAGGTGCTGCACTAGATCAGGGCGATTGTGATATTGTGGAGCATTTCGAAGCGCTCCGCTCATTGTGAGAATGAATGCATCTAGGTTGTGCATATTGTCGTCATCGGACTCCGGGCCGGGGCCTCTAAGGCGTAGGTATGGATCAGGTTCTCTTAAAGCACCTGTATAACTGAATCTCGCCCAATCAGACGCCTCAATGAGGTATGCGCCTGGTTCAGCGACAGCTTTAGCCAAGCTGTTGAGGTTGCCTTGAAGATCCTTGGTGAGAAGTGTGGCAATAATCTGTTTTCTCTCTCCATTTTTTGCTTCTTCTAGTCGCTTCGCGCTTTCTGCAGACTCCTCCTTGCCAAGTTCATGAATGCGAACACCAATCGCCTGAACTCTATCTGCGAGCATGCTAGCGCCGGAGAGCTTGCCAACTTTCCGACCAATCCACCATCCCGAATTTTTCCAAGAGTTGCTCGTTTCAAATTCCGCACTCTTTGCGGCCCGGTCCAGACCTCGCGAGCACAACACGAGCAGCGATGGCAAATGTTGAAGCTGCTCCGGCGTCATAGCGCTTGGTTTGAGGTGAGGAAGTGCCGCATCTAGTCGCCGCACGGCTTCATGTGGAGGGATATTCCGTATGTTGTACAGGGCTTGTACATCTGCGTGAAATTCACGCAAGAAGTGACCTGCAGGGATGCCAGCATCGTGTGCAGTTTGTTCGCTCGCACGCTTTGCGCGTGCGCCAACCGGTCTCTGCAGCTCCACGCCGCGACTCTCAACAGATTTGTGGCCTACTCTTGTCATGCCGACAGAATAACCGAAATTCTATCTAGAAGGGGGTTTTAAATTAATTTCATATGGTGCGGCGAGGGAGACTCGAACTCCCACAGCTTTTGGCCACTACCACCTCAAAGTAGCGTGTCTACCGTTCCACCATCGCCGCACGTATTGCCTTCATGTATCAATCATGGGCAGAGGTCAAGCGGGAATGCATCACTTTGCGATTATCTGACTTGACGAGCCCGCGCGATCACGCTATCTCAGCCGAGCGCCTGTGCCGGAGTGGTGAAATTGGTAGACGCGCCGGACTCAAAATCCGGTGGCTTCACGGCCGTGGGGGTTCAAGTCCCTCCTCCGGCACCAGTCGTATATTGTACTTCCCCACGCTCAAATTCCATTTCACTGAGGTATAGCACCTTGACTGCTTGAGGAGCTAAGCGTGGATGTATCGATTGCTTTAATCTGTTTTGCCTTGGGGCTTGTGCTTGGTGCCATGCTCGTTTGGCTGTTCTTGCGCGCGCGTTTTGCCGAAGAAAAAGCTGCACAGGTACGCATGCTCGAGGCTCACGCCGAACAACGGCTCGAAGACTTGCGCAAGGCACAAAGCAAAGTCAGCGAATCCTTTTCCGCGCTTTCAGCAGAGGCACTTCGGCAAAACAACGCCTCGTTTATGGCCATGAGCCAAGGCGTTGTACAGCCGCTCAGAGAATCTCTTGATAAAGTAGATGGCAAGATTCGCGAACTCGAGGCTACGCGTGAGGGTGCATATCGGGCATTGTTTGAGCAAGTGGCTTCGCTTGTTGACTCGCAAGGCAAACTTCGTCAGGAAGCAGAGAATCTCTCCCGTGCGTTGCATGCACCGACTGTACGCGGGCGCTGGGGGGAAATCCAGCTGCGTCGCGTGGTTGAACTATCTGGCATGGTGCAACACTGCGATTTTGACGAGCAGTCAAGTGTGACCTCTGATGACAGGCAAGGCCGTCCAGACTTAGTGGTGCGCCTGCCTGGTGATAAGTGCATTGTGGTCGATAGTAAGGCACCGCTCAGTGCTTATTTGCAGGCCGCTGATATGCCTGATGATGATCAGCGCAAGATGCTGATGAAAGAGCATGCCGATCAAGTGCGGCGGCATGTGATGGCGCTGTCAAAGAAGTCCTATTTCAAACATTTTGATCAAAGCCCCGAATTTGTGGTGCTCTTTTTGCCCGGAGAGATCTTTTTTAGTGCGGCTTTGTCCATCGATCCAGGGCTCATTGAAGCGGGTGTGGAAAATGGCGTTATTATTGCCACGCCCACGACGTTGATTGCGTTGCTACGCGCAGTGGCTTTTGGCTGGCGGCAAGAGACCCTGGCACAAAACGCACAGAAGATTAGCCAGCTTGCGCATAAACTCTACGAACGGCTGGTAGGCATGTCGGATCATTTCCACAAAGTCGGAAAGGGTCTTCGGGGTGCAGTGGAATCATATAATCAGGCCATTGGCACGCTCGAATCACGGGTATTGGTGACAGCCCGAAAAATCACCGATTTGGGCGGCATGCCACCAGAAAAGGGCGCGAAATTACTGGAACCGATTGAAACAACGCCTCGGGTGCTGCAAGCATCTGAACTGCAAAACGACCCTTCGGAAGCGATCTAACCACCATGCTTGTCGCAACGCCAAAATCTGTGAAGCACCTTGTTGAGGGCCTCGAGCAAAGGCTCGATATCGGCGTCGCGCAAATCAACGATAAAATGATCGAACTGATCGATGTGCTCGGCGCTGTGGCGCGAGATGATCGGGCGATGATGCCCGCGCGAAGAGCTTTGATGATGGTCGGGGGATCTTCTGTAGATGCCGGAGCTGCGCTAGATGATCTGCATGCTGTGTTCCTCGAGGCAGATCAGGTGCTCGGAGCAGAAATGGGTGGCTTTGCGCGCTTGTTTGAGTCAGCGCTCGGGGCCGGCGATGTAAGCGTCGAGGACGATTTCGACATCGAGGGATTGCCCGCGCGTGTGCAAGGCAACTTAAAGCCGGTGACGCAGGCTGGATTGGCTTTGACCATCTTGCAAGAGATCGCTGATACATTTCAGGTGCGCGGTCAAACTGCAGCTGGATGCATCGTGCTCGAAGCATATTGCCAACTCTATGCCGAAGACGAGAATGATCGAGATATGGTGAATGCATGGACCCGTTCTCGGGGGTGTGCAGCAGAACTTGGCGAACTGTTTCGCTTTGCTTTCGCGGTCGAAGAGTTGACTCCGCAAGTCATTCAAGATGTTGGCGAGTTGCATTTAAGTGAGCCATTTGCACTCTGGTTCTTGGCGCATTCTTTTGCTGCCGGAATTCAATTCGACGGACTCGAAAGGCGGCTCGTGAATACGCTTCTTGCGCGCGCCGGTCTCGCTCAGCTGTCAGTTTTTGAAATGGCCAATTTAGAGAAAGGGTAACAAGATGGAGCAAGGTGAAATAGTTTTGCAATGGTATCGCCTTTGCTATACCGCTCGCCAAGTTGATGAGCGCGCGCAGCGTTATATTCGTGGAGGCAAGGGCTGGTCTTACCATGCGCGATGCAGCGGACACGAAGGCATACAGATTGCTCTAGGCATGCACTTTCGTGCCAACAAAGATTTCTTATTTCCCTATTACCGTGACACAGCGACTGCACTTGCTGCTGGTATGACGCCTTATGAACTCATGTTAAATGGCTTGTCTAAAGAAAAGGATCCCGGTTCTGCTGGTCGCCATATGTCGAACCATTTTTCGAAACCATCTATTGGCATTCAAAATGTTTCTTCCTGCACGGGCAACCAAACGCCGCATGCCGTTGGTGTTGCGCGGGCCATTCGCTATTATGGTTCCGATGCTATCTCGCTTTGCTCCCAAGGAGATTCATCGGCTTCAGAGGGTTATTGCTACGAGTCGTTTAATGGCGCGAGCAGAGAGCGCTTGCCTGTGGTGTTTGTGATTCAAAACAATGGTTATGGCATATCGGTGCCGACATCCGAGCAAACTGCGAACCCGTGTGTGGCTGATAATTTCATCGGGCTCAAATACCTTCATATTGTGCGTTGCGATGGCACAGATTTTTTCGATAGCTGGCGAGCCGTCGAGGAAGCAGTTTTGTATGTGAAGAGTCAGCAAGGTCCAGCCATGGTGCATGCGCAATGCGTGCGTATCGGAGCACACTCGAATTCGGACGCACAGGATCTCTACCGTGCGAAAGAAGAGATAGAGCTCGCGCAGCAACAAGATCCCTTGGTCAAATTGAAGAAACACGTTTTGGAGACGGGACTTCTAAAAGAAAAAGCGCTTGCTGCGCTCGAGAAAAAGATTGATCAAGAACTCGATGAAGCTGCGGCCAAAGCAGAAAGTGAGCCAGCCGCAGATGGCAAACGGGTGCGCGAATTTGTGGAAGCGCCGCGCTATGAACCACCTGTTGCTGAAGAGGACGAGAAACCAACGCATGAAGGTGACGTAGAGAAGTTGAGGGAAGCCATTACGCGCACACTGATGGAGGAATTCACGCGCAACGACAATACATTCTTGTGGGGGCAAGATGTTGCTTCCAAGGATAAGGGTGGTGTCTTTAATCTGACCAAGGGCATGCTCACGCGCTTTGGCAATAAGCGTATTTTTAACGCGCCCATTGCGGAAGACTTTATCGTCGGTACCGCCAATGGCATGTGTCGTTATAACAAAGACATCCGTGTTGTCATCGAGGCTGCGCAGTTTGCTGACTATGTGTGGCCAGCAATGGAGCAGATTGTCGAGATGAGCCACGAATATTGGCGCACGAACGGGCAATTTTCACCCAATGTTGTTTTGCGTTTGCCCTCGGGCGGTTATATTACGGGTGGCCTCTATCACTCGCAAAACATCGAAGCGATCATGAGCCATTTACCTGGGGTGCGTGTGGTTTACCCGGCATTTGCCGATGATGCTGCTGGTCTTTTAAGAACGGCTATTCGATCGAATGGAATGACGTTTTTTCTAGAACCCAAACATCTCTATAATCGTGCAGAGTCCAAGGGACCCATCTATGGCGACGACTACGCCATTGCCTTTGGCAAAGGCAAAGTACGAAGGCCAGGGCGCGACATCAGCGTGATCACCTATGGCAACACGGTCAGCATGGCCTTGCAGGTGGCGGAAAAGCTCGCGGGTGAGGGGCGCGAGGTAGAAGTGTTTGATTTGCGATCCATCAAACCGCTTGATGTGGAAGGCATTTGCGCGTCGGTACGCAGGACGGGAAAAGCATTGGTGTTGCATGAAGATCATCGTTTTAACGGGATCGGCGGTGAAGTCGTTGCCGAAATAATGGAGCACTGCTTCATGGACCTAGATGCACCAGTCATGCGTTTATGCGCGCTGGACATCCCAATTGGCTTTGCCAAAACGCTAGAAAACGAGATTTTACCAAGCGTAGAAAAAATCGAAGTGGCGATGAGAGAGCTTTTGCAATTTTAGCAATCGTCCGCAATATTTTGTGTGCTAACCTACTGCAAGAACAACATATTGTGGATTTTTCACTCCCCGGTCATTGACTAACAGGGTCCGTTTTCTGTAGTTCTAAGAGTAAGGGGGCTAGCACAAAATAACAAAATCCCAAGAGCCAAAGGGTGCGGCAGATGTCGCATGGCGAGGGGACTTTTGCGGCAAAAAGTAGTAAAATTACAGACACGAGATGGGGTGTGGAAATGTTCAATCAAGCGACAGAGAAAAATGAAGACAATAAAAGCCGAGCAGATTCACCCAAAACCATGGAAATGTTTGTGGATGGCAAGGGGCTCAAGATCAAACGGATTTTCACCAAAGCAGGTGTCGATCCGCTGAGCAACGAGGCTGGCATCTTTTGGGAGAAGCGTACGGCAAGCATTGCTGAAGCGGGCGGCAAAGTTATTTTTGAGCAAACCGATGTAGAAGTGCCCACAACCTGGTCGCAAAGCGCCACCAATATTGTGGTGAATAAATATTTTCGCGGCACACCCGGTACGCCAGAGCGTGAAAATTCGGTACGACAATTGGTGTTGCGCGTCGCTGATACCATGACGAAGTGGGGCAAGAAGGGCGGCTATTTTGCATCGGAAGAAGATGCACAAGTATTTCACGACGAGCTTACGCACTTGCTGATTACGCAAAAGATGGCGTTTAATTCTCCCGTTTGGTTTAACGTCGGTGTAGAGCCGCATCCGCAGTGCTCGGCGTGTTTTATTAACTCGGTTGATGACACCATGGATAGCATTTTGAACCTTGCGAAAACCGAGGGCATGCTTTTCAAATATGGTTCTGGTACAGGGACAAATTTTTCTAGCATTCGTGCGAGTTCAGAACTCTTAACTGGCGGCGGCACGGCTTCAGGCCCGGTCTCGTTCATGAAGGGATTTGATTCTTTCGCTGGCGTGATTAAGTCGGGTGGAAAAACACGGCGCGCAGCAAAAATGGTGATCTTGAATGTGGATCATCCGGATATTTTGGAATTTATCGATTGTAAGCGTAAAGAAGAGAAGAAAGCGCAAGCGCTGATTCATGCGGGTTTCGACGCTGGTTTTAATATTCCCGGCGGCGCCTATGACTCCATCCAGTTTCAAAATGCCAATCACTCCGTGCGTGTCACTGATGAGTTCATGAAAGCAGTGGAGAATGACACAGAGTTTGACACCAAAGCAGTACGCGATGGCAAGCCCATGGCGCGCTACAAAGCGCGTGATATTTGGCGAAAAATAGCTGCGACAGCATGGGAGTGTGGGGATCCCGGCTTACAGTTCGACACCACCATCAACCGCTATCATACCTGCAAAGTGACGGCGCCTATTAACGCCTCAAATCCTTGCAGCGAGTACATGTTTTTAGATGATTCGGCATGCAATCTTGCATCGCTGAACTTGATGCGCTTTCGCACGGAAGATGGCGGATTCAACATCGACGGCTTTATGCACGCGGTGTCGATTACGATTTTGGCACAAGAGATCGTGGTGGATTTTTCATCTTACCCAACCAAGAAGATTGAAAAAAATAGCCACGCGTTTCGGCCCCTTGGTCTTGGCTACGCCAACCTTGGTGCCTTGCTGATGTCTGTGGGTCTTTCCTATGATTGCGACGAAGGGCGCGCCTATGCGGCTGGTATTACGGCGCTGATGGGCGGGTATGCCTACGCGACTTCCGCTGAGATTGCGCGATCGATGGGTGCTTTTAGTGGCTACGCCAAAAATCGAGATTGCTTTCTCGATGTCATGGCGATGCATCGAAAGTCAGCTTATGAAATTACCGACAAGCACTTGCGGCCACAGTTAGAGCCAGTGATTCATGCTGCACGCGTGGCATGGACCAACGCGGAGTCTTTGGGCAAGGCCTATGGTTATCGCAATGCACAAGTCACGGTGTTGGCACCGACGGGAACCATCGGCTTCATGATGGATTGCGACACCACAGGCATTGAGCCGGATATTGCGCTCATCAAGTACAAGAAGCTTGTGGGTGGTGGATTGATGAAGATTGTCAATCAAACTGTTCCACTGGCGTTGGAAGTGCTTGGCTATAGTCAGAAGGAGCGCGCTGCAATCGCTGCCTATCTCGAAGAGAGAGAAACCATTGAAGGTGCGCCTTATCTGAAAGATGAGCATCTGGCAGTGTTCGACTGCGCGTTTAAGCCGCAGAATGGTAAACGTACGTTGTTGCCCATGGCGCACGTACTCATGATGGCAGCCACTCAGCCATTTTTGTCGGGAGCGATTTCCAAGACGGTGAATATGCCTTGCGAAGCTACCGTCGAAGAAGTCGAAAAGATTCACATGGAAGCGTGGAAGCTTGGTTTGAAGGCTTTAGCGATTTACCGAGATGGCAGTAAGCAGAGCCAAGCGTTGTCGACGGGTAAAGAAGAAAAGTCAGATGTGGCGACGGGGCCATCGGTGCCGGTGAGTGGCTATCGCCCCGCGACGTTGGAAGACCTAATCGAAGCGGCGAAGGGAATGGGCGCGCAGAAAGAACTTGGTCGCAAGCTTGGCATGGTACAACGTCGACGATTGCCAGCTGAACGTGCGGCGATGACGCATAAGTTTAGCATTGGTGGCCATGAGGGTTATCTAACTGTCGGTTTGTTTGAAGACGGCACGCCTGGTGAACTCTTTTGCACGATGTCGAAAGAGGGCAGCACGATCAGTGGTTTGATGGACGTGTTTGCGACGGCCATCAGCCTCTCGCTGCAATATGGTGTGCCACTGAAGGTGCTCTCCGATAAGTTTTGCCACACGCGCTTTGAGCCGAGTGGCTTTACTGGCAATCCGGAGATTCCGATTGCGAAGAGTGTGACCGATTACATCTTCCGATGGTTGGCGTCGAAGTTTTTGAAAGATGAAGAGAAGATTCAAGAGATGGAGCCGGCACCAAGCAAGCCCATCGAGAAGATGACGGCCAAAGAAGACGAGTATCAAACGCGGATGCGTGCGTTGCAATCAGATGCGCCTCCATGTCAGGCATGTGGGACGATCATGGTGCGTAACGGTTCTTGCTATCGGTGCTGGAACTGCGGTTCAACCAGTGGCTGCAGCTGACGCGCGTTTAGTGATTGGCTGGCAAGAGTGGTGTGCTCTGCCAGCCATTGGCATCCCGGCGATTTTAGCGAAGATCGACACCGGGGCGAAGACATCTGCGTTGCATGCGCTTGAGATTAAGCTCGTCGAGGGGAGTGCGAAGCAGGTAGTGTCGTTTGTGGTGTATCCATTTCATGGTGACACAAATATTCGGCGAGAGTGTGTTGCTGAGGTGATGGATCGGCGCCTGGTGATGAACTCGGGCGGGATGCGTGAGCGGCGTTATTGTATTCGCATGCCGGTGACCGTTGGCGAGCAGAGTTGGGATGTCGATGTGACATTGACCAATCGAGAGCCGTTGTTGTTTCGCATGTTGCTTGGGCGTGATGCGTTGCGGAATCGCTTTGTGATTGATCCAGCGAAATCGATGTGCCAGGGCAAGGCAACGAAAACCAAGATGAAGCGATTGTATTAGATTTCCCCTCTCCCGCTGGCGGGAGAGGGATCAAGGGTGAGGGCGGGAATCGGTTACGCTGCAAGCCTAATCTCAAGATGCTCATCCAACGCCTCAGAAATCGCAACAAGCGTTTTCACCGTCGGGTTAGATTTCCCCGGCGTCTCCAGCTTTTGCAGCTGCTGAATGGTAACCCCGAGCAATCCCGCAAATTGTCGCTGAGACATTCCATGTTTCAAGCGTGCATGCCGAATCATCAGCGGAATCGCCACATCTTCGAAAGGTGTCACCCACTCATAATTTTTCCCATGATGCAGTTTCGCTCGAGGAATTTCCCATGCCGGATCGCGTGCCTCTTCAAGATACAGACTGAGCGCTTCTCGCGCGTTTGTTCTGGCTTCTTCCCGCGTCGCTCCATCGCTGAAACATCCTGGCAGGTCAGGGAACTCGACAGAATATCGGTTGTCGTCTAGGTAGATTTTAGCTTGGTAGCGCATCATAATAGTTCTTCCCCCGTCTGTTTTTCAATCGCCCGAATAAGACCTCTTCCAAGATCATGGTTTCCGTGAACTGGAACTTCTGTCACTTTTCCGTCTTTCGTTAGCTTCACATGGGACCCTCTCTGGCTCTTAATAGACCAGCCACGTTGAGCAGGATCTTGATAATGGCCTTTCCTGGGACTGGCACTGGGTTATGCTACAGCATATATGCTGTATGGGTCAAGAAAAAGGGAAGAGGCAAGATAAAACGCCTATGCCTGATCCCCATCGGCGGGAGCAGACAACCTTAGCCGCTGATAAATGTGATTGAGTTCATTAAACGCACGAATCTGCTCTGCAGAGAGATTGCCACCCAGGCGTGCTTGCTCTGCGTTGTCAAAAGCCCGCGCAATATGCTCCATTCTTTTTTGCGCATTTGCGTCGCTTTCCCGGCCGCGCTCCGTCGCAGCGTCGCGTAGATCCCTGGCAATGCTCTCTACACCGCCTCCTAAAGCGCTGTGCCTGTCATACGCATCCCGGGCTTGAACATCGATAGGCAGCCGGACGCTGTTTACCTGAGTCATATATCCGCGGAGCTCAGCGACGGCTCTAGCTGACGCTCCGGTGATAGTGCCTCCATCCACCAATCTCTCCGCTTGTCTAAGCTCTTTCTCGGCTACCAGCATGTCTTCTGTAACGTCAGCATGGGCGTTCCGCGATAGCGCGTTGGCAGCCTCACGTAGCCTGTTCTTAGCATCAATGATTTGCATGCCCCCAGGCCCCCTTCCATCAAACACCAAACCTGAATCGGCCCGCCTGGCGAGAAGCGACAGTTTTTCTTGAATTGTATCGTTATAAGTTCGACGGAGCGTTTCAACGACCTCCTGTTGGTCGCGAGGAAGACCGCGCAAGCCTTCCGCCGCTGTTATCAGGCGGTCCGCTTCAGCCATGTGCAGGGAAGATGATCGCTGACCTTTCAATAATCCATCGATAGCAATGTGTATCGCTCCTGGCGCTGATGATAGCCGGCCCCCGGCTAGACGCTGCTGGTCGAGTCCAACGATGCGGTCAATAAGAACATTATCCAATCGAGCGCTGCGCCAACTTGTATCTGCCGTTCCTTGACCAGAAGGTGCGAGGGCAGCCCTCGGATGTGTTGCATCGCCCACAAACTTTCGCATCAACTCTTGTGCGAGTGGATCCGCATTTATTTTTTTCATGGTTCCGGCCACGGCGGCCATCACGTTTGGAACCCTGGGCTGAGCAGCCGGTTGCTGGGCTCGAGTACCTGGTGTCCCTACGCCAGCACCAGCTTGCCCGGCCATGTTTGCGAAAGCTCTTCCTTTATAGACAAGGGCAGACAGGTCTCTTGCAAAATCATTGTATTCCTTTGAGTGCCCAAACATCCGTTGGTACCAAGGCCGTTGTGCGTCGGCTCTAGCTGCATGTGCTAAAAGTGTGGGCGCGTCGGATCGCCATGAGACGGCAGTAGTCCTGATGCTGTCTGTGAGGGACGCGATCACCCTTGCATGGTACGTACTTAATAGTTTATTTGTTTTTTCTTCTATCTTAGTAAGGGCTTTCTTGATGCGTTCCGGTGTAAAAAATAGATGGTACCACCGCTTTTGGCCACCCCATATCTGGTCTATGCGTGTCTGCCCATCTGCACGGATTTTGTCAGGCGGGGGGGCATGACGGTTTGCGCGCGCCACGATCCCGACGCTGGCCGCGAGAGATACTTGGTGAGCGACGGTATGATCTCCTCCTCCGCCAATCTGTGGCCCTCTAGCAGTTGCAGGACGTGGAGCATGACCACCGCCGACACCTCCCGCATCAAACCCTGTCCTAGTATGAAAAGGAGGTATGCTGTGTGACATTTTCAATGTCCTCCATATTTCATCATATGTCCGTTCAAGGCAAGTTTCCAAGCTGCTCCCACAACATTTCCATCGAAACGCCGATACCAAACAAGCATTCGCACAGCGGAGTGAACAGCAGTGGCCAAAATATCTTCCGCCCTCATCTTACCCCTCCTCACAAGCATGGCCCTGTGGGCTGAGAACCCGAATATCGCCAAGCTTACATACCAAGCCTATGGCTTCGGCAACCGACGCAGAAATTATAGAACCTACAACCGGTTTGAAGTAAGCAAATTAGACGGATGCATCGCACTGATCAAATACAGAAAATGGGACACGCAGGTTAATATATTTCTTTGGAGCAAAGCTTCTTGCAGGATTGAAAACTATCGCCCCACAGGATTTTAGCCATTAACAAAGCCATTCTAGACACCATCCCGTACTGGCTAGCCGCCGCCGTCACCGGCTTCGTCGCCGTCGGCTACGCATCCCTCTTCGATCTTTGTAGCCGCTTCTCTTTAGAAGTCCTCACCCACCACCCATACTGGTCCCTAGCCATTTCCCCCCTCTGCTTCACAGCAGCCTGGGCGCTCGTCGCCATGCTCGCGCCCTACGCTGCGGGAAGCGGAATTCCCCAAGTTATGGCGACGGCCGAGCTCAATTTCAAAACCGAACATCGCTTTGCCAACGCCTTGTTGAGCCTCAAGACGGCTTTCATAAAAATCCTAAGCTCTCTCATCTGCGTCATGGGTGGCGGCGCGATCGGACGCGAAGGCCCCACCATCCAAATCTCCGCCGCTATTTTTCATTTTATGGGAGAAAAGTTCAGACCTATTTGGCCAGGGCTCAACCACCACTCTCTCATTGTCGCGGGAGGCGCCGCTGGAATTGCATCCGCGTTTAACACCCCGCTTGGCGGGATTATCTTTGCCATCGAAGAGTTGATTACAGAACATTTTCATAATCTAAAATCCGTCTTGATTCTCGCCGTTGTAGTCGCAGGTCTCATCTCTCAATGGCTACTTGGGCCTTATCTCTATTTTGGATTTCCAGCACTCGCGCCAGCAACGTTTTCTTCTTTGCCCATGGTGCTGACGACGGGCATCCTTTGCGGTATTGCCGGCGCAACGTTTGGCCGGCTATTGCACTTTCTATCCGTGCAGCGAAAGAGACTTAAGACACGTCTTGCACAAGTGATTGCTGCACTCCTGTGTGGCGTTGTCATCGCATGCATTGCTCTGGCATGGGGTGTGCCAACGGTTGGGCCAGGCAAACAAGTGATTACGGGCTTTCTCTTTCATGGTGATGCAGCCAATTGGCAGCTGGTGATCGGGCGATTTATGTCGAGCGTTATCTCCTACATGTCGGGTTGCGGCGGCGGGATTTTCGCACCGTCGCTTGCCACCGGTGCCGCGATGGGATCGCAAATTGCGGTACTTTCAGGTGCGGCCGATGGCAATTTGCTGGTCTTGCTTGGTATGATCGCATTTCTTACCGGCGTCACCCGGGCACCTTTCACATC
>Ga0207042_1002_pt1 | contig 119452 bp, 128 predicted proteins | sample Alteio_BWMinCont_70_FD_153310 | JGI IMG/M metagenome (GOLD analysis project Ga0207042, IMG submission 153310) | Enriched cells from forest soil in Barre Woods Harvard Forest LTER site, Petersham, Massachusetts, United States -... | ecosystem: Environmental > Terrestrial > Soil > Temperate forest... | reverse complement strand
ACAAAAAATATATAGGGGAACATCCATCGCGTAAGCGAAATGGTCAGTTCATATTTTTGCGGATCTTCAGCAAACCCGCTGGCCAACGCATAGACCATGGGGCGCGCAGCTAGAACACCACCAAGCGTCAATAGCACGAGCAGAATCAGCAACAGTCCAAGGGTCGCGCGGTAGAAATCCTTTGCTTTGTCGTCGCCCTGCTTATGCCTGACTTCTGTATAGACGGGAATGAACGAAACAGTCAGCGCCCCTTCTGCGACGAAGCGGCGCATCATGTTGGGGATAACAAACGCGACGTTAAAAGCATCAGAGATGGCCGTGGCGCCAAAAAGATGGCTCATGACCAAATCACGCGCGAGGCCGGCAACCCGCGAGATGCTGGTGAAAAAAGCCACCACACCTGCGCCGCGGGTTATTTTGCCGGCTTCAGCCGCATGCGCGTCCACAGGCGCGCGCACTTCATCGATGCCTTGCCCCTCCATCGTGGCGGCCTTTATTCTTTATCTTTGTCGGAAACAGCATTCATGCTCAGCTTGTCTTTAAAAGCCTCGCCGAAAGTTCCCATACCCTTGCCATTCTTCATCGGTGCAGCAGACGGCTTCTGCTGTGCCAAATATGAGCGATAATCAACACCCTTCTCAGCCTTGGAGATCGCCTTCATCGACAAGCCAATCTTGCGCTCTTCAGAATCGATATCGATGATCATCACTTCGACTTCATCGCCAGCTTTCACGAAGCTATATGGATCCTCTATGTGATCCTCGGAGAATTCCGATACGTGGCAAAGACCATCAATACCTGGCTCAATTTCCACAAATGCACCGAAGTCTGCAACCTTGGTCACTTTACCCTTCACACGCGCACCACGTGGGTACACATGGGGGATACGACCCCAGGGATCTTCGTGCAGCTGCTTAATACCGAGAGAAAAACGCTCGTTTTCAGCATCGATATTGAGCACCACAGCTTCAACTTCGTCGCCCTTCTGGAACATTTCAGATGGATGCTTCACACGATGTGTCCACGACAAGTCGCTGATGTGCACCAAACCATCGATGCCATCTTCGATGCCAATGAAAATACCAAAGTCGGTAAGGTTACGCACCTGGCCACGGATAACCGTACCCACGGGATAACGCTCTTCCAACAAGGTCCACGGATTGGGCTCTACTTGCTTCATGCCGAGAGAAATACGCTTGTTCTCTTGGTCGATGTCGAGCACCAGGGCTTCCACATCATCACCAATATTGACGATCTTCGACGGATGCTTCACACGCTTGGTCCAAGACATTTCCGATACGTGGATAAGACCTTCCACACCCGGAATGAGCTCGATAAATGCGCCATAGTCGGTGAGCGAAACAACCTTCCCTTTCACACGGGTGCCTACCGGGAAGAGCTCTTGCGCCTTCAACCAGGGGTCATCTTGGGTCTGCTTCATACCAAGCGAAACGCGCTCATGCTCTGAATCATATTTCAGCACTTTCACAGTGACCTTGCTGCCCACCTGAAAGAGCTCGCTGGGATTTTGCACGCGACCCCAGCTCATGTCGGTTACGTGAAGCAAACCATCTACGCCGCCAAGATCGATAAAGGCGCCATAGTCAGTGAGGTTCTTCACGATGCCTTCCATCACTGCGCCTTCATGCAAGTGCAGTAACGTCACGCCACGTTTTTCTTCGCGTTCTTTCTCAAGAAGAGCGCGGCGGCTGAGCACAATGTTGCCACGCTTCTTGTTAAACTTAATGACTTTAAACTGAAATCGCTCGCCGATCAGCCGCTCAAGGTTGCGAACAGGGCGCAAATCCACTTGGCTGCCTGGCAAAAAGGCGCGCACGCCGATGTCTACTTGCAAACCGCCCTTCACACGGCCCACCACAGTGCCTTCGACCACTTCGTCGCGCTCACAAGCTTCAGAAATATCGTCCCACACTTTCACGCGGTCGGCTTTTTCTTTACTGAGCACCATGTGGCCTGTCTCATCTTCGCGAGACTCAACCATCACATCGACACGATCGCCCACTTTGATTTGGGGCTCACCGTTCACACTGGGAAATTCGTTGGTGGCAATCAACCCTTCTGACTTGTAACCACAATCAACCAAGACAAAATCTTTGTTCACGGATAAAACGAGCGCCGATACAATCTCACCTTCAATGACTTCATCACGGGCAAAGCTCTCATTCAACAGATCGGCAAAAGACAATTCCTCTTCGTTTTTTCGTGTCACTGGGTTTTGTTGTGGTTCCATATATCTTGTTCTACCTTCTTTATCATTTCTGCGATGACCTAAAGTGCATAAGACGCACTTTCGTCATGAACGGGTTTCGTAAAGGCCGATTTTATCGTTCATTTGAATCCATTTGTCAAAAGGGATTCGTCGTATTAAGCCCGCCACATGACCCATACACACTTTCAATATTTCACCACAGATTCTCCACGCGTCGGCATTCTCATGGGTAGCCAAAGCGACTTGCCGGCTATGATGCCTGCTGCGACTGTGCTGGAGGAGCTGCAAATTCCCTTTGAGATCAGGGTACTTTCTGCCCATCGCACGCCCGATCTCACTTTCGCTTATGCACATGAAGCAGCGGGGCGTGGCTTAGCTGTGATCATCGCGGGTGCTGGCGCGTCAGCTGCGCTTCCTGGGGTGCTCGCAGCCAAGACTTGGCTACCGATCATCGGGGTCCCCCTGAATGCCACTGCGCTAAATGGCATTGATGCTTTGCTAGCCATCGCACAGATGCCAGGTGGCGTGCCCGTGGCGACGGTTGCCATCGGACAAGCTGGGGCTAAAAATGCCGGTCTTTTGGCGGCGCGAATTCTAGCCGTGGGCAATGCGGAGGTTCGCAAGACACTCACCCATTGGATAGGCCAACAAACAGCCAAAACTGCGAGCGTTCAGATCGACTTAAGCAGCGCCAACTCTCTTTGAAAACTTCGGCGCTGTATTTTCAATGAGTCACCTGGCAAATGGCTTGGCCATGGCAGAAAGGTATCGGGAATCTTAAAGCGCGCCACATGCTGCTCAAGATGGCCACGCAGTGTATCAGGGGGAAGATCATGGCTGGCGACAGCTTTTACAAAAGCGACTGGTCTTTGCCCATATTCGGCATCTGGTTTGGCTACAACTACGGCTTCTTCAACACCTTCATGTAGGCGAAGCGCAGCTTCAATTTCTTCTGCTTGAATATTCTCGCCCCCCGAGATCATCATGTTGTCTTTGCGACCACGCACATGCAAAAGCCCCTTTTCATCAACGAAGCCCATGTCTCCAGTATGAAAAAATCCCTGTGCGTCAACGGGTTTTCGCAAAACCGCTCCTTCGACGTAGCCAGAAAAGAGAGATGGGCCTTTGACGCAGATTTCGCCATCAACAATGACGAGCTCACGGTTGGCAAGTAACCGCCCAGAAGAAAGCAATTCCTCTCGCGATGCCCCAGGCTTGGTCGCCGCCACCTGAGACCCCATTTCGCTCAGCCCATAGGTGGTCATCATGGGAAGGCCATGCCCTAAGGCAAGATCCACAAGCGCTGGCGATAGTGGGGCACCGCCGACGGTAATGACTTTTAGCTTAGACAATGCACGCAACGCATTGTCATCGCGCATCATACGATACAGCTGGGTTGGCACCAAGGACAGATGTGTCACTCCCGCGGCCTCTTTTCTAGCCAAGTTACCGCCGACCAATGCAGCCCTGATGACCACACTCAGCCCACCCACATGGTAAAGAGGTAGCGATAGCAGAGCGCAGCTATCCGCAGAAAATTCTGCGTTGGTCACCGCCGATTCTGCGTTGGCAACAAGCTGGGCAAACGTTAAACATACCGCCTTCGGAATTCCTGAACTTCCCGAGGTGGGCAGAATAACGCACGCCTCATTTTCTTCTGATTGGAAAGGGGACAGCTCGGCAAGCCATTGGCGTCTAATGTGGTCGGGGTCACGCGTGGAGCAAAGCGCAAAGACTTTTCTCTTACTACGTGGCATGCGGACCTTCCCGCAACGCATGCACAACGGCATCGAGCACTTCGGGATCTTTTAACATTTGGTGATGCAACGTGACGTGAAAACTCTTCACCGTCGAGTTTGGTAAAATGGAGTTCTTTGCCGGAAACACAATGATATCGTAGGGCGTGTAAAAACTATACAACTCGACTTTGCCGAATGGATCTTTATCGCGCTCGAGATCCTTTAGAAAGTTACTATTCGGCGCCATCTCCCGCACAGCGACGTGAAACATGCGCACATAGGCCGACCAGGTGCCAAGTTGCGGCCCTGAGATGGAAATAAACTTACGCACAAAGGTCTTGCCGCCCAAGCGCTGAATCACATAGCGAGCTGCAAGCGCGCCCATGCTAAACCCGATCACATCGATCTGCTTGCTACCAGTATCTTTCATGAGTTGTTGGGCAACTTCTTCCGCTTGCTTGGCCACAAGCTCGATACTCTCGGTGCCATGCCTGGGTGTAAATGCCGCAACACGCACATTGGCAAAACCCTCATTTTGCAGCTTCTCTTGCAAGGGTCGCAGCGCAACATCTCGATGATCGAGACCGCGAATGAGCAGCACTGGCAACATTGCTCCCGCGTGCGCAGAAATCGCCACACACAATGCCGCTACAAACAATGTTATTTTGGCCAAGTCCAACTTGTACCCCATTTCGAAGCGCTGCTTATGTCCACTCGCCCTCTAAATGGCCGAAACGGAGGCTGCAAGAGGTCTTTCTTCAGCCACTCATGAGTCGCAATACCGGCAAACACATCTCGCGTATTCGCCATCGCCGCCAACTCAGCCAACGCGCTCAATCCAAGCCCCGACTCAAACGTCGCGCTCAAAACACATGAAATGCCCAAGCTATTCGCCTGTTCCATTATCCCGAGCACTTTCTTCAACGACCCAACCACAGTAGGCTTCACCACCAACGCCCCAATCGCCAAAATTTTCCCCCTTTGCAAAAGGGGGACCAAGGGGGATTTCTCTTCAAGCATCGTCTCATCGAGCGCCACCCTCACTCCCCCTCGATCATAAAACGCCTCAATCTCACCGGGATCACGCAACGGCTCCTCGACGTATTCAACTGAAGCTCGTCGAACACCTTCTGCAAACGCCACAGCCTCATCTAGGGTCCATGCCCGATTAGCATCTGGCCGCAAACAAATCTGTTTGCCCACCATTTTGCGAATGGCGTTTATCATCTCGATGTCGTGCTGCACAGACGCCCGGCCGACTTTGATTTTGAGCGCGCGATAGCCTTGTGTGGTGCTTTGGATGGCGGTGTTTACCGACTGGTCAAAGTCGCCATCGATGAGTGCATGTAGATCGACATATGGGCGAGACTCGCGCCCGAGTAGAGTGGCGAGAGAGATACCGCGTTGACTTGCTTGCAGGTAGGCTTGGGCGATGTCCAGACCGAAGGTGACGGTTGGGGAAATCCCCCTTGGTCCCCCTTTTTCAAAGGGGGAAAATTCTTGCAGTGCTTCGAGTTGGGCTTGAGCTTCTTCCAAAGTTTCTTGGTGAAAGCCCGGCAGCGGCGCTACTTCGCCGAAGCCGACATGGCCCTTGTCGTCGCGAAGCGCAATAATAAGGCCTCGCCTCACAAGAACGTGATCCGTCACACCACGCAGAGCGAATGGCTTTACCAGAGGAAGCTCATACGGATAAATATCAAGTTGGGCATCGGTCACAACAGCCACCCAACCGAGAAGGCAGCACTGAGCAGCAACACAAATTGACCTGTGCGCGCAAGCAGTCCATTCAGCTCAACCGGCATCTGAAATGTCCATATTTGTTTGACCAAAGGTATTGCTATCAGAGCAAGCGCAATTGCAGTGAATGGCAGGTAAAACGCTAGAATCAACAAAGCGACCACAAGACAGCCGGTGTATTCCATTTGGGAAAAAAGCACACCAAAACGCACTGCCAGTGTCTTCTTGCTCGCCTTGGTATCCTGTTCGCGATCGCGCAGGTTGTTGGTCACGAGGAGTGTCGTTGACACAAGCCCGGGGCATAGTCCAAGCAAGATCGCGCTGGTGCTCACGTGGAGTGCCTGCACGTAATAAGTCCCAGCCACGGCGACAGGGCCAAAAAACACGATTACAAGTAACTCACTGAAACCGATGTAGGCGAAAGGAAAAGGCCCACCGGTGTAGAGTATCCCACAAGCGATCGAGAGAAGACCAAGCATCACAACAAGCCATCCGCCTCGATAAGCGAGATAGCAACCAACGAGGGCTGCAAGAAAGAACATCAATAAAAATGCCTTACGCATTTGCTCCGGCTGTATTAATCCCGCTGCAGTTGCACGCACCGGACCAATGCGTTCGGCGGTGTCGGCGCCTTTTTGATGATCAAAATAGTCGTTGGCAAAATTTGTACCGATTTGAATCAAAATCGCGACCAGCATCGCGGCCACAAAAGCGGGGGCATAAAACACACGGTCACCGTAAGCAAGAGCTCCTCCGATCAATACCGGCGCAATTGCCGCTCCGAGTGTTTTGGGCCTTGCTGCTAATAGCCAAACTCTCATGGGCGCCTCGGGAATTGTGAAAAGTCTGGCTTTCTGCGCTCGAGGTAGGCATTACGACCTTCTTGCCCTTCCTCGGACATATAAAACAACATCGTCGCGCAACCAGCAAGCTCCTGCAAACCTGCCTGCCCATCACAATCGGCGTTCAAAGCTGCCTTTAGACAGCGTAACGCAATCGGTGAATTGGCGAGCATTTCTTTGCACCACTTCACGGTTTCTTCCTCGAGATTATCAAGTGGTACCACATGATTCACTAAGCCCATCTCGAGAGCTTGCTGCGCATTGTACTGCCGGCACAAAAACCAAATCTCCCGCGCTTTCTTTTGGCCAACGATGCGCGCCATGTAGCTCGCGCCATAACCGCCATCGAAAGAGCCCACTTTAGGGCCCGTTTGCCCAAACACAGCGTTGTCGGCGGCAATCGTCAGATCGCACATCATGTGCAGCACATGGCCACCACCTATTGCATACCCCGCTACCATAGCCACGACGGGCTTCGGGCAGGTACGAATCTGGCGCTGGAAATCGAGTACATTCAGACGGTGAACGCCCTGATCATCTTTGTACCCAGCATCGCCGCGCACTCTTTGATCTCCACCGGAGCAAAACGCAAGTCCGCCGTAGCCGGTGAGAATCACCACACCAATCGACGCATCATCACGTGCATCGTCGAGAGCCTTGCTCATCTCCATCACCGTGAGTGGTCGAAAGGCGTTTCGCACCTCGGGGCGGTTGATGGTGATCTTCGCGATTCCTTCTGCTTTTTGATAGAGAATGTCGCTAAATTCTTTGGCTGTTATCCAATTGGTCGCGGTCACGTGAAGTCCTCCAACATTCGAGCAGAAATGGCAGCATGACCCGCACGAGCGCGCTGGGATCCTCGATATGTACAACATGCCCGCAGCGAGGCAACACGACTAACTCACTCGAGGGGCACTGCGCGTGCATTTGCGCTGCCAATCCTGCAAACTTATGATCCAGCTCACCGCAAACAAATTGCAGGGGAACCGAGATGCTTTGGAGCTCTTCCCATAAAGAAGGTTGCATGCCAAGCCCCAGTTCGCGAAGTTGTCTTGCATAATTGCTGAGAGGGCCCTGCTTTCTGCGTGCGAGAGCCTCGGAAAAACCTGGAGCTCTTTTGAAAGATGCAAATAAGGGTTGTTCATACCATTCAGCAAGGAATGCATCGAGTCCATTGTCTTCAAGTTGCTTCGCTAAATTCTCATCGTGTTCTCGTCGGAGCACGCGCTCTTCGTCGGTTCTTAGTCCCGGGCTTGCCGAAATAATCACTCCGCCCCAAAAACGTTCCGGATGACGAAGCAGAAGTTGCAACGCAAGGCGACCACCCATAGAGTAGCCAATGATGCCACAGCGATCGGTGCCATGCGCAGCTGTCTCAAACTCCTCAGATAAACCAGCCTTCACTTCAGTCCAGTCTTCGGGGCAGCCCAAAAAGCCATGCAGAAATATGAGCCGCGGCTTCATCGAAGCACAGCGTCCTTCATCTTTTCATGAAATGTAAAATTGCGCGCTTTATCAGAGACCACCTCAATTACACGGTGGGTTTGGCCAGCCAGCGCATCTCGATAACATGCTTCGAAATCGCGTTGCGTTTCTACTCGCACATGCGCCACGCCAAATGTGTTACAAAGCCCTTTCAGCATAAAATTATGCGGCGAGTCCACAAAGGGCGTCAACACATCCGGATGCTTTGCGACGGGCAGAAAATGAAACATCCCGCCACCCTGATTGTTGATCACTACAATAGTCATTGGCACCGATGTTGATCGGAACAAAGAAAGCCCATTGCTGTCATGCAAAAATGCCAGATCACCAATCAACAGTGTTGTAGGTTTCTGTAACCCAGCAGCAAAACCGCAGGCGCTACTAATTACGCCGTCGATCCCACTCGCCCCCCGGTTTGCTCCAATATGCGGCATTGCCCCGACCTTAGCAAACATGAGCATGTCGCGAATAGGCATACTCGCCGACAAATAAAGCCCCATATCATCGGAGATGTGCTTCGTAATCGCACGCGCCACCCCACACTCATGCGCAACGCTTTCCCCCTCGAGCAACGCATCAATCCGACGCTCCACTTCTTGTGAGTAGCGAGATAATTCTTCTCCCTCTCCCGCTAGCGGGAGAGGGCGGGGTGAGGGTGCCAACCTCCCACAAAAATCCCCAGCGAACAAACTCAAATCCCCCCACACCCGATCCGTCACCGTATGCCCCGGATCCAACCTATCCGGATGATTATCAACAAATATATGCCGCTCCCCCGCCCTCCCATCCAAAAACGCCTGCAACCGCTTCGACACCAACCTCCCACCAATCTGCAGCACGACGTCAGGCATTCGCTTAAACAAATCCCCCTTCAACAACAGATGATCAAAGTTCGCAATATTCTCCCGCCCACTAAAAGTGCGCAGCCCCGACAACACATCCGCAAACACCGGCCACCGAAGCTCTTCACACAGCCGCACAACCGCCCGCTGCTCCTCCTTACTCCGAATCGCCCCAAGCACCACAAGCCCATTCTCGGCTCTCTTCACGACGTCAACAACCACATCCAAATCCCCAGCCGATACCCTCACCTCCGGATGCCCAAAAAAATTCCCCCTTTGCAAAAGGGGGACCAAGGGGGATTTCTCCGAACTCTCGCCAAGCAACGGCTCCCGAAACATACAATTCAAGTGCACCACCCCCTTCGGAAACCCCATCGCCTTCGCCACCGCCTCCCGAACCGTACTCAACAACCCCCGCTCCGACGCATACCCATCCGGGGGAACATCAACAAACCAACGCACATAATCCCCAAACATCCGCGCCTGCCGAATCGTCTGATTCGCCCCGACATGATGGAGCTCCGGCGGCCGATCAGCAGTCAACAAAATCATCGGCACCCGATCCATCGCAGCTTCCACCACCGCAGGATACAAGTTCGCAACAGCCGTCCCCGACGTCACAATCACCGCTGCAGGTTTTCCCGTCGCACGCGCATATCCAAGCGCGAAGAACGCCAAGCTACGCTCATCGTAACAAATTATGTGCCGTGCATTCTCATTTCTAGCAACCTGCGCCGCGAGAGGCGTAGATCTAGAACCAGGCGCAATACAAAAGTAGTCTACCCCGAGCCTTATCAATTCATTTATCATTCTAGTAATCTCGTCCAAATACGCATTTTATGATCAATCTCGTCCCATTCCGCCTTTGCCTGCGAGCCCTTCACAATTCCAGCGCCGGCAAAAAGATGCAGCTGATTGCCACAAATCAACCCGGAACGAATCCCCACTGCAAACTCACTCTTTTTCGCACCGACATAACCCACTGGTCCTGCATAATGACCACGATCAAACTGCTCATAATGCGCAATCGGCTCAAACGATTTCTCCCTCGGAAAACCACATACCGCAGAGGTTGGATGCATCGCATCAATAATATCTTCATCGCTGATACCCTCGCGCAGAACACCTGAAAATCGCGTACGCAGGTGTTGCACATTAGGCAGCTTGATAATCTGCCGTTGGTCCTTCACCCCATGGTCGATACACAGTGTGTGAAGAGCCGATTCGATTTGCTGGCGTACAAGGTCATGCTCCCAGCATTCTTTAGCACTATGCTGCAACTCATTTGCGAGCTCTGTATCTCTCTCTTCATCCACATCCCGACGGCGTGTGCCTGCGAGACTCTCCGTATCAATATGCAAACCGTCGCGCATGAAAAGCTGCTCCGGAGATGCGCCCAAAAATGCCAACTCGCCACCCAGTTGAAAACAAAAATGATATGCGCCCGGAGCACTTTCCCTTAGACGCTGCATCAAATGTGAAGCATCCTTTGGGTGCGCAAACGTGTACGTCTTCTTGCGCGCGAGTACAACTTTCTCGAGGTGTCTTTGCTCCAGTGCAGTCAGGCAAGATGCAATTGCCTGTTCCCATCTGGGCCAATCGGGAAAACTAGTTCCAGGTCCTACGGTGGCAAGAGCTAATGTCGGTGATGTGTTTGCCCTTACAACACCATCGAGATTCTCGTGAATGCTCTGTATGCATGCATCCCTTTGCGATTCATCGAAGTAAGTACCGTTGCCAATCAACTGACACTTGTTGCCAACGCGACGGAGCTCGATAGCCGGCAGCATAAAACATGCTTTGCCAAAAGGCCCCCAAATGTCATCTGGCGCACGCCGATCATCAAAGCGCATGCTGCCATAAAAATATCGTTCTGTGTCACCGTCACGCAAATGGAGCATAGCGTTTTCCAAAGAATCTACACGTAGCGCGACGCCAACTCCCGCTACTTCGAAATCCCCATCACGACTCGCCCAATATAATTTGGCAGCGTGATCCTGCCCAGCCAACCAGCCCAGCGGTGACGCCCCTTCAAATGGAATCGCAACGCGCAAGAAAGACGGCTCGCTCATGGACGATCGCCCTTTTCGCCACAATAAATGCTCGCGACCCCAAAAGTAAGAGGATTACACTGCACGTCGTGAAAACCAACGGTACGCATCATACTGACAAAACGCGCACCATAAGGGAAATGTTCGACGGATTGATTCAAATAACGATATGCCTCTTTGTTACCCGAGATAAACCCACCCAGAACAGGCAAAACGTGACGAAAATAGAAAAGATAGCAACATCGCAACAGAGCATTTTCCGGTAGCGAAAACTCCAGCACAATCACCCTGCCCGACGGCTTTAAGACCCGGTACATCTCCGAAAGCGCCGCCTTGCAATCAACCACGTTGCGAATACCAAAGGCGATGGTCACCGCATCAAACGATTCATCCGCAAATGGAATCGCCATTGCATCGCCTTTCTGCAGCGTAATCTTGCCACTCTGCCCCGCGCGCAACACTTTGCGCTTGCCGATCTCGAGCATGTTGCCAGAAAGATCCAGCCCAACAACCTCACCTATAGCGGGCGAATATTGAACCATCGACATAGCCAAGTCTCCGGTTCCAGTCGCCATATCGAGCACGTGCATCGCTCGCCTTGGAGGCAAAAATTGCAACACACGTCGACGCCACCCTTGGTCTTGCCCAAACGACAGCAAGCGGTTGAGCAAGTCATAGCGATGGGCAATGCGATCAAACATCGGAGTGACCGTTTCAGCGGCCATTCAACCCTCCCCAATTGGGCGTCCAATACTTGCCACCAGAGGTGATTTGCTTCTGGAATGATCCATCGAGATTGCTGATGAAAAGATCCCTTGCTCCACTTCTGGTCGAGCTAAACACAATCAATCGACCATTTGGTGCAAATGATGGCTCCTCGTTGCTACCCTGATTTTGCGTCAAACGCGCGAGCGTTCCCGATTTCACTTCGAGGGTAAAAATATCAAACACGTTGTTTTCATCGCGGCCACAAAATACGATCAAATCGCCTCGTGGGCTCCACCGTGGGGTCTGATTGTACTTCCCTTGAAACGTCATGCGCTTTTGATTGGTACCATCGATGTTCATTGTGTAGATGTGCGGATTGCCCGACCGTGACGATACGAATGCAATCTGCTTTCCGTCGGGACTAAAAGAAGGCGACGTGTCGATTCCCCAGGAATTCGTGAGGCGCTGCAAATTCTGCCCTTGACGATCTATCAAGTAAATTTCGCTATTGCCGTCTTTGGAAAGCGTCAGGGCAATTTTTCTCCGATCCGGCGAAATGCTAGGACCAATATTCAGACCCGGCCGTGTAGAGATAACTTGTGTTTTTGTGCTTCCCAGATTCATCTCAAACAAGCTGGGATTGTTGTTGAGGTAGGATGTATAGAGAACCGAATTGCCTTCAGGAGTCAAGATCGGGAGCAGATAAGGACCTTCGCCTTGAGTGAGTTGACGTTCATTCTGGCCATCTGCGTCCATCATGACGACCTGCTTGACCCTGCTCACCTCTTTGATCGCAACAATGTGCGTGGAAAAAATTCCCGGATCACCCGTGAAAAACAAGTATGCATCGTTGGCGATTTGGTGACCAAGCAGCACTGGCTCCGCCAATGTCGCCTTGTATGTGGTTGACTTCCCGCTCTTCATCAGACCGACCTGAGACATCTGCGCATGCGCTGCTGCTCCGGTGCCACCGGTCTCAACGCTGGCCTTAATTACACCCTCGGCCCCGATGTTAACCCAATCCTCCATTTTCTTATCGCTGATATACGAGCGCGGATCCAATACCGTGAACACGCCGGAGAGTTCTAGATCTCGACGCACCGTAGATGTCACCTGGCCAGCAAACTGCGTCAACGCAGCGCTCGTCGGTGCGCTCACTTTGATGTCAGGCACAGCAATCTGCAGGGGCCTAAATCGGGCTCCTTCAATCTTGAGCGCAGCATGCAATGGTGGTTTGGCGTCGGCCGAAAAGCAAAACAACAATAGGCCGAACAGCTGCAGCCACTTTGAAAAACGAGACACTTGTTCACTCTCCTTTCGGACACTCAACAGGGCAATAGACCAACAATAATCCTTGTCGCGCGTACACATCGCGGGACAATAGGGGAGGAGGCCCAAAATCCTTGATACTCTTTGCGCCAACGACCACCGTATTGTCAAATATGGCAACACCAGAGGACTTTTCGATCTTCACGCGAATCAGCGACCCATTCGCCGCAATGTAAATTCTCACCCATAGCATCAGTTGCCGATACTTGTCCTGCATCATCATCGGTGGCAGGGCATAAGATTCTTTGATGCGCTCATAAACTTGCTGCGTATAGCTCTCTGCAAGCTCACCCTGCAAATTTTCACCACCTTGCACGCCGCCTTTCATACCTTCGTCGGATGGCTTACCAAGGCGCTTCTTGAGCACGTCCAAAAGATCTTTCTTTTTTTGCGTTGGTTCTTTGTTGACGACTTTTTTGACCTCTACATGCTGCTCGGTTGGCAGTCTTGGCAAAAGTGTTTTTTCTCTTTCCTTGCCTGCTCGAATCAACGTCACCCGAATTGGACGCTGATCTAAATTCAGTGGTGGACTCATACGAGAAAAAAACATGTAGGCAGCGATCACTAGCACATGGCCAATGAGACTAAAGAGCAAAGCGACTGCAAAGACAGACCTATCCTTCATGCTCTGGCTCGGTGATCATGCCAATATTTTCCGCGCCACCATCTTTGGCCATGGCCATGACCTTCATGACAAAACCATAACTCAAATGTGCGTCGGCTTTCAGCAAAACTTCTTTATCGGCTTTCACTTTGGCATTATTGGCCAGAAGATCTTTGAGTTTGGCCAGCGGCACTTCGATATCGCCAATTAACACACGGTGATCACGCATGAGGGTTAGCACCAGCTTTCCTTCGGCGTTGGCGACTGGTTCGGACTTGGTTTCAGGAAGTTGCACCTGCAGGCCCTGCACCATCATCGGCGCTGTAACCATGAAAATAACCAAGAGCACCAACATGACATCCACAAAGGGCGTCACATTGATCTCGCTCATGGGGGGGAAGGAGCCCCCGATACCTTTACCTGTATTTGATGAAAATGCCATTTGAGTCTTCTTTTCCCGTTTGCATGCGACACTATTGTGATATCTCGGCTTTGCAAAGGAGACAATTATGAATTTACGCAGCAGGCTCCTACGAGTCGCTCTTGTGCTTTTTGCACCGATGGCTCTTCATGCCGCCACAGCTGAAATCAAAGTGAAAGGCATGATCTGTTCTTCATGCGAGCAGAAAGTTGAGCAGGCGGTGCGCCTACTTAACGGCGTCAGTCGGGTCAAAGCCAATCATCGAAGCACCAAGGTAGAAGTAACTTTTGATGAGCATCAGGTTAGCCGAACGGAAATTGTCTCAACGATCAATGCGCTTCCCGACGGCTTTTCAGCAAGCTGAGCATGATCCGCGTCAAGCCTTAGGCGGATACAAATGACACGCCACCTGCCGCCCCTCGCCAATGGAAATCAGCGGCGGAGCCTGATGGCGGCAAATCTCCATCACCTGCGGACACCGTGGATGAAATTTGCATCCCTGTGGCGGATTAATCGGACTCGGCACCTCGCCCTTCAACATCACACGCTGATGCTTACGTGTGGGGTCCGGCAATGGCACCGCACTCAGTAGCGCCTGCGTATAGGGATGCTTCGGATCTGCATAAAGCGCCTTCGCCGGCGCCACCTCGACAATATTACCCAGATACATCACCGCCACACGCGTGGAGATATGCTTCACCACCATCAGGTCGTGCGCTATGAACAGATACGTCAACCCAAGCTGCTCTTGCAAATCTTGCAGCAAGTTCACAATCTGTGCCTGAATAGAGACATCGAGTGCCGAAATGGGCTCATCGCAAACAATAAATTTTGGCTCCACTGCCAAAGCTCGCGCAATGCCTATGCGCTGACGCTGCCCGCCAGAAAATTCATGTGGATACCGCTGCATCGCCTCCGGTCTCAAACCAACGAGCGACAACAAATCGAGTACCCGTTTTTCACGGCTGCTCTTGTCTGGAAACAATTTGTGAATCTGCAACGCCTCACCAATGATATTGCCCACAGTCATGCGCGGGTTCAGTGAAGCGTAGGGATCCTGAAAAATAATCTGCATGCTGCGTCGCAATGATCGAAGCTGCGACATCGGCAAGTTGGTAATATCTTGATGATTATAACTCAACTTGCCTGCTGTGGGTTCATATAGGCGAAGCACCGTTCGCCCAAGCGTCGACTTCCCACAGCCAGACTCACCCACCAAACCGAGCGTTTCGCCGCGAAAAATATCGAACGTGACGTCGTCTACTGCACGCAACTGCTGCGTGACCTTACGAAACGTCCCCTTGGTTACGGGAAAGTACTTTTTGAGGTTTTTCACTTCGAGAAGCTTGTCGGGTTGCACGCTCGTTTCCATCTTCAGCTTCTCCGTCAATTATGCGGCACGGGGTTATAGCAGCGAGCAAAATGCCCCGGCGACATTTCTTCAAGCTCTGGCTCCACTTCTCGACAACGCCCAATTACCCGCGGGCAGCGATCTTGAAAACGACAACCCTTAGGTAAACGCAACAGGTTTGGCACCAGCCCCGGGATCGTCTTCAAGCGCGTCCCCTCTTGGTTAAATCCCGGAACAGAATTCAACAAGCCATGGGTGTAGGGATGAAGCGGCTTTTGAAAAATCGCATTGACGTTCGCCTCTTCAACCACCCGACCGGCATACATCACCGTCACATCGTCACAGGTTTCCGCTACCACACCTAGGTCATGGGTGATGAGAATGATGCTCATCCCCATCTCTCGCTGCAAACGATTGAGAAGCTCCATGATTTGCGCTTGAATGGTCACATCAAGAGCCGTGGTCGGCTCATCGGCAATCAGTAAATCTGGCTTGCACGATAACGCCATGGCGATCATCACACGCTGGCGCATGCCACCCGAAAGCTGGTGCGGGTAGGTTTTGATGCGCTCTTCCGGCACCGGAATACCAACGAGATGGAGCATATCGACCGCTTTATCCATCGCCTCCTTCCTGCTAACACCTTGATGTAGACGCACAGCCTCGGCAATCTGATCGCCGATGGTAAACACCGGATTGAGCGAGGTCATCGGCTCCTGAAATATCATCGAGATGCGATTGCCTCGAAGCGCACGCATCTCCTTCTCAGGCAGATCGCGCAAATTGCGACCTTCGTAGTCGATCACGCCGCTGGCAAATCTCCCTGGTGGCATGGGGATCAAGCGCATGATACTCAAAGCCGTCACACTCTTGCCACAGCCAGACTCACCGACCACACCGAGCGTTTTGCCTTTCTTAATCTTCAGATTCACGCCATCGACAGCGCGGATAGCGCCCTCATCGGTGGCGAACTCAACCGTTAGATCTTGGATTTTTAAAACTTCTTCGAGCATAATCCCTCAACTAGCTCATGGCGCGGGCAAAGAAAAAGCTTCTTTTGGAAACAGAGGTCCGTTAATTTCAATTTCCTTCGCTTGCAAGATGAGCTTGATCTCATCAACACCATGCCTCGCCCGAACAATCCATCGATGCGCAAACATCACACCCTTCTCGTCTCGCATATCTTCATAATCGACGTGATAAATCATGTCACCCCTTGTATCAAACATGGCAGATGCCACCATCAGCCCATCGGAGGGACGTATCCAAATGACGGCTTTGCGCCCATCTGGTTGCAGTAAGCTCAATTGGAATTGGCTCCCGTCTGTCAGCGCATCCGTGATCTGTGCGTCTACAATTGGAGCCTGGCCAAGCAAGAGCCCGGTCATGTCACTTGGTGACACAGCAATCGGCAACATGCCCTCAATCGATCCCGATCGCGCGCTGCTGCGCAAGTAGAGGGGCTTATTGACATCCGCGAGATCAAGCAACGTCGATGTTTCACCATCGCTCGCAAATAATTTGCTCGGCTGCGAAAAAAAGGAGCGCTGCGCAACATAAATTCGCGAAGGCGCTTGGGCGATGATATCGATTTCGACACTTCCCAAAAACTGCTTTAAGCCAGAGAACCTGGCCTGAAGCGTACCTTGCACTTGATGCCGACGAGCATTTTCTTTGGCAAGCAGCTTCAGCGCAATCTCAACTTCTTGCTTAGGCAAGGCGACTGCCGGAATATGTCTAGGACAGCCAGCAAGCAGAAGAAGACACAAGGTAGCAGCGAAAGACTTACAGCAAAAGCCCACGATAGGTATCCATATTCTCGAGCACTTGCCCAACACCATCTACCACCGCATAGAGTGGGTTCTCAGCAACATAAACCGGGATCCCCGTCTGCTCAGAGAGCAATTTATCGAGCCCTTTGATCTGTGCACCACCGCCGCACAACACAATACCGCGATCAATAATGTCCGCAGATAGCTCTGGTGGCGTTCTCTCGAGCACAGATTTACAGCACTGCACAAACTTGCGCATGCTATCCTGCAACGCCTCGCGCACCTCAAAACTGGTCACAGAAATGGATCGCGGAACACCGGTGATCAAATCTCTGCCCTTCACTTCGATCTGCAATTCTTCTTCAAGCGGCACAGCAGAGCCGATCTTAATCTTAATCAATTCTGCAGTGCGCTCGCCAATCAAAATATTGTGACGCTTGCGCACAAAGTTCACGATGGCTTCGTCGAGTTTGTCACCCGCTACACGCAAAGTCTGCGATGCCACGATGCCGTTGAGAGAGATCACCGCCACGTCCGTCGTTCCACCGCCAATGTCGATAATCATGGAGCCACGGGCATCACGAACAGGAAGCCCCGCACCCACGGCTGCCGCCATCGGTTGCTCGATGAGATGCACTTCGCGCACACCCGCACCCATCGCAGCCTCGCGCACAGCTTTTTGCTCAATAGACGTAATTTCTGCGGGCACCGAGATAATCAAACGACCGCGCACAAAAAAAGAACGTTTCGTTGCTTTGGCAATGAAGCTCTTAATCATCGCTTCTGTCACGGTAAAATCTGCGATGACGCCGTCACGCATGGGCCGTATAGCGACAATATTTCCGGGCGTCTTGCCCAACATTTCTTTCGCGTCTTTACCTACGGCGAGCACTTTTGTCTGATGCCCATTTTTAACAATCGCCACCACGCTGGGTTCATTGAGCACAATCCCCAAACCGCGCACATGCACGAGGGTATTGGCCGTACCTAGGTCAATGGCAAGATCGATACCAAACATGCCGAAAAATTTACCAAACACTTTTGCAAGCCCCTTTTTATCTCTGACCCATTCATCCTTGACCAACGCCCGCCAATTGCATAGGGGGATCTGAAACTTGTTCCCGAACCCATGCGTGGCGATCGTTGGCCATCTTCTGCAGCCGTTCCTGACCTACCAAACCACCGATACGCCAATAGGTCCTTGCCAAATAGCCGCGCACCAGATGATCAGCATCCTGCTCCAATTTTGCAAAAGTTGCCATCGCACTCTCGTCGAATGCATCTCTTCCATCTACCAGTTCTGCGATGGCGCGCATCACACGTGCTCGCGTATCCGCAGGGGCCGTGAGATCAAGGGCAGCTTGATACAAGGCCGGCAAAGCTGAGCGATCAGCCTTGGATGCAAGCAGAAGAGCCGCCCGACCGTCAATTTTCGACATTTCCACCTCAAAGGACCCTTTCCCTTATCATATTGGCACGGTAGAATTAACCTGTGATCACGCTTTCAGACAAACATGTTCTGGTGGGAGTTGGCGGGGGTATTTCGGCCTACCGCACGCTTGAGCTTATTCGCCTGCTCAAGAAACATGGAGCATCTGTGCGGCCTGCGCCAACTAGGTCAGCGCTGCACTTTGTCACGGAACTATCTTTAGAAGCGCTGTCTGGCTCAACTTGCCTCAGCAAACCCTTACAAGTCGAGGGAGGCATCATCAGCCACATCGAAGAAGCCTATAGGGCCAATTTGATGGTAGTCGCACCGGCCACCTGTGATCTTTTGGCCAAAATGGCCCATGGCATGGCCGATGAAGTTTTGCTGCAAACCCTGCTCTCGTTTCAAGGTCCGGTCATTGTAGCGCCGGCGATGGAAACGCATATGTGGCAGCACCCCGCGACGCAAGAAAACGTCGCTACACTGCAAAAGAGGGGCGTCATTATTGTCGGTCCAGCAGAAGGTGATCTTGCGTCTGGCAGGACCGGCATTGGTCGCATGGCAGAGCCCGCAAAAATACTGGAAGAAATTTTATACCAACTCGCACCCAAGGACTATGTGGGCAAGCGTGTCATCGTCACCGCTGGTCCAACGCTCGAAGAAATTGACCCTGTTCGGTTTATCTCCAATTACTCCTCCGGTAAAATGGGCGTTGCCTTGGCACGTGCCTTCGCCCACCGCGGCGCGCAGGTCCACTTGGTTCATGGCCCTTTGCAAGTAGCGATCCCAAAACTCAACCAGCTATTCTCTTACGCAGTTAAAAGCGCAGAACAGATGTTTGCACAAACCATGAAGCTTGCAACCCACACAGACATTGCCGTCCTGTGTGCTGCCGTGGCAGATTTCCGGCCCGTTCATGTAGCCAAAGAAAAAATCAAAAAGGCAGATCATCCCACCCACACACTAGAGCTTGAGAAGAATCCCGATATTTTAGCGTCGCTGGGGCAGTTGACAAGTAAGCCTTTTCTTGTTGGCTTCGCGGCGGAAACTTCAAACATCATCACAAACGCTGTCCAAAAATGCCAAGATAAAGGGGCCGATCTCATTTGTGCGAACGACGTCAGCGATAAGAAAAATGGCTTTTTATCCGACACCAACGCAGTAATTATCGTGAATCGTGAAGCGGTCGTCAAAGAAATTGCTCAGGCGAGCAAAGATGAGGTCGCCGACCGCATCCTCGACGTTGTATTGCAACAGGTTTTGCGTTATTAATTTTCGCGATGACAACGCATTTTCAGCGTGCAACGTGCACGCTCTTGCTAATAGCAATCGGTTTTTTTTGTTCTGGAGTTCGCGCCGGGGACGTTCATGCAACGCTTAAGCAAAGCGCGAAAGCGTTTGAGAAAAACGATTGCAAGCGCGTCATAAGCCTCCTGAAGCCACTGCAAGATACCCATAATTTTGACGATGAAAACCAGTTTGCAGATCTCTACCACATGCTTGGCGTTTGCTATTTTCAGCAAGGAAAAAAAGATCTAGCAGAAAAGGAACTACGTGACCTGCTTTTTCTAAAACCAGATTATGTCCTTGACCCCTTCGCGACGCCACCGCAGGTCCTCAAGTTGTTTGCCGCGCTCAAAACTGAAACCCACGAAAAACTGAAGGAAATAGAACAAGCACGCGAGAAAGCTGCCCACGAGGAACAAGCACCAAAAAAAGAACACGCTGATGTAAAGACTGAACAGCCGGAGAAAAAGAGAAGCCGCAACAGTGCCGTGCTCGCCGCTTTTGTTCCCTTTGGATTTGGTCAATTTCAAAATGGCGAGACCACCAAGGGCGCCCTAATCGCTGCGTCAGAAGGGGCGCTGCTTGCCCTCAACATTAGCGCCTATTGGTGGAAAAACTCCTACGTCACTTCTGGCACATCTGGCGTTGCGAGCTCTTCCACAAAGACTTCCTATACGATCGCACAATCTGTCCAATTCACAGCGCTTGGACTCTTCTTGGGCGTGTATATATACAGCGTCACAGATTCTCTGCTAAACTTGCCAAGCAGCCCGCCTCCGAGTGACAATATCAAACAACAAACCGCGGAATTTCTGCAAGAACTTGACCGCCATGCCGTTCCTGAATAACAAGCCCCTGTTTAAGAGTTTGACGACCATCGGTTCGGATAAAAGCGCCGACTTCCACATTGACAGCAAAAGCGTTCCCAATGTTGCAGCTCGCCTAAGCAAAAATGCGAACACCATGACGCTTGTTGCGACCGATAAGCGCTGCCCAGTATACGTTGGTAAAAAGCCTGTGTTGCAACACACGCTTTGTCACGGTGATGAAATTCATATCGCCGACACGATATTTCATTTTCTTCAAGAGTTGCCCCCCCAGCAGGCGAAGCAAAACACGGACGAAGGCAGAGAGGTAAAAGCCTATTTGCGCCTTCTTGAATTTTCTCGTCGACTCGCGCTTGAAACACAGATCCCCGAACTACTCAATGCACTGATGGATGAGATCGTCGCCATTTCTAGCGCAGAAAAGGGACTTCTTGTCTTGATTGAAGAGGGTGCTCCAAAAATTAAAGTTGCACGAAATTGGCGCCAAGAAGCACTGACTCAGTCGGAGGACGCGTTAAGCGATTCAATCCTACAGAAGGTTCTTCTAAACAAGAGTCCTGTCGTCGTGAGCGATGCGCAGAGCGATGCAGAGTTTAAGTCTAGCATGTCGGTCGTCAGCTACCGTCTGACTTCTGTGATGTGTGTGCCACTCATTCACCAGGCAAACCTGTTTGGGGCCATTTATGTGGGCAATAATTCGTTTACCCACGCCTTCGACCAAGCCAGCCTGGAGATATTGATGGTTTTTGCTGCGCAGGCATCTCTTTTGGTTCAAAACGCGTTTCACATTAACGCACTCAACGCGGAAAAGGATAGTTTAAAGGCCAGCTTAGAATATACAAAGTTCGGCAGCATCATTGGCAGCTGCAGCGGTATGCAAACCGTGTTCCGTGCCATCGACAAGGTTGCGCAAGCAGACATCAGCGTGCTCATCACCGGTGAAACTGGAACAGGTAAAGAGCTTATCGCCCGTGAGTTGCATCGAAGGTCCAACCGAGCTGATGGTCCTTTTGTCGTCATCAATTGCGGAGCAATTCCAGAGAATCTTCTGGAAAGCGAGTTGTTTGGCCACGCGAAGGGCTCTTTTACCGGCGCTACAGGCAATCACATCGGTCGCTTTCAGGCAGCGCACGGGGGAACACTATTTCTCGATGAGATAGGTGAAATGCCGCTGCACCTGCAAGTCAAGATCCTGCGCGCGTTGCAAGACCACTGTATTACGCGTGTGGGCGGCACAGTGCCAGAAGAAGTCGATATTCGCATTATTAGCGCGACCCATCGCCCTCTGCTTGCGATGGTCAAGGAGAGCTCCTTCCGTGAGGATCTCTACTATCGCCTCAACGTTGTGCAAATCGACGTTCCGCCCCTCAGGGAGCGCGGCAATGATGTGCTGGTGATCGCCAACTACTTCCTGCAAAAATTGGCGCAAGTCTATGGTAAATCAATCACAGGGTTAACGGAAGAAGCGCAAAACGCACTACTCAATTACAGCTGGCCGGGCAATGTGCGCCAATTAGAAAACCGATTGCGGCGCGCCCTCGTGATGTGCGAAACGAACCGTATTGGACCATACGACTTGGACATTGCCGAAGACATCATGGCCAATGTCTTACCTCTATCCGCCGCACTGGAACGATTTCGCAAGCAATATATTTTAGATGCCTTGGAACGAAACGCAGGCAATCGCACAAAAACGGCCAAAGAACTGGGCGTTGATCCACGTACAGTCTTTCGGCATTTGGCAGAACAAACCGTATGAGAATTTTGGCACTGTTCTTGCTTACTACTCTGGTGTCGTGTTTAGACTACCATGAGGGTTTTGTGGACAGTTCGGTCAATTACCCACCGCTCATCGATAAGCGCTACGTAAATCCGCAGCCAATCGATACATTGAGGCCCATCAATATTGGCAGCAACTGCGCAGGGCCCACCTATCAGGTTCCGCCGATTTCCGATGCCAACGCGAGCGACAACCTTTATTATCTTTGGTTCTTCGATAGCAAGCTGGTGACTTCTGGGATCATCATGCCGCAGGCACGCAGCAGCGCTGTAGTGTCCATCACACTTGATCGCGCGACACTAGAAAACCTGATTGGAGCAAAGCTCTCAACTAATTTCTTCGGGCAAGCACACTTGGTCGAGTTCTTTGTCGCTAACCGCCAATATCTCATTCCGGCAAACAAATATCTCGATAGAGACGCGCTTGAAGATTACGTGCATTGGGCTGCTTCATTTACGGACAATCCTTGTTAGCTGGGGGCGATGATCATGGTGAAAACAAGAGCGGTTTTGATTTTGGCATCATTGATTCTCAGCGTGAGCTGCGCCAATAGTGCCGTAACCAATCTTCCGTTAGCATCTCCAGTGCAACCAATCTCACCACCGCCGACACCATCAGGAACTGCCGCTGTACAAAACCCACTGGCCGCTCCAACAAAATATGTCAGTGTGCAGGTTGAACCGCCAAGCGACAGCGGGCTGCTCAAGCAACGCATCGATAAGCTTGCGCTAGGAAGCTCTTCTCCCGAGCTCATCCAGCTGCTCCCGACCATTCATTTTCACAGCAAGTATACCAGCAAACCCGGCAGCAACGTCACGATATCTGACATTTCTGCCATCTCCCCTGACATTATTGCCATACCTGACCCCACAACAAGCCTCACCAATGATGTGATTGCACCAATCAGCCAGGATCAAAGCGGTTTCACATTCGCTTTCATTGCCGACCAACGATACCGAGTCGCCGTCAATCAACTCGGGAAAAACGGCAAGCCACCGGTGTTCTTTTGGGCGCAAAACAATGCGGACTTTGAGCAAAACGTTCCACTTTCCTATTCGGGCACGATGGTGAGCGGCCAGATCACCAGCAGTGGAGACGCGATCCATGTCGAAGATTACTCTACACAAGTTCAGGTCTCCATTTTGCAAGGTTCGCGATTGGTTTCTGCTGTTGCCAGCCCAGACGGAACTGGCGCATTTTCAATTCAACTGGCGAGTCCACTCTACGATGCCGATCCATCGAAGTCACTGATCTTGCAGATTGAGCCCTTATCAAATTTTTCCTATTTGCCGGTCATCCTGCAGCCCCTCACAATTAACTTGCAAAAACCAACAGCGGATCTCGGTGTCATTTCTCTGGGCTCTATCGCTGGCCTCCATCACATAAAATTCTCCGTCCTGGCGCCTGATCAGACGCCGTTGCCCAATATCCATGTCAATCTGCAAGGCAGCGTCGGCAAAGGAACATCGCAATTGCAGATGGACACAGATGCAAATGGCGTGGCAGACTTTGTGCTTGCGAATGGGACCTATTCGATTTCAGCCATTCCTCCAGGTGGAAGTCCATATAAAGTAATGACGAATACGCAATTCATCGTCGATCAGAGCATTTCAACCAAAACAATCACATTGGCGCCAAGAGATGTCATTACGGGGACCCTTGCGAGCAAAAATCTCCAACCGGTAAACGGCGCACGTCTGCAATTCAATCGCCTGGGCCCGCAAAATTCTACGGAACTACAACCTATCGTTGGCAACAGCACCTTACTCATTGAAGCTCAAACAGATGCTTCAGGAAACTTCTGCAGCTCAGCGGGGCTTAATCCTGTATCTGCGTGTGCTCCAGTGCAACTTGATGAGGGCTTTTACATGCTTAACGTGACCCCTCCCGCCGGGTCTCAGTTACCATTCTACTCAACGACATTCAATTTTCCTGCTGACCACGCACTCACCGTCGTGCTGCCTGATCCGGTGACGATCTCCGGTCAAGTCGTAGATTCCACCAACCAAATGCCAGTAAAGAAGGCCTTTGTTCACATTGTTCAGGCGGCTACAATCCTTGGCCAAACCATTACAGATGACCAAGGCAACTTCACGGCATTCGTCTCGCCACAGTGAAGTACTTGCCTTATTGCCCATAACCTCTATACTGAACTGGAGAGCCAAAAAACGCCTGGAGGTTTAGGGTGACTTCACAAAAAAGCGGTGGCGAGGAAAATCATTCGCTGAATTTACCTGCCGAATTGCCCATCTTGCCATTGCGCAACAGTGTGTTTTTTCCAGGCGCCGTCATGCCCCTGACGATTGGACGCACCAAAACAATTCGCCTCATTGAAGAGGCCACCCAAGAAAAAAGCCTTCTTGGCATTGTGACCCAGCGCGCACCAGAAATTGACGATCCTTCTGCCGAAGACATGTATCAGGTTGGCACTGCTGCCCGCATTATTAAGCTGGCACGCACCGGCAAAGATGGCTTCAACATTGTTGTCGAGGGCGTTTGTCGATTTCGTGTAGACGCGTTTACGCAGCAAGACCCCTTCTTCTCTGCGCGCATTACACCTTTGGTCGACGAAGGTGCCTCCGACGTAGAGGTAGAAGCGCTGTCCATGAACTTGAAGAACACGGCCCGAGAGGTAATTGACCTGCTGCCGGAAATTCCTGTCATGGCCAAGCAATTGCTCGACTCAATTTCTGCACCTGGCCATCTGGCAGATCTCATTACAGCGAATATCGACGCTACCATCGAAGAAAAGCAAGATGTTCTCGAAGCTGTAAGCCTGAAGCGCCGTCTCACCAAAGTGTTGGAGCTGCTCAATCGACAATTCGAAGTGCTCAAACTTTCCAATAAGATTAACTCGCAAGTAAAAGGCGAGATGAGCAAAACGCAGCGTGAATACTACCTGCGCCAGCAACTTAAAGCCATCAAAGAAGAGCTCGGCGACAAAGACGAAGACGAGAGTGGCCTCGAAGAACTTGAAAAGCGCCTAAAAAGTGCAAACTTGCCGGAGGAAGCCGACAAGGCTGCAAAGCGCGAACTCAAGCGCATGAAGAACATGCAGCCGAGCCAAGCGGAATATACGGTTGCCCGCACCTATCTCGATTGGCTTGCGGAACTTCCATGGGCAAAGAGCAGCAAAGACAATTTGGATCTCGAGAACGCCAAAGCGCATCTCGATGCAGATCATTGTGGCTTAGAGAAAATTAAGAAGCGCATCATAGAATATCTCGCCGTACGCAAACTCAAGAGTGACATGAAGGGACCCATTCTCTGTTTTCTTGGTCCCCCAGGTGTGGGCAAAACATCTCTCGGACGTTCGATTGCCAATGCGCTTGGTCGTAAATTCCACCGTGTTTCACTTGGCGGTGTGCGTGATGAAGCAGAAATTCGTGGTCACCGGCGAACCTATATTGGAGCATTGCCCGGCCGCGTCATTCAGGGAATGAAAAAAGCTGGTACGAACAACCCAGTATTTCTGCTCGATGAAATCGACAAACTCGGCCACGATTTCCGAGGCGATCCTTCTAGCGCCTTGCTTGAGGTACTCGATCCAGAGCAGAACAATACTTTTAGCGATCACTACCTGGATGTGGCGTTTGATTTGTCCAAAGTTCTGTTTATCGCTACAGCCAATCAGAGCGAGACGATCCCAGCTGCGCTCAAAGATCGCATGGAGATCATTGAGCTACCTGGCTACACGTTTGAAGAGAAACTCAATATCGCATCACAGCACCTGATTCCAAAGCAGATAGCAGAGCACGGTATTACCAAAGATCTGATAGAGATTCCCGATGAGACCATTCTAAAGATCGCGACGACATATACGCGTGAAGCTGGTGTGCGTAATTTGGAGCGTGAACTGGCATCGATCTGTCGGTCGGTTGCTGTGGAAGTGGCGAAAGGTAATCAACCTAAAGAGACTTTTCCAAAAGAGATTATTACCGTCGACCGGCTCAATAAGATTCTAGGGCCCGAAAAGTTTTACAACGAATCAGCCGAGCGTACCTCCGTGCCTGGCGTTGCAACAGGGCTCGCGTGGACTGCAGCAGGTGGTGATTTGCTTTTCATTGAAGCCACCAAAATGGGCGGCAAGGGGCAACTCATTCTCACTGGGCAGCTTGGCGATGTCATGAAGGAATCGGCACAAACTGCTTTGAGTTGGGTGCGCAGCCGCGCAATGGACTTAGGCCTTGCGGGAAAACTGGACGAGCATTTTCTTGAAAAGACAGATCTCCACATTCACTTTCCTGCCGGCGCCATTCCCAAGGATGGTCCATCAGCCGGTGTGACCATCATCTCTGCTTTGGTATCATTACTGACTGGCCGTTGTGCTAAACCCGATACCGCGATGACAGGCGAAGTCACCTTGCGCGGGCTTGTGCTACCTGTTGGCGGCATCAAGGAAAAAGTCCTAGCGGCTCATCGGGCTGGAATCAAAAATATCATCATGCCAGCACGTAATGAGAAGGATTTGGTTGATATTCCTCCCAACGTGAAAAAAGAGATCCACTTTATTTTTGCCAAGGTGGTTGACGACGTTTTGGATGCTGCGCTACAAAATGGAAGTCCGTCCAAGAAGGAATCTGCCGCATCACGACGGGCACAGGCGCAGGCCTAGAGGTATCAGGTGGAGCCCCTCAAGCTGTTTATTGGTGGCGAATTTGTCGATGCTGCGCGTCACAAGTCTTTCGCCACCATCAATCCGGCTACTGAAGAGGTTATCACTTCTGTTGAGCAGAGCGACGAAGCTGACGTCGACCGTGCTGTCAAAGCTGCAAGAGCGGCACTGAGGGGCCCCTGGGCACAATTTGATGGCGCAAAACGTCAAGCGTTGCTATGGCGACTTGGCGAGCTCATTTCTGAACATAGCGACGAACTCGCTCTCTTAGAAACGCTCGACACGGGTAAGACGCTCTTTGATTCTGGCAAGATCGAGATACCCTTTGCGGCCGAAGTGTTTAAATATTACGCTGGCTGGTCTACCAAAACCCATGGAACAACCACATCGTCACCCACAGCACTCAAGTGCACGCTGCGCGAACCGATAGGCGTCTGTGGCATCATTACACCGTGGAACTTTCCGCTCATGATGGCAGCATGGAAAGTTGCACCAGCGCTCGCGATGGGAAACGCGGTGGTGCTCAAACCAGCAGAGCAAACTCCACTCACAGCATTAAAACTAGCGGATCTTTCGCTTAAAGCGGGGTTTCCTGCTGGCGTATTCAACGTTGTCACAGGCTTTGGAGATGCTGGTCAAGCTTTGGTAGACCATCCCGACGTCGATAAGATCGCGTTTACCGGTTCCACCGAAGTGGGCCGCATTGTCATGCAGCGCGCGGCTGCAACGCTCAAGCGTGTGACGCTCGAGCTTGGCGGCAAGAGCCCACAGATTATTTTTGCTGATGCTGATCTCAAATCCGCATTACGTGGCGCCCTCACCGGAATTTTCTACAACAAGGGCGAAGTGTGTGCTGCAGGCAGCCGACTATTTGTTGAGCGCAGCATCTACAACGACGTGTTGTCTGGGCTAGTGGAAGCTACGGCAAAGTACACGCTCGGGGATCCCCGCGAAAAGACCACGCGCATGGGCCCCTTGGTCAGCCAAGAACAAATGGATCGCGTTCTCTCCTACATCGACAAGGGCAAAGCCGGCGGTGCGAAAATCGCCATCGGTGGAAACCGTGCAGCGCACGTAAACGGCGGCAAAGGTTACTTCGTCGAGCCAACTATTTTTTCGGCCGTCACAAACGAAATGGCGATTGCGCAAGAAGAGATCTTTGGCCCGGTGTTAGCAGTCATTCCATTTGACAACGCCGAGGACGCGCTGCAACAAGCAAATGCTTCGCGCTACGGTCTTGCTGCTGGCATATGGACAAAAGACATTAAGAAGGCGCTCAGACTTGCACAAAATATCAGAGCTGGCACAGTGTGGGTGAATGCTTATAACCTATATGATCCAGCGTTGCCCTTTGGGGGCTTTAAAGAATCCGGATTTGGCCGCGATTTAGGCCAGGCTGCGTTGGAGCAATACACCGAGACGAAATCTGTATGGGTGGATCTTTCTTAAGTTCGATTGCAATTTATTGCCAGCCTCGTTTAATTGCGATTTTTTTTCTGGGGGTTTCAAGCGGGCTGCCGCTTCTACTTACCGCTAGCACATTGAGTGTATGGCTCACCGAAGAGGGTGTGAATCGCGCTGCTATTGGTGCGTTTGGTTTGGTTGCACTGCCCTATACGTTGAAATGGTTGTGGTCGCCACTCGTCGATCGTTTGCCCATTCCAGTGCTCACACGCCTGCTTGGACGCCGGCGTGGGTGGATGGTGTTCACGCAAATCGGGTTGGTTATTTCTTTGCTTGCGCTTGGCACTGCTAAGCCAGTGGAACATCCCATTATGGTTGTGTTGCTGGCTTTGATGGTGACGTTTTGTTCGGCTAGCCAAGATATTGTCATCGACGCGTTTCGTGTGGAAATTTTGGATGAGAAGACCTATGGCGCTGGGGCTGCCATGGTGGTGTTTGGGTATCGTATTGGGATGTTGATTGCAGGGGCGGGGGCGCTTTATTTGGCGACGTTTTTTGGGTGGTTTGTAGCTTACGCATGTATGGCGGCATTGGTGGGGATTGGGCTTGTCACGGTGTTGTTGTGTAGGGAGCCGGTGGCACGGCCCCCTCACCCTGCCCTCTCCCACAAGGGGAGAGGGTTCAAAGAACAATTGCGGGAGGCGGTGGTGGAGCCGTTTCGGGATTTTATGTCGCGGCCTAACTGGGTTTGGGTGTTGGTGTTTATTTTGTTGTTTAAGCTTGGCGACGCGTTTGTCACGCGTATGAGTAATCCGTTTTATTTGGCGATGGGATTTAGCAAGATTGAGATTGCTAATATTTCGAAAGTGTTTGGTGTGATCGCGACGATCTTGGGCGGGTTCACCGGCGGTGTGTTGGTGAATCGGTTTGGCATCATGCGCGCGTTGCTTGTTTGTGGGCTTATTCAGATGTTCTCGAATTTGGTGTTCGCGGTTCAAGCGATGGTTGGGCATGACACCAGCATGTTGATGGTCACGATTGCGGTAGAGAATATAGCTGGTGGCATGGCGACGGCGGCATTTGTGGCTTATCTATCGAGCTTATGCCATATCTCTTATACAGCGACGCAATATGCGTTGCTTTCTTCTGTTGCAAAATCGGGCGATACGATTTTGGCGAGCGCGTCGGGATTAATGGCGCAGAGTATGAGCTGGGAGATGTACTTTGTCGGAACATCGCTGCTCGCAGCGCCGGCGATGATTGTACTGCTATGGTTGATACGGAAAGGCGGCGCTATTCGTAATGCGTCCACATCCTCAGAATCTTAACGATGTGCTCCTTCTCTAATACCTGATAGACCAAGCGATGCTGGATATTGATGCGTCTTGAGTAAGCTCCACTCAAATCACCCACTAACTTCTCATAAGGTGGCGGGACCTTAAATGGGTTCTCTTGCAATAAATCCAGCAACGTAAGTGCTTTTGCTCGTAACCCTGCAGAGGCAAGTTTCTTAGCGTCCTTTTGTGCATGCTTTGAATACACCAAAACCCACTGAGGTTTTACCACTTCAGCGCCTTCGACATCTTAGATGGAGGTATACGCATACCATCGCGAATAGAATCAGCCATTCCTGGAATGCTCGTCAAATAAAGCGTTTCCTCTATACTTCGCCAATCCTCTTCGCTGATAAGAACTGCGCTATGCCGTTTCCCTGTAACGAAAACCGGCACATGATCTTCGCCCACTTGATCGACAAGGCGATAGAAATTTTTGCGCGCTTGACTGGCTGTCATGATTGACATCGGGTGGAACCTCCATACACAGATGGTACGCTATTACGTACGCGATGTCAATCAGATCTCGGGCCATACTTTAGAACCCGCACGTTTTCCATAGTCACCATGCCCCCGGATATCATCTCATCCAATATCGGCATGAGTGCATTGATCTTTTCTTTCGTATCGACAACTTCAATCAGCACCGGCAGATCTTCCGAGAGGCGCAAGATGCTCGCAGTATGCATGATGCTGCGCGCACCAAAACCGGCTGTCGCATGAAACGCCGTCGCCCCGGCAAAACCCTCTGTTTTCAGCCGCTCCAATAGCGCTTTTCGCAAGCTTTCACCTTGCCACTTACTGGACTCGCCAATAAAGATGCGCACCAAAACCTGCTCTCCATCGAGGACTCTCATGTCTTCTCCTTCATGCGTCAGCTACCCACAAGCCGCCTAGCAAATACCAATCCCATCCAACCTGCAACGACACAACAACAAACCATGACCAGCAGATTGAGCAAACCTCGGAAGAGCTCGCCCTCTTGAAAGTACTGCATTGTCTCATAGTTGAAGCTTGAATAGGTTGTAAATCCGCCCATCACGCCCACGGTCAAAACAATTCGCGTCGTCGGCGATAATAGTTCAGTCGACAGCCCAATGTGCATAATCGCACCGATCAAAAACGACCCAACCAGGTTCACCGTCAGCGTGCCATATGGGAATGCTGTTCCGAGCATGCGAAGCATGAACCCAGAAATCAGGTAGCGTGCCCAAGTACCAACCGCGCCGCCCAAACCGATCAAAAGAAACTTGCCCATGTCAGCCGCGGCTCCCAATTTTTCTTATCCTGAACATCAGCCTGCCTGTACAACACTAAGTTACTTGGCCAGTACACTCAATGGGTGTTCGATGAAACAACACGTGATAAGAATCGCACTTTTGTTTTTCTATTTGCCAATCGCGATGAGCCAAGCAGATGAACGGGCACCTGTCTGTTTGTCCCATGGGCAAGAGTTGCCGGTCGATAACGCGCGCGTGCTCGAGTTGAAGCGGGATACCCGAAATCAATTCCATGCGCGCGCCCATATCCTCGGTACTCTGGTGCGAAACTACCATGATCACAGTAACCACCACCATCTCGAGGTACGAATTGCCGATTCCGACGATGGTACTATCGAAATTGTCTACAACGAAGATTTTGGGTCGGTACCAGATTTAAGGCCTGGGGAAAAAATTGAAGCGTGCGGAGACTACATCACGGCAGATGCTAGAACAGGGCATTATCCGCCATCGCCGGATGGTGCGATTATGCATTGGGTACACGCTTCTCCTTCTTCGAGGCATGAGTCGGGATTTTTGGTTATTGATGGCGTTCTGTGTGGACAGCGCACACACATCGGCGCGGAGCCTATACCGGATCCTGAAGATTGATGGGTGGCGTCGCGACAGTACTCCTGTTATAGGCTGAATCAACAGGAGTACTAATATGCGAATTCAATTGCGAATAATCGGGTTAATTGCGTGTTTCTTGGCACTTGGCGCCAGCAAAAATTACACGGATGATCCAAATCTCACGTATATCTATGATATTGAGCCGCAAGATTTTGATGCTGGATATGTTGATTCGCTGAGGGAATCGCCGTGGGAGTCGCTGTTCAATATCAGCAAACCATTACCACAGCATCAAATCCATTGCCCTGCACTATCGGCTATTAGTAAACAGGTCACTGCTGACCCTTTTGGAACAACAGTTTTATGGTTTTTTGACCCAACCGAGATCGGTCCAACGGAGACTGCAGCCCTACAGTTCGGACTTTTGGTTCAAGAACGGGAAATGGAAGCGCTCATTCGCGCCGCTATAAGCGACTTGATCGACGACCCGGTGGCCATCATTGTAACGGAACCAGAGCGTTCTCCTGAAATTGGAAGGTACGTAACCTGTCAGTACAAGCTCAAGAAAACACTCGTCGATGCTTTAGCAACTAACCCAGAGTATCCCACGCCTTCGACGACTGAGATCTCGCTCAACGTCAAATCCGCCTGCGATCCAACCAATCTCCCTGGCTTTGAACAAATGCCAGACATCACTCCACTCCATACTAGCGAAGATTTCGGTGAAGCCACTTCGTTGATCAAATACATCAAGAAATGCGAGCCGGGTACGTCGGCAGCATGTGAAATCACTTGTCCGATAGCCAATTGATACCGCACGCCACTACTAACCATGGCACCCTCATAGGAAACATGCCATGGTTAGTAGACACCCAATTTCTTTCCTCATCGCTGCATTCACCCTCTCATCCCACTTTGCCCTTGCGGCTCCGAGACCTACGGTTCCGGAAATCGTTCTCGAGAAGTCTTGGGTCTTAAAAAGTGATGGCCTCACGCAAGGCGAAGAACGCGCAATCCTAACAATAGGGTCGCACCTGAGCGATAACGAATACAAAGTATCAGTCGGCGATGCATTGAGCGTAACAGCAACACGCACCATGAGCGGACCACTGCGCGTCGAACTGCCCATTCAAGATCTGGGGCCAGGCGACTATACAGTCAATGTAAAAAGCAAACCCAGTTCGAGCATCGTCGCAACGACAACGCTCCACGTTTCATACCCATTGTACGTCGTCGTCTCTACCGACTGGGATGACACACGTACCGACAATACGGTACTCAATTGGATGGAAGACTTGCATCAGCGCTTTCCCAAACTGCGCATCACCCAGTTCTTCGCGCCGTATCACTATACTGATCCAGAAATCACCGAAGCCAGGCGACAAGAAATCGATACATTTATCAAGCGGCAACGTAATGTATACGGCGATGAACTGGGCGTTCACATCCACGGCTGGTGTCATTTCGTAAATACCACGGGTGTAAACTGCAAAACCAAAGAGACGTTTGGCACTGACGACGGTACTGGCTACACGACGATTTTGGCAGCTTACTCGGAAGAGGAAATGACAAAGATCTTGCAAACATCCATCGAAGTTTACGCCAAACATGGCCTCGGGCGACCAACATCTTTTCGCGCGGGTGGATGGACTGCGAGCGACACGGTGTTTCGCGCACTGATCAACACTGGATTCAATGCGGATTCATCAGCAGTACCAGCACATCGACTTATTTCTTGGCTGGGTTATCCGTTATATGATTGGAACATGGCGCGTTGGGCGGGCATTACCGAGACCAGCCAACCTTACTATCCGTTTCCGTCACTGCTCGAGGTGCCAGACAACGGTGTGTTGGTAGATTACATCTCTGCGAAAGATATGATTCAGGTGTACGACCAGAATCAGCCTGAGGGTAAGCCACTCAATCGATCTACCGTGTACCAGATTGGTTTTCACCCCGTAGATTCGTTCACGCATGATCGCTTTGTGCGCATGCAAAAGGCGATCGACCACGTGGAGCAGCATGCATATTATCGGGACATGGGACCGGCGGTATATGTGACGCTTGGAGAGCTGACGCAGGTGTTTAGAAACTAGCCCTTCTTGCAATTTCCGTCATTTTTGCCGTTTTTTACAAGCAAAAACCGTCAAAATTGACGGAAATTACAAGTTACCTCTCCATTGTGACCATTGTAAATGACTCCCGCCTGCTCTCCTCAATCACTTTCCATTGTCCCCAGTTCACGTTCGGAAAATACGTATCCCCATCATATTCGTGATGGACCCGGGTCAAATAGAAACGCGTAGCAATCGGCAAGAACTCCTCATAAACCTTCGCCCCTCCGATCACCACAACCTCTTCTACATTTCCCGCCGCATGCAAAGCCTCTTCGACCGAATGCACAACTGTACATCCAGGCGCCTCAAAATCTTGCGCGTGCGTCAATATGATATTGTGCCTCCCGGGCAGCGGCTTACTATTCATCGACTCAAACGTCTTGCGACCCATAATAATCGGCTTGCCGAGCGTCACCCGCTTAAAATTCTTCAAATCTTCCGGCAATCGCCAAGGTAGCGCATTGTCTTTGCCAATCACTCCGCTCGGCGTCATCGCTGCAATCAAAGAAATGATCATGCTGTTACACCGAAATAGGCGCCTCTATCCGAGGGTGGCTTTGGTAGTTCACAAGGCTAAAATCTTCAAATCGAAAATCAAAAATCGATCGTACCGACGGATTAATCTGCATTGTAGGAAGCGCATATGGCACTCTCGCCAACTGCTCTTTCGCCTGGTCAAGATGGTTTAAGTAAAGATGCGCATCCCCAAACGTGTGTATAAATTCGCCTAGCTGCAGTCCGGCCACCTGGGCAACCATCTGCGTGAGCAACGCATAAGAAGCGATGTTAAATGGCACGCCCAAAAAAACATCCGCGCTGCGCTGATAGAGCTGGCAAGAAAGCCGCCCATTGGCGACGTAAAACTGAAACAAACAATGACAGGGTGGCAACGCCATCTTGTCCAACTCTGGCACGTTCCAAGCGCTCACGATAAGCCGCCGTGAATCCGGATTGTTCTTCAGCATGTGAGTCAAGTTTGCAATTTGATCCACTTCACCGCCATTTCCGTCGGGCCAAGAACGCCATTGCTTGCCATAGATGGGACCTAGTTCACCATCTTTATCAGCCCACTCATCCCAAATCGTCACTTTGTTCTCATTCAGCGAACGCACATTGGTGTCGCCCCGCAAAAACCACAAAAGCTCGTGGATAATCGACCGCAAATGCACTTTCTTCGTTGTGAGCAATGGAAAACCAGCGCTCAAATCAAAACGCATTTGGTAGCCAAACACGCTCAACGTACCCGTGCCCGTTCGATCCGCTTTTTGTGCCCCATGCGCAAGTATGTGCTGCATCAGGGCCAGATATTGCTGCATGACTTATGCCTTGCGTTGATTTTGTCCTCGCCAGTACAGCATAGCAATAATTGAAGCGCCGACGACTAAAATTGAAATAAATTGACTTGTCGACAACACGCCAGGGATCACATAGCCACGTGCCGCATCACCACGGTAGAGCTCCAGAATGGATCGCATCACCGAATACAATATTGCGTAGGTGAGCAGCACCTGACCGTGAAACCACTTGCGCGTTGAAACAAATAGCAAAACAAAAAAGATACCGGCCGCACCAAACGCTTCTGCAAGTTGAGAAGGAAAAAGTGGTGGTGTGGTGCCAAGATTGTGCATGACTTCCGTGAGCTGCGGACTCGCTTTCTCCAATAAACCATTGTACGCGAGCGAACCCATCGGAAAGCGCATCGCAAGCGGCAAGTCAGAAACAACCTTGCCAACTGCATCGATGTGATAATAAGGAGAACCGTAACAGCAACCCGCCGCTACACAGCCAATACGACCAAACACCTGGGCGAGTGGAATGCCAATAACCATTAAATCGGCAAACTGGGCTTTGGGCAAACCACGCTTTTGGCAAAAGATCCAAAACGCAACCGCACCACCAATCATAGAGCCCCAAAAGACGAGGCCACCTTGCCACAAGGCAAACACCGCGGGGATATTGATACCTAGCGCTTCTACTTTGACGAAAGGCCGCTCGATAAAATAAGATCGCCATTCCACCATGATGAAGACGATGCGCGCGCCGAGAATGCCGCCTAAAAGCGCCCAAAAGCCAAAATCCAAAGCATCATTGTAGAGCATGCCTTGGCGCAGACCCTGCCTGTATGAAATATAGAGGGCGGCTAAAAAGCCGGTGACCATCATAACGCCATAGGTATGAACAGGCAAATGAATGATTGGCAAACGAAACAGTTCAGGCAACATAGCGACACGCTCCGACGATAGACTTATTTTGCTGCGCAGCGTATCATAAAACACCACCAGCATAAAGGACCAAAAACCATGGTCACGCTTGCGCTTACACCCGGATGTCCGGCGGGCATTGGGCCAGAACTATTTCCCTTAGCAATCGCTGCAGCTGCGTTGCCCGTCGGTGCGCGCTTCATGTGGTGTGGCAGCGCTGGGCATCTCATGCGGTGCGCGGGAATGCGGGAGGTCAAGGCGGAACGCAATGGCCATCTTGTTCTGATCCATGGGCGTTTTGGTCCGCAGATGGTCTACTGCACCAAGGAAGACAGCGACGATCCTGCACTTCTCGTGACACCCGGCGCACCTCCCGATGGCAACGCACTCGTCGCGCAAAAACAAGCGCTTCTCGAAGCCATCAAGCTCGCACAATCTGGGAAACTAACGGGAATTGTAACCGGGCCAATACGCAAAGCTGCGCTCAAAGATGTGGAAGGAAAGTCGTTTGCAGGGCAGACAGAGCTTCTCCATCACTATTTGAAAAGCGACGATGACCCGCCGCTCATGTGTTTTTATGGGCCAACTTTTGCGCTTGGGCTCGCGACTATTCATGTGCCCATCAAGCGTGTGTCCGAGGAAATCACCGCTGACAAGATATACAAACTCACGATGCGTTTGCGCGATGCGGCGTCTGACCTTTGTGAAACGCCGAGTGGAGACATACGCATCGTCGTGCTTGGGCTAAATCCCCATGCGGGCGAAGGTGGCCTTATCGGTACGGAAGAACAGGATATCATCATCCCGGCAATACAGCGTTTGCAAAGCGAAGGACTGCACGTCGAAGGTCCTGTCCCAGCAGATGGTTTCTTTGGCAACTTGCATCGCGTGCACAAAGACAAGTGGCCACATGCTGTGCTGGCAATGATGCATGATCAAGGGCTTGCGCCCTATAAGCTCGTTGCAGGTGGTCGCGTGGCGAACATTACGTTTGGACTTACGGTACCTCGCACGAGCCCGGCTCATGGCACTGCAGATGATATTGTTGGCACTGGCACTGCCGACGCTGATTCTCTCACGGAAGCGATATGCCTGGCTTCATTACTCGGATTACACAAAGAAAGTGCGAGATTGCATAAGCTCTTTCATCCTTGAAAAGAGATCAGCACCCAACCATTCTCTTCTTCTGTTTGCAGATGCAGCAACCCTTGTGCTTGATAAGCGCGGCGCACACCTTCTGCTTGATCGCGCAAGATACCACTCAAAAGCAATCTGCCTTTAGGCTTGAGTGCGCCTTTGATTTGAGCGGCCATGTCGATGAGTGGCTGCGATAAAATATTGGCAACCACGATGTCAAAAACTTGGCCTGCGTAGTCTGGCTGCGCATCGGTGACTTGAAAGCGATCATCGCAAAGATTCACTTTTGCGTTTTCCATCGCTACTTCGAGTGCCTTGTGGTCTATATCGGTACCGACGACGTCTTTCACGCCGAGTTTCAAAGCGATGAAAGCCAAGATACCGGTGCCAGTACCCACGTCGAGCACACGAAGCGCTTCTGGCCTACCATAATTTCGAACTGCGTGAACTAAACCGCGCCCGCAGAGCGCCGTAGTTTCGTGATGGCCTGTGCCAAAAGCAAGCCCAGGATCGAGATAGAGAACAACGGTAGCGTCAGATGGCATACTGAATTGTGCCTGCTCCCACGAGGGCACAATCCAAATCCCTTCCCCGAGAGAAAACGCCTTCCACTCCGCCCGAAACCGATCCTCCCACCCCTGATCGGCAATCTCCCCCCACCGATACGAGATAACTTCCCCCCTTTGAAAAAGGGGGACAAAGGGGGATTTCCCGCTCGAAAACGTCGCCACAATCTCCGCGACATGCCGCGCCACAAACGGCTTCTCCGGCACAGCCCGCGTCTCGTCATCGACAACTTCGAGCCCAAGCGCCCCTTCCGCAAGAAGCAGCGCCTGCACATCTGCACTGAACTCCTCGGCGACGGTAATCGATAATTGTCGCCAAGTTTCAGTCATTTAGTGAATGTTACCCGACAACATAATGGCCATGACCAAACCAAACAACACCAGCGACTCAATCAGCGCCATACAAAGAATCATCGGCACGAAAATCTTACCCGACGCCCCTGGATTACGCGCAATACCCTCGAGCGCTGCCGAAGCCGCACGGCCCTGGCCGAGTGTGCCGCCCAAGGCGGGCAAGCCAATCGCCAACGCTGCAGCAATTGCATAGAGGCCGAAGTGAGAAGAGGAAGCACCCTCTACCCCTTCAGCAGCAAACGCAGCGGAAGCCATTGTTAGAGTTGCAATAAAACCAAAAAATTTCACACCTACGTTTTTCATGAACCTTCTCCAAAAGTTTAGTGGCTAGCTTCCTGCGTATGCAAAGAAATATAGACACAAGTTAAAAGACAAAAGACCACCGTTTGAATGACAGCGACCAATAGACCCAAAGCAAAAAATGGCAAGGGCACCACAAAAGGCACCAATCCAGCGAAAGCCAAAAGCACGCGGTGGTCGCCGATCATATTGCCGGCGAGACGAACACCGAGGGAAAAGGGCCGCACCAAGAGTCCAATGGCCTCGATGGGGAACAGGAGCGGCGCGAGGAACCAGCCCCACCATTCGCCGATTGGGTTGGCCAAGTGGGTGATGTGGCCAATGCCGTGGGCTTTGAAGCCTTGGACGTTAAAATAGATAAAGACGACAAGACCACACGCGAGCGTGGTGTTCAGATTGTCGGTGGGCGGGATGAATCCGGGGACAAGTCCGAGCAAATTGGAGAATAGAATAAATAGCGCAAGTGAGCCGACGAATGGGACGTGACGTTTGTAGTCGTCGCCGATGACGTCGCGCATGAGGTTCATCACAACTTGCAAAATCATTTCAAAGAAGTTGAGGAGATTAAATTTTGGTGATGGGATGACGGCTTCTTCTAGGTTGCGCAGGCGGGCACGCGCCATGAGCGATAGTACCACGAGGGTGAGGATCACGAGTACGCCAGCGACCAAGTGATGGATGGTTTCGAAGTGGCCATGTGCCGGCATAATGCCGCCGTTGAACACGACGGTGCCGGCGAAATTGTCTTGGAAGTAGTGGTAGAGCGCGTCGTACCAAGGCAAAAAGTTGTACCAGGAGTGGTGATGATCCATGGGTGACGAATCTCGAGCGAGGAGTTTAGAGCAGCTTCATGCCCCAAAACACACCCAAGGTCAACGGGTCTAGTTTCCCTTCGATTTGTCCGATGTCACCGCATACAGCAGCCCAAAAATCAGCGGGCTAGCTAACCCGAGCGCAACGCCAAGCAACAGCTTCTTGAAGAAAATCACCACAAACCAAACCGCCACGCCCATCAGCGCAAACGACAGCAACGTCCCCGCCACCGCCCTGCCCGCTGCCTTCTGCTTATAAATCAACGACGCAAAAGACCGCCCAAGCAAATGCAAGTTCCCAATCGACAGCGACGCGCCAATTACGAATCCCACCAAAATCGGAAGCATGCTAAAGAACAGATTCAGCAACGCCAACCCAACGACCACCGCTACCACAGCAACAACGGCCCACTTGGTCAGCTTCCAAAGCTCTTGTCGTCCTTCCTCAAGTTTATCCGTCATTTTTCATCATCTTGGTTATCTTTGAGATATTTCTTCGAAAACGTATAAAGCGTCTTCCCCGCCGCAAGCACACCAAACACAAACCCAATAATAGATCCCCACGGTTTGGTCCCCGCATAACGATCCACCGTATGGCCTAAGAAAAAGCCTACAACAATGCTGAGCCCCACTTCAAGGCCGATTGCACTTGTCCGGATGAACACCCGATAGGCCTCGGCGTCCTGCTTCTTCATCAAGCGAGCGCCTCGGCACCACCAATGATTTCCATCAACTCTTTGGTAATCGCAGCTTGCCGCGCGCGGTTATATTGTAAGGTCAGCGAGCCAATCATCTCTTTGGCATTGCGCGTCGCGTTATCCATGGCCGTCATACGTGCGCCATATTCCGAGGCAACTGATTCCAAAAATGCCTGAAAAAGCTCTGTCGCAAAATATTGCGGCAATAATTGCTCCAAAAGTTCGCCCTGCGCCGGCTCATACAAAAAGTCGACCGGCGACTCGCCCTGCGGCGCCACCGCAGGCACGATCGGCAGCATCTGCTTCACCACCACTTTCTGCGAAATGGCGCTCTTAAACTCGTTATAAACAAGCCAAACAGCATCGAGCTCATCGGCCACGTAAGAAGCACAAACTTCTTTAGCGATCTCGGATGCTTTCTTAAAGTTCACCTTCTCAAGCACGCCGGTATAGTTTGTGCGAATTGGGAGACCTTCACGCGTAAACGCATCGAAACCCTTTTTACCAAGTGTGGAGATGCGAATCTCTTCATGGCTAGGCTTCATGTCGAACAAAAAGCGCTGGGTACGACGAACAATGTTGGAGTTAAACGCTCCGCATAGCCCACGGTCGGACGTCAGCACCAATATCTCGACACGCTTCTTCTCCGGACGATCGAGCAACAAGGGATGAGGCGTCTCACCCTGCGACGCCACACGCATGGCCAGGTGGCCAATCACTTCCTCGAGCTTCATCGCATAAGGCCGTGCCTTGCGCACTTCTTCCTGCGCGCGGCGCAATTTCGACGCCGCCACCATCTTCATGGCTTTGGTGATTTTCTCGGAGCTCTTCACACTCCGAATGCGCTTTCGTATGTCTCTAAGCGACGCCATATTAGTTCGCCTGTTTCACTTCAAAGATTTGCTCAAATGCCAACAAAGCCGTATTCAAACGCTCACGCATCGCATCGTCGATCTTACGCTTCGGATTGCTGCGGATATCAGTCAAGACATCCGGATGCTGCGCGCGCATAAACTGCACCAGCTCCACCGCATAGCGTGGGATCTCTTTGGCCGGATAGCGCCGCACAAAAGTCTCATTCGATTCTTTGCTACGTGGCTGCGTAGCAGCAAAAATCTGCACGATCTGCTCTTCGACGCCGATAGGCGAGTATTGCCCTTGCTTCAAGAGCTCGAACACGCGCTCACCACGAGCAATCTGCTCTACCGTGGCCTTATCAAGATCAGAACCAAACTGCGCAAATGCCGCCAATTCACGGTATTGAGCCAAGTCCAAACGCATGGTACCAGCAAGCTGCTTCATCGACGCAACCTGAGCCGCACCACCTACACGAGATACCGACAAACCAACGTTCACGGCTGGGCGCTGACCCGCGTAAAATAAATCGGTTTCCAGATAAATCTGACCATCGGTAATCGAAATCACGTTGGTGGGAATGTATGCAGAAACGTCACCCGCCTGTGTCTCAATAATCGGCAATGCGGTCAAACTACCGCCACCCTTTTTGATCTGTGGATAGGCCGCCAGTTCTTTCTCATTGGTCGTGATCTTCGCAGCACGCTCTAGCAAACGGCTGTGGAGATAAAACACGTCGCCAGGAAACGCCTCGCGGCCCGGCGGACGACGCAAGAGCAGCGACAGCTGGCGATAAGCAACAGCTTGCTTCGACAAATCGTCATAGATGATGAGCGCATGCTCACCATTGTCTCGCCAATATTCAGCAAGCGCGCAGCCTGTATAGGGAGCCAAAAACTGCAATGGCGCTGGGTCAGATGCCGTCGCAGAAACCACCACGGTGTAATCCATAGCGCCATGCTTACGCAACTTGTCGACGACCTGAGCCACAGTAGATTGCTTCTGACCAATAGCCACATACACACATTTTACGCCAGTAGATTTCTGGTTAATGATGGTATCGATCGCAATCGCCGTCTTGCCAGTTTGGCGGTCACCAATGATCAACTCACGCTGACCACGACCGACGGGAATCATGGCATCGATGGCTTTGATACCTGTTTGCAAAGGCTCCGACACCGGCTCACGGGCAATAATACCCGGGGCTTTGGTTTCAATATGACGTCGGCCTGTCCCCAAAATCGGGCCTTTGTCATCAATCGGATCACCAAGACCATTGAGCACACGGCCCAGCACAGCATCACCCACGGCGACATCGGCAATGTTACCGGTACGCTTCACCACATCGCCTTCGCGAATATTGGTATCGCTACCCATGATGGCAATACCGACGCTATCTTCATCGAGGTTGAGCACAAGACCCTTGACGCCACCGGTGAACTCCACCAGCTCACCAGCCTGCACGCGCTCCAGCCCATAGACGCGCGCCACACCGTCGCCTACAGACAACACCGTGCCAGTTTCCGCCACTTGTGTCCGCGCATCAAAGTCCTTAATCTGGTCTTTAATGATTCTCGAGATTTCTTCTGCTCGCAATTCCATAAAACCCTTCTCCAAAAATTCTTAAACCGGGGATTCCGCCAAAGCTTGCTTGAGTTTGGCTAGCCTGGTCTGCAAAGTGCCATCAAATAGGAGGCCACCAATATTGGCTTTCATTCCACCCAGCACCGACGTATCGACTCGTACTTCGGGCACAACTTTCTTACCCACACGCTTTTGCAACGCATCCGCGATTGCTGCCACAGCATCTTGCTCCAGCGTCGTAAAGCTGGTGATACGCGCACGCACACGCCCCAGATGTGCATCCATCTCACGTAAAAAAGCTTCATGCACCGAGGGCAAATATTTAGCGCGACCCTTCTCGACCAATAAAACCAAGAACTTCTGCACCAGTTCATGCACAGCAAACTGCTGGGCAATCTGCTTAATCACGTTGACGCGATCTTCCTTGCTAAAGCTTGGATTCTCCAACAGCTCATCAAATAAACTCTTTTTCTCGCCGCAAAGCTTGGCAAACGCCGCAAGTTCGTTCTCGATGCGGAGCAGCAAAGCGTCATCAGTTGCGACCAGCATCAGCGCCTTTGCATAACGTTGTGCAATTTTTTCTTCACGCATGGGTTAATGCCTAATCTCTTTCAAGTCGTTGACGAAGGTGTTGCGAAATTCTCTCTGCATATCCGGGCTAACACGATGCGCCAATTCTTTGGTCGCCAAATTACTCGCGAGCTCCACAGCTTCCGCACGGAGCTGATTTTTCGCTTGTCGCAGCTCTGCAGAAATTTGCTCCTCAGCGTCTTTGCCAATTTGCTCTGCAAGTTTCTCGGCTGCTTTCAAAAGCTCTGCCTTTTCCAGTTCGCCCTGCTTGGCAAAATCGGCGCGCATTTTCTCGAGCTCTTGGTCGAGCCCCGCAAGACGACCATCATATTCTTTAAGCTTTTGATCCGCGTCAGCCTTTGCGCGCTTAGCTTCTTCGATAGCAGTTCTAATATCTTTGGAACGCGCCTCAAGATATAGCATCAAAGGTTTGCGCACGGCGTAAAACAGGATGATGACAAACATCAAAAATGTAAGAGAGTACCAACCAAAAGCTGGCCTATCGGCAAATTCGCTCCCCATTTGCCACCAGTTGATCTCGTTGCTGCTATGCACTTGAGCACTCCATTTTCACAACGCGCTGTGTAGAAGAACCCGGCGTCATCTCATGTTCACCAAGAACTTTTGCGAGCAGGAGTTCTGAGATTTGCTTCACTTCACCCGAAAGTTTCGCTTGCGCGCCTTGGCTTTCGTGGGCCAGTATGGCGCGCGCCTCAGTCAGCTTCTCTTGCGCACCAGCGCGCGCACTATCAAGAATGTTGCGCTGATGAGAAAGTCCCTCAGCTTTGAGTTCTGCCAACACTTGTCTGGCCTCGCTTTGCGCGCTCCTGACCTTTTCTTCTGCCATTTGCAACTTTTGCTGAGCTGCTTCTTGCAGCTCCACTGCTTCATGCTTAGCGCCTTCAATACGGCGCTCGCGCTCATCGAAGAGGCGCATAAAAGGGGCGAATAGGAATTGCGATAGCCAGCCGAATAAAAACAAAAACAATCCGATTTGGATCAAAATGGTGATGTTAATTTCCATGGCCGACCTCTGGCCACGCATCTACCGCCAAACCGGGTCTAAGTCAATATCCAACCCCAAGCAGCGCGGCCGGATAAGATTCCCCCTTTAAAAAAGGGGGCAAGGGGGATTTTCCGACCTCCCACACTGCGGGAAGTGCCTTTATGCTTGATGAAAGATATCAAAAATGATATCAATTCTATATGAGCAAGATCGAAAAGTTAATCAGGAAAATTCTTGATGGCAGGACGATTTCTTACCAAGAAGCAGAAACTTTACTCAAAAGGCTTGGCTTTGAGGTCGAAGTCTGCGGCTCCCACCATGTATTCCGCAAGAAGGGTTATGCTCGAAACGTTTCCATCAAAAAAAGAACAGAACTGTTGCCCTATCAACTGAACGATTTAAAGGAGGTATTACAAGACCATGACTACTAAAAATCTCAATTATTATCTTCATTTGAAATGGTCGTACACAATTGAACAGGCGTCTGACAATGGAGAGGATTACTTCATTATCAGAGTGAATGAATTACCTGGTGTATGCACCGACGCAAAAACTATTGAAGAGGGAATGAAAGAGATTAAGGACGCCTTAAGAGCATCCATCAAACTTTATCTCAAGCAGGGAGACCCCATCCCTGAACCCATCAATAAAGAAGCTTACAAGGGCAATATCGCTTATAGAACGTCGAGCGATCGCCATTATCTTTTAGCGAAAGCTGCAAAGCAGATGCACAAATCGGTGAGCAAGGCACTTGATGCTATTGTTGATGCGGGGTTGGACCATTTACGTCTTGGCAATCGGAGTTAACCTGTTCCACCTTGAAAAGGGGACGTCGCTGCGGCAACATGTGAAATCCCCCTGCCCCCTTTTCCAAAGGGGGAATTTCAATAACCAAGCCATGCCCACCAAGCCGCGCCAGCGGTGAGCCAAATCACAATGTTAACCACATTCATGATAAAACCCACCCGCCACCAGTCCTTTACCGACTCCACCGCTCCTTCTCTCTTTTTCTAATTTTTCGCTATACCTTGGAAAGCAAACAAAAATCCTCTATGAGTACTTGTATGCGCTCAAGAAAAAATGCGTCACAGGCCAATCAAGATCATGAAATACATGATGTCGACATCTCTCTGATCGCGATCAACTTACGCCTTTCTTACGAACAGCGCATTCAAAAGCACGACGATGCACTCCGATTCATGCAAGCCCTGAAAAACGCGGGAAGGTTCTTAACCCATGCAAAGCCTTGGCAATCTGCTTGAACTGCTGTTAAACGCAAACATCAATTTTGTATTAATCGGTGGATTTGCGAGCGTTGTTCACGGATCCTCAATGGTCACTCAGGACCTTGATATCTGCATGCTAGTCGATCCAAAGCAGGTTGAAGAGATGCGCCGCTGCCTCTCTGCTTTTCATCCTGCCCATAGAATGACGAGCAAAAAACTGTCGTTTTTGCAATTTCCAACAGATACAGCAAATCTGAGGAACATTTACCTTGAGACAGATCTAGGCGTGCTGGATGTAGTAAGTGAAGTCACAGGTGTAGGATCATTTGACCGAGTGTGTGCACAGGCGGACGAGATTGAAATCTTCGGTAAAAAATGCAAGGTGATTTCGCTCCAAGATCTTATCACCTCGAAAAAAGCTCTGGGCCGAGCCAAAGATTTGGCAGTCGTGCGTGAGCTGGAAATAATTAAAAAGACTGCTAGGCTTGCTGACTAGAATGCGAAATCCCCCCGCCCCCTTTTCCAAAGGGGGAATTTCAATAACCGAGCCATGCCCACCAAGCCACACCAGCCGTGAGCCAGATCACAATATTGACCACACTCATAATAAAGCCCACCCGCCACCAATCTTTGAGCGACACAAAACCCGCGCCATACAAAATCGGCGCCGGACCACAACCATAGTGCGTCAACCCACCAAATAGATTGCTTGCAAAAGCAAACGCCAATGCAGTCATGAGTGGCGGTGCACCAAGTTTAATGCCGACTAACAAGAACGGGAGATAGAGCGCCCCAACATGCGCAGTGCTGCTGGCAAAGAAATAATGGACATAGAAGTAAATCAAAAACAGGCCCAAAACCGCCACGCCCCAATGCGTACCACCGAGCAGTGCAGCCGCCCAATTGCCAAACCATGCAGCGAGGCCAAACTTATTCAGCCCATCCGCAAGCGCAATCAACGCACCAAACCAAATGAAGGTTTCCCATGCATTGTGCTGCTTCAATAAATCCTGCCAGCTGAGCACGTCTGTCACCAACAAAAACGCTAGACCTAGCAGCGCGGTCGTCGTCGCGTCAATTTTCACCAGAGGGCCAAAAATCCATAACGCTAAAAGACCAACAAATCCGACGGCCATCAACTTTTCAGCCCTGCTCATTGGGCCCATCGCATGCAACTCACGACGCGCATGCTCCACCGCATGAGGCGTCGCCTTAAGCTCGGGCGGATACGCCCACATGATCACCCAGGGCATCACCGCAAGACTCAAAAGCCCAGGCACCAAAGCAGCAAGCGCCCAATTGCCCCAGGTGATTTGCACACCGGCTTGCCCAGCTAGTTTCGCAGCCAGTGGATTTGCTGCCATCGCCGTCAAGAACATCGCGCTGGTAATCACCGTCCCATGAAATGCAACCATGATGAGGTAGGCACCAATACGCCTCGCCGTGCCATCCTCAGCTCTGCTCTGAAATGTATACGCCAACGACTGCGCAATCGGGAAAACCACCCCACCTGCCCGCGCAGTCACGCTTGGAATAGCAGGCGCAAGCAAAAGATCGGCAAACGACAGACCATATGCAAGACCAACGGTTCTCTTGCCCACCAACGCCACAATCCAATACGCGATGCGCTTGCCAAGACCCGTTTGGATAAAACCATGTGCAATAAAGAAAGCGATCAAAACTAGCCACGTGACCTCGCTCACATAGCCCGAAAACGCTTCTTTAAACGGCATCGTTTTGGTGCATACTGCGACCGTTAAGCCCAGTAGGGTACCCGCGCCCATCGGCAGCGCATCGAGCACCACCGTCGCGATCGTGCCCACAAAGATCGCAAACAGCTTCCAGCCATTGAGATCAACACCCTCTGGCGGAGGCAAAAACCAAATCATGACGCCGACTAAAACAGAAATTAAAAGATTACGTTTACGAGAATTTAGTAACATGTCACACTACCATCCATGAAACATTTCATATTGATACTACTGCTTATAATGGTTGCTTGCAAAACAACAAGCGAATATGAGCGGCCAAAGCCCGTACCGCCTGTTGCTGGAAATTCGTTGGTCAACCAAATCGATTCCTGGATCGCAACAGAAGGGCAAAATGCGCATATCGGTGTGCTAATCAGTTCCGTGCAGTCCGGCCAGGTGATTTACGCGCACGATGCCGATCGGCTCTATACGCCAGCGAGCACGCTGAAATTGGTAACCGCTGCTGCAGCACTGCAAAACCTCGGCCCCGGTTTTCGCTATACCACCAAGCTTGCCACCCAAGGGTTCAATCGCAAGAAGCACATCGTTCAGGATCTGTTTCTGATTGGCCAAGGTGACCCCACACTCACCGACATGGATTTGGCAACGCTCGCCCATGAGCTCCTGCAGCTCGGAGTCAAGAATATCGAAGGCGATATCGTGATCGATGCAAGCGTCTTTGACGACGTCTATTATGGCAATGGCTGGATGTGGGACGACGCTTCCCATGGGTTTTCTGCCCCAATCAGCGGCGTTAACGTCAATCAAAATCGCTTTGTCGTGCGCGTCAATCCGGGCAATCGCGTGGGCGAGAAAGTACAGGCTATCTTCGAACCCTACTCTAATTTTATTCGACTTGATGTCAAAGCCAAAACATCACAAAACTTAAATGACCTCCGCGTTACCACTGCTGAGCAACAGGGACTCATAAAACATGATGCCATCGATATCAGCGGTGAACTCCCTGTTGATGCTGCACCCGTCTATAAAACGTTCGCAGTCTCAAATCCCAATCTGTTCGCTGGCCACATTTTGCAAGAGAAGCTCAAAGCAGCGGGAATTCGTTTTAACGGAAATATCCGCGTCGAGAAAACACCCCAGCAAACAGTAAGGTTAACAGAACACGTTTCACGCCAGATGAGCGAAATGCTCATTGATTTCATGAAAGCCTCCAACAACCACGGAATGGAATGCTTGCTCAAAACCATGGGTGCCAAGACTGGACCATTGCCTGGGACATTTGATGGTGGGCTTGAAGCTGTGCAGAGTTTCCTCCGTAATAATGCTGGTGTTTCCCTGAAGCACGCGTCGGTTGCCGATGGGTCTGGTGCATCACGCTATAGCCTGATGAGTCCTACCCAAATGGTCAAGCTGTTGCTCTACGCGTGGAATGACTTTCATATCGCTCCGGAGTTTATCGCGTCACTGCCGCTTGCCGGCCTCGATGGAACTCTAGCGACCCGATTCTCACAGGAGGACATGAGAGGGAAAATCCGCGCCAAGACCGGCTCGCTTTCTGGAGTAAGTTCTCTCGCAGGATATCTTACCACCCCGGGTGGGGATATTCTTGCATTCGCCATCATGGTCAACGGTTTCACCGGGGCGAAATCGCCGTATCTAGCGCTACAAGAGAAAATTCTAGCCCTCCTCGTCGAAGATGCTAAAAAACCCAACCGCAGTTTATAAGCTGAAGGATTTTCCTGCCCAAGACCTCGGGTGGTTAGCAAACCACTTCTCCCATTTGCATATCTCTGAGCTTCTTTCGAGAGCCGATTTCAACAAGGTCAGCGATAAGCTAGGTGGCGAAAAAAAGCTGCGCGAACTGTTGCATGGATTGGCAAAGCAAAATCCATCTATGGGCTTGCTCACCAATCCGGCCCCGCCTTTTTTGGAAGCTTCGATCGACAACCCATACTGGCGAGATGTACTTGAGAGGGGAATGCTATCAAAGCACCTTGCCCTCTTTGACCTTCCTCGGATTCGGGGCACGGTGCTACCCATTGCATCACCTATTCTTGAAGAGCCCATCGAAGGATCGATTTGCGCGGGAAAGCTGCGTTTGCAGTGCAACGCCAAACATCTGTTCTTCTTCAGCTACAAAAAACATCGGTTGCCAATTGCACTCCATACCTACGCCGAGATTCTCAATCAGGTCTATTACGCTTCGGTCGCGAGACCCATCGTGCGCAAAGAAGAATATGACGCGCTTTTGGCTATCAGCGCCAAATTTGAATTTGCTGTGCTCAGAAAGTTTGCAGGGATCGAAGAACTCAAGATTGAATTGTCCAGGTGGATATCAGCTAGCCCAAATCGTTTTCGGGTCTTTGAGAACTTTTTTAGCGCTTGTGGTGCAAACTTTTTATGGGCGCTTCTCGATCAACAGCACTTTAGCCTCGTCGGGGAACCATCCCCTGCTGACGTTTTTCAACTACCAATCAACGTCAATAGTTCAGCGAAGCTCAATCAACTCAGTGATTCTGCTCATGGAACCTTACAGGTATTGAATGACTCGCCTTGCGATACCGACGCGCAGTGGACGCAAGCTGCCTTGCAGCTTTTCGTGCATCCGGATGGGTTGCGCACGCTGCGTAGGCGACACCTGCATCTACGAGGACACCCAGCTCCGGGAAACGCCGTGAGGCACTTTCATCTGCTTAACAAAACGCGGGGGAAGCTACAATCGCTTGCGCTGAACATCGTCGGTGAGCAGCCTCTTATAGAAGATGGCATTTCGCTCGATCTAGCGTCCGAGTTCATCGAAAAAAAGAGAGTCAGCTTCTTTGCCGAAATCAACAAGACGTCTATGCTGACGCTGCAAATTCTGTCGCCACAAACGCCCTGCCTCGATGACATGCAACTCGACCTCGCGCACAAGTTACTTGCGTTGCGTCGCTCCTCGGAAGATCTATTTATGCGGGGCGATTATGTACCGCTTTCATTCTCCGGAGAGAGCAGGAATCATCTGATTGGATTCATGCGCAGGTATCAGGGAACTGCCGTGATTGTTGCAGTACCCCGATGGATTTCCCATTTGCGGCCACGTCACAAACTTGGATTTGACTCAGAATTTTGGCAAAAAACAGCGCTGAACTTGCCCAAAAACTCGCCGCGAGAATGGACCTGCTACTTAAGCGGCGAGACTTTTGTGTTCAACCGAAAATTCATCTCGGCAGCCACACTATTCCGCCGATTCCCCATCGCCGTCTTTGTACCACTCATGAATCATGCGCGCGATCTCTTTGCCCTGAGCAGCCGACGAAATGTTGAACTTTGACTGGAACATATATTGATCGCCGCGCTTGCGATACCGCCGAATACTGATTTTGGGATCTCGGTATTCCTTGGTCTGCGGGTCCATCTCCACATACAAAAACATCACAGTGGCCCAAGCACCCTTTGAAAGCACGTGTTTGGCAACCTCTTTGACTTTGAGCTGGCCGTCTTCTTCCCAGTTAACTGTTAGTTCATCAATTGCTGCCGACATATTTATCCTGCCTTATTTCTATTTCTTCTTAGGTGCTGCTGCCGGCTTGGCTTTGGTGCCTGCTTTGGAAGCCTTCATTGGATTCTTGCTGGCTTCTTCAACCTGCGCTCCGCCTACGCCATGCAATGCTCTCGGAGCACGATTCGACACGCGAAGTTCAACCACTTTTCCCCTGGAGCCGGGCACTGCACCGCGCACCAAGATGAGGCCTTCTTCTTCCATAATTTGTACAATACGTAGATTCTTTTGCGTCACACGCTCATTGCCCATTTGGCCAGCCATGCGCTTACCTTTAAGCACCTTGCCCGGCTGCGCGCGCATACCAATGGATCCACCGTGGCGGAAGTACTCGTGGGTACCGTGGCTACCTGGAAAGCCAGAAAAGTGGTGGCGCTTCATTACACCGGCAAAACCCTTACCCTTGCTGGTACCGCTTATATCTAGAGATTTCGCATTGGCGAAAAACGCAGCTCCTAGCGTTGTACCGACGGCAAACTCTGCAAGCTTGTCTTCAGGCACCCGAAACTCACACAGATCACGCATTGGGCCCGCGCCAGCTTTTTTGCTGTGGCCGATTTCTGCCTTTGAGAGGAGCTTTTCACGAATCTCGCCGTAACCAAATTGAATAGCGGTATAACCATCGCGTTCCATGGTTTTGTGTGCCAAAACGACGTTCGGCTTCACTTGCAAAACCGTCACCGGTACGCGCACACCCTCGTTCACGAATATTTGCGTCATTCCAACTTTAGTAGCCAACAGACCCATTTTCATCAGTATTGCTCCCAAGTCATTCACAGCTCAGCTGTCAGAGGACTTATTTTGTGAACGGGCAACATGTGGCATTTTAAAGTTTTGGTCAACACCGGTCTTGACAGCCCAATGCACCATCCGTTAGATATCGGGCGTTCATGGTACAGATTTGTTTTCGGGCTCGTAGCTCAATTGGCAGAGCAATGGACTCTTAATCCGGCGGTTGAAAGTTCGATTCTTTCCGGGCCCACCAAATCATCTGTACTTGATCAAACCGCTCTAGACTTGAGTCCGGTATTATGGTACCCCGGTCTGCGCGTAAAGATTAAAACTGGGGTCCTGTCATGGCAAAAAAAGGTAACCGCGAATTGATTAAGCTTGAGTCCACAGCTGGAACAGGCTTTTTCTATGTCACGCAAAAAAATAAGAACAACACCAAAGACAAATTGGTGCTCAAAAAATATGATCCCAAAATGCAAAAGCATGTGGATTTCAAAGAAACCAAACTCAAATAAGAAATACCCTATATGTCGCAAACTTATGATCTTGTCGTCATTGGTTCGGGGCCAGGTGGCTATGTCGCCGCCGCTCGTGCCAGTGCTCTTGGCCTTAAAACAGCGATCGTAGAAAAGGACAAGGCCCTCGGCGGCACTTGTCTGCATCGCGGCTGTATTCCCACCAAAGCGCTCTTGCATGCTGCTGATGTTTACAGCGAAATGAAAGAGGCATCCAAAATCGGCATCCAAGCGGAAGGCGTACGTGTTGAGTGGGACAAGGTGCAAGCTTATAAGTCGCGCATTGTCAGCACCAATGCTGGTGGCGTTGCCCATCTGATGAAATCGCGCAAGGTGGATGTATTTAGCGGCTTTGGGAAATTAGCTGGAGCTGGCAAGGTCGTCGTTGAAGACGCCAGCAAGAAAAAAACCGAGTTGAGCACCAAGAACGTTTTGATCGCTGTGGGTTCTACGCCCCGAGCGTTACCTTTTGCAGCATTTTCCAAACGCATTTTGAGCTCCGACAGTATTCTTGAGCTTGATCATATTCCAGGCTCGCTTGCTATCGTCGGTGGCGGTGTCATCGGTATTGAGTTTGCCTCGGTGTTTGCACGTCTGGGCACGCAGGTCACTGTGATCGAGGCATTGCCGCGTGCTTTGGCACCGGCCGACCCGGACTGTTCTAAAGAGTTGATGACCCAGTTTGAGCAGCAGGGTGTGAAGTTTCACCTCAACGCGAAAGTGACAGAGATCTCGAACAAGAAAGACAGCACCCGCACCACCTTGACCAGTGCATCAGGCGAGTCGATCGTCGTCGACGCAGACTACGTGCTGGTTTGTATCGGCCGTGCGCCACTTACCAGTGATATTGGTCTTGAAAAAACGAAAGCGAAGCTAGAGAAAGGTTTTATCGCCGTCAGTGGGTACATGCAATCTGATGAACCGAGCATCTATGCGATTGGGGACTGCGTGAATACGCCCTGGTTGGCACATACTGCCTCTGCTGAGGGCATCATTGCCGCTGAGCATATGGCCGGCAAAAATCCGACGCCGTTAAACTATGATCACACACCATCATGCGTGTACTCCGATCCACCGGTAGCATGGTCTGGACTGACCGAAGAAGAAGCAAAAAAACGTGGCTACGAAGTTAAAATTGGCAAATTTGATTTTGCCCGCAGTGGTAAAGCCAGCATCTTGGGCAAGAAGCGCGGGTTTGTGAAGTTTGTGACTGATGCGAAGTATGGGGAAATTTTGGGCGTACATATCATCGGCCCCGACGCGACAGAACTTCTCGCCGAACCAGCTTTTGCAATGCAGATGGAAGCCACTATCGATGACGTCGCACGAACAGTGCATGCGCATCCGACGCTTTACGAATCTATCTATGAGGCGGCTTCAGTAGCAACTGGCCGCGCGATTCATGGCTGATGCGCTCCGTGTCCGTTTTCTGGGCACGGGAATCCCTTACATCGACGGTATGGCGGTCATGCGAGCAGCGATGGCTGACATTGATCGTTTGGGGCCACAGCTTCTCTTACTCGAGCATCAAGACACCATTACCATCACCCGCCAGCACGGGCGTACACACTTGCTCGTGCCGGAGGAAGAGTTGCGAGCACGCGGAATCGAGTTGGTCGAGACTGACCGCGGCGGTGACATTACATTTCATGGCGTTGGGCAACTCGTCGGATATCCGGTGATGCAACTTGAATCTGCCACGCCGGATGTGGGCGCCTATGTGCGAGGCCTTGAGAAAGCACTCATTCGCACTTGCGAAGAGTTTGGCGTTACAGGCTGCCATACAGTTCCCGGGATGACCGGCGTTTGGGTGGGAAATAGTAAGTTGGTGGCAATCGGGGTGGGCATTTCGAAGGGAATCACCCGCCATGGATTTGCAATCAATGTGACGACAGAGCTTGCTAAATTCACCGATTGCATCGTACCCTGCGGCCTGACTGGCCGTGGCGTGACAAGCCTTGCGATCGAATTAACAAAACGCGCGCAGCCAGTTCCGACCTACGCAGATATCTGCGGTGTGGTCACCAAAAACCTTTGTGAAATTTTCAACAAAAGAGCGGCATCACATGATATGACGGAGCCGCAACTGTGAATGGAGAGTGTTATGGCTGAAAAAATTATTATGCCTCAACTCGGTGAATCAATTGCCGAGGGGACGATTGTCAAATGGCTGAAGTCGCCTGGCGATAAAGTACAGAAAGACGAGAACATTCTTCTTATCTCGACGGACAAAGTCGAAGCGGAAATTCCTGCTCCTGCAAGTGGTGTATTGCTTAATATAGCAGTAGGCCCCGGTGAAACCGTCGCAGTTGGTACAGTACTTGGAATGGTGGGTGCCGCCGGCGAAGCCTCCCAAGCAACAGCCGAAAAGCCCGAGGCGACGCCAAGCAAAAAAGCTCCGGAAGAAGCCAAGGCGGAGCCAGAAACAAAAGAAGCAAAAGCTGTCGAAACGCCCAAGGCTCCGCCTGCTCCCGCAGCCTCTCCTACTCCGGAACAACCCGCACCGGCAACGACGGGTGATATGCGAAGATTTTTGTCGCCGCTGGTGCGCAAGATAGCCACTGACAATCAGATTGGCCAACACGAGCTCGATCTGCTTCCGGGCAGCGGCCGAGATGGACGCATCAGCAAAGATGATTTGCTGCAATACATCGCTTACCGGAGTCAAGGACCAAAAGGCCTCTCCGCTCCACGCCCTGGTGCGCCACAAGTCTCTATTCCTGTTGGGGAGCGAGAGCTGCTCCAGCCAGTGTCGACCATGCGTCGTGTGATCATGGAAAATATGATTGCTTCACGACGCACTAGCGCGCACGTCACGACCTTTTTCGAAGTTGACTATAGTAAAATCGATCGTGTTCGTTTGGCACATAAAGATCGATTTAAAGCTGAAGAAGGTATGTCGTTGACCTATACGACTTTCTTGGCTGCTGCAGTTTGTCAGGTACTCAAGCGCCATCCTTACATCAACGCTGAAGTCGCCGGCGATAAGATTAAATTTAAGAAAGATATCCACCTGGGTATTGCAGTGGCCATCCAAGAACCGGAACCAGGTTTGATGGTGCCGGTAATTCGCAACGCCGATCAGGTTAGCCTACGCGGTCTTGCACGCTCCATCGCTGACGTGGGCACGCGCGTCCGCACCAAGAAGATCAAGCCCGATGAGCTGTCTGGCGGCACATTCACGATCACCAATCCTGGCAACTACGGTGCGATCATTGGCACGCCGATTATCAATCAGCCACAAGTCGCGATTCTTGGCGTTGGCAACATTAAGAAACAACCCGTCGTCATCGAAGTCGATGGCAGCGATGTGATTGCCATTCGCAACATGGGTTGGCTCAGTTTATCTTTCGATCATCGCTTGATCGACGGTGCAACTGCAGACATGTTCATGGCTGACCTAAAACAAACCCTTGAGACATGGACGACGGCACCCTGATGATTGCGCCTGCAGAGCGAATTGTAAGACCAGAGTGGCTACGCGTGCGTGCGCCGACTGGGCCAAACTATACGCATTTGCGCCAACTGATCACCAAAGAACGCTTGCACACGGTTTGTTCATCTGCGTCTTGCCCCAATATCGGGGAGTGCTGGGAGCGTGGCACAGCGACGTTCATGATCATGGGCAATGTGTGCACGCGGGCGTGTCGCTTTTGTGATGTCAATTCTTACTCGCGTCCGAAGCCACTTGATCTCGATGAGCCCAAACGCCTTGCTGCAACAGTGAAAGCGATGGGCCTCAAGTACGTAGTGATCACGTCGGTGACACGTGATGATTTGCCAGATGGCGGTGCGATGCATTTTGCGCGTTGCCTCGAAGCAGTTCGGGCGGAGGTGCCCAATATTTCTCTCGAAGTGTTGGTGCCTGATTTTTCGGGCGACGAGAATGCCATTCAGGTGGTATTGGATGCGGCGCCCGTTGTGTTTAACCATAATCTAGAGACAGTCGAACGCCTCACGCCGAAAATTCGCTCGGGTGCACAGTATCGGCGCTCCCTGGCTGTTCTGAAGCTTGCACATGCACGCGCGCCGCATATTCTAACGAAATCTGGCATCATGCTTGGCCTTGGTGAAACCAACGAAGAAGTCATGCAGTCGATTCGTGATTTACGTGATCATGATGTGAGCAGTTTGACCATTGGACAATATTTGCGGCCAAGCCAGTGGCATCACGCGATTATGCGTTATGCGACACCGGAAGAGTTCTTAGAACTCAAGAAGTATGCGATAAGTTTAGGCTTTTCGCGCGTGGAAAGCGGCCCATTGGTGCGATCAAGCTACCACGCAGAAGCCTAATACCCCCATTGTTGCGCTCATTCAGCATCTGTGACAGAGTGCCTTTTCACCATCGTTTAAGGCTGTTTTTATGTGGACCCGCGTCGCCCTTTTCCTGCTTGTTTTCGTGCCCTATCTTCATGCGGATGCGGGCGAAAAGCCTAAAATGGTAGAAGCCATCACGGTGCATCCCACCGATCTGGTTGAGCGCGTCAAACTCGTCGGTACCATCAAAGCACAAAAAGAATCTCATATCACCGCGCAAGTCGCGGGTATCGTCGATCATATTTTTGCCAAAGAGGGCACACAGATCAAAAAAGGCACGCGCCTCATCACACTCAAGAATCTAGAATCCGCAGAAGCCTATGAGCTTGCGCAGCACAACGCCAAAATTGAGAAAGAACAATATGAGCGCATGAAGCATCTCTACGAGAACAAGGATATCAGTAAACAAGCTCTAGAAGAAAGCAAACAAAAATGGGCCGATGCAAAAATCGCTGTTAGCGAAGCACAAGCCGCCCTTAACCAAACTATTTTTTCAGCACCCTTCAATGGCACGTGTGGCGTATTTCGCGTATCCGAGGGCGCCTATGTACAAATTGGCGATGAACTCGTGGCGTTCTACGATGCCAGCCATCTTGAAGTCGAGTTCTCGGTACCCGAGAAACTCGTTCATCAAATCAACGTCGGCATGCAGGTGCATGTCTTTGATCAAAATGGCACCATCATATCCGTGCAGCGCGCCATTGATCCAGAAACCCAAATGGGACGCGCGCGCGCTAAACTTGCGCAATGCCCTCACTGCGTCATAGGCAGCCATATCGATGTGGAAGTTGCTGCCAAAGAACGCACGCAAGCTATCGCAGTTCCAAGCGAAGCTATTTTCCTCAAAGACGGAAAAGAATTTGTCTACGTTGTGAAAAAGCATAAAGCAGTGTTGACGCCCATTAAAAAGGGTATGACTGCCGATCGCCTCGTGGAAATCACGGATGGCTTGCATGCCAATGACGTCGTAGTGACGCGCGGTCACAACAAACTTAACCCCGGGGCGGCTGTTCAGGTCCACAAATGAGTCTACCCGAATTTTTCATCAAGCGACCGGTGTTCGCTGTCATCTTGAATTCTCTCATCGTGATTGTGGGATTGCTAGCCTATCGTAATTTGACAGTCGCAGAATATCCAAACGTTTCCGTGCCAATCGTCACCGTGACCGCGCTCTATCCAAATGCCAGCGCCGAAGTGATTGAATCTGATCTCACCTTTTTGCTCGAGGAAGCGTTAGCCGGTATCCAAGGTCTCGACACCATGGTCTCAGCAACGATGTCGGGCCAGACAAAAGTCACTCTGACTTTTCACCCAGAAACCTCTATGGATAGTGCCCTCGCCCACATACGCGATCACATCGGGCGTGTCCGCGACTTTTGGCCAAAGGGTGCCAAGGAACCAAGTATTTTACAAGAAGGTGGCAACGCCGAGCCATTCATGTGGCTGACGCTTGAGAGCAAGACCCATAGCTTTGCCGAACTCACTCATTTTGTGCAGCTTCATGTCAAGAATACACTGCGTAGCGTCAAGGGCGTCTCTTCTGTGCGCGTGATGGGCTCTCCATACACCATGGAAATTGCGCTTGATCGTCTCAAGCTGTTTGCCCACGGGCTAAGCGCAGAAGACGTCGCCGAAGTCTTAGCACAAAACCAAGTTTCGCTTCCAGCCGGTAAGTTTCGCAAAGAGCTTCCGGTGACGCTGCGCCTTGCAATGGAAACTCCGGAGGACTTTGAAAACCTGGTTTTGGCAAAAAACGATCATTCGGTAGTGCTTCTAAAAGATGTCGCGGAAGTACGCTTATCCGTCGATGAGCGCGAGATCGTGCGCGCAAATGGTCGACCTGGCGTGTTTGCTGGCATTATCAAAGCCAGTGATGGAAATCCGCTTAGTATCTCGGATGCCATCCGCAAATTGATGCCCAACATCAGGCAGAGCCTGCCAGACGGTGTTGAGATTCATATTGTGACCGACAACGCCAATTTCATTCGCCAATCCCTTCACAGCATTCAAAGGTCGATCCTTGAAGCCGGGTTGCTGGTGCTATGCATTATCTTCTTATTCTTGCGTAACTTACGCGCCACACTTATCCCCCTCGTGACCATCCCGATCTCTTTGATCGGCACGCTCGCGTTCGTGCAACTCTTTGGCTTCTCCATTAATACAATCTCATTGCTCGCCTTGGTTCTCGCAGTGGGCTTGGTGGTCGATGACGCGATTGTTGTGGTCGAGAATATCCATCACCACATCGAGAAAGGGCTTTCTCCGCTCGCAGCAGCCAAAAAGGGTAGTCGAGAAATTGCTTTTGCTATCGTTGCAATGACCTTCACGCTGGCGAGCGTGTACGCACCTATCGCATTCATTCAAGGAACGATCGGACGGCTCTTCATTGAGTTCGCGTTAACACTTGCAGCGAGTGTCGTCGTCTCGGGCGTCGTTGCCCTCACGTTGTCGCCCATGATGTGCGCGCGCATGTTACGCTCCGAGCAGCATCAGATGTTCCCCAAAATTGATGTGGCGCTCCGATGGATAGAAGAGCATTATCATAACTTCCTGAATAGTTCGCTCAGGCGGCCCAAGACAATTCTTGCGCTGGCAGCGCTCGTGCTTTCGTCGTCGGTTTTCTTGTTTCGCATTCTCCCAGGTGAAGTTGCACCGGTCGAGGATCGCGGATTGGTCGGGGCATTTGTCGAACCCTTGCCCGGAAAGCCAAATACTGTTCTCGTGCAATATGTAGAGAAAGTTGAGAAGATCTTTCTTCAAATCCCCGAGGTGCAGAGCATCGGGGCAATCGTGATGGAAGAGGGATCTTACGTCTTCGCTAACCTAAAAGATTGGTCCGAGCGTAAACGATCTGCCGCAACCATTATCAATGACGTCCGGGGCAAACTTGCAGAAGTTCCCTCTGCCACGGCGCATGGTTGGAGTTGGGAAACAGGCCTTCCAGGCCTTGATGCGATTAGCGGTCGGCACGGTAATCTCTCCGTCGCAATACAAGCACCTGCCACTTACAAAGAGCTTGCCAAAGAAATGGATGCCTTCGAAAAAGCCTGTGCAAAAGACTCCGTGCTAAAGAATATTTATCATGACTTGCACCTAGATTTCCCAGGCCTTGTCGCCAAAATTGATCACAAGAAAATGGCCCTTTTGGAAGTCACACCTAAGGCTGTTGCCAAATCGATGGAAACCATGTTCGACAAAGCCGAGGCCATTCAATTTATGAAGGATGGCCAACGCTATAACGTGGTCATGAAAGGAGCTACATCTCCGAGCAATTTGCATGAAGTCTATGTTGCCAATGACCAAGGTTATCCGGTTGCTCTCAGCTCGGTTGTAGAACTTCTGCCTACTGCTGAGCCACAACAGCTCGCTCACCACAATCAAATGCGTGCAGCGAACCTGGAGGCCGACCTTGGCAAAAACTATCGACTTTCCGACGGTGTCTCCTATCTCGAGAAAAAGCTCGCACAAACATTGCCATCAAACTATTCCTACGAATTTATGGGTATCGCCAAACAGCAAAAAGAATCTTCCCAGCTCATGCTTCTTCTTTTCGGCATGGCACTTGTTTTCATCTACTGCGTATTAGCAATTCAATTTGAGAGTTTCACTGATCCCTTTATCATTTTGCTGACTGTGCCGTTGGCCTCGTGCGGCGCTCTGCTCATGCTGTGGGCCTCTCGAGGCAGCATCAACATTTTTAGCCAGGTCGGGCTTATTACCTTGGTAGGGCTCATCACCAAGCATGGTATCTTGCTCGTAGACTTCGCCAATCAGTTAATGCGGGATGGGCAAGATAAGCGTCATGCCATCATCACTGCTGCACAGCGCCGTCTAAGACCTATTTTGATGACGACGGCCGCCATGGTGTTTGGCTCTATTCCACTGATGCTCTCGCAAGGCGCCGGCAGTGAAGCGAGGCGTGCGATTGGCTTTGTGCTCGTGGGAGGATTGAGCTTCGGCACGCTGCTCACTTTGGTCGTGATCCCGACCTTCTACATCCTCATGAAAAAACAGAAATCCGTATGAAAGCTAGATCTCTCGTCATTGCTACCTTAATTATTTTTGCGCGCGGTATGCTTGCACAAACTATGCTCGATCTCGACGAGCAATACGAGCAAGAATTTGCCGAGTTAAGCAGCGAGCAAAAACTCTACGCATTGATTCCAATTGACAACCGCGAGCAGTTCTCTCTTTTGCAATGCATGCAAATGGCGATGCATAAAAACGAGCAGGTGTTGATCGCCAAAGAGCAAATCGCGGTGCAGCAGGGCATCACGCGGCGCACGCTGGCGAACTTGCTGCCACAGTTAAGCGTTGCGGGCGAACTCTTTCGTACGCAACTCATTGGCCGCCAGGTGCCTCCTGCAACCGACGGCTCGGTAGGCTGGTTAACACTGACTGCACCAGTTTTCGATGCGTCCTCCATTCTATCGACGATTAATAGTTATGCTAGTATTCGCCAAGCGCGCGCGTCACTGAATGCGTCGGAGCACGATACGCTGATGCAAGTGGGACGTGCATTTTATCAAGCTTATCTGCAAAGCCGTCTCGTGAAGGTCACGCAAAGCCAACTCGAGCGGGCGCGCGCAGAAGAACAGTCGATGGCGCGGCGAGTAGATGCGGGTCATTCTGCTTCACTGGACTTGCAGCGCGCCAAACTCGTCACCGTACGCGCGGTCGAACGACTGCAGCGGGATCAAGTCGCCTATAAGCTGGCATTGGGCAATTTGGGTTTTCTCATTCACCAAAAGACCGAATTTGATTTGGCTGCTCCTTCTTTGTTGACAGAGATCGAGCAACAAGCTTCTGTCGAAGAATTCGAACAGCGTGCAGAGAAAAATCGCCCGGATCTGAAAGTACGACGCATTGCCTTCGAGATTGCGCATCGCGCTCGCCTCACTGGCTGGCTGCAGTTCTTTCCGAGGCTCGAGTTGGCCAGCGACCTCCGCGGGCCTTTCGGTGGCTTTGCCTCCGATGTATCTCTGCAGCTTCGCATACCGCTCTACGACGGCGGCGCTCGCTATGGCGTTATTCGAGAAACCGCAGCACGGCGACAACAAGAGTTGCTTTTGCTTCGCCAAAAAGAACGCGGAACGGTGCTCGAAGTTCGGGGTGCCCTCACAGACATTGAGCTTAAAAAGCAATTCTTGACGACTGAAAAAAGCGCGCTTGAACTTGCTCAGGCTGTGCTCAAAAGTTCGAAGAATTTATACCAAGTTGGGCATGCCACTAGCCTCGACCTCATGACGGCTGAAACACAATTGTCTCGTGCAGAAAATGATTTTGAAAAAGCCACGCTCAACCTTGAAGTTTCCCGGCTCAATATGATTTATACGCTGGGTGAACTTCCCCGTGTTTTCGATTTGCACTAGACTAGGGCTTCATGACCAAGAAACTCGTTCAAAGTCTGCATTTCGCCTTCGCCGGCATCAAGCATGCTATTCGCACAGAGCGCAACATGAAAATCCACATGCTGTGTGCGTTGGCAGTCAGCCTATTTGGCATGACGGTTCCGCTTGAATTTGGCACGCGTGTGGCGCTTTTGTTTGCCATGGCGATGGTGCTCTTTGCCGAGCTGCTTAATACTGCGCTCGAAGCGATTGTAGACTTGTACATGGGCGAGACACACAGACTCGCCATGGTTGCAAAAGATGCAGCAGCGGGCGGTGTACTCATCATTGCGGTGGCGTCCGTATTTGTATTCGCTGAAGTGGTCTGGCTTCATTGGAGTTACATTGCCAGCAATGTGTCGGAGATCGCCTATTGGGGAGCGTTTGGTGTGTCGCTGATTATTTGCCAAGCGCTTGCATTATTTTTAGCACGCTGGCGCTTCACCTATTGGCTTGCGTTTGCAGCCTCCGTTTTTATCTATGTTCCATTATTTTTCTTTACCCGCGATGTGGTTTTTTCCGTCGTTGCATTCATTCTAATTCTATTGAGCTTGGTTGTGCGTGAGCCAAAACACGTTTAGCGAATTTTTTAGTCAGATCTATGCGGAGCGTTGGCCGAAGCTTCTCGCTGCGCTGCAAGCCAAGCCTAGGCAAGAAGGTTTGAATCCATTTGGTTGCGCCGACGAGCCATATTTTCTCGATGCGGCTTCTATTGTGGCAGCGCGCGCGCTGCCGATTTCGCCGGGACACGCCGTGCTGGACTTATGCGCAGCGCCAGGAGGCAAGAGTCTGGTGCTGGCAGAACGCATCAAGGATGCAGGCACGCTTGTTGCCAACGAGCGTTCAGCCACGAGAAGAGCGCGTCTGAAGAGAGTCTTGGAAGAATACCTGCCCGAAGAATTGCTGCGCCGCGTTCGCATCACTGGCCATGACGCCAGTAAATGGTGTATCTACGAGAAAGACGCATACGACGCGATTTTGCTCGATGCGCCATGTTCTTCTGAACGGCACTTGATAGCTCAACCCAAATTGCTTGCCGAGTGGACGCCGAATCGCACGCGCTTTCTCGCGCAGCGCCAGTATGCGATGCTTGCCTCGGCGCTACAAGTTGTGCGTGTGGACGGGCATGTGTTGTATGCGACATGCTCTATCTCGCCGTTTGAAAACGACGGTGTCATCGAAAAACTCATCAAAAAGCGTGGGGAGAAAATCTCTGTGATTCCGCCTTCAGCACCTTTTGGAGAATCCACACGTTATGGCTGGCTCATCCTGCCCGACACGACGGAATTTGGTCCGTTGTATTTTGCGCTGATCAAGCGCGAATGCTGACATTTAGGACCTGAGCCAATTGCTCCGGATAAATCAAACACCATTCATGCCCCGCCCCCTCAATCACCTGCAATGTCGCATGCGGGATGCCCGCCTGAAAGTCCGGCGCAAGCGTGACGGGAAGAAGCTTATCGTCTTTACCCCACAACACCGTGCATGGCGCCTTGACGCTGGGCAAGAGCGGACGAACATCTTCGCTGGCGGGAAACTGCATCGTCTGCAACATGTTGTTCGGTCGTTTGATCACGTTGTCGAGAAAAGTATTGAGAAAGCTAAACTGATTAAAACGAAATCCACTCTGCGCCAACTGGACAGATACCTCGGCGATGCGTGTAAAAGCCACATGCTGCACTTTTGATAGCGGTACCCCAGCTGGTGAAATGAGTACGAGACTCTTCACGACGTCTGGGTAAAGTGCGGCGAACGCTGCAGCGATACCACCGCCCATTGAGTGGCCAATCACGTGCGCCTGAACGCTGTCTCCTTGCTGCGCAAGAAATTCCGCGACAAAATGCGCGTAGTCTTCATAGCCCCATGGGCCTGGTGTCTCGTCGCTATCGCCGAAATTCGGGAGATCGGGGGCCAGGGTGTGGTATTTATCGCCGATGTGCTCGAAGAGTGGCAGCCAGGTTTTGCCAGAAATGCCCCAGCCATGGAGAAGGAGCACGACATCGCCGGTAAGGGGCGAGGAGGATTGGTAGTAGGTGGTGTTGATGCGGCCGACACAAATTCGTCGTTGTTCGGAAGTCATGAGTCCATCTTGACACGTGTGAAAGAAGAATCAATCCGTGGCAGCTGGACTGGGGGGTGGAGCGGGCGTTTCGTCACGTGGAAGACCTGATAGCTGGCCTTCGCTTTTCTGCCGCTCTCGCCAACGCCTAAATCGCGCCCCAGCCTCGGGCCTGTCGCCATAGTTAACGCTGGAATCATCCAGGGCGAACATCTGCCTTTCAACCTGGCCAACCTCATCCTCCAGGCCTTCTCTCGGGCCCAATCGCCCTGTCTGATCGCGACCGGATCCGGCTTTCACTGCAGCATCAGCAACGGCGCGCAAATGCTCACGTAAATCGCCCTCCAACAGCCTCATCAATTCACTTTGCAAAATTCTCAACCTATCTTCAGGATCCCTGTGTGTCTCCAGTTGGTTTCGCAACTGTTTTCCTTCCTCGCTTGTGTCATTCATTCTTGCCTTCAAGAGTTCTACTTTCTCCTTAATTTTTATCTTTAGACCCGCCCTAAGTTGTTTCTCAAGGCTGCCCGCTGAAATACCTGCCCCAGCTGCAATCTCGTCAGCATGCCGTTCCATAAAATAGGCGATGTTGTCTGACAAGATACCGGCATTTGTTCCAGCTGTATCATGCAGTCGACCCGGCAGCGCATCGAGCGCTTCTTGCATCCTGACCTTTTCGAAGATACGATCTGCTCTCTCCCGTGTACGCCGAGAAATGTAGCCCCAGTATTTATGGATGGCATAGGCAGCCGCGATGGCTGCTATCACAACAGCGCCGATACCGGTCAAGCTCAAACCAACGACAAAAATCGCGCCAATAGCGGCACCGACCGGGGCTAAGGTAGTCAGAACGCGGCTGATTGCCTCCCTAAATGAAACAGCCTTCCACCACGACGCAAGTTCCTGGAAAATACGTTTTATACCAGTCCCGCGATAGACGTCATGCAGATGGGTGCCTGCGTCCTGCAAAGCCTGTCGCGCAAGCGCATATTTGGCACCCGCCTTAATGCCAGCGATCGGGCCTTCTCCATTGGCGATGCCCACCGAATACGCTCTTACCATGGAGTTGACGAGAACTTCAGTGTCGCGACTCATCAAATTGGCTCCGGCAACCTCCGCATGGGTTTGCACCGTACCACCAATCGCCCCAACCATATTTCTCAAAACGCCCTCGGGAGCAAAGTATCCGAGCAAACGACCCACAACATCCTGCCCGGTGGCACCTCGATACGCGCCAGCGACGTAAGGCATTAAGCTGCCTAAATGCAACAACGCTAACATTTCAACTGAAATAGTCGGCTCCGGCGTTTCACCTCCCGCTATATGACGACGGCGCCCCTCTAAAATGTCTTTTGCAATGTCCTGCGCGGTTCTTCTCGCCAGAGCGCCTTGCAACATTTTTGGTACCGCGTCGGTTAAGTAAAGAGCGCCATTTTGTAAAATTGCATACGCATGCCCGAGATCGGCGGCAAGCATTTGTGCTTCTTCAGGGTGATCCATAATTGCAGAAAAACTGCCCCTTAGACCCTCTACAAATCCATTAAAATCCCGTCGACTGCGCTCTGGCAGAGCTAAACCGCGTCCAGTCATAGTCGCGGCAAGTCTCTTATACGCTTCCACAAAACCTAGGATGCCAGGCTCGAGACCATGTCTAGCAAGATGTCTTTCCATCACATATTGCGACGTCGACCGTTGATAGTTTTCGCCTTGCAATGCAGATGCAAAATTGCCCACCTGTTGGCTAAAAATGCTCGCCCAACTATTGGGATATGGATTATCGCCGCGTCCGGCGTCTCTCCATGCCTCACGGGTATGCCCATCAAATCGCTGGAGGATCTTAATCATGTAGTGAAAGGCGGCATCGTTGTCGCTTTGCTGAGCAAGGCAGGTGCCGAGCTCGACCGCTAAGTTTGCTAAGCGCTTCTTCCGATTAGCAGGATCTTCCATGGCAAGTTCACTTCTTGTTAATCCCAACGGTGCTGATCTTGCTTTCTCGAGTTTGTCCAATTCAGCTTGCACGGCATCTTTTTGTTGCTGCAACAATGCGACTCTTTTCTCATATCCAGCTTGCCGCAGCCTATTAAGCTCCTTGATTTCGCTCTCAAGTTTGTTACGTTCAGCAGTTGCTGTCTTTTGCCGAAAGGCTGCTTCTTCAGGAAGCCATTCAATGCCCTCTACCTCTCGTCCCTCTCGTGCCCAGCCAATCGCAATTTCAAGATTTTGCGTTACCGCCCGTAGTCTCTGCCTTGCAGCCTCGTGTTTACGCTTCAGTGCTTGTTGCTTTGGATCGGTGGATTCACCAATGGCCTCGATATCTTTACTCAGTTTTTTTATCAGCGCGTTATTTTCGTCTGCCATCTTTTGAGATTCCGCGATTGACGCGGCTGTTGCCTCTTTTCTTTCCTTGGCGATGGCATCCAGTTCTTTTTGGAATGGGCGCTGAGCTTCCGTTGCCGCGAAGGTAGGTACCCATGAACCACTTTGCTTCTGCACCGCATCCGCTGTGGAACTGCCAAGTTCCGTCATCAGCGATATGGCTGTTTGCCGCTCAATTTCTCTACGATCCAGTTGTGTTTGCAACACCTGCAGTTGCTTTTCATCCAATCCTCCCCCGGCAATTTGAGTTCTAAGTTTTTGGATTTCGGCTTCAACCGGCTTCAGTCTGACGCTAACCTCTAGCACCGCGTTTTGCCGAATGTCTCGTTGGAGATCTTCTCTCTCCTTTTGTATGTCTCGAACCGCGGCTTTCTCTTTCTCTCCAGCTCCAAGCGCTGCAGCACTCACCTGCGCAGCTGCTTCTCTTTTGGCAATGTCCACAAGCCGCCTGTCTAAATCCTTCCGTCGAGACTCTGCGGCCTTGACTGCCGCATCGACAAGCTCAGCTCGACATTTTTTAGCTACCGCTGAAAAGTCAGCCTGCCTGTCTTCCACGCGCTTTCGCAAAATAGCTTCCGCTTCTCTTCCTTTCTTTTCTGTCGCCGCCGCCTCATTCCGCATTTCAAATAAAAAGCGTGCCTGCATCTCCCGATTGATTGTTCGTTGGCGCTGAACTAATTGTCTGGTTTCATTGTTGAGCACGCTGACGCCTTTGCCAAGGCTCTGGTATCGCGCAAAATTAGCCGCTCGCTCAGAGCTTTCTCTTTGCGCGACGGCATTGGCTTGTTGGGCGGAAAGATGGCCACTGACAGCGATAAGCATGCCAAGTTCTTCTCGAGCAGCTTCCGCCGCCACCTTCTCTCCGGCGGCGTTCACAACCTGCGCGGAATCCAAGGCGGTCCCCACGTCTGAATGGCGTTGAACGACGCTAGCGATAAGATCTGCTTCGCTTTGGCGAGCCTCCATCTCACGATCAACGGAAGCCACAAAAGCAGTGAGTTTTGCAATATCCGCTGCAAGCTCTTTCGATGCCACCCCACCTGCAGCTGCAACCTTATCCTGTTTTTCCTTTAATTCTGCGCCTAGTTGAGCCTTCACTGCGCCTAGCTTTGCAAAATACTCTCGAAGGCCGCGCTCCCGTGTGCCAAGTTCCTTAATCAATTGTTCGCTTTCGGGCGTACGTCCAACCTGATACGCGAGTCGTCCTTGAAGATCTTTTGCAAATGCGCCCGGATCCATCGCGGCTTGATGAAAGAGTTGCCCTGGTTGCTCTTGAAGACTTTTTTGTGCTGTCTCAGCCAAATCAACAGTTTTTCTTAAAGCATTAGAGACGTCCATGTCCCGCATGGGAAATGGGCCGGACTGAAGCAGTGCTTGTCGATATTTGCGATATTCATCAAGCGACTTCGCTATCAAAAGTTCCTGATTTCCGAGCTCCTTAAATCTTGCTTCTTCTTCCCCATTGCGATTTGTCACAAGCGCCAGACGCTGTCGTTCTCTTGACAATTGTTGGAGCTCTGCTTCCTTTCTTTGGATTTCTTGCAAAGCTGACCTGAGTTTTTCACCGATGTTGCCATTCCGATAAAACTGGCTCAGCGCATTGACATCATGTTGTCGCTGCTCAACAGCTTTTAGAACAGCTTCGTTCTTGAGCGCTGCACTCAACTCTTTGATTCGCTTTTTTACAACCTCCTGTTGCACTTCTATGGCTTTCAGTCGGGTGGTTTGCCTTTCAAACTCTTGTTCTGCTTGTACCAAGCCCTCTCTAATTGCCGCACTTTCTTTGAGAACTCTCTTTGCTGCCGCTTGCGCAATTTGGTTGGTTGAATTTGCGACCTGTTCCAGTGGATCGGTACCACGAATCTTGTCGCGAGCCGCATCCGACGTGTCGACTGGGCTTGCATGCTCCACAGCTGTCAATACATCTGCCACAAGAGCGGCCTCTTGTCCTCGTATCATTGAACGTCGCTGAACCTGTTCCAGCAGAATAGTCGCTGCGCTCGTCGCCCGTTTTCCGATGTCAGTCTCTTTAGCAATTTGATCTCTAACACCTATGACCCAAGGCCTGAGCATCGGCTCAGCTTTCTTCGCCGGCGGAGTGGCAGCTGCTACCACTGCAGAAACATGCGCAGGAGCCGCAACTTTTTCTGGAGGCATGAAGGTGCTTTCAAAGTACTTGATGTAGCGATTTAGCGCTTCCATCTCCTTCGTGGCACGCTGCATTTCATCATCGATGCGTTTCAGGAGAAAGGCCTTCTTTTCGTTATCGATAGCGGTTATTTCTCTAACCAATCTATTCCTTGCGGCTGCCAATTCCTCAATATAGCGGGCAATACGAATTCTTCGCCCTTTCACACCCAAGATTTCCTGACGAGGCAAATCTCTAATATCGCTCTCAATATGAGCTCTTTTCCCTCTCACTTTCACGAATTCCGCGCGAGCCAAATCTAGTGATCTACTAAAATCCTCAGGGGGGAAGGTCAGGGGTTCTTCTCGAAGCCGCATTGCAGATGCGTTCAGGCGAACGAGATCCTCTCTTAAACTCTCTCGCTGCTGAGCCTGCTGTAGTGCTTCTCGTTTCTTTGCGTCTTTTGGCGCCTCCCCGACGAGCGCACCCACTGGTCCATGCTCTCGGACAGCACCTGCGGCGTCACCAACCCATTTGAGAAGTGCGCCACCCCATCCAAGTTCCGCTGATTTCGGCACGGCAGCCTCCATGTGAGTCGGCCCAAAGGGGGGATCGTGGCTCACTGCCTGCGTTGCTTTGATCAGTTGGTCGAGTTGCTGTCGATGCTCGTTGCGAATTTGATCCGCTGTTTTTGGTGCAACTGCCGTTGGCTCGGGTGCATGTTTGCCTGGAAGAGGAACTTCCGGCTCCGCTACTCTTGGTGCTGCCGTAGCAGCCAGACGCTGATGTACATCTGCTTGCCGCTGAGCGACGCCAGTTGCTTCCTCACGCCTGGGTGCCGACACAGATCGCGTGAGGGGCGCTGGTTCATGCTTCTCTGCCATTGGCTGTTTCGGCACTTCATGCGGAGCTCTCAACTCATGCGGCGGCCCAACTCTCTTTGCCATATCCCCCCCAGAAAAACAAAAATGGCGATAAGCAAATCATATTATAATATTGCTGCAAAGCACAACGCTTCACTGTGCATTAAACTTCGCGTCTACTTCTCCACGGAAGGCTCCGAAAAAATCCCCCCGTCCTCAAGCCGCATCGCCGTCAGCGATCCGCCCCAAACACACCCAGAGTCCAGCGCAATCACATTCTGCGTCACATGCAACCCCATAGATGCCCAATGCCCAAAAATGATCGTGTGATCTTCTGCCTTACGCCCCCCAACCTGAAACCACGGCTTCTCACCGCGCGGACCTTCCTCTGGTGTCCCCGCAAAATTCAAATCCATTTCATATAACGAACGACAAAGCCGCATGCGCGTAAACGCGTTCAGAACCACTGCGTGGCGCTCTAGCCCCTCCAACCCGTCGTTCCACACAAATGCGGGCTCTTTGTAGCAATAGCGCATCAAATCCGCGAATTTCTTTCCCCGAATGATCTTTTCCACCTTACGCGCGTGCTTGGCCGCAACATCGACCGACCACGCCGGCAAAATCCCCGCATGCACCACGGCGAGACGCCCTTCGCGGTATAACAACGGCCGATTCCTCAGCCACTCAAGCAGAACATCGCAGTCTTTTGCGCGCAGCACTTTATCGAGCGTCTTTTGCCGACGACCTACCGAAACACCAGCAGCAATGGCTAGCAAATGCAAATCGTGATTACCGAGCACCGAAATCACGCGATCACCAAGCTCCACCGCCCAGCGTAAGACATCTAACGAATCTGGCCCACGATTCACAAGATCGCCGACCAAAAAGATGCGATCGGATTTTCGATGAAACGAAATCCGGTCAAGCAGGCGCCTGAGGGTCTTGTAACAACCCTGAATGTCTCCTATCGCGTACGTTGCCATGCCAACACCAAAGGAATTTGCGATGCGTCCCACATACCAAACCATAAACCCAGCAAGCGGTCAACTTCTACAAACATTTGCCCATCTTTCGGACCACGCGGTTGATATGCATATCGACCAAGCAAGTTTGGCCTTTCGGGGGTGGAGGAACGAAGAGCTCAATCACAAAAGCGAAGTCCTGCGTAAAGCAGCAGATATTCTGGAGCACAATGCAGAAAACTATGGCGCGCTCATGGAGCTCGAGATGGGTAAACCTGCTGCGCAAGGTGTCGCGGAAAGCAAAAAGTGCGCATTAACATGCCGTTTTTATGCAGATCATGCCGAGAAATTTTTGACGCCGGAAAATCGCCAAACCGATTCGAACAAAAGTTTGGTGCGATTTGAACCGCTGGGACCGATTTTGGCAATCATGCCGTGGAATTTTCCATTTTGGCAGGTTTTTCGTGTCGCCGCACCAAATCTCATGGCGGGCAATGTGATCTTGCTCAAGCATGCGGAGAATGTTCCGCAATGTGCACTTGCAATCGAGGCAATTTTTGCGGAGGCGGGACTTTTGAAAGGTGCGTTTCAATCGCTTTTTGCGACACATGAGCAGGTGGCGACTATTATTGCTGACCCGCGTATACGTGGTGTCACGCTCACGGGGAGCAGCCGTGCAGGGGCGCAGGTAGGCACGATCGCTGGACAGCATCTGAAGAAAACTGTGATGGAGCTTGGGGGGAGCGATGCGTTTATTGTTTTTGATGATTGTGATGTGGAAGCAGCGGTTGAGGCTGGCGTGACATCACGGTGTTTAAACAATGGGCAAAGTTGCATTGCAGCGAAGCGCTTCTTTGTGCAAGCAGGTGTCGCAAAGACTTTCATGGCTGGATTTGTGCCCCGCATGCGCGCGCAAGACACCGGCCCGCTCGCTACAAAAAAGCAGCAGCAATTGCTCTCCGACCAGGTTGAGGATGCCAAAAGAAAGGGGGCGACAGTTTTGTGTGGCGGTGAAATGCCAAATGGTGAAGGATGTTTCTATCCGCCTTCCATTCTCATCAATGTGACACCAGACATGCGGGCGTTTCATGAGGAATTATTTGGGCCGGTGGCAGTGGTGCATCAATTTTTTACCGATGAAGAAGTGGTGACTCTTGCGAATGGATCGCAATTTGGACTTGGGGCAAATCTATGGACCAAGAATGCGAAACGCATTGAAATGCTAACGAGGGAGTTAGAAGCGGGGAGTGTGTTTGTGAATGATTACGTGCGCTCGGATCCGCGGCTGCCGTTTGGCGGAGTGAAAGGCTCCGGGCATGGACGGGAATTGGGAGTTCTGGGGATGCGGGAGTTTGTGAATATCAAGACGGTGTGGATAAAATGACGCAAAGATGAGATCATGGCGGATATGAAACTTGAGCGTCCAATTATCTTTTTTGATGGTGTTTGCATTTTATGCAACACGTTTATCGACTTTGTGTTTACGCGGGATCACAGCAATAGCTTCTATTTTGCGCCGCTGCAGGGGAAGAATGCAAAGATGTGGCTTGCAGATACAACCACCCTCACCCTTGGTCCCTCTCCCGACCAGCGGGAGAGGGAGAACCTAGAGACGCTGGTTTATCTCGATGAGCATGGGCAGCATATTCGGTCTGACGCGGTGCTGAGTGTGCTCGTGCACATGGGCGGGCCTTATCGCTGGTTTGGGTATCTTGGGCGAGTGGTTCCCCGAATCATTCGGGATGGAGTCTATAACTGGATCGCCCATCATCGGTACAATTGGTTTGGCAAACGCGATGCTTGCAGACTTCCAACCCCAGAAGACAAACATCGATTGCTCGATTAGGATAGTGCATGGCCCAAGAACTGCATGTGCAACCAGCACAAAAACTTGTTGGAGATGTTCTCGTCGATGGTGACAAATCCATTAGCCACCGTGCTGTTATGTTTGCGTCGCTGGCATCCGGAGCATCGCATATCAAGGGGTTTTTGCGCGGCACAGATTGCGTCGCTACCACCCATGTGATGCAAAAACTCGGCGTCAAAATCGACTGGCCATACGAAAATGAGTTAGTTGTGCATGGCGTCGGAGCGCATGGATTGCACGCGCCCACGGAAGTGCTTGACTGTGACAACTCCGGCACCACCATTCGCCTTATGGCGGGTATTCTTGCAGGTCAATCATTCACCAGCATTCTCACGGGGACTGACCAAATCAGACGTCGCCCCATGGGTCGTGTGATTCAGCCGTTGCGACAAATGGGAGCGGTGATTTCGGCGCATCAGGGAAATAACTTGGCGCCGCTGCAAATTGGACCCAATCCCAAACTTCACGGCATCTCTTACCAAATGGACGTGGCCAGCGCGCAAGTGAAAAGCTGCTTGCTGTTGGCTGGATTGTTTGCCGATGGTGATACGACGATCTCCGAGCCGGGGCCTGCGCGCGATCACACGGAGCGCATGCTCAACGCAATGGGTGCAAGAATTGTCACTCGAGGCCAAACTATCTGCGTCTCTCCGCTCACATCTTCGCTAAAGCCTCTCGAAATCACTGTTCCCGGTGACATTTCCTCTGCAGCATTCTTGCTCGTCGCCGCTGCAATTGTACCAGGAAGTGATGTGATGATTCGGCACGTCGGAGTAAACCCAACGCGCACCGGAATCATCGATGCACTCCGCGCCATGGGCGCTCATATTCGGGTGACAAATTTGCATGAGATAGGCGGTGAACCCGTCGCAGATATTCATGTTCTCGGAAGTGAACTTCACGGCGCTACATTTGCCGGTGATGTTGTTGTACGCATGATCGATGAGCTGCCCGTGCTAGCCGTTGCCGCCTCACATGCTAAGGGCCTGACGACCATTCGAAATGCCGGTGAGCTCAAAGTGAAAGAAACGAATCGAATCGACACAACAGTGCGAGAACTGCGCAAGATGGGGGCGACAATTTCGGCAACAGACGATGGATTCGTGGTAGATGGTCCAGGCAAACTTCACGGCGGTACCGTGGATAGTCATGGAGACCATCGCCTGGCCATGGCGATGGCCATCGCTGGACTCCATGCGCAAGGCAATACGACTGTGACGCACAGCGAAGTTGTGAAAGATAGCTTTCCAAGTTTTGTCAGAGTTTTAAGTGCACTTGGTGCAGCGATTAGCTCCAAGGAGGTTCGACCATGACGAAACTAGCCGGCGTGATCGGATGGCCTGTGAGTCACAGCCTCAGTCCTGCGATGATGAATGCTGCTTTTAAGCACTGCGGCCTCGATTGGAACTATTTGCGCATGCCCGTCTCCACGGAACATTCGAGCCATTTGGAAAATACTATCGCTAACCTACACTATCATCACTTTCGAGGCGCTAATGTCACGGTGCCCTATAAAGAAGCAGTCATGCCGCTATTGGATCGTCTCAGTGAACGCGCAAATAACATTGGAGCAGTGAATACCATTTTGGTCAAAGGCGACAAAACGCTGTTCGGAGACAACACCGATGCCCCCGGGTTTATTAGCGACCTTCGCATTCACAATATTGTGCCAGAGCAAACTCAAGCGACGGTGCTCGGAGCGGGCGGTTCTGCTCGAGCGATTGTCTATGGGCTACTCGAGGCCGGGTGTACCAGTCTAAATATTATTAATCGAAGCAAAGAAAGAGCACAGCAAATCATCGATGACATGAAAATACTCTTTGCTGATGCCGTCATCACCAACAACAAGCCCTCAAGAGCGGGCTTGATTGTCAATTGCACATCGCTCGGCTTGAACGAGAGCGATGCACTTCCGTGGGATCCGAGCATTTCGTTCAACCAGCAACAGATTGTCTATGACTTAATCTACAACCCACCCAAAACAGCTTTGTTTAAGAAAGCAGAAGCGGATGGTGCTCGCGCAATTAGCGGACTCGGTATGTTGGTGCATCAAGGTGCGCTTGCCTTCGAAATGTGGACGGGCGAAAAAGCTCCGATCGAGATTATGAAGAGTGCGGCTGAGGAGGCCCTCAATGTTTAGTCGTTTGCGCCTATTAACCGCCGGGGAGAGCCATGGCCCCAAGCTCACAGCAATTCTCGAGGGTGCTCCCGCGGGATTCGCTATCAACACCAAAACCATCAACGCCGATCTAGCGCGACGCCAACAAGGCTTCGGGCGCGGCGGGCGAATGAAGATTGAACGAGATGAAGTGCACATTTCATCCGGAGTCGCACAAGGGCTTACCACGGGCGCTCCGATCGCCATGGAAATTACCAACGCTGATTACAAGAGTTGGCAAGATAAGGCGATTGAGCCAATGACAACGCCGCGACCCGGCCATGCGGATCTTACCGGAGCGCTTAAGTATGGGCATCGAGATCTGCGCCTCAGCCTCGAGCGTGCGAGCGCACGGGAAACCACCATGCGCGTGTGCGCGGGCAGCCTTTGCAAACAGATTCTCGAACCTTTCGGTTTGACTATCGGTGGCTACGTCACCCAAATTGGTCCGATCAAAATTAAGCTCAATGAGCTTTCCGATCGTGCTGACTTTGTGAAGCGCTTTGATATCGCGCGTGCAAATGAGTTTGCCATCCCCGATGAATCTTTTGAAGACTCAGTGCGGGAAGAAATTCATCGTTGCATGAAAGACAAAGATACTCTGGGTGGAATATTTGAAATTGTCGCCCTCGGTGTCCCGGTTGGCCTTGGGACCTATGCGCATTGGGATAGGCGCCTCGACGGGCAAATTGCCATGGCCATGTTGAGCATACCGGCCATGAAAGGCATGGAACTTGGTCATGCGTTTCGCAATGCAGAGCAGCGCGGAACCAAAGTCCACGATGAGATTTTTATAGACAAAGACGGTAGTCTTTTTCGCAAAACCAATCGGGGGGCTGGCCTCGAGGGTGGTATTTCAAACGGCATGCCAATCGTGGCACGCATTGCCATGAAACCGATTAGCACGACGCTTAACCCGCTCGACAGTGTGGATATGGCAAAAGGCAAAGCCAGTAAGACGACCTATGAGCGTAGCGACTTTTGTGCAGTTCCTCGGGCGGTGCCAATCGGCGAGGCCATGATGGCGTACGTGCTTGCCAATGCGCTGCTTGAAAAGCTGGGTGGTGATAGCTACGACGAGATGGTGCCGAGATTTGAGATGCTCCGGCAAAACCGTCTATCTGATGTGCATCTTACCAATCAGCCTTGGCGGTTCCAGTATGAGCAGATTTGAAGGCGTGGGCGAGCGCACGATTGTTTTGACCGGCTTCATGGGCACCGGCAAATCTGCTGTAGGCCAGTTGCTTGCACGTCGGCTTGGTCGAGCGTTTTTGGATACTGACCAAGAAATCGAGAAGCGGGCAGGAAAATCTGTCGCTGATATTTTCGCGCAAGATGGCGAGAGCGCTTTTCGTCAGGCGGAAGCTAAGCTCTGTGATGAGCTCTCGCAAAAAACCAATCTCGTGATCTCCACCGGCGGTGGAACGCTGCTCGCGCGCAAGAATCTGTCTTTGTTTGCCCAAACAACCTCTGTCTTTTGTTTGAACGCCGCACCTGAGATCATACTCGGGCGGCTGAGAAATCATAACGGCCGACCGCTTCTGCCTGCACGCGATGTCGATCGTTTGCAAACCATTCACGAGTTGCTCGAAGATCGCAAAACTGCTTATCGGCGCATTTTTCATCAGATCGGAACAGACGAAAAGTCTACCGAAACACTGGTTAGTCAAATTTTGGAGCTCACAGAATTAGACGTGCATTTTGGTCACAAGAATACGCTCTTCGTCAAAACCTCCGATGGCCCCTACCCGGTCGTGATTGCCAAAGACCTTCGCAAAGACATTGGCAAAGCAATGCATTGGCTCCACTACAACCCCACCCACGTGGCGGTCGTCACCAACAAAAAAGTGTGGGAGGCAACGGGTGTGGAGATAGAAAAGGGTCTCGCGGCAGCCGGATTTGCCACCAAACTATGCATCATTGCCGATGGTGAAAGATATAAAACGCTCGTAAGCGTGGCGAAAATTTACGAGCAATTTCTCGCGCATGGCATTACGCGTAACTGCCCGATGATTTCAGTTGGCGGTGGCGTCACAAGTGATATCGCCGGATTTGCTGCAGCAACATTTTTGCGCGGTATTGACCACATCCAAATTCCAACGACGTTGCTCTCTATGGTGGATGCCTCCATCGGTGGCAAAAATGGAGTGGATCTGCCAGAAGGAAAGAATCTAGTCGGAACCTTTAAACAGCCCCGAGCTGTATTCATCGATCCCAACGCATTGGAAACTCTTCCGCAGCGAGAAATCAACTGTGGCATTGCTGAAGCCATCAAACATGGGATCATTGGCGACCCCAAACTGTTTGAGATGTTTGAAAAGAAACAAAACCAAGATTTAAGCGAAATGATCTACCGTGCGGTCTTGGTGAAAGCACACATCGTCGAAGAAGATCCGCTTGAGCTTGGCAAGCGCGCCAAATTGAATTTGGGTCATACATTCGGACATGCCATCGAACTTGTAAGCAATTACAAAATACCCCATGGCGAAGCTGTCGCATTGGGTCTCATTGCAGCGAGCGAACTCGCTCTAAACCTTGGTCAATGTAGCCCTGGTCTTCCTGCTCGACTTCGTGCTGTGCTCAAGCAATATGGCTTGCCCACGCAAATGGAAAGGGTTTCAGCGGAAGCTATTTTCAACGCCATGGGCCATGATAAAAAACGAGTCGGCAAAAATCTGAGGTTCGTAATCCCAAAAGCAATTGGCGAAGTCACAATGATTGAAGCACCGTCGATGGCAACGGTGCTTCAGGCAATTTCTAGCATCGCTTCCCCGCAGGAAGCAAATTAGCTGGCTTTCTGACCTGCTCCAGTGGTTTCTCCGTACTGACCGTAGTAACGACCGTAGCGATAATATTTGCCATAGTAGTACCCGTACTTCTTAGCGGAAATATCCATGTCATTTAGAATCACCCCGAGCAAATGCACCCTCGCATCTTCCAAGGTTCGCACAGCATGGACAACCATTTCTCTAGCAGTATATCCAGTCTTGGCAATGAGAATAACACCATCAACTTGAGTACCGAGAATCACTGGATCTGTGACGGCACCCACTGGCGGAGCATCAAAAATAACCTTATCGTATTTGCTTTTCAGCAGTGTCAAAAGCTCCTGGAACTTCGCCGTATGAAGCAACTCGGCGGGATTTGGCGGAATGGGGCCGCAGGTTAAAACATCCAATCCAGGCAACTCACTGTGTCGAATCGCATCTTCTAATCTGGTCTCGCCAACAATAATGCTGGAGACACCGACATCATTGGGCAACCCAAAGCTCTTATGAATTCGCGGCTTTCTCAAATCCGTATCGACAATCAAAACTCTGCTTCCCGTTTGCGCCATTGTCGCTGCCAAATTGACGGCCGTCGTTGTCTTACCCTCTCGAGGCATGGCAGAAGTGATGATAAAAGTTTTTAACGGATTATCTGGACTCATAAAGAGAAGATTTGTACGAATAGCACGCGAACATTCTGCTGCCATGCTCTTTGGATTATGCAGCACATAGAGATCGCGCTCACGTATAGACTCGTTATCGGCGCGCTTGGACTTAGTGCCTGCCTTTGATTTAGAAGCAGTCGAAGGCTGGATAATCGGCATCACACCGAGGAATGGCAGGCCAAGGAATTTTTCCACCTCGTCTTGCGTCTTCAGTGAGGTGTCAAGCATCTCGAGTAACCAGGCAAGGCCGAGACTCAACAATAGACCAACGAGCAGCGACAGACCCAAATTGCGGGGCCAACTTGGCCTATAGGGCTTTCGCGGCACCTCAGCCGTATCCAAGAGATGCACGTTGTTAATCTGCATCATGCCTGTTAGGCCGATTTCTTTTAATCGCGTGGTCACCATCTCATAGAGTTTGGAGTTCGTCTCAACGTCTCGTTTTAGTCGACCGTACTCCAGCCCAAGCCTGTTCATCGCCGCTTCTCGAGATCTCTCCCGCGACACCGCTGCATTTAATCCTTCCTCAGTCTTTGCGAGTGAAATCTGATCACGCTCAAGTCGCTTAATCGTCGCATCCACTTCTTTTTTTAGGCTTCTCTGTAAAGATGCAATTTGATCTTGCAACCCCACCATCTTCGGATGATCCGGCAGATACTTGGATGCGAGATCCGAATGCATCGCCATCGCCTCCATCAGCTTCCCTTTCATCGTGTTGATGACCAATGCATTCTGCACGTCGGTCAAGGAATCCAGTACGCCCGGATCATCATAAACGCGCTTCAGTGCTTCTCCATTGACTTGGCCCGCAATGCGCTGGGCCTGCACTTCTGCGAGTTTGCCAATAAACTGCGTCAGCCGACTTTTGACCTCATCCATCTGACTTTCTAGGCTGGCATTTAAGATGCCTTTCTTGGCCATGAACGCATACAAGTCATCTTCCGAGCTGGCCAATTTTTTCTTGAGATCTTCGTGCTGCACAGACAGCCATGTGCTTGCCTCAGCAGTACCACTCATGCGTTTCTCGACGTTGTATTCCATATAGCTGGTGGCCATTGCGTTCGCCAATGCCGCTGCAAACTTCGCGTCAGAATTGACAACCTCTAGGGTCACCAACTGAGATCGCTTGACAGGAACAATTTCAACGCTGTCTTCAATTAATTTGGCAACGTCTAAGGATTTTCTCTTTTCCTCTCTCAGCTTTGGATCTTGGATTTTATCCAAACCATTATGGCGATCATCCATGAGAAGATTGAGTTTTTTCGCCGCTCGCAGGGCTACGGTGCGGCTGCCAATAATTTTGTATTCGGTTTGGAGAAACGCCTCATCCCAATAGGCTCCGCTACCCATTGGAGTCAACTCTTGGACGCCAGTCAAAACCTGTGGCGCATTTCGAGATATCACGATGGATACGATAGCCTGATAGAGCTTTGGAGCCCGCAGGGTGTAAATCACGCCTAAAGCCAAAACAGCGGTTATCACCGCGACAACCAATGGCCATCGCTTGCGAATGGCTTCAACGACTTGCCCTACTTCCATCAAGTCTTTGCTGATTCCTTGCCGCGCAGCGGTGGCGCCAGATGTTTGCTTGTTTAATTTGTCAACAGTGCTCATGAAAGCCGCCTTTTAAAAAATGCCATTCTCGAAATTCTCAAGTGAAGGACTAGAAGAAGCTCTCTGGAACAAAGACAATATCACCGGGCTGCAGCGATATATCGGGCGCTTCACCGCGGCCAATGTCTGCCACCTTCGCTGTCATCCGGACAGGCTTGCCGCCAATTTCTCTGGTCACCATTGTTCGATTTGGAGCGCCAGTGGTATTTGTACCTCCCGCTCGTGCGATAGCGCCGATAACCGTCATGTTTTCTTCAAATGGATAGGGACCAGGATTTTTGACTTCGCCAAGGACAATGACTTTGCGCGAGTTGAACTCTTGGACAAACACCGTGACTTGTGCGTGTTTCAGATACTTCTTCTCGTACTCTGCGCCGATTTTTGACGCAGCTTCTTCTGGTGTGAGGCCACCAATCTTAAACGTTCCCGCTAAAGGAAGACGAATTGTTCCACCTGAATTGATCTGGTGCGTGCCAGATAGCTCCAGCTCGTCAAACACACGGACTTCGATCACATCACCCTCACCAAGCACGGCCGCGCTTTCCTTTGGTGGCACCACGGCAGCGGAGTTCACGGGAACATGCGTACACCCTGCCACGAACACGGCGAAGGCCATCAAGCACATCGACAAAAATGATAGAGAATGGTTTTTCATGGTGTTGTAAAGTCGCAGCAGTAAAATGATCCGTTCAAAAAAAATCGCCCCTCGAAGGTTCGAAGGGCGATCGTCAATCGCATTTGGTTTGACTATTAGTAGGTCATATTGAGAACAAGCAGTGTTTCGCTGCGGTTAAACAGAGCCTGCACATTACCGCTCGCCGAGGCTATCAAGCCAGCAGCGCCCGCAGGAACGTTTGCAATTTGCAAGGCAGGATTTCCGGTTAAATCCGCGTTGGTCCATCGCGCCGTAAATGCCTCCGCAATACCAAGTGCAAGCCATTTCTTGAAATGATAGGCTAATTCAACCCGCCCATCGAAACTATAGTCAATACGCTGGCTGCCAAGGCCTGCCTTGCGGGCTGCCTCTGGTCTACCAAATTGATAAATACTTGCGCTCGGCGCAAACACGAGTGTCACATTGTGGCCAAAGTCTTCGTTTAGGGAGAGATAGGCAGTATTGGCAAATACATCCAGAAAATCTGGTACTGGCGACATCTGTCTCGTCACACCGGCAGAAAGTTGTGAACCACGATGATCGTCCCAGATCAACGAGGCCTCGGCTGAAACGGGTATATTATCATGCTTCAGAGTGGCGCTACCAACTTGCATAAATGTGTCAGCATAACCAACGCTCAGCGTACCAGTCACATTACCGCCAAGACCGCTGATCACACCCGCAGTAACCCATACTGGAACTTCCGTGAGGTCCGAGTCTAATAGGGTTGTGAACGTGCCAGACTTCCCTTCAAGAAACAAGGATGTCTTGGGCATCACGCGCCAGTTGAGTCTTGCGTGTCCATAGATACCCGTGTTATTGAAGTTGTTTGCAACTTGGTTCGCATTTACCAAGGCAGCAGCTGCCGCATTGGCCGGCGGTGCGCCGGCAAGCCCATTTTGGGTCGAGCCGAATAAATCTTGCGGCCAAATTTCTTTGACGAACTGCGCATCCAAATCCAATTTCGTTACGCTGCCAGGACGAATTGTTGAGCCCACATCAACTTCGGTACGGATGTGCGTGAAGTTGGCTACGTACAACTGCCCTACCTCTCTAGTTGCAAGTACATCGCCTCGCAAAAACAGCGACGCGACGCCGCCCTGGTTAACCTCTCCACGACCATAAGCTCGGCCAGTGAACAGCACAAATTGTCGTGGCCCACCAAGAGCTCCAGGAAATCCAGCCCAATCCGCTCCGAGGCCCATCTCAAAGGACATCTTTTTGCCGCGTGCCGCGAGATAAAGGATGGGCCGTAACTTTAAGACTATGTCACCTCTAATCGGGGCACTACCAGGTGCCGCCTCATTCCCATTGGCGAGAGAATAGGGATTGCTGTTGTAGCCAAAGCCTGCATCTAAGCTAAGGTGCAAGCGCGTCTTCCCATCATCCGTTATGCCAACACCTCGACCTTCTTCGCCACGAAGGAAGTCAGGCATATAGCCAGTCCCCTCGACAGCGGGTGTGCTGGTATTGGTTGTTGTTGTCGTAGACTGGTCAGCCGCGCGTGCAGACGAACCTACCATCAAGGCAACTAAACCGAAAATGATTGCATGCTTCATCTGCATGCGATTTGCTGAACTATCCAAGCGTTTCATAACGTCCTCTCGCCTTTAAACCTTAGTCATGCGATTCATCTGTTGAAGAATCGCACAAGACGAAATTGGATTGCAAACGGATTTCAAATTTTTCTATCTTGGCGCCCATCACCCACGCTCAGGTGGATGCGTCTGTAGCCCGCACTTTCACATGTGTGCAAAACACGTTTAATCAAGCTGTAGTCGACGTTTTGATCGATTTGTACGTTCACTACATCCGACATATGACTTGCGCGTAAAGCATCTGCGAGCTCGGCGATTTCCCACCTATTTGCAGCAGTCGGCGCTGTCAATTTTGTCTTAGTCAGCTGACCCTCAAAGTACAAATCTCCGGCCCGTGTGAGCGCAATTAAAGGTCCCTTCGCAATCTCCAGCACGTGCACTGCCTTAGGCACCCTAAGATCTTTCGAAATAAACAAAATCTGACCAGAAACATTGAATTGCATGAGCAAAAAGATGACGAGAACGGTCATCATATCGACCAGAGCAGTGACATTGATATGCATATCCACTGACCGATCGCGATGGTAGCGAAGGAGCTTCATAGCCTGGAAACGCTTGGATTGTCTTACGGAGCGAATCTGAACTGCCATCACTCAACTCGTAGCCAGTGGTTGCAATGAAATTTGGGAGAGCCCAATCCCGGTTGCAACGTCCATCACTTGTACAATCTGCTGGTACTTAGTGCCATCTGCCGCAAATAGACCGAGCTCTAAACGTTCTGGGTGAGAAGATTTTAATTGGAGAAGAGCGTTCTTAAGCGCGGGCAAATCATATTCACCATTGGTCGTTTTAAGCAACGTCTGCGGCTTGGCATCTTCCTCTCCAACCATAAGCCCTTGTGCAGTGATCATCACCAAGACTGGTTTTACCTTCAGCTCGTTCTCAGGCGCGGCAGATGCTGCTGCTTGGCTTTGCACATCGATGCTCCCCATTTGCGTCCAGATCGCCGTCATCATCAAAAACGTGATGATGGTCGTCATCAGATCGATGTAGGGCACAAGATTGACAAACGCGCTCAACGATCTAGCCCTCATGCGTTGCGCTCCAAAAGTGCAGACGTGTCGAGCTTGTCCTTGTTCCGTAAAACAAAATTAACGGTGCTGGCAGCACTTGCTTGTATGTCGTCTGTAATATGTTGCATCCGCGCTTGCAGAAAAGCGTAGATAACCAATGGTGGTATCGCTGTCACAAGGCCATAGGCAGTGCAATTCATCGCTTCCGCAATCCCGTTCGAGAGCATGGCGGCTTTATCCGCAGCAGATACTTGCGACACACCTGCAAACACCTTGATCATGCCAAGAATGGTTCCAAGAAGGCCAGCAAGCGTAGCGCCATTGGCAATCATCGCCAGATAGCCTGTTCTTTTTTCCAAATAGGGAAGCGTGTGAAAAGATTCCTCGTCCATCGCGGCCTGAACTTCTTCCTCGCCATAGCGTGTGTGCAAAAGCCCGGCCTTCAAAATTCGTGCGAGCGGATTTTTCGGTTGATCAGCTAAAAAACGGATGGATCCACTCAGATCACCTTGAAAAATCAGTTCGCGAAGAGTGCCCAGCAGCTGGTCTTTGTTTGTGCGCGTTTTAAAATAGAGTACCCACACACGCTCTGCGATCACAGTGAACGAGAAAAGCTGAAACAGCGAAATTGGATACATCCAAACGCCACCAGCCCGATAATGCTCTGCAATGGCTTGCCACATCGGTTACTCCTTAACCTGAATGTAGCTATTAGCGTTATAGAATATGGATTGGTCGACGAAACAGCAAAACAGCGTTGGTTCCGCCAAACCCAAAGGAATTGGACATGGCAACTTGAATGCGCTGCTCACGTGCGACATTGGGAACATAGTCTAAGTCGCATTCTGGATCTGGCGTCGTGTAGTTGATCGTTGGCGGCACAACTGCTTTCATCAGCGATAGTACAGAGAAGACGGCTTCGACACCACCGGCAGCGCCAAGCAGGTGGCCTGTCATTGACTTCGTTGAGCTCACCATGAGCTTTTTTGCGTGATCGCCAAAAGCGCTCTTGATGGCATCGGTTTCAGCTTTGTCGTTATAAGGGGTCGAGGTGCCATGGGCATTGATGTAATCGACGTCTTCCGGATTTACCTGTGCCATTTGCAGAGCCTGCCGCATGGCACGATGCGCTCCCTCCCCGCCTTCCGACGGTGCGGTGATATGATAAGCATCACTTGTGGAGCCATATCCAATCAGCTCAGCCAAAATGTTGGCGCCTCGACGTTTAGCATGCTCTAATTCTTCCAATACGATAAGCCCTGCACCCTCGCCCATGACAAAACCATCCCGTTCTCTGTCAAAGGGTCTGCTAGACGCTTTCGGATCATGATTCTTGCTCGTGCAGAGCGCGTGCATGGATAGAAACCCACACAGCGCGAGCGGATGCATTGCGCTTTCTGCGCCACCGGCGAGCATTAAGTCTGCGCGGCCATCGCGAATATGCATGGCCGCTTCGCCAATCCCGTGTGTGCCAGACGCACACGCCGACACAGGTGCAAAATTAGCGTTTCGCAAGTTATAACGTATCGCCAAATTTCCCGGTGCAAGATTCGCAATGGTAGACGGAATGAAAAACGCGGAGACACGCTTTGGCCCGCGTTCACACAATGTGTCGTAAGAGTCTAGCATCGGTCTCAAACCGCCCAGGCCTACACCTATGATTGTCCCCGCACGATCTCCCGCCTGATCGTCCAAGCGATCAGGAAGACCCGCCATTTGCCACGCTTGTTTTCCCGCCGCCATCGCAAACTGGATGAAGCGATCCATCCGACGAATATCTTTTTTGGGTTCGATCCAAGCTTCTGGCACAAACCCTTTGACTGCACCACCAATAGTCACGTGCAGGCGCTCTCCCGCAATCTGAGCATCCTGCCACTCTGCAACGGTATCGATGCCGCTCTGGCCTTCAAGCAATGATGACCACGCTTCGTCAACGGAGTTGCCAACCGGTGAAATAATGCCAAGCCCTGTCACAACAACGCGACGAAACATATCATCCGACCATTACGATTGATGTGCCTGAATGTAGTTAATGGTATCAGAAACTGAAACGATTTTCTCAGCTTCTTCATCGGGAATTTCAGTTTCAAACTCTTCTTCCATCGCCATGATCAATTCCACGAGGTCGAGCGAGTCGGCACCCAAATCTTCAATAAAGCGAGAGTCTGGTTTGATTTCTTCCTCAGAAACACCCAGCTGCTCAGCAATGATCGCCCTTACTCGATTTTCAATCGACATCCTCACTCCTTCAAATGTACATGCCGCCGTTAATAGCCAAAACGTGGCCTGTTATATACCGTGCGTCATCTGTTGCCAAGTACGTCACTGCTTTAGCAACGTCATCGACTGTTCCCACGCAGCCAAGCGGAATATTCTGCAAGAGTTGTTCTCGCGTTGCGTTGTCAAAAGAAGATGTCATATCGGTCTCAATAAAGCCAGGTGTCACGGCATTTACCGTAATATTGCGCGACCCGAGCTCGCGTGCCAACGCTTTCGTCATGCCAATTAGACCAGCTTTTGCGGAGCAGTAAGCAACCTGTCCGGCATTGCCCATCTCACCGACGACACTGGAAACGTTCACGATACGTCCCCACCGACTCTTCATCATGTGTCTCACGCAAGCTTTTGCGCAAAAAAAAGCTCCATCGAGGTTGGTGCGCATCACTGCTTGCCAGTCTTCCACTTTGGCTCGCGCGAGCAAACCGTCGATCGAGATACCGGCATTGTTCACCAGTATATCGATTCCGCCAATCTCTTTGCTAATCTGCGCGAATGCATCTTCGACGGCTTTTGCATCGCCGACATCGAATTGTTTAAGGACAGGTGCTGCGCCGCCCACGTCGAGAATTTGACGAGCCGTCTGCTGTGCCTCTTCAACGCGACGCGCGTAGTTCACCACGACGCGCGCGCCCTGCTCGGCAAACGCGATCGCGATCGCTCGCCCTATACCCCTGCTTGCGCCAGTCACCAAGGCGGTCTTCGTCGCCAATCTCGTCATGCGTGGGCTGTGACAAGCATCTCCGACGAGGTCAATGGGGGTTGGGGCTTCTGCATCCCATCCAACTTCCAAGGTTCTGCAAAAACGCCACGTATGATCTTCGCCAGCATTGCACCCTGATAGCCATCCATAAATCGATGGTCCACGGTGAACATCAAATTCATCTGGGGCCGCACAACAACCTGCCCGTTTTCAACAACCGGAACATCTTGGACCTTGGTCACGACGATATAAACAGGCACGCGGGCAAATGGCGTTGGCGGCGCATAGCCTTCATCAACGCCCAACATACCAACGCTGGTAACAACACAAGCGCCAAACGGAAACTTCTCTAAGCCAAGCGCTTCAATACTCACACCCATAGCGCCCGTAAGATAACCCACGCTCCATAAAACAGGGCGGATCAAAAAAGTCGGCAAATATTTTAAGAGTGGTTTACTTTTATTAAACTGGTCATCTTTGCCGCCACGCACCATGGCAGCGCGCTCACGAAGCTCTTTGGCGACTTCAACGGTTGTCTTTTTATCAATCCCACAGACTTTGATTTTGGCCAAGTCGTGACTCTCTAGCGCCACCAGAAAGGCCAAGTCGACGCTTTCATGAGGCCTGTAGGCGCCCATAAAAATGCGGCCATTCAAATCAGGTGCGTTTGCCAACGCCATGGCGGCAGCTTTGCCAACCAAATGGGTCACGGTTACCTTTTCTCCAGAAGTTTCCCGCAAATGTTCAATGTAGCGAAGTGCCGGTCCCATATCGACGACAAGCTTGCCGTAAATATTACCCTCCTTGGGAGTAGACCAGGAAGCGATCGCCAATTTTCTTCGGGTAGACATCTTGTATTTCATGGGGTTCTCACGCCAAAAGTAGCCAGCATACTAATTATGTCGTTGGCCACTAAATTGGCGGACTTTGCTTCACCGGTAGCCATCAATTTCATGTCTGCCCGCATTTGGGATGCCTCTCTCTCGCCTATGACCATCACCATCTTGGCGCATATCCGATCTGCTCGACGCATTTGCGCTTTTACACTGCGGGTACGATAATCGACGTCGGCGGCAATTTTCTCTCTTCGCAGATCCGTGACGAGCTTGCGCGCCGTGCGCTCGCCAATCTGATCTGCAAAGACCAGCGTAATGTCTGGACCACTTTTTTCCGGTCCATGTGTTTGCTGTTCTTGTAGCAGCAGCGCAATGCGCTCAATCCCAGCAGAGAAGCCAAACGCCGGTGTACTTGGCCCACCAAGGCTCTCCACCAGGCCGTCATAGCGCCCACCCGCAGCGACGGCATTTTGCGCACCAAGACCCGTCTCTGCCAACACTTCAAACACCGTACGCGTGTAGTAGTCCAACCCGCGCACCAGACGTGGCATGACTTCAAATTGCACCGACGCTTCCGAAAGACCCGCTTTCACCTTCTCAAAGTGCGCAAGTGAATCTTGTCTCAGAAAGTCCGCAATGGCTGGCGCTTTTTCGCGCAGCGTCGCGCAATGTGGCTGCTTGCAATCTAAAATGCGCAACGCGTTCTTAATCAGGCGGCGTTTACAGTCTTCGCATAACTGATCTTGAAATTGCGAAAAATAGTCGCGCAGTGCGCTCGCATAAGAAATGCGCTCCTCGGGCTGACCCAACGTGTTGATCGCCAACTTGAGATTTTTTAGACCGAGTAAGGCGCATAGATCATGCAGCATGACCATGACTTCGATATCGACGACTGGATCCGCAATACCAAAAACTTCAGCGCCAATTTGATGAAACTGTCGCAAGCGACCTTTTTGCGGTCTCTCTCGTCTAAACATGGGTCCGATATAATAGGCTTTGAGTTCTGTATCGGGGCTGAACTTGCGATTCTCAACAAATGCTCTCACTACTGCAGCAGTATTCTCAGGTCTAAGACAGAGCCTTTTGCCATCTCGATCTTCGAGCACATACATTTCTTTCTCAACAATGTCCGTGCCCTCGCCTACACCTCGCACAAAGAGATCAAGCTCCTCCAATATCGGCGTACGCACTTCTCCAAATCCATAGAGAGCAAAGTGTTCACGCGTCTTTTGCTCAAGCATTCTCCATGTGGAAAGCTCTTCCTCGAACAGATCATTCATGCCCTTCACGGCGCGTAATATACTCATTTTTGTTCTCGATATTGATCAATGTGTTGACGAATCTTCGCGATAACTTCTTCCAAAGATAAACCCGTGGTGTCAATCATGATCGCGTCTTCGGCAGCGACAAGAGGCGCAACTTCGCGCTCTTGATCGCGGCGATCGCGCTTGGTCAATTCAGTTAAAACATCGCTATAGGCTGCGTTCTCGCCGCCACGTTGCAATTCCAAAAACCGTCTCTTGGCACGCTCTTCGCTCGATGCGCTCAGAAAAAATTTCAGGTTGGCGTCGGGAAAAACCACGGTGCCAATATCGCGCCCTTCCAACACAGCTCCCCTATCAGAGGCAAGACCGAGTTTGCGCTGAAGTTCAAGTAGACCGCCACGAACTTCCGGATATCGGCTGATTTTAGAAGCCATTTTGCTAATGGTTTCTGTTCTGATCTGTTTGGTGATATTCACACCATCGAGCAAAATTTGTTGTTCAGGTTTGCCGTCTTGCATCTCGATGCGCACACTCTTGACCAATGCAGCCAAAGCGATCGGATCGGTGGGATCAATTCCGCTTTGCTTTGCCTTGAGTGCGACAGCGCGATAAATAGCGCCAGTGTCGACGTATAAAAATCCCATTGCACGTGCGAGTGTGCGTGCAGCTGTGCTTTTCCCTGAACCCGCGGGTCCATCAATTGCTACAATGAGTGCCATATGCGTAGAGCCTTTGTTGCGCAGACTATAATATGCTCAACCGGTTTTTAAAACGGCTGCCATCGCATTTAGGAATCTTCCATTTTGTGCAGGCGTACCAATGGTCACCCGCAAGGCACTGGGCAAATCATAGTTTTCGAGTGACCTAACAATGACTCCACGACGAATAAGCGCTTCCATGACCTTGGGCACGCTGGGCATGTGGGGGGCAAGGTGCACCAATACAAAATTAGCTGCGCTTGGCGTGATAACCAAGCCAAGTTCTTGCAGTGCTGTAACCACCCTTGGCATTTCCGCAGAGTTATTTTGCCTGCTCTTTGCTACGTGAGCGTTATCTTGGAGCGCCGCCATCGCTGCAGCTTGGGCGATGCCATTCACATTGAATGGGTCCCGCACGCGATGAATAATATCGTTGATTTGCGGATCGGCCACTGCGTACCCGATGCGGAAGCCTGCCATGCCGTAAATTTTCGAGAAGGTTTTTAACACCACTGTTCTTGGCCGAACTAAAACGTAGCGCAATGCACTCTCATAGTCCGGAGCATCAACGTAGTCGGCGTATGCCTCATCAAACACCACAACAATGTCTTCTGGAATCGTCGCAAAAAACCTCTCGAGATCGGATCGCGTAATATACCGCCCAGTTGGGTTATTGGGGTTGGCGATAAAAACGAGCTTCACAGGATGAGAGGTACGCGCCTTGGCTATATCAACCATCGCTTCTAAATCATATTCGTGCGCACTGGACAGTGGCACGGTGTGCTCATGCCTTCCCATCGCCTGCGCAGCCATGCGATACACCAAAAACGACGGCCATGCATTCAGCAGTGATTCTCGAGGGGACAGCAATGCACGCGCTAGCAAAGAGATCAGCTCATTGGATCCGTTTCCCAACATGATGTGTTTTAGTTGAAATTCTGGTGAACCTAGGTATGCGCAGATGCATTCCTTCACCTCACCGCGAAGAATATTGGGGTACATATGACCGTCATAAAGCGCTTTTTGCGCGGCTTCCAACGCCTTTGGCGAGGGGCCAAATGGGTTTTCATTGGAAGCGAGCTTCACCACATCAGCCACCCCATACTCCCGCTCAGTGTCACGAATGGACTTGCCAGGCTTATAGGGGTCGAGCTGAAGCACGTACGGTTCGGCCAATGGAAGCATGAGAGATGCCCTCTGCAAAGAAATGGATTACTACAACAATCACTTTGAGCTATTTCTTTGTGGGAATGGCGCAAATTGTATTCTGCTGATCAAACTAAGAGTCGATGCGCTGCCACCAAGGCTCTTTTTTAAACCATGTGATTTGGCGTTTTGCGTAGGCTCTTTGTCTCTGGGTAGCCAAAGCAATTGCTTCTCTTTGCGTCAAATTTCCATCGGCTAGAGCAAGCGCTTCTTCGTAGCCCATGGTTTGTAAAAGCGCGTGGCCAGCTCCGAGATATGTGCGCAACGCAAGCGCTTCATTGACCAGACCCTGTGCAAACATCATATGCGTGCGTGCTTCAATACGGGCATTGAGCGTTATGCGATCTGGCCATAACAGTAGCCATTTGGCATCGACGCGGGGTGGCCCAGCAAAATTTGTTTGTCGAAGCGTGCTGGGCTTCTTGCCTGTCGTGAGAAAAATCTCAAGCGCCCTTACGATACGCATTTCGTCGTTTGGCAAAATGCGCTTTGCGCTTTCTTCATCGATCTCAACCAATCTTTTATAGAGAGCAGGAAGGCCTAGCTGCTTAATGTCTTCAAGAAGTTGTGCACGAGCCTTCATGTCTTTGGCAGGGACATCAGAGAGTCCGAAACGCCATGCGCGCAGATAAAGACCTGTGCCACCAACTAAAACGGGGGTTTTTCCCCGACTGAAAATCTCTTTTACGAAAGCGTCCGTTTGCGTAACAAAACGCCCTGCATCAAATGTTTCTTTAGGATCGAGCGTGTGAAATCCATGATGAGGCACCGATTTCATATCGTCGTCAGATGGACCAGCTGTGCCAACGCGCATCTTTGCGAATACTTGACGGCTGTCGGCGCAAATAATTTCGCCGTCGCGCTCCTTGGCCTGTTGCATCGCGAAAGCGCTTTTTCCCGATGCTGTCGGCCCCCCTACTACAATCGGCTGAACCATTTTGCCATCTCGGTAAATGAAATTGCGCGCACTACAGGTCTTCCATGTGGGCAATGTGCGCCGTAGTCGATGCAATCAAGTTGACGCAACAACGCATCGATCTCTGCAGCTTGTAAGCGTTGCCCCGCCCGTACGGATCCGTGGCAGGCCATGCTTGCGCAGACTTGGTCGGTGAGTTCATCGAGCGCGTCGGGGCGACCCGATATGAGAAGCTCGGAGAGTGTGTCTTTGAGGACTTGTTCTAAAGATTCCTTGGGCAGCTCATTGGGGGCGGCTTTCATCAGTGCGACGGAATCGCCGAAGGGTTCTACCTCGAGGCCATAGCGCAGTAACGTTGCTTTGTGGTCTCGCAATGCGGCCATTTGGTCGGAGGAGAGGTTGATGGTGATGGGGAAAAGCAGGGGTTGGCCGACGAGATTGGCGGAGCGAATTTGGTTGCGGAATTTTTCGAACATCACGCGTTCGTGGGCGGCGTGTTGATCGACGACGACCATGGCGCCTGCGGATTCGAGGACGAGGTAGGTGCTGTTAACTTGGCCGAGAACACGCAGGTCACTGTAGCGAGCCGCTCCACCGATCATGCTCGAAATTCCCTCTCCCGCTGGGCGGGAGAGGGTAGGGTGAGGGTGGATCATTGTGCGTGCAGAATAGTCACCCTCACCCTTAATCCCTCTCCCGCCTTGCGGGAGAGGGAGACCGGCATCAATATCGTTGAGGCGTAGGGCGAAGGCCACTGGGGATTCTCGCCTCTCCGCATTGGAAGAGAACATCTGCTGGCCTTTTAGCCATGGCGTCGTTGCCAAAAACTGGCTCAGTAACCGGATCAAATTCCCCTGCACTTGCGATGGGTCTGAGAATCGCACCTCTAGCTTTTGCGGATGCACATTCACATCCACAAGCTCCGGGTTAAGTGTCACATTCAGCGCACAAATTGGAAAGCGCCCCACCTCGAGCAATGTGCGATAAGCAACTTTCACCGCTTGCACCAGTTGCTTGTCCTCCACCGGGCGCCGGTTAATCGACAGACGAATGCCTCGATGATCCCGACGCGTCACCAGCGGTGCAACCAAATAGCCTTCCACCGAAAGCAGCCCCGTGCTCGCTGAAAACGGATAAATAAAACCCCGTACTTCCTCGCCAAGGCAAGCAATGGCACGCTCCAATCGTCGAGGATGATCCAGCGCCGCGCCCTCAGGCGCCTGGCGCACGTCGAGAATTTGCTTCCCATCCATGCGCAATGAAAACCCAACACTTGGTTGTGATAGCGCCGCAGTACGCACCACATGTTCGATCGCCGCACACTCGGAGCGCTCCGATTTCAAAAATTTGCGTCGCGCTGGAACATTAAAAAACAGATCTTCGACTTCGATGCGCGTGCCAACTGTGGCCCCAGTCTCGCCAACGTGGGTCACTTTGCCACCCACCATGCAGACTTCAGTTGCCGCAAGTTTGTGCTCTGTGCGCGACAGCAAGCGCACTTTAGACACTGCCGCAATCGAAGGCAGCGCTTCGCCCCGAAAACCAAATGTCGCAATGCGTTCCAAATCTGCAGCGCTTCTCAGCTTGCTCGTCGCATACCGAGAAAAACACAGCACCGCATCTTCCGGCTCCATGCCATGGCCATCGTCGGTCACGACCAACCTGCTCACACCGCCCATATCGGCTAAGATATCAATCTGCATGGCGCCCGCGTCAAGCGCGTTTTCAATTAGCTCTTTGGCCACCGACTGTGGACGTTCCACCACTTCACCAGCCGCAATTTGATTGGCGACGATCTCATCGAGCCGTTGTATTTTTCCCATTTTTGACACTCGTTAATATTGCAATTGGCACTGACCATTCTGACATATTGCCCCGGTTGCTTTGCAAGTCGGGTCATTACTAATATACTGCGCGCAAAAAACTGGAAAGGCCGCACAATGCTGGGCATTCGTCTGTGCGAGCTCTTTTAGCACTGCCTGTTGAGAACCACCGGCATTGCAACTGCAACAACTTGGATTCACGATCGCGCAATCCGTATCGACACGACATGCGGATGTTAAATTCTGGCGAACTTCGGAACTCGCACATGCACCTAACAACAAAAACAAAACGACCGATTTGATTTTCATACCAGCCCCCAATTTTATTTAAAATCGCATATTGCCGGCACATTGCCAAGAGAAGTTGCGCTACAAACTGCATCCACTATGGCCGCCCGGGTCACCTGCGCAGCTGCCACACCAATTTGAAGCGGATTGCACGGCAGCTCCCCCGCGCTCAGGGCAAAAATCGTGTCCCCATCAAACATTGTATGACTTGGCCGAATCGCGCGCGCTAAACCATCATGGGCCATGGCAGCGATGTGGGTGAGCTCATCGCGCGAGAGCTTCGCATTGGTCGCCACAACCCCGATCACGGTATTGGCTCTGCGCCTTGGCAGCTCTCCAGCCTCCGCGAGCAGCTCTTTTTCGCTGTCCGCGAATTCATGGGAGTTGTCTGATTTTCGTAGGCCAGCGATCACTTTGCCATGCTCGTCGAGCACATCGCCAAGTGCGTTAACGGCCATCATGGCACTGATCACCACGCCACCAGGGAGAAACATGCCAGCGTTACCGAGACCAGACTTTGTTGATCGGGGCAACCCGCCAAAGCCACCCACCCGACAGCCAGTCCCTGCACCCACGCAACCACTTTGCACAGGCGCGCCAGATGCATTTTTGCATGCCTCTGCTCCCATCTCTGCATCCGGGCGAATCTCAGAAGAACCGATCTCTAGGTCATACAAAATGGCTGCAGGAACGATTGGAATAGGCGCAAAAGCTGTTTCATAACCGAGGCCCTTCTCTTCGAGAAACGCCATCGCTCCGTCGGCTGCTGCCAAGCCAAATGCGCTTCCGCCAGCCAACATAATCGCGTTAATATTTTGTACCAAACGCCCGGGTCTCAGCAAGTCGGTCTCTCGTGTACCCGGCGCACCACCTCGTTGATCAACCGCACATCTGGTATCGGGAGGGCACAAAACAACCGAACAGCCGGTAATGGCATCTAGGTCCTGGGCATGACCCACTTGGATCCCCGCAATACGCGTCAGTGTGATTTTCATGACAATATCAAATCGCGCTATCCAGCAGCTTGCAATAACGGCCTTGATAAAAAACCAATGGCTTCCCCGACGTATCGGCAATGGTGTCCAGCACTTCGCCCACGAAAATAATATGGTCTCCACCATTGTACGTGTGATGTGTCCTGCATGCAAAGACGGCAAGTGCATCGCGCAGGACTGGGTAGCCACGATCGTCCACGAGGTAGTCAACGCCTGCCCATTTCTCCGACTGTGCCCGGGCAAAGCGATCGGAGAGGCTATGTTGATCCTCACGCAAAACATGCACCGCAAAATGATGCGTCGACAAAAATGCGACCAAACTCAACGCTTTTTTTTGCAAACTAAAGAGTATTAACGGCGGATCAAGCGAGACAGCACTAAACGAGTTGGCTGTGATTCCAATCAGCTCCTTCTTCGGACCCAGCGCCGTGATGATCGTCACACCTGTGGCAAAGCAGCCTAACGTTTTACGCAGATCTTTATGATTTTGGCTCATGCGCTTTTTTAACCGGAATAAGCAACGGTGGCAATTAGGTTGTCACGTCGACTTTGATGCAGGAGACGGGATGAGTGTCGATACAAAAATGTGGGGAAAAGAAACATTTTGGGGCCTAGGTTTCGAATACGACCCGCAATGGCTTTTCACGCCCGAGCAAAAACGCATTCAATCTGATCTCATTGAGGCTGCATGCACGAGCATGCGTGCCAATGCCATCGAGTCGGATAAGCAGTATTTGTTTCCGCGCAAAAATTTTGAAACGTTGGCAAAGTTAGGTCTTCTCGGGCTTTTTGTACCGAAGGAACTCGGTGGCCTCGGGCAAAACCATACTGCAGCGGTCATGGTCGTCGAGACCATCGCACGCTACGCCTGCCCTTCTACAGCGATGTGCTTGACAATGCATTATGGAGCTGTCGCGTCGCTGCTTTTACGTCACCACCACAATGACTTCATCAAAGATATTTTGTGTAGGCTCGATAAAGAAACGCTGGTTGGCACTCTGTCTTATTCCGATCCAGAGACAGGCGGACACTTTTGGTACCCCATCTCGTCCGGAGCAGAAAAAGTGGACGGTGGCTGGAAAGTGCGTAAAAAGGCCGCATGGACCACATCTGCTGGCTTTGCTGATTGGTACGTCATTCAAACCACCAGTCCAGACTTTAATGGTGATTACGCAAATCTCTCCTGCTTTGTCGTGACCGATAAAGAAGTCATCGCCCGTCCAGGAGGCTGGGATGGCATGGGCCTACGGGGCAATCAATCAGGGACTTTGGAAGTCGACAACATCACCATCGCTCAAGATCGTTTGGTTGGACCTGTCGGAGATGGGGCACGCTCCAACGATGAAACTGTCGATCCCTTCTTTCTTGCTCTCTCCTCGGCATGTTGGAACGGCATCTCCCTTGGCATGATCGATATGGCCAAAGCACACGTCACCAAGAAAAAGCACGCCGATGTTGGGATGCGCGTGTGCGACTACCCGACCATTCAAGATTACTTCGGTGAAGCGATTATGGATACCTCGACCAGCCGCTCACTTGACTACTTCATGGCGCAAACACTCGACAAGCTGACCAATAACTGCGACTGGTCCATTCACGACGATATTCAAACACTTCCACGCTCCACTGTGCTCCATTGGTTGTGGATGGTGAAATTCTCGGCTGCCAAAAACGTCGCCAACGTCAGCGATAAAATGTTGCACGCCTGTGGCGGCAGCGCATTCAAAGAAGGTCTGGGCATGGCGCGGCTTCTGCGAGATGCCAAGGCTGGGTGGGTCATGGGCCCAAGCAACGAAATTTTGCGTCAGTTTGTTGGTAAGTCTTCACTCCTTGGCTTTGATTCTCTCGATTATTGGAACAAATCCATCAACACGCGCGCGCTGAACAACGAAACTAAGAAGATGAGCAAAGAAGAGAAAATCCAATTTGCCGAGCAATTGCTAAGTGAGGCGCGCGCATGAAAGCTCTCGTATTCTACGGCGCTGGCGAAAAAGCCTGGGAAGACAAGCCGACGCCCATACTCGACAAATCAACCGACGCCATTGTCCACATCAAACACACCACCATCTGTGGCACCGACTTACACATCATGCGCGGGAGCGTGCCGACAGCGCACAAAGGCGTGACCCTCGGCCACGAGGGCGTGGGAATCGTCGAAGAGCTTGGCAACAATGTGACCAACTTTAAAATCGGTGACAAAGTCCTAATCTCCTGCATCACTTCTTGTGGCAAGTGCCTCAATTGCCGCAAAGGCTTTTACGGGCACTGCTCCGATGGTGGATGGATCTTGGGCAACACTATCAATGGCTGCCAAGCAGAACGTGTCCGCATTCCCCACGCTGACGGCAGTCTTTATCACGTGCCCGATCATGCCGATGAACAGGGCTTTGTCATGCTCAGCGATATTCTATCCACCGGCCTCGAGGTGGGGGTGTTAGATGGCAAGGTGCGCCCCGGATGCTCGGTTGCCATCGTTGGGGCTGGACCGGTAGGCCTTGCTGCCTTGATAACCGCACAGTTTTACGCACCCGCACAGCTCATCACCATCGATGTTGATCCAAATCGGCTCGAGATCAGTCGATCCCTCGGCGCAACACATGCCGTCAACAACCAAGATAACACCGCTGTCGAGCAAGTCATGAACCTGACCGAGGGCCAAGGCGTTGACGTTGTGATCGAAGCAATTGGCACCCCAGCGGGCTGGGATCTCTCCGAAGCCATGGTTGCTGCGGGTGGCAATCTTGCAGTCTTGGGCGTACACGGCAAATCGGTGACATTGCATCTCGAGCATATGTGGAAACGCAATTTTACCATGACGGCGGGATTGGTTCACACGACGACCATCCCCATGTTGATGAAGACCATAATTTCGGGAAGACTACAGCCCCGAAAACTCATCAGTCACTACATGAAAATGAGCGAGATTATTGAAGGTTATAACATCTTTGCCAATGCAGCTAAACACTGTGCACTCAAGGTGTTGATGACCAACGATCTCTGAGCTATTATAGCTTGATGACCACTGCCAATCAAAAAAAGCCATGGATTGCCCTTCTACTTTCAATTGCTGTCCCAGGTTTGGGCCAGCTCTATAACGCAGAACGACCAAAGGGCTTTTCCCTCCTTGCCATTGTCTTGGGAATTATCGTCAGCTCCGTCGTCTTCGCGTCCGACACAACATTCCTTTTGATGGGTGTAGTTTACTTAGCAGTATTGCTTCCCTCGGCGAGAGATGCTTATCGGGTGGCCAATGGAACAGCGAGCCCATTCAATGGCGACGCAGTTTGGTACGTGATTGGGATGCTCGTCGCCGTGGGGCCATTCGCACTTCCCTTGCTATGGCAAAGCCAGCGTTTTTCGCGTGGAGCAAAAATTGCATGGACGGTGGTTGTCATTGTTGTTGCGTTGCTAGGCATTCTGATGGTTGCAGCTCTTGGGCCATTACTCGAAGGACTGCAAAGCTCGATGTCAGTATAAAAGCGGGATGAGGCGGTAGCGAACCTTCCGGCAATATTCTGAATATCCCCGCAAATTCTGCACCAGAAACTTCTCCTCATCAACAAGACGCCAAACAATGACAAGCGTAATGGGGACAAACAAGAACAGCGCCCACATGGATCCAAGCGCAAGCGGTGTACCGAATAGCAGAATGAGGTCACCCGTGTACATGGGGTGACGAACAATCGCATAAGGTCCGGTTGAAATGACGCGATGATCAGTCGCTAGCTCAATAATCGCCGCGGCAAACGTATTTTCTTTAAAAACAATGAAGATAATGAAAAACCCAAGCGCAACCAAAACGTCCCCGACAATCACCACTTGGAACGGAACATGTGACCATGAGAAGCGATGATCAAGTGAAGAAAGCACAAGGACACTGATACAGATCACTAATACGAGAAACTGGATGCGCCTTTGGCTTGCTTCTTTCTCGGATCCCAAGACTCCATGCATTCGACGTTTTAGGAGCTTGAGATCCCTTTTCCACAAATACATGGTGATCAAGGCGGCAGACATGACAACAATGAACGCGTAGAGCCATGCCTGCCAAAAATCAAGCGTCCACGCCGGTACGAGGAGAAAGATGCCTAAGCCGGCGATAAGACGCGCAAAGGCAAGTGAAATTCTTCTGACCAAGTGATTCATATTCTTGGCTATAGCAAAAATATTCGCTGGACAACACATCGAAAATGGAAGAAGAAACTAGTGAAAAAAAAGTTCCACCCTCGTGACTGGAGAAATTCCATGATTCGCAAACTGATCTGTAGCAGCCTCTTTTGCCTCGCGCTCAGCGCATTTGTTTTAGCACCTTCGAACGCGCTTGCGCAAAAACCTGAACCATTTAAAGTCTCACAGGGCACCAGAATGGCATATGGCGGTACGACGATTAATTATGGGCTCGTTTTCAGTCCTGCATCTCTCAAAAATTATTCGGATACGAATTGGTCAGCAGAAATGTACCTTAGTTTTGGTTATTTCCTTATCGACAATCTAGCTGTCATTTTTGACACCCAGGGACATTTCGCTTTTACCGCCACCGCGAACAACTTCGCTTCGTTTGGTCCTGGCCTTTTCTACGTTTTTGCGAATGAGAGTCCAATTTACCCCTATATCCAGGCATCTATCAGAGCCAATTGGATACCCGGAGGCTTTTCCCCTACCGGCCCTATTCCCCAATCTTGGGCTCTCAGCGTCGGACCACAGGTTGGTGTTTTGATCGGATTTAATCGACATGTCGCGCTCGACATCGGAGCACAGGCCAATGTCGCTTTTCCGGTTAACGGCCCCACGCGCGACGCAAATATCAGTTCAGCGATCGGGATCATCGGTGCGCGTATTTCACTGTAAAAGAGAAATCCGATCAAATGCCAGCTCGGTATGCGGATAAAAATTATACCAAATCATCCACAGAATCTTGCTGGCATGTGCCTTAGGTTGAAGCGCCTGGCCATCGCCTTTAACCACCTCGCCCTTGATATTCCACTCAGTTCCTGTTGCTTTGCAAAACAACTTGAAACCGTGGCCACTTGACGCAGCATCGATTTCCATCGCGCCGCCGTCTTTCTCTGGGCGCTGAAATACCTCGGTCACCTCTGTCACAGGATCGTGAACCACGAGCACTGGCTTTCCTGCCACTGTATCGTTGATCACCATATGTTTACGCAGAAAATCGAGGCCATACGCCTTCGGCCTTCCATTAATGAGAAGACCAATCACTGGCGCTTTTGGATGAAGACGAGAGTCAAAACGTTTTATCGTCGGGAAATAAGGTGTATCAGCATTGAATTGATGTCCGAGTATCTTTTGCACAAGTCTACGCACGCCTCGATCAAGACTTGAGCACGCAGGATTGTAGAACACACGCGTATGCGGGTAAAGGTTTCTCCACGACTTCCAAGACATAATTCGCGACGGATATTCAGTTAACTGCCTCCCTGCGCTCTTTCCGCCATCAAGCGTTCCTTCGATTTGCTGCACAAATCCGTGCGATTCGTTGTCGTAAAGAACAAGATTATTTTCAATCTGCAAATAGACTTGAAAACGGAGCTGGCCATTATTCTCTTTTGAGCCAAACGACCGCGCCAGGTGGCTGAGCCCGCAATAGGTCATTGCAATCGGCTCGCCACCGACGGTGTCATGAACGACGTGAGGACGCACAATCCACGAGACTGGATAGGCGCGTGCATCGCCGTTGATCTCGAGGCCAATGACTTCATCGTTATCTGACAGTTCGTCGGAGGATATCTCCAGAGCTGGCTTCCACGGGATGCGATGGGTAAAAGTTGGAAAGATGACGTAGGGGACAACAAAAAAGCCCGCGAACGCAAAAAAGACTGCAAGCATGGTGGTAAGGGTCAACGCCCAAGTATGAGAGCCACCTCCAAATTGCCAAAACCCAAAACTCAAGAGCATTGCACTGAGGCCGATGAACCCCCAACGATAGCGATAGGTCCAGAGCGCAGCACGTCGTGGTGGTTTGTAGAACTTCTGGGTAAAGTCTCCGCCCATGAGTAAACCCCAGAACACTGGTGCTAAGGCAGCGATACTCCAAATGCTGATCATGCATACTCCGTTATGTGGCCTGGGTATCAATAGCGTGCAACGGTGCTTTTAGGCCTCCTTCGCCAAAATTAATGCATCCGACCTATAACCGACATGAACAGAGTACTCGCGTTTTTTTGTGTCGTCATATCACTCACCGTTGGACTTACTGCGCACACCGATGCGCTTGCCGAGCGTACCTATTGTCATACCCGCGTGACAAGTGTGCCGCCCGGTGGATCTGTGAGAGTTTCGATCTGTCTAGCATTTAGGGAGAATGGGCAAATGGTTAACGACAACAGTGTACTTGAAGGCAATCCTCCAATGATATGCTCCTATCGAATGGCTGTTGGAACACAAGGTAAATTCGTGTCTTCAGATTGTGGTCCCTACACAGATAGCTATACACTATCGCTCGATGAACAAACGCTCACTGACTCGAATGGAACCCAATATTTGCATGTAATTAGCAGATGACACCCGCCCTCTGACATGTATAATCGCGCCATAGCCTGTTTTATACGCGGTGAAATAAATGAAGAAATACTCAACCTCTGAGCTTCGAGAATATTTGCGGGATATACCTCATGCGATTATAAGGCCACTCAAGCAAGAGTCTTAAAAATGGATAAAGATGAGGATCATTACATCGATGAGAACGGTTTATATGTATTCACGGAGCTGCATCATCTCAAAAGAGGCTACTGCTGCCAAAATGGATGCAGGCACTGCCCTTACCGTGTAAAGGAAAAGAATTTGCGTATATGGATTGATGCAGACGCTTGCCCAAATGTGGTGAAGGAAATTGTATTCCGCGCCGCTGAGCGAACTAAGACGCAAGTCATTCTTGTGGCCAATGCACCCATTCGGCTTCCTCAGTCTGGGCTGGTGAGCATCATTCAAGTGTCACATGGATTTGACGTCGCAGACAGCAGAATTATAGAAGAAGTGCGCGCAGGGGATCTTGTCGTTACAGCCGACATTCCGCTCGCTGACGCGGTCATTACAAAAGATGCGCTTGCCTTAAATCCAAGAGGCGAGTTGTATACCAAAGAAAACATCAAAGATCATTTAGCGACGCGCAATTTGATGGCAGACTTGCGGGATAGTGGGGCAATTTCTGGGGGGCCGAAGACGCTCGGATTGAAGGATCGGCAAGCGTTTGCTAATCAACTGGATCGGGTGTTGGCTTCATGCGATAGGACACATTATGGGATCTCAGCAAAGCACCGTTGATTTTATTCTTGAACAAATCGCAGAAGCAGGAGAGGTTCGTGCAAGAAAGATGTTTGGAGAATACGGTATCTACTGCGACGAGAAGACTGTGGCCTTTGTTTGTGATGATGAACTATTTGTCAAACCTACCAAGGCTGGCAAGGCGTTTATCGGTGCGTTCGTTGAGGGCTGTCCGTACCCTGGCGCGAAACCGTATCTCTTGATTTCGGGCGACAAATGGGATGATCGGGAATGGCTGGCTCATCTCATCAGAATCACGGCGGGAGAATTGCCCTTGCCTAAGAATCAGAAATAGCCCTCTGCCAGAAATGCGATTCCTATCGCTGCGGTAGCGATTCCCAACAAGGCTTTGCGAAAATCGAGAAACACATCATCGGTGGCTAAGCCATAATAAGCGGGGACACTAAAAAGAACCACTGCCAGTGCGCTACCCACCACTGCACCCATCCGCGTTAATTTCGCTCTGGATTGGCCCGGCGTGAGTTTTTGCTCCTCTTTCTTAGCCGTCAGGACACCCGTGACAAATCCGGCCAAAGAAATGCCAAACGCCAATGGTGCCGCGAAAGCAGCTTTTCTGCTGCGGGATTGTAACTGTGTGCGGTTAGCAGCGCTGCTAACCCAGTCTGTTGCGAGATAACCAGCACCTAAAGTGAGAAACATTCCCGCAAACATTCCGGCGAGGGAGTCGGTATCGCTACTGGCGGAGATTCCTGTGCTGCCCATGTCCGCGATGGATTCGTTGGCAGCGAGTCCCTCGCGAGGAACAGAAATCAGAAAAAGAACAATGGCAATTATGCAGAGCATTTTAGTAATCCTGTTTGATTGGGGCGTGCAGAAATTCAATCTCATCCGGCGTCGATTGCCGGCCCAACACGCGGTTGCGATGTGGGTAGCGCCCAAACCGGTCGATAATCTGCTTGTGCTCTATCTCAAACTTCTCGTTATTTTCGAGACCTTCTTGTGCAAATAGCATCTTAGCAACCGCATGGATTTCCCGCGACTCGCTGTGCATAAAAGGCATATAGATAAACAAACGCCGAGCTGCATCGAGCTCTTGATCATATTGGAGTCGTATGGCAGATTGCGCCAAGGCCAATGCGAGAGGATCCCATGCAAAACTCTGAGGTTGGCCGCGAAACATGTTGCGCGAGAATTGATCGAGGACAATGATTTCCGCCAATGCGCCTTCGGGAGTGTCGCGCCAGGCGTCTAACTCGCAACGTGTGGCCTTTTGGTGAATAGTCAAGAAACGTCGACGAATCTCTTCGTCAAATACCGTGTCTTGTATCCACCATTTCGAAGATTCGATGTCTTCAAACCAGAATTTGAGTATCGCGTGAATATCATCCATGGTGACCCCTATTTCCTATGAACCGAATTAAAAAACATGATTCCCGATGCCCGCATTGCAAGATGAGAAAAGAACTTTGCCTTTGTGAAAGTGCTGCTACTTGTAAAGCTTCTCTTGCGATCCAAACGCAAACGACGATTATCATGCACCATCGAGAACGCTATATTACAACGAACACGGCGAGACTAGCAGCTCTTTGCATTCCAAACTGCGATTTCTTTTTGCGAGGACTTCCAAACGAGACGCTTCAACTAAGTGAACTCATTGCAGACGATAGACAACCTCTTTTTCTTTATCCAGATGAGGGGGCTAATGTCCTGAGTAAAGATTATTTGAAGCAGTTTAAGAAGCCTATCCAATTAATCGTGCCGGATGGAAGCTGGCGGCAAGCTTCAAAAGTTGCCAACAGAGAAATCGCCCTTAAGGACATTCCTCGCGTCATGTTACCAGCCGGACAAGTCTCTGCGTACAAACTTCGTCGTGAACCAAAAGAAAACGGGCTGGCAACTTTTGAAGCCATTGCCAGAGCGCTAGGAATTATTGAAGATGAAGCGGTCCATGACAAGCTTGTCAAAGTCTTTCGGGTAATGGTTCAACGAACGCTCCAAAGCCGTGGTCTATCGGCGATCAAGTAGACCTTGTAGCCATGTAGCGATCGCTGCCCCTGTTTCGTCCGGAGAGTCTTCCTGCACAAAGTGGCTACCTGTAATTTTTATGTGCGTCTGGTTTGGCCATGTTCGAGCAAAATCCCTGTGCGATTTGAACATCGCACCGGGGATGGCCTCGATGAACAGCTTTGGAATATCCGATGAAGCAAGCCATTTACCGTAAGTTTGGATGATATCGTGGACGTCTTTTGGCTCACCTGCGATCGGAATCTCACGTGGCCATGTCAAAGTTGGGCGCCGCGATTCCCCAGGGTTTTTGTAAGGACGACGGTAGACGGCCATTTCAGCATCCGACAATTTTCTGAGCACGCCCGCCGGCAATAAATTCTCTAGAACAAAATTCTTGTCCAGTACGAACGCCTCACCTGCATCAGAGCGTATTGTCTGAAACAACGAAACTGCCTGCTCGGGCCACTCCTTCCAGGAATCAATCGGTGCTACAAATGACTCCATGTACGCAACCGCGCGAATTGCATGCGGATGGCGATAAGCCCAATCGAAACCCAGCGCCGAACCCCAATCGTGAAGCACCAAAGTGACGCGATTTTGCACGCCAAGTGCCTCAAGAAACGCGTCGAGGTATTTGCGATGCTCAATAAAGCGATACGATGATGGCCCGCTATCAGGTAGCTTATCCGAGTCGCCCATTCCGATAAGATCTGGTGCAATGCAGCGACCCATACCGACAAGATGCGGGATTACATTACGCCATTCGTAAGATGACGATGGATTGCCATGAAGAAAGATGATCGGGTCACCTGTGCCCTCATCGACATATGCCATCTTGAGCCCGTGGACGGTGACGTGGTGTTTAGGATATCTTTCTTCTGCTGAAATCATGTGGATTTTCTCTCCGAATGGGAAAAACACCACGAACCATGACACGCGGTTGGGGATTCTGCTACATTCAAGTAGATGGTGCACGATCATTCTCTGTCTACATCTCGAATTGAATCATTCAGCGACGGCGTTTTCGGCGTCGTCGCCACGCTTCTCGTATTGAATATAAAAATATCAGATATCATCAAGAACCCGACGACCCAAATCGGTTTAAAGGAATTGGCACCAGTCCTGCCGCAAATTATTGGATTTGGCCTTAGTTTTTTCACGATATGCGTTTTCTGGGTTAACCATCACGAATTTTTTCACGCCCTCAAGAAGGTCGACACGACGCTTCTTTGGTTAAATAATCTTCTCCTATTTTGGCTTTGCTTTGTTCCCTTTCCAACGTCGTTTGTGGGGACGTACCCTAGCAGCAAAACAGCCGCAATATTTTATGGCTCCGTTTTGTTTATGGCATCTCTGAGTTTTTCGTTGATGCGATACTATGCATTTATTAGGAGCGATCTTCATCACGACCACATTACCCTCGAAGAAAGAAAGAGATCATTCCGATGGACTTATTGGGGCTTATCGCTTTGGTCACTATCGATTGTGGGTGCCTTTATTTCGGTATACATATCTCTGACGATATTTGTGCTGGTTCCTTTGATTTATTTGTTTCCGCGCAAGGTGAGATTCGTTTAGGGGGATGGCCCTAACACTTGTTCGACGACAACGCAATCTGCCTTGTTAGCACCGCCAAAATTTTGACCATCGCAAATGTATCTTGCCCACAATACGCCAAAAGGTCCTTCTTGATTTTGCGATGCGCCTCGCTTGTTTTGAGCAAATCCAGCATCTCCGTGTATTTTAGCTGCGCCAAATCACCCTTGCCAATTTCCATATCGTCGTAGGAGAGTTCGGGGACAACTACTGGCAGTACACTCTTAAGAGATGAACGGCCATGAAATTGCGGATGACAATACCAGCGCTCCGCAAAGGGTTTTTCGAGATCCCAAATACGCCCCAGCATAGACTGCAACTTCGTCGAGAGCTCGGGACATAGCTGAGCAAGTTCCTTTATCCGACCCGCTTCAAATGACGCGTGATAAGCGATGATGCTGCCTTCATCACCGACTAAAGAACATAGCGTGGCTGCCAAATTTCTGCGTGAATCACTTTTCTCGTCGAACAAAAATTCATGATGTTCAAGCGAACCACCTGGCTCCGCCTGAACATGCAACGAAAATTGGAAAGGCAAATGCTCGTAGGGTTTAGTGCCATCATATGCAGGAATGGCAAAGCCGACAGTTTCAAAATCGACGAACCACAACGGATATGAGAGTTCTTGGAGATGTTTCTTTATTGCATCGTAATCGATGATAGCCTTTCCTAAGCGTTCCGCGTGAACCTGAACCCGCTGATTCTCGGAAAGTGCAAAGCTATCTGGTATATTGCCAACTTCGTCGATGCCCATCGAAAGCAACGCCTCGCGTTTTTTGTCGCGGATATCTACGAGATAATGAATAGAGTTTGCGGGCACCGATGCCCAGCAATGGCTCTTGAACTCACATTCATAGGGATTTTTGCAGATTGATCCGAGCATTTGCTCGGGGACTTCATCTTTTGCTAACGCATCGCGAATCCGCGCTAAGTATATTGGAATCTCCGCATAGGCCTCAATAAACTTATCATTTCGATCGAGCGTTTCTGTGGTGAACAACTTCTCGGGAGAAATCTCACCTTGGCGTACAAATTGGTGATTCAAATGGATGAGATTTGCGTTGCGGATATTGAACCCGCAGTGGTCAAGCACATATTTCTGCACGGCCACGTCTTGAAAATGTTCGTCCTTCACCTTCGTGGAACTTTTCACTTCGTGGAGAGACCATGAGCCGTCGTTGTTTTTTGCGAGGATATCTGTGCGAATCAGGATGCTGTCAAATTCGAATGCCGCTTCAAAAACAGCCGGAGCGCCAGATTGGATAGCTACCTGCGTGCTGCTCAGCGCGCCGGCGGGGTCATTGTGGTCCTCGGTGATTTCAATGCCACCAGGAAAAAGCTGGTGAGCTAAGCGACCGACGTCGTGGCCTTGCTGAAAGATAGATTGTTGCACTTCGCTGGGAGGCTGCATGAGTTCGCGGTGCCAGTTGTAGAGCCAGACGCGGCGGATGCAGTGGCGGCCTTTGAGGTATTGGGACTTGGAGAGGGGATGTAGAACCATTTGGGTATTATAGATAGATAGCTTGGTGAAAAGCTATTTTGTGGCACCTTGCTCTCCACTCTTCAGCTCGGCACCAATTGATTTGCAAAATAGTATCAGTAATGATACTATTAGCCATGGGTGAAAAGTTTGAAGAAATCTTGGAGAAAATGCGTAATAGCCCAAAAAGCATACGCTTTTCTGACCTTGCCAAGATTTGCGAGCATTATTTCGGGAAGCCGCGTCAGTCTGGGAGTAGTCACATGGTTTTTAAGACGCCATGGGAAGGCGATCCAAGAGTGAATATTCAGAACGATAAAGGAAAAGCCAAGGCTTATCAAGTTAGGCAAGTGCTCAAGGCAATTGAGAGGAAGGAGGAAGAGAGCCATGCATGACAAATATTGCTATCGCGTTGTGTGGTCTGAAGAAGACGACGAATATGTTGGGTTATGTGCTGAGTTTCCGAGTCTAAGTTGGCTAGCAAAAACACAAGACGGCGCCTTTAGAGGAATTCGGAAGGTTGTGGCAGAAGTTTTAGAGGACCTGCACATCAGAAAAGAGAAAATTCCAGAGCCGCTGTCAAAGAAACACTTTAGTGGCAAATTTCAGGTTCGCGTTCCACAGGACGTACATCGAAGGCTCGCTGTCGAGGCTCATGAGGCACATGTGTCGTTGAATCGTCTTGTTAGTGCGAAGTTGGCTGCTTAGTTGGTTTCGGATCGGGTGCACGCGCTGTCATCGAGCAAGTGTTAGTGTGGGCCCGACACTTTCACTCTTTCACTTGATTCCAGTTCTTAAAGCAAACCATTAGCGGCTTAGGCTCTAGCAGGTGCTAGTGCGTTAGGCGCGTATCTGGGGCACACGCACGCTGTGCGAGTCACAATTTGTTGCGATACGACATCAAATTGTTTAGGAAAGGATGCATATGCAATGGACACAATTAAAAAAGCGCATTGAAAACGGTTTTGCCCGAAGCGTTCAGGGCCGTGTTTCGGTTCATGCTGCACGCTACAGACATTCCCACGACAGCGAAGGTCGAGGGTGGATTACTCTCGATAAACGGGAGATCGCTTCTTTCGCGACGCTAGGACATTGGATGGCCGAGTGGAAATTACAGACCGCCCTTCGAGAAGCTAACAAGTGTGCGGACTACAACGACCCGGCTCAAAACGCGGGCTACCATGATGCACAGCGCCAAGCAAACGCCGTCTTATTGCGTCAGGGGTCGATGACCTACGACAACCTCTACTATGAGTTAGAAGGATACCTAAACCTTTCCATAGAGCAGGCGTTGGACGATGATTCCGTCGTTATGCGAGCTCTGGCGGTTATTGACCGACGGCTCGGCAAACGCCGTCTTGCCGACTTCGCGCTGCGCGTAGACGAGCTCCCGCTGGTGACTGAGCTGCTTGCGTTTCGCAAGGAGGTGGAAGGGATTCGTGCGGGAGGTCATGAAGGTCTCGCTGTCGGTAAGATGCGTGGTCTGTCGAGGGAAATCCGGGAAAACGCTGGCATTTTGTTTTGAATCCCGACTTGGCATTCATTGGTTTTAGCTTGAGTGCCCGCGATGCAGTCGAGCAAGTGTTAGTGTGTGCTCGGCACTTTCATTCTTTCATTTCATTCGACATTTTCACTATTTGTGCCTATTCCTATCGTCCATCCAAGGCCAAGCGCCGCAGCGACGCCTGGCCTGCCCTTTTAGGTCATGTTGCAGGCAGGGAGCCAATCAAGATTGTCTTTGGGGGTACGATCACGATTTGTCCTTAGGTACTTTCTTGTCTCACCGTTTACTACTTCTACCTTCGACTCACAATCGCCGCTGACAGCAATATAGATGTGGCGCCCCAATTCGATGTCAGCAATGGCTTCGCTTTCAGTTGTCGTCCCCCAATTGCCACCAAGACCTGCGATTCGACCGCGATCCTTTAAAACATAAGTCACTGCTCTTATTCGATCCAACATAAATATCCCCCCGATATGAGCGAGCTTGCAGCGACGGGAAATCCGCCTGCTGTTTGCGCGTTTTTTAATTGAATTATACGGGCAAGCCGTTTGCGCCACATCGGGTATTGGGCGGATTGAAAGGGTGTAGTCATAGTTCTGAAAACCCGAGCGCCGAGGTGAACATGTCGGGCACACACTATCACGTACTCTTACTCGACTACATGCTAAGGGAGCTGAGTAAGTGGAGGTTCTAGTAGTAGCAAGTGTTAGTACGTGCCCGATCCATTCATCCTCATTTTGGATGACGCGAGCGGCAGCGATCAGCTTTGCCAGTCATTGTCCACTGCCAATGCGAAGTCGACGCATTCTGTATTTCAGGATTGTTTGCTCGCGCGTTATATGGGATGCGACTTACTGGCTCAAACAAATGCTAGTGCGTGCCTTGTATCTGACGCCCAATTCGCCAATTATCAGCCTAGCCGAATTTAGAAAGAGACTCTTCAAGCTCCGGCCAACACTCTTCAACGGAGCGAGGCAACCGGAAGTTTTTCGCTACGCCGCTATTACCTTCAACGAAAATTAGATGAATCTCTTCTTCTTGCAAGGTCAATTTCTTGGCCAGTTTACCAACTATTTTAACGATTCCTGGAGCAAGCATTGCGCCGGAATGCCCAGGGGGGTCTTTCCGTTGATGTGGGCGACCATCCTGAAAAAAATCGGCCAGCTCTTTTTCTTTGGCATCCAAGAGTGCTAGGAAGTTCAAGTCCCAGTAACATACTTCCAGGTAAGTTGCTAAGGCAGCCTTTAATTTATTTTCCGACGCTAGCAAAGCTGCCATTTGAGACCTTGTGTTTCGATATCCTCCCCAGTTTTTGTTGCTTGCCTGTTTCCTTAGGTCTTTGTTAAACATGCTCCAATTCACATCATTGTCTGAGGGTTCATGGCCATGCCGCTTATTTTTTAAGTACTCCTTTTCATCTTCAAAATCTTTTTTTTTGGCGAGTTGGGCGTCGAGTCTGCCGGTAATCATGTCCCATTCGTCATCAATTTTTTGAGCCCCATCTTCTGTGACAATGACTCGAACGCGATCGTTTGGTTGAGTTCGGACAAGCATAAATTTCTGACAGAAAGGGCATTTTTGCTTTCGCTCTGGGATTTTTTTTAGCGCATGATGACAACTTGGGCACTCTGCCCTTCTGCCATCGGCTTTTGCACCCGTGCCACAGTCCTCGCAAGTTGGAACAGCGATCGTCAGAATAAGACTGGGGCTAGTTTCTTTTTTTTGGGGCTGAATGACTCTATCCAACCAGTTAAAAATTCCCATAAGTGCTTAGTCCAAACGCGAGCAGCGTTAACTTTGATTCTCAATTAAAGTATATCCAGAAGCGCTCTCTTTGCCAACTAAAGTGACCCTGTCTATGATTGTGAGGGTGGCTAGTCTTTTATTGCCAACACCTGAATTTTCTTGAGGCATTCAAAAAGTCATGCAACTTTCCAAAAAAAACCTCCAGCCGGAGGGGGTGCAGTCCAGCCGAATCATGGCTTTCGACCAACGCAAAAAGGACACCAGGTCCCTCCATGCAAAATATGCGCAGGCGTGGCCTCCCAGACATGCTTTTTTTCACACTGCCAACGTAGCTTCGCATGCATGCCGAAATATTCCTCTGAGAGGCAGCAACCTTCCCGTTCAGTGGCAAGTCTTTTCATATCGACAATCGTTTTACCGCGACCAAAACAAAACGGACACCACTTGCCATTTTTTATATTGTTCGGCTTGGCCCACCACTTGTGACCTTTTTTGCACTCCCACTCGAGGTGTGTTTGCGCTGTTAGATATTCCTTTGATAAGCACTTTCCCTCTCTGCTTGCAGCAATCTCATGCATTTCTTCGATGGTCAGCCTTCGCTTTCTCCCTCGCTCCTTGGCTGCACATGCAAGGCACCAGTGTTTTCCAACAATTTGCGCGGGCGGCGCATCCCAAATATGCCCCTGAGCACACTTCCATTTTAGTTTCTCACTAATCCCAAGATATTCGTTTGAAAGGCATGCTCCGCCCAATTGTCTTGCGAATTGTTGCATTTCTTTGAGCGTATACTTTTGTCGACCACCACATCTGGGACACCAATGATCAGCTTTCACATTTCTGGCCAACGACTTCCACCGATGACCAAATTCACATTCCCATTTGATTTTTGTCGTCGCGTTTTTGTAAATTTTTGAGAGGCATCTACCGTGATATCTAGCAGCCAGTTCATGCATATCTGCAATTGAAGCTGGTGGGTGTGTGCTGCAAAATGCACACCAAGTTCCTGCTTTTATGCTGGCAGGTTGGGCCGCCCATTCATGCCCGTCGTCGCACTGCCATCGCAATTTAGTCTGCATGCCGAGATATCTGTCCGACAACAATTTGCCATTCCTTGCCCTGGCGAGGTTCCTCAGCTCTTCTAAATAGCGCTGGGAATCCGGGCAGTATACTTTTTTCCAATTGACCCTAAGCTCACCTTCTGGCAGGGGCACAGTGACTCCCAAAGTGTGACACTTCTTTCTGATGAAGGATTCAAGAGTTTGTATTGGTTGATAGCGAGGCACTTGCGGCACTGCTATCAACCGCACACCAAGCTTCCTACACAAATACCGCTTTCGCCTATCGGTGGCCCTACGATTCTTGAGATCCTCGTCGGAAAAAATGAAACTCGAACTGGTGCTGTAATGATGGCTGCCTTGGTGTTCAAAAGCGAGTTTCAAAGGCTCGTTATATCCGTCGAGCTCGAGAACGTGCCCCTTCGCGCTCCTTAGCCAATCTGGCCATGCGGAAGGAAAATGTGTGTTAAACAAAGCCTCAAAGAATGCCCTTGTGAGCTCTTCACCAAAGCTTGTGTCGCATTTGGGGCACCAACTGCCTCTGATAACGCCCGTGGCGGCTACAGACCATCTGTGCTTTTGACTGCACTCCCATTTCATCTTGGTGAAGACGTTGGCGTATTTTTTCGAAAGGCAACGCCCACCCCTTTCTTTTGCCAGCGCAATCATATCGTCAAGTGTGTAGCGTTGCCTTTTTGAACAGATATGGCACCAGCTTGTTTGATGAAGAACAGACTGTGGTTTGGCCTCCCAAATGTGTCCCTTCGAACATTTCCACCGAAGTGGGACATCGCCTCGAATATATTTCTCAGACAGGCAATCGCCGCCCTTTCTTTTAGCAAAGGCCCTCATATCATCGATCGTTTTCCGACGACCCGCACAGCTGGGGCACCAACTCCCTCTACGAATGCTTTTTGGAATCGCTTCCCAGACGTGGCCCTTTTTGCATTCCCATCTAAGTGTCGTAGTATTATTCTTGAAGTCTTTCGAAAGGCATTTTCCGCCGCGAAACGTCGCGAGTTGTTGCATATCTCCGATTGTCAACTTCAACATTTTGATGCGCAATTTTTTAATCACTTTCAGATAGCCTGAAAACGCATGATTAGCAGCATTACCAACCAGTGTTAGTGTACTTTAGATTTTGCAGTAGTCAGAACAAGAAACTTACTTTTTAGAGAAGGTATCTCGCATGCCTTGCAGCCGCCGGCAGAAAATAGAAGCCAGCCGCAGATTCTCTTACAATGGAAATCCAGAATGGCGTACAATGGCGGCGATCACACAAGCAATCGGAAGCACCTGATGAAATACTTCAACCTCTACCGCATCAGCTCCTATCTCCTAATCCTCGGCGCCCTCGGTCACACGTTCGGTGGCATGTTAGCAACCGTTATGCACGGACGATCCTCCGGGCCTGAAGCAGACGAAGTTTTCTCAAAAATGAAATCCGTTCACTTCATCTGGCAAGGAGCACACTGCACCTGGTACGACTTCTGGCTTGGCAATGGTCTTTCGGTATCCGCGCTGCTCATCCTCGGGATTGTGGTTCTTTGGGTCCTCGGTGGATTGCCACCGAATCAACTTAAACCAGTGCTGCCAATTGCCTGGGCGGCCAGCATATCCTTTGCGCTGCTTTGTGTGCTTGGTTTTGTCTATTTTGCCATCGGGGTTGGCGTGATGTTCGGTTTGATTGCGCTATTGACGGGGATTGCGACCATCAAGGCGAGAATTTCCACGGGATGCTAACCACCACCCTCACGCTCCAACCACGCCCGCACGTAAGAGCAAGTCGGGATAATCGTAAGCCCGCGCCCTCGCGCGTCATGCACTGCGAACTCAACCAATCTCCCCGCGATTCCCCGACCTCGCAATTCGCTCGGAACAAACGTACTGAAAAAATCCACCGTCCGCTCATCTACCTGTCGAAAACGAAGCCTACACATCTTGCCCTCGACAACCACAGAAAATTCATTCTTCACATCGTCTCGAAAAATCTCCATGCCAGCTCCTGTTTCTAATCTGCTTCAGGATATTTGTCCGGCTGTGCGAGGCAGTAGTTCGCACCCGCGCTTCCATCAAAATGTTCCGCCGTTGTTACAAACATTCTCCCCGAAAAACCGCCACGTTCGGCGCGCTTTTTGGCTTGAATCGCTACGATGTCACTTTGCGACATCTCATGAAGCGCACACAACGCATCAATAACTTCAAGCACATCTGCAAGCTCGTTCATCAGTTCTTGCTGAGATTCAGCGGAAATCACCTCGTCGGCTTCTTCTCGTAATTTGAGGCGAAGGTGGTGATTGAATGCATTGTCGTCGAGGTATTTAGTGTGAATTACCGAACCGGTTTGCTCCAGCATTTTTGGGGTATGGTCGCGCCATAATTTATTTTGAATGAAGACACGTTTTTTCATTACGAGGGAGTCAATCATCGGTGGACTTTTGTCAACAGGAACCTTAATTACGAACGCGGGCAAGAAAATGAGGAAGACGTGACAACATCCGAAGTTTGTTGAAGTCCCACACCGTGCTGATGCGAAGGTGCTGAACCGACTCTATTAACGCCTTGTACGCGAATGGCCTCGAGTGTAATACCACTGGCCATCTTCAAGACGAAATTCACTGCGTTCGTGTATGATGTGATCTTTATTCTGGTAAGCATAGTGCGCCGCGAATTCAACGAATCCCGTCGTGCCTTTCACGCTGGCGTTGAGCACATCCAACCTCAACCATGCGTTCCCCTCCGCCCATGCGCGTGCAGCTTCAGGATCAAATCCCACCATCGCTGGGCCTTTCATTGTGCGGGATATGTAGTCGATATTGGCTTGGGTGTAGGCGGTGTAGCGCGAGCGCATCAATTGCTCTGGTGTTTCTGGACGCCGTGCCCCGGAGATAAAAGCACCGCAGCAGTTGAGGTAGGCATTGTTCGAGCCGCAGGGACATGTTTGGGTCATGAATCCTCCTCTAATCTGCTTCAGGATATTTGTCCGGCTGCGCGAGACAGTAGTTCGCACCAACGCTTCCATCAAAATGTTCCGCCGTTGTTACAAACATTCTCCCCGAAAAACCACCACGTTCGGCGCGCTTTTTGGTTGCGTTTTTTCATCATGCGCTACTTACCGCTCTTCCAAACTTAGACAAACCTATGCATCTATGCACAAACTTGGTCAGCCTGGATGGAGGGCTTCCACGCCCTCCGTTTAATTTCCTGGCGATTGCTTTTTACAAAGCCGCCCATCCCCCGCGACGTGCGTAACACGCCACTAGGACGAACTCGCCAGGCCCACCGTTCCTTTACAGAAACGGGGCCCGAGCTGGGCACTAACCCAAATTGCTTTGGGTTTCTTTCTTGCACTTCCCGCAGGATGCGCGTGATTCCGTTGAGCGCTGCGTTCTCATCGCGGATGTGCCAGGTATTACAACCTGCACATATCCACGTGCGGATGCTCGGACTCAAACCTTCTTGCACAACATCATGGCAGACGTTGCACGTTCTGGTCGTCCCACTTTCGTCAAACTCCATAAAATGTTTACCAGATTTCTCTGCAGACCATTTTGCAATTATCTTGAACTGACCAATCAACGATTGATTGTTCATCGCCCTGCGCATGGGCGTCGTGATTCCTCCTCCGTTCGGAGTGTAATCACCTACACCCACCAAATCATATTGGCGGTATAGGCTGTTGGCGAGCGTGAACAAAAACACCTTTACCTGTTCTCGGCGTTTTGAGAGCGCTCGCTCTAAGGTTGTTTGTAGCTTTTTATACTGGCGTGAAGCATCAAATCGTTGCTTACCGGTTGGATTACCTTGGTCATCAAGAATTGGAATTAGGCGAGATTTCTTTTGTTTTTTGTCTCGTAGAGATTTTATCTCATCGATGCGTTGGTCATAGCGCTTCACCCACCAGGGTTTTTCTATCTCAATCGCTTTGCCTTCATTGTCTACGCCGTAGGCAAAGTTCTTGTGGTTTGGATCAAAGGCAATCACGCGCTTAATTTGTTTCTGCTCCGGCATTTGCCGAACCACCGTCATCACTGTGCTGAAGACACCTGCCTGCTTCACGATGCGCAGGTTTCGGACAGACTTCCCCTTCAGTGCAGAGGCTTCTGGAAGAGCAATTTGCAGAGCTCGGTCCTTTCTGTCTAATCCGCTGCCTAAAGACAGGCGCAGGATACTTCCCTCGATACAAAAGCCTTTGTTAGGTTCGTCGTAAAACAAAGAAAACCACTGTGCTTTCCAGGATCGAAACTTCGGCCAGCCAGTTTTGCCTTTGCGCTGTCCTTTGCGCGATTTTTGATAACTTTGGATGCAATCGGTTAATCGGAGCGCTGCGTTCTTGAGTGGTGACGAGTGAACTGTTTTCAAAAAGGGATTTTCCTCTTTGAAGCCGGGTACCAGATTTCTCAAACCGCGGCTGGTGTAGAGCACTTTGCTAATTTCTTCGCTCGGCTGCTCACGATATGACACTCGCAGTGCATTCGCTTTTTCCAAAAGCTGATTGTAGAGCCAGTTGCACTTCTTGGATTGCCCATCCAAAATCCGCGCGGTCTCGGCGTCGGGATTTAGCCGGAGCTTGATGACAGCAATTGCTTCAGGCATGGGCGGCCTCAGCGGCTGTCTTCAAGTTCTCGATCAGTTTTTTGTTCTTGTGGCTTCTCGAACCATATAATCTCGCCGAAAAGACCGTGATAATTTCGAGCACATCTTGGGCCAATTCTTCTTCAAAAGTCGGCTCATCGCCGCGATTGATCATCACGACCTCCGTTCCTTTGGACGCACAGATTGAAAAGACCAGCTCAGCGCCAAAACGCAAGAGTCGGTCTTTATGTGTGAGCACAAGTCGCTCAACCTCCCCATCGATAATTTGGTTCAAAATCCGACGGAGACCTCGCTTTTGATAATTCATGCCAGAACCAAGATCTGATACAATTTCAAACGACCACCCTTGTGCGGCACAGTACATCTGAAGCATGTCTTTTTGTTGCTCGAGATCGGACTTTTGATCATGGCTTGACACGCGTGCATATGCGAGCGTAAGCCGATTGACATCACCCTGCTGTCGCTTGTGTGGGCGCAAGCCACAAATATCATAGCGCCGCTGACCACCAACGGTGCGTTCAGTGGACTTGAGCTTCCCCTGGACCTCCCATCGACGTAGAGTCTTGGTGGACACTCCCAATAATTTGGCGGCCTCGCCTATGCTAATATACTTGCCCATTCTGACTAACTTTGTCGAAAGATGGGTAAGATTCGTTCAAACTGTTTGAGCCCCCATATAACTGCATACGCCCATAAGGGAAGTTAACAACCGGCAGCAGATATTGACCAGTTGATTTTTTCCCTTTATGCATTTCATCTGATTGCAGGTATCAGCAGTTTTACCGCCATTTGAAGAGGAGAAAAAACCATGTTAGACATCGACAACACAATAATAGAAAATGAAGAACGAGAAGCATCTCGGAAGCTCGCAGATGAGGCACCAGATTTTGAGGTTATTCTTGTCGAAGGATGCATGTCATCCTCAAGCTCAGGGCCATGATCGCAAATCCCAAACATATTGAATGGCTCGAATTTCCACTTTTCGTTAAATGGCAGATTACTGGCAAGTGCAACCTGCGCTGCACGCACTGCTATTTAACGGATTATACGAAACAGGGACCATTAGATAAAATTCTGTCATTTATTGACTATTTTGTATCGAAAAAAGTGGTTGGATTGGTATTGCTGGGTGGTGAGCCGCTAGTTCGGCGGGACTTAGAGCAGATTGTTCATGCCGCGTCGTCACAGGGTATTCGCGTCAAAATTGCAACCAACGCAACACTGGTCACTCCTGAACGAGCAAGTGCTTTGGTCGCCGCTGGTGCGCGTCAGTTTCAAGTGAGTCTTGAAGGACATGCACCGGAGTTGAGCGATCCTGTTCGCGGCAAAGGCACGTTCGACCGCATTCTCCTCGGTGCGCGGGCCTTGCGTGACGCAGGTGCACAGGTATCGATGGCCTTTACGATTTCGAAACACAATGCGGAACACGTGACCGAAATTCATCGTCTTGTGCGCGATCTCGGTGTGAGGCAGCTCAAACTCAGCGCGTTTGTACCAATCGGTACAGGTGAGGGACTCGGTACATCATTCTTACTCTCTCGTGATCTCGTTTTGCAGGTGCGCAAGAAGCTTGAAGAATTGCAGTCTTTATATCCTGAAGTTTTGATCGATAGCGCTTTTTTAACAAAAAAAGAGGCTGCCTGTTCCAATTGTACCACCACATTTGGGTGCGGGGCTGGCACGACGAGTTTGGTTGTCAACAATGACTTTTCCTTGTCTGCTTGCGATATCTTGCTAGAAGAAGACCGAACGCCACCTGTCCATAAGCCTGAGGATATTGCGCACGTTTGGAAGCAGCACGCACTGTTTTTGAAATGGCGTGGCCTGGGGCCGAAAGATGCCAGTTCTAAATCAATAGCTGATTTTTCCGCAGTGCACCAAAATAAATGCCATGTGGCTTATAGCCTCTATCAGCAGAACTTATTTGCCTAAGAGAATCTATGGAAGCGCATATTATCAAACAGTCTAAAATTGTTCTTTATGTGGAAGCTATTTTCTCAATTGAGATATTTCTTGCTTCTGTCATGGTTGAATTTTACCTCAAATACGTTGGTCTCACGTTTGAGCAGATGTCATGGTTTTTTTCGGTGATCTTGTTATTGAATTGTCTTATCACTGTGCCATGTGGAACGCTGTCTGACATGATGGGCCGCAAGCGCGCGTTCATTCTTGGAAAAATCATTTATCTGCTCGCGATGCTTAGTTTGTTTTTTGTGCATCGTTTTGAATTTGTTTTAGCTACAGCGGTGGTCTTTTCTTTTGGTGCTGCCTTAAGCAGTGGTAATTTGAATGCAATTGTGTACGAGAATTTGAATAAAATTGGCGAAAAGGGACGTTTTTTCCAGCTCGCGTCGAGAGCCACCTCTCTTGGCCTAGTCAGTTCAGCGTTGGCTTGTCTGAGCAGCGGATATTTAGGCGACTTCGACTTGCGGTTGCCGCTGGCCATCGACTGCATTTTACTTCTGAGTACACTGGTCGTTGCGCTTTTATTTTTGGATGACACCATCGAAGAGAGCGCTAAGCCAACACCACAAGTTGCAGCCAAGGTGTTTCAAGAATTTGGGCATATTTTGAGAACTGGCGTTAAACTTGCGGTTACTAATCGCACGGTGTTTAGTGTTATTTTATTTTCGGCGATTTGCTTTGGTGTTCTGCGTGCTGGGTTCAATTTCTATCAGCCAATGCTAGGTAGTTTTAATGTCTCATTGCCGGAGTTTGGTTGGATGATGGCAGGATTTAATTTATGTGCTGCTTTTTGCGCGTATTGCTTTAGTTTTCTTCCTTCGATGTTAACAGATGGCCTCAAGCTTGGTTGGCTTGTGATTGTGTTGATGTTGTCTTCATCGATATTGATCCTATTTGGCGGTACGGCATTGCCTTTGGTCTTTTCAGCCATTGTGATTCACCAAATGATCCGTGGTCTTGTCGATCCCTATGTGCGTTATGCCATCAACAAGGAAATTCCCGCTGGACATCCAAGCCGTACGACAGTCATGTCGCTGTGTTTTATGTTACGTGCCATTGCTGCATCACTGGCAATGGTGGCCGGTGGCAAGCTGCTACATGGTTCCGCCTATGCCGATGCATTCGCGATCGTGTCCGCGCTAGGTGGCATAGTGATTTTGCTATGTTGGCTATTCCTTCCGTCGTCTCAAGTTTCCAAAAGTGTGCAATTAAGCAATGGCTAGTCGTATCTTTTTGCCACCCGTTGTGAGCCTCTATATTACTTATAGTTGCCAACTTTCTTGCGGACACTGCTTTCTGACTCGCTCGGGTAAGCTCAATCAATTTGCACTAGAGTTCTCGGCCGTGGCGCGTATACTTGAAGAAGCGCGCCTACATCGCGTTTATATGATGCCGATTTCCGGCGGCGACCCTCTTTTGCATCCAAAACTGTTCGAGATTTTAGCACTCATGCAGCAGTACCGTATCATGCCCTTGCTTGGTGCTACTGGTATTGAAATTACGCCGACAATTGCAAGTCGGTTGAAGGCCCTTGGTTTGCCCTGTGTGCAAGTGAGTTTAGATGGTGCGTCGGAAGAAACAAATCGCAAATATCGAGCGCCTGGTGTGTTTGAAGCTGTTTTGCGATCGATTGAGGCGATTCAGAATAGTGGGCTAAAGGCCAACTTGGCTATCTGTTGCCACAAGGGAAATTGGCGGGACCTGGACAATATTCTTGCCCTTGCAAAGAAACTGGGCTTGTACAAGGTGAAGGTTGCTTTTTGGGAAGAAAGCGGCAGCGATATAGAAAAGCTCGCACTCAGCGCAGAAGAAAAACAGCATATCGTGGGCATTTGCCAAAAGTATAACCACGATGGTGAGTGGGTGGCTATTCCACAGTATGATATGAAAGCAGGCAAAAAACGTCGTGGCAGCAAATATCCTCCCTTGGTGATTGGCGCAGACGGGCAAATTCAAATTGGTGAGTTTGGGGAAGTGATTGGCTCAATTCATGATGACGTATCACTTGCCTCTCTCTACACCAAATACGTCGACGAAAGAAAGAGCGTGACACTGGAGAGTTTAACATCGACACTCTTAAATCGATATCGGGTAGCATCCGTTAGGGCAGTGCCTGCTAGTAATCTCAATTGTGCGTCGCTGGTCTATGCCGAAGGTACTTGCTATCATATTCTTTATCGGGATACTTTGCCTAAAGCTCTTCAAGCATTCGTCTTACTACATGAGATTGGCCATATTGCTCGTGGAAGCATAGGGCGAGATCCGAGCAAGAACCGCTGTACTATAGAAGAGACCGAGACCAATCTATGGGCCCTTAATATGCTTGAACCGCACTTAGATAGAGAATTCTATCTGACAGCTTTGGAAATGGTGCGCGGCGATGAAAATGCGTTATTTCTCTTTTTAGAAAAGAATCTACTTAACAACATGACCAACTATTGGGATTCAGAAAATGCAATTTAAGTTGAACAACAACATGGTGATACGTGAAGAAGATCGATCTATATTTGATGCGACGCGGTTTGCTATTTACAAATTTAATCAAAAGGGATTTTCCCTGCTGATGCGTTTGCAAAGTGGTAAGGCAACGGAGCAAGAATACACTGAATTTATGGCGTTCATCGACAAATGTAAGAGCCATGGAATCTGTCTTTGACACCAAGCATCATGGTTGCTGTTGGGAAAACGTTAAAGAGACTTGCGACTATTGCACACGGAAGAGCCCAAACATCCCCACCAATCCCAGGTAAATAACGGCGAGAACAAAAAACACGCCAAGACCCACCAAAATCGCTTTATTCGATCCGATTTTCGGCGCCAACACAGCAACCGTCACCATGTAAGGGACCCAAGAGACAATCGTTCCAAGCAAAACCATCCACGCATGCTGCGCGAGAACAGCTCCGCCTTTAGACTGACCCAGGAAGAAATAGGCGACTAGCGTAAACACCGGCATGAGCGTGGCAAAGCCGGAAATCAGGCGAGAGTCGCTATTTTGAAATGCGATGATTACGGTCGTGACCGTCCCGCCGGTAATGAAGTAGATGAGATATTCTGTCATGGCAGCCCTCGCGTCAACCGATTGTAGCTTGCATGCGGAATGACTACCAACCGCCAATGATCGCATCCGAGAGCTATAGACAAAACGGAGTCCACCCATGTGCGGTTTCATCAGCATCTTCGGCTCATCCCGCCCCTATTCGCAAGACCAAATCCGCCGCTCCCTCCTCGCAATTGAACACCGAGGACCAGACGAAATGGGCATTTGGCAAAACG
>Ga0207042_1001_pt1 | contig 126950 bp, 127 predicted proteins | sample Alteio_BWMinCont_70_FD_153310 | JGI IMG/M metagenome (GOLD analysis project Ga0207042, IMG submission 153310) | Enriched cells from forest soil in Barre Woods Harvard Forest LTER site, Petersham, Massachusetts, United States -... | ecosystem: Environmental > Terrestrial > Soil > Temperate forest... | reverse complement strand
AGCGCTCCCGATCTCAATCTGGTGCCCATTTCTTACTCGCCGTCTGCATTTACGTTTACTTGCGTGAGTGTGGCGCAAACCGAGAATGGTCGCCATATCATGCGCATTGGCGTCGCGACGGATCACTTTGTCTGCAATGGCAACGAATCCGCGCCTGCGCTTAAAAGGCTATCAGAGATTTTATCAACACCGGAAAATAACAAATATAATTAGCAGCACAATGGTTGGAACGCCTAATATTGCCCCGACGATATATTTCCACATTTAACAAGCCCCCATGATCGCCTTATCTCAGCATATTAACACAATAATTTATCACAGAGCAAGCATTGCAGAAAATTCTCTATTCTAGTGCGCCCAAAATATGCCCCGACCAAGGAGCAGCCTGAACTAGTTCCCTTAGAATTTGCGTGCGGTCTCCTATTTGCCTCCTGCAATCTAGCTCTGCAAATACTTTTTCCTTTTGTGTCAAAGACAAATGTCCAAGCGTCTTCTCTACCGCGGACACCACCATCAACGGCCCGGTTTGCACAGCGGAGAAAAAATACTTCATCAGCTCTGTCACACGTGGCAAAGACGCTTGCAGGGCATCTTCTTGCAAAAGAACAAGCCCACTCGCGTGGTGCCGAGCCTCATCTTTCACAATATCAATAAGCGTTGCTTGCAATATAGGATTTAAACAATTCTTTGCGAGCTGACGATAATGCTGAATTCCCCAACCCTCCAAAACAACTTGAATCACATAAGCCAATATGGCCTTGTTTTCATGCTGAATCACTTGCTGTAGTTGCTGGATGAAAGAGTCTTCTCGGGCACTCTCCACCGCCTCTTTCACAACAAAAGCGGATATCCAGCTCAAATGGGTCGCCTCATCGGCGGCAAAAACACTGTAGAGCATGCGCTCCTCGGTGCTTTCCGAAAGTAGATTCATCTTGGCGGCAAAATACATGCCGCATTTTTCGATGTGGTAGCTTTCGGCAAGCACCCCTTGCGCGCATATTCCCAGAATTTGGGCCTGCTGCTCACCTGTTGCTTGTTGAAAAACCGACACACGGTCGAGACCAAAATGTGTCATCGGCCACAGAGCGCCGGATTCTACACGTGGCAGCATTTTGCCTCCGCGTGCTCGGAGGCTCGCCACAACGATTTTCTGAAGGCCCTTGGCTTCTTCCAGGTCGGGGAGATCAATCATGTCCGCGACGACCATGAAACACGCGATCAAACATCGTGTTCAGAAGAAAGTCTAAAAACCGTGAGGGGAGCAGGCATTGCAAAAAATAGGCCATTTGCGCATCGTTACCGCATCGCACCCTAAACGGGGGACATCGCGCAGTGGCGAGATGCACACAGGCTTTGATCACGGCATCTGGTGGTGTACCTGCGCCTGTTCTTTGCTTGTTTTGAAATGCGCTGTAGTTGTCTGTTTGTGTACGGTAAGCCGAGTTCTGATTAAAAGCATCTTCGCCCCATCGTTGATTGTCGGCGAATCTGGTGCGAAATCCCCCTGGCTCGACGATGCAAACCTTCACGCCGTGTGATGACAACTCGTATCGCAGCGACTCGGAAAACCCTTCGATGGCAAATTTACTCGCGGCGTACATCGACGATAGAGGCAATGCCATGTAGCCAAGCACGGAGGACATGTTGATGATACGGCCTTTGGCGGCGCGAATAAACGGCAACAGTTGCCTGGTCAAAAACACTGTGCCCATGAGATTAATTTCTATTTGCTCGCGAATTTGAGCTTCCGAAGTATCTTCCAATGCGCCGAACAGACCAAAACCCGCATTGTTGATAAGACAGTCCAGCTGCCCGCCAAATTTTGTCTCGAGAAGATTTGCGATCGATTTTCTCTCTTCGCCATCTGTCACATCGAGGGAAGCAACATAAAGATGACTTTCATAGCGATTAAGTAAATCTCGAAACAACTCTTTTCTTGTATCCGCGTCACGCAGTGTGGCGACAACCCTAAAACCTTGTTCAAGAAATGCGTTCACACAGCCGTAGCCGAAACCCGACGAGCATCCAGTGATGAGAACCGTTTTAGATGTCACGTTAATTTCCAGTGGCGCGCACGAAAGAGTGGACGAGTCGTCTGAAGAGCCGATTTCGCTGCATAAATGAACGGACTCAAAAATGAAACTTCCGCAATACAAGCAAGCTCATTGCCCTGATCCCAGCCCGGATTTTTCTCCACAAAAAACTTCACCCGCTCATTGGTCGCGATGAGCTCCTCCGATGGTCCGGCGACTCCTTCTCGCAATTTGCAACTCGCGCCAGCTGGCACTATTAGGCCGGTGCTTGGCTGAAATTGCTTCGGATACAAAGCATCATAAAAGGCATCCAGCAATTTCTGTTTCGGATGTGGCGTCGGCTCTTCGCAGCGCGGGTAATATTCATTCAGGTTATTTGCCATCAACAAATAGGTTTTGTAGCCCTTCGAGATCAAAAGCCAGTACAAAGGCGACCAAGGTCTTTTTGCTTTTTGCAAAAAGAAGTAGCGCAAGAACATTTTTCCAAGTTGGCGATTCCCCCAGTACTTTTTGCTGACGACAGTATCTCCGCTAAAAATTCCTCGACGAATTCTACCCTCGCTGGCCACCACAACGTGTTGCAGAGTGGAAAAACCCTCTATCTGACTACGTGCTCGATCCCGGAGCACAATACTGGCGCTCTTTTTGCTTAAATCCCGAGTGAAATCAGAAAAACTCACGTTGTCGTAATATTGCTCCATTAAGTCATACATGCGCTTCACATCATCGGCAGAAAGCGCTGAAATTGGAACAACGTGCGAGGAAAGTGGCTCCATAACGACCTCAGGCGCTGAGCCCCCAGGGCAGCGTTTTTTGCTGCTCAAGGTGCTGAATAAAACGAATAATGGGCGTGTCTGCTTTCACGGGATGGTCAAGCGAAAATCTAATGGTCTCAAACACCCTGGAATCTCCGACCGCAAAATAGTTACTTGTCTGCTGTGATAAGAACAAAAGAACGCGACTAAAAATCCACCCCAAAGGTCCTTTGCGTTTTTTTGTGAGCAAAATGGTCTGTCCCTCGGTTTTGCCGTCTTTGCTCGGCCTCGAGGTAAAAATAATGTAGAAATGCAAAAAGTCGGGTCCAACGGTGACCGAGCCCGAGGTTCCAAAAAAGTAAACCATCTCGCTCGTAAACGATTTTTTGTAAACGCGATTCAGCAAGCGCCCAACCCACCCTTCTTCGGGAAATCGCGATTGATTTTTGAAGGCGATGCATGCGGTGCTGATGATCTCTGGCTCGATCTTCAGGTCCCATGGAACATGGTGCACAGTTTTAAAATGCTGCTCATCGATGGCGTTAATCATCACGATGTTGGGATGGCATCCCTTTTGAAACACGTTGCCGAGCGCACAGTCATATTCACCGTCTTCCAGTTCAGGTACAAATGGTAACGGGTATGTGGGTTCACTCTCGCCCGCCCAAATCCAGAGCAACTGATAGCGCTCTTCGATGTGCCATTTTCGAATCGGCTTCACACAAGGTCGCTGCGTTTGCACGGGGATGTCGATTAGCTCTCCGTCGCGATTATATTTCCATTGGTGAAAAAAACATCGAATGTCGTTGCCGATGACTTTTCCTTCCGCGAGGTGCGCGCCCATATGTGGACAAAACGCGTCCAGCGCAACCGCGCGTCCATCTTGTCCTCGATAGACCGCGAGCTCGCGACCCATAAAAGAGAGCGGCTTGATGTGTCCTTTTTTTACATCTTTGCTTTGAAAAGCCCAGTACCAGCCTTCCACGACGCGATCTTTGCGATTAAACGCTTGCATACTCCACCCAATCCGCTCGTTTACTTAGCACCGTTCTTGGTTTAGAAACAGTGAGACATGCGCCGCAATCTCAACGCACAAACGCAACCGTTTAATCACATGCCAATCTTCAATAACTGGGATGTGGTGGTAAACGGATGGTATTTTGTGTGCCAAAGCATAGAGCTTCGCAAAAACGCCTCGCGGTCTTTGGATATTTGCGGACGTGAACTTATTTTTTCTCGAGATGAGAATGGCGTTGTAAGCGCGCGCGACGGACAACGCTCATATGCGACAGAAGAAAAATATGGATCTATCTGGACATATCCCGATACAAACGCACCCTACGGCGTATCTGACCCGCCAGATCATCGAGGAAAATCGCTTGTCTGTCGCCACGGCAAACCATTTGTGCGCGAATGCCATTTCAATGTGAGCTGCTTAAACGGCGTCGATCCACAACATCTTCGTGCTGTGCATGGCATTCAAGTTGATGCCTACAACATTTCGCATCGTGAAGAACAAGATGGAATTTTTGAGCTGGAATTTAAAAAGACATTTGCCACCAATACTTGGATGGGTCGCTTGCAACGCTTTTTACTCGGGAGCGGCGATGCGTTTATCGTCCGCTACGCAGACAGCACCATCGGCTTTGCAAGCGGTGTGCGTGAGGCGCATCTGTTCGGCAACAGAAAATGGCAGCTGCCGCACATCAATATGATTTTTGCTTTTAGGCCACTGATCAAAGAACGTAAAACCCTCGTTCAGCCAATTTTCATATCGGAACGGCGCAAGGGCATTTTTGGCCTCTTCATCAGCTACTTTTTAGTCTACTCAATGAAAATAGTATTTTCGCCACTCAAAGATGAAGACGGAGTTGTGCTCAACACCATGCGCTTTAATATCTCCTCACTCTTGCCAATCGATGCGCCAATTGCAAAGTACATTGCGCACGTAAATCGGTTACAGCCATCCATTTGGTCGAGACATAAAAGCGAGACATCATGCAACGCCACTTAAACCAAGAAACACAGCCTTTTCGTGAGATGCCCGTTTTTAACAATTGGAACGTCGTCGCCAAGGGGTGGTATGTAGCGTGCCCGAGTCGGGATCTCAAAAAGCACAAAGTCAAATCGGTAGACATTTGCGGCCAGCGCGTTGTTGTGTTTCGTGGCGACGATGGGCGCGTGCGCGCGCTCGATGCGTATTGCCCACACATGGGAGCGGACCTTGGCCAAGGGAAAGTAATTGGCAACAACATTCGTTGCTTCTTTCATCATTGGTCGTTTAATGGCGATGGACAGTGCGCGCATATTCCGTGCTTGCAGGAAGGACAGAAAATTCCGCCTGCTGCGAAGCTGCATTCTTATGCAACTGAAGAAAGATATGGGTTGGTTTGGGTGTTTCCGGAGAAAGTTGCTCCGCATGCTGTGGTGACGCCGCCCGACCATGAGAATGAGGAGATTTTCTTTCGCTTGGGAAAAGCATTTCGTCGTCCGTGCCATTATCATGTCAATTTGCTCAACGGTGTCGATCCGCAGCACCTCAATACCGTGCATCAGGTGCCTATCGAGAAACATGGCATTCAAGCAGTTGAAAGTGGTGATGGCGTTTTGGAGTTCACTTTTAGGTCGGAGCATCTAGGACGCAATTGGAAAGAAAGGGTTGCCAAATTTTTGCTCGGAGAGAATGACGAGTTTAGGGTTCGCTATGGCGACGGCTGTATTGCGTGCCTGAGCATATTGCGAACCGCTCAACTCTTCGGGTCAACGATTAAGTTGCCAAGCCTAAATATGATTTACGCTTATAAAACAGTTGGGCTCGAGGGTGTGAGTGAAGTTCAGCCGATATTTTTGACGAAGAAGCGCAAAGGCGTTTGGGGGTTTTTGCTTAACCGCTTTTTGGTATGGGTGATGAAGCGTATTTTTCTGGCGCTTAAAGATCAGGATACCAACGTTTTAGAAACGATCCGGTTTCAGCCTAAATTCATGTTCTCGGTAGATGAGCCCATTCTGCAATTTATGGGCTACATCAACGCGCTGGAACCCTCGGTTTGGTCGAGGGCTCAGAGTTCTCAATCCAACAGATAATCGTCGCCATCGGTGGAGACAGCAGCACTAACTGCAGCACCGGCTGCTGTGGCGGCAGATGCAGCGGCTGCGACGACGCTCGACAGGAAAGATGCTGGGGCCGAAGTAAGGGTAATGGCGGTGGCTGCAGCGGCTGTACTGGCGGAGGGGCTCAGATCTATGTCTTCGAGAGAATCCCAATCCAGGACAACCGCATCAACTGCTACTCCGCTTGCCGTGGCTGCGGCAGCGACACCACCAGCGGTGGCAGCATCAGCCGTGACAGGTGAAGCTGCTCCCGCTCTGACCGCAGCGCGTGTCCTAACAATGCCGATATGTTCGGGAGCAAGCGCCGCGCGCGCAATATGCACGCGCCCGCGTCGGGCACGCCAAATTCGTCGTCGGGAGGGTGAAATTTGTCGCACTTCGATTAATCTGGCTGGTTCTGGTTCCGGCCTAACAATATTGCTGTCGGGCATCAAGCTGACGAAGGCCTGCATGGAGTCATCTGAATCGTCGCTAGGCGATACAGAACTAGGTGTTGAATCAGAAGCACTTGTGCCGGTTGCAAACGGTGCTGCCGTTGCAGTATCGGAGCCCTGGCCATTTGCCCCCACTTCTGCGAAGCGAATGCCCTCTTGGAGCATCTGCTCTTCAAGGCCCGCATCACCATAGATGCCTGTAGACCCACCTCCATGACTCGATGAAAGTGAATCTAGGTCATTGTCATTAATGACATCATCGTTGCGACCAAGCAGCTGAGAAGCACTGACAGGAATCGTACTGGAAGAACCTGAATCGGCTCTCCTAACACGCTTGCGAGATTGATCTGAGGCAGAGTCGCCAGCCGCCGCAGCTGCTGCCGCTCCTGTGCCTGAAGATGAAGAACGTGATCTTTTTCGTCTCGGTTGCTGCTCGGCCTGTTCTGGTTCACTGCTGCTTGCTGGGGCGTTCGCCAAAGCAATTTGAAGGGCAGCACGCACAGTGGCCGCGTAGGCCATAAAATTAGCAACGTCATGCGCCCAGAGATCTGGTCTCGCCTGGATCAGGTTATCGATGCTGCGAAGAGTCAAGCCAAGCTGAAAAAATAGCGCGCCGATCTGATGCGGAGTCAGCCCTAACATCATTTGCCCTAAGGAGACCCCGCGTTCTACGCGATTTTCCAAAAAATGTGAGGCGAGGCCATCCAATAATCTGACGTTAACGGTCGCCGGAGGCAGAGATGTGGCGTAAGTGAGCGCGCGCAATAGATCGAGGCGACCCTCGAGTCTCTCGTTTAGGCTCAGATCGCCCATTTTAAGATCAGTCAATGCGACATGGAGTTGCAGGATTTCTGCGTCGCTGGCGCAACCCCGTCGCACTAGGTCTTCGAAACGGCCCGCGTGGGACAACGTCGCGACAAAAGAGAAAAGAAATGCAAATATGCTCAGATTAATTTTCTTCATAAGTAATCACTCAAAAGTAGAATTATAGAATTGGTGCGCTAAATAGCGAATGATGGGCATTACGTCAAGCCATTATAGGCAATCCGCATACTTGACACCCGTGATTTTAGTGGCTACTATAATAGCCATAAACGTTAATTTTAGCAAATAAGAGTTCTTATGGTACCTACAATATTTCTCACTTCTCAAGAAGTCGCTCGGCATCTGAGCGCAGCACTAAAGCAAAAGCGCCTATCTCTCAATTTGAGCCAACAGAGTCTATCTGAACGTTCTGGGGTAAGCCTTGCGGCGCTGAAAAAGTTTGAAGGAACGGGAAAAATTTCTCTCGCATCTCTTTTAAAACTTGCATTAGCCGTAGGCAGCCTCGCTGATTTTATGGATATAATTAAACTATCTCCACCAGAGAATCTCACAACACTCGATGATCTTCTGAAACAAAAAACGCGCAAAAGAGGGAGAAGATAGTGTCTTTCCAGCAAATCAACCTTCTTCACGTCATGTATGGTGGTCACAGCCACAATATTCCATTGGGCCGGCTTGCACTCAAAAACAGAAAAATCTTCTTCGAATATGACTCTTCTTTTCTCGAATTGGGGCTTGAACTCTCGCCCTTTAAACTCCCGCTGCAGCGAGGCGCGCATGCATGTGACGATCAAATTTTCGACGGGCTCTTCGGTGTTTTTAACGACAGTTTGCCAGACGGTTGGGGACGCTCGCTCCTCGACCGCAAGCTTAGGAAAATGCATATCAACCCCGTCAGCCTCACGCCCCTTGATCGATTAAGTTACGTTGGAAGTCGTGGCATGGGTGCGCTGATTTATCAGCCGGAAATTGCGGAGGCATCGGCAGCGATAGAAAATGACGACTTGGATCGAATTGCGGATGAATGCTTCCAGTTTCAAGAACATGATGACGATGGACATATAGACGAATTGCTCGCTTTAAACGGATCTTCTGCGGGTGCGCGCCCAAAAGTTCTGATGGGTCCATGGATCATTAAATTTCGCTCTTTTGTCGATCCAAAAGATATTGGTCCCCTCGAATATGCTTATCACTTGATGGCGGTCGAGGCTGGCTTGGATGTTCCAGAAGCGAAGATTTTCAAATCCAAAAAATGCCCTGGCTACTTTGGCGTGAAACGCTTCGATCGCGTCAATGGAAAATCGATTCACATGCATACGCTGAGCGGTTTGCTGCAAATAGACCATCAGGTTCCTAGCCTCGACTACGAGATGCTCATGAAAGCCACATTGTGGCTGACAAAAGATGTGAGGGAGTGCGAGCGGCAATTCCGCAATGCGGTTTTTAATGTGCTCGCGCATAATCGCGATGATCATGCGAAGAATTTTTCTTTCTTGATGGATGAGAGCGGTACTTGGCGTGTATCGCCCGCATATGATCTGACATTCTCTGGCGGCCCGGGTGGTGAGCATTTCATGACGGTGATGGGCGAGGGGCGGGATATCAAGAAATCCCATCTTTTGAAGCTTGCGGAAGTGGTATCGATAAAGGCAAAAGATGCGGCGGAAATTATCGATCGGGTTTGTGATGCTGTTGCAAGATGGCGCGACTTTGCCGGGGAAGCGGGGGTGAGTCGGGCTTCAAGCAAGAATGTTAAGGTGACGCTGGAAGATTTTTTGAGTCGATTTTGAACGCGCTAACCGACGGGCGTGCGACAACTATTGTTAGCGAGATTCCAAACCCAACACTGGCCCATGGTGCAGGTGCCGCGAAAAAACGCCCATTCTTCGCATTCTGTTCCGTCGACAAACTTGCAAATACCGTACTCTCTCTTCAAATCGAGGGTGCCACCCTGATTGATGCAATTTACCGAGGCTGGATTGGCGATGAATTGGCCGGTGGCGGAAGCCGGCGATCCGTACACGATGAAGAAGCCGATTGCGATGGTGACAAGTGAAACAAATGCGAACTTTTTCATGAGATAAGCTCCCTTATATTGCTCAAGCTAAACCGCGTTCAGCCCGGAAAAGAAACGGACTTTTGTCCTACTTTGCGGACTGTTCAGCCCCACTTGACACTAGATTCTCCCCCTTTACTCTTAACGTCTATGTCACGCATGTTTTCAACTCAGCATCACCACCATCATTTGGCCCACCGTTTGGGTCGGTTGATGGCATGCGCGCACTGTTAGTAACACCTCATCGCACATGAACTCACGCCGGCCCCAAGAGCCGGCGTTTTTGTTTGTACATACGCCGGCTTCCACCACTTGATTGAAAAAGGAAGCTCGCAAATGAACAACTCGCAAACCAAAATCAAACTGGCCCTCCCCAAAGGACGCATGCAACAAGGTGTCTTCGCCCTACTCAACGATGCCGGCATTCAGATCAGTGCATCAGAACGTAGTTATCGACCAACGTTGTCTTTGGCAAACTTCGAAGCAAAATTACTTAAGCCACAGAGCATCATTCAAATGCTCTCTGCCAATATTCGCGACCTTGGTTTCGCAGGAGCCGATTGGGTCGTCGAGCAAGGTGCCAACTTAGTGGAGCTTCTCGATACGGAACTTGACCCCGTCAGACTTGTGGTTGCTGCTCCAAAAGGCTTTTCGCCGACAGCCACCGAGTCTTTTACCATCGCATCTGAATATGAACAGCTTGCCCAAACCTGGGTGCGCAAAAACGGATATGATGCGCGCTTCGTCCGGACATTTGGCGCTACCGAAGTTTACCCACCGGAAGATGCAGACTGCATCATCGATAACGTCGCCACAGGAAATACGCTGAAATACAACGGATTGGTCATTCTAGATGAAGTGATGACTTCTTCCACAAGACTTTATGCAAACACACAGTGCTTGGAAAACCCGGCCAAGCGCGATGGTATTGAGCAGCTTGTCTTGTTGCTCAAATCCGTCCTCGATGCACGTGCACGCGTGATGATTGAAATGAATGTGGAGAATAATTATCTCGACGCTATTATCCGCGCTGTTCCGAGCATGCGCACACCCACGATCGCGCCGCTCTACAACAACAGCGGCTTTGCCGTGAAGTCAGCTGTGCCGAGACGCTCCGTGGGGCAGCTTATTACGGAGCTCAAGCGTCTTGGCGCAACAGATATTGTCGTTTCAGAACTTTCGCAGATTGTTTGTTAACGAGGAGAGGAAAATGAGAGTCGTACCCGAAGGAATTGATTTGCTGCTTGATCATAACGAACGTGTGCGAATTCCTGAAGAATTTCTACGTCTTCGCGAACGCATTCGCCCCGATACGTTCACACGTTATCGCTTCACGGATGATCTTGAACTTGAGCTCGCGAAGCGATTTGGTGTCGGCAAAGAAAACTTAGTTACCACTGCTGGATCAAACGACGCCATTGATCGCATTTGTCGTTGCTATCTAAACGCAAATCGAAACATGATCACCACCGAACCGACTTTTGAAATGATTCCACTCCTAGGTGCACGAACCGGCGCCAGAGTGATCCGAGTTCCATGGCTAACGGAACCATTTCCGGTTGAACGCGTCATGGATGCCGCAGATGGTCAAATAGCCTTAGTGGTAGTTGTGTCTCCGAATAATCCGACGGGCCAAATTGCCACCCTGGAGAATATTCGGGCGCTCTCCGAGAAATTTTCCACTGCGATAGTGCTTCTTGATTTCGCTTACATCGAATTTGCAGACTATGACTTTACGAGAGAAGCGCTAGCGCTCCCAAACGTCGTGATCACGCGCACATTCTCAAAAGCCTATGGACTTGCAGGTCTTCGTGTTGGCTATGCGCTGGGAGCAACGGCCATCATCGACAAGATGCGTGCCATTGCACCAGTCTATTCAGTCAGCGCTTTGTCTGCGCGAATCGTTCTCGATACCCTTGCGATAGGCGGGAAATGGACCGAGGAATATCTGGAAAACGTCCGTCTCGAAAGAGAACTGCTTTGTGATTTGCTCCGATCGTTTGGAGCACAGCCGAACGCATCGCAAGGGAACTTTATGCTCGCGAAGTTTGCAAACGCAGACCATGTCTATCGCCGACTTATTGAGCAAGGGATCTTAGTTCGAAGTTACGCCTACACCAACGACATGACAGACTACTTGCGAATCACATGCCCCGGTAATGCGCAAGATTTTGTACGTCTCAAGCGTGCGCTTTGCTCCATCTTTGAGGAAAAACCATGACAGCTCGAAGCGCACAAGTCGTTCGCAAAACCAAAGAAACAGACATCACGGTGTCTCTCTTTCTAGATGGGCGCGGCGATATCAATATCGCGACCGGAATCGGTTTTCTCGATCACATGATTGGCAGCCTAGCCAAACATGCGGGTTTCGATCTCTCGGTTCAATGCCAAGGTGATTTGTTTATCGATGATCACCACACCGTCGAAGATGTCGCGCTGACTCTCGGAGCAGCACTCGATCAGGCCTTAGGTGCGCGCGCTGGCATTGCGCGCTTCGGCTATGCCTATGCGCCTCTCGACGAGGCATTATCGCGCGCGGTGGTGGATATTTCCTCACGCCCATTTGCATGTTTACAGATTGATCTGAAGCGAGAGAAAATTGGCCAACTTGCCTGCGAAAATGTCGCTCACTTCTTTTCTTCGCTGGCTATAGCAGCGCGCATCACGCTTCACATCGAATTAATTTCTGGCGAAAATGACCATCACAAAGTGGAGTCTGCATTTAAAGCGTTGGCTCTCGCGCTCAAGCAAGCTGTGCAGCCAGATGGTTCGTCTAAGGTGCCCAGCACCAAGGGGGTACTGTGATGCAAGAAGTGATCATCGTCAAAACTGGTTGCGCCAATTTGGCGTCGATTATCGCAGCACTTACGCGAGTCGGGGCGACGCCAATCGCATCCGAAGATCCGCGACAAATTGCGCAAGCAAAATATCTTGTACTGCCGGGTGTGGGTACTTTTGGTGCAGCCATGACGTTTTGGCAAAATAAGTCGCTGTGCGATCCGATTCGAGAGTACGTCCAGCAGGACAAACCTCTGCTCGCGATCTGCTTGGGGCTTCAGCTGCTCTGTGAAAGCAGCGAAGAAACGCCGGGGGTAGAAGGCCTTGCCGTCGTGCAAAAACCCATCGCGCGCTTCGCTAGCCATATGCGTGTCCCGCAGATGGGGTGGAATTATGTATGCGCGCAAAAGGATCACCGATTTCTCGAAAGCGGGTACTACTATTTTGCCAATTCTTACTACCTGGAAGCGCCACCTACGGGAAGCGTGCCAGCCATGACATACTATGGCAATGATTTCGTCTCCGCCTTCGAGAGTGGCAACTCACTTGCCTGCCAATTTCATCCGGAGCTCTCAGGAAAACTTGGTTTGAAGGTTTTGGAAAATTGGCTAAGGAGGACGTCATGCTAGCCATACGCGTGATCCCCTGCCTCGACGTGAAAAATGGACGTGTAGTTAAGGGAACACGATTCAAGAATTTGTTGGATTCAGGATGCCCATTGGAGCTTGCCCGGGCTTATGAAGAGCAGGGAGCAGATGAGCTTGTATTCTTAGATATTGTGGCAACCTCGGAAGAGCGTCAGACACAAATTCAGCTGATAGAAAAACTGCGCGAAGTGCTCTCCATTCCATTTATGGTGGGCGGTGGAATTCGAACTGTGCAAGATGCGGCAGATTTGCTTGAAGCCGGTGCTGATAAGATCTCTGTGAACTCAGCAGCGGTAGAAAATCCGAGGATTCTTTTCGATATTGCCAATCGCTTCGGTTCTCAATGCACGGTGCTGGCCATCGATGCAGCGCTGTTTCCCGATGGTTATAGAGTTGTCACGCGCTCCGGACAAACGGAGACGACACTCGAGGCTGTGAACTGGGCAAAACGCGGCGTCAAACTTGGTGCGGGGGAAATTCTGCTCACCAGCATCGGTCACGATGGAACCAAGTCGGGCTATGATTTGCGGCTCATCACAGATATCTCCCGGGCTACCGGCGTCCCTGTAATTGCGTCGGGAGGTGCGGGAACCCTGCAAGATTTCGCAACAGCAATCCAAGCTGGTGCAAGTGCCGTGCTGGCGGCTTCTGTTTTTCACAACCGCATTTTTACCGTCGCTGAAGTGAAACAGTTTCTTTGGACACGTGGCTTTGAGGTGCGTTTATGATTATTCCATCGGTTGATTTACAAAATGGCCAAGCGGTTCAGCTTGAGCAAGGTAAAATTCTGCGGATCGCAGCGGGCGATCCAATCCCAATTGCCAAGAAATTCTCCATCGCTGGAGAACTCGCTGTGATTGATTTGGACGCGGCCATGGGTGTGGGCTCTAACACGTCTATCGTTGAAAATCTTCTCGCTACCGCACCTTGCCGCGTGGGTGGAGGCATTCGCGATTTGCAGAGCGCCCGAGAGTGGCTCAACAAGGGCGCAGCGAGAATTATCTTGGGCACCGCAGCCCGCCCAGAAATATTGGAACAATTGCCACGGGATCGACTGATCGCATCATTGGATTGCATCGGTGAGGAAATCATGTGGAAGGGCTGGACCAGCAGCTCCGGTAAAAACTTGCTCCAGCAAATTGAAGCACTCAGACCATACGTTGGTGGTTTTCTCGTTACCTTTATCGAAAACGAAGGGAGAATGACCGGCATTGATCTCGACCGCGTTGCGCGTCTAATTGCGCTCGCGCCGGATAGCAGATTTACTTTTGCCGGTGGCATCACCACATCGGAACATATCGCTGCGATTGATCGACTGGGTGCAGACTCGCAAGTCGGCATGGCACTATATACCAATACCCTCGATCTGGGCGATGCGATTTCTGCGCCACTCGTTTCTGACAGAGAAGACGGCCTGTTTCCGACCGTGGTCAGCGATGAACAAGGTGTAGCTCTCGGGCTTGTTTACTCGAGTCACCAGAGCATTCGAGAAAGTGTGCGCACTCAAACCGGAACGTATCAGTCGCGCAAACGTGGGCTCTGGGTGAAAGGAGCAACGTCGCATAACGGGCAGGAACTTGTACGCATCGATCTTGATTGCGACCGGGATGCATTGCGTTTTGTGGTGCGCCAGCAAGGGGATGGATTCTGCCACAAATCCATTTGGAGTTGCTTTGGTGAAACTAACGAATTTGGTGCTCTTTATCGACGCATTCAAAAGCGCATCACTTCTCCATGTGCCGGTTCGTATACTGCTCGACTTGCCGATGATGAAAACCTATTGCGCGCCAAGATACTAGAAGAAGCACGTGAGTTGGCAGATGCCTACGGCTCAGAAGAGATCACACACGAAGCTGCCGATCTCTTGTATTTCTTGCTGGTGGCCTGCGCAACAAATGGTGTCTCTCTTGCAGACATCGAATCAGAACTACGCATGCGGGATATGCAGATTGACCGCCGGCAAGGCGAAGCGAAAGCAGGAGTCACCCATGTTTCGGTTTAGACGTGTTACAGCCAGTGATGTTCTTGGCCTCGAGAAACGAGATTTTGCCGAGGATCTTGGTGTCGCTCAAATTATTCGCGATATCGAATTGCATGGTGAAGAAGCGCTTCTGGCTTTTGGTGAAAAGTTCGGTGATATCGATCAAGATGCCCCATACATGCTGTCGCGCACCGATCTGGAGGATGCGTTTTCAGCGCTGCCCATAGCGCAACAACAGTTGCTTGAGCGCGTTGGGCGTCGCATCGCCAACTTTGCACAAGCGCAGAAAGATTGTTTGAAAGAACTGGACGTCTCAATTCCTGGTGGCATCGCCGGACACCGACTGCAGCCCATCTATTCTGCTGGATGCTATGCACCCGGTGGTCGGTTTCCGCTACCGTCTTCGGTGCTCATGACAGCGATTCCGGCGCGCGTCGCGGGGGTACAACAAATTTGCGTTGCATCGCCGAGGCCACAGCCGATCATGCTCGGCGCGGCATTTGTCGCTGGCGCAGATCAAATGCTCGCCATCGGAGGTGCGCAGGCGATCGCAGCGATGGCGTTCGGTGCGGGCAAGGTACCTCGGTGTGACATCATTGTTGGGCCGGGAAATCGTTATGTAACAGCGGCCAAACGTTTGCTATCTGGCCGAGTCGGGATCGATATGCTCGCTGGCCCGTCAGAACTCCTTGTAATCGCTGACGACTCAGCCAACCCGACCTGGGTTGCCGCGGACTTGCTTGCGCAAGCGGAGCACGATGTTGACGCAAGGCCAATGCTTATCTGTTTAGGCGAGGCAATTATCCCCCGCATCGAGAAAGAAATAGCTGCTCAACTCGACGCTGGAATGCCAAACAATTTTGTTGTTGTTGTATCCAGCATGAAAGAAGCCGCAACTATCTCCAACAGAATTGCCCCCGAGCACTTGCAACTTTGCGTGAAGGATGCCGTTGCATACACACAGCTGTTCACAAGCTACGGCGGCCTCTTCGTTGGAGAGACGAGCGCCGAAGTATTTGGCGACTACGGCTTCGGCCCCAATCACACGCTTCCCACCAGTGGCTGCGCACGTTTCACCGGCGGGCTCTCCGTGCTCAATTTTTTGCGCGTACAGACCTTTCTCCAAATCGATAATTCGGTGCTGGCGAGAGAAGCTGCTGACGACGCACGGGCATTAGCCGAGCTCGAGGGCCTGCGCGGGCATGCGCATGCCATTGCAGTCAGACAGCGCTCATCGGAAAAGCTGGATGACCTCAAATAATTTCGTCATCGTCACGCCGGCATAGTACTCATATTGGCGAATCGCCAAAGAAAATGCCGCGAAGGAGATCACAAGCCCGCCGAGCGCTTTCGCTGGCATCGATAAGAAATACGCATTAATTTGGGGTGCCACGCGATTCATCAAGCCAAAAGCAATGTCGATGATCAAACAAACAATGCCCACAGGGGCAGCCAACGTCACACTCACCAAAAAGATGTGCGACAGCAGATGTATAAACTGATCAGCAAATCGGGCAAGCGTATAAGAAAAAAGCGGAAATCCATCGACGGGAACATAGACAAAACTATCGACAAGCGCTTCAAAAAACCAGCCATGCAAATTGGCGGTTAGGAAAATAACAAGCAAGAGCTGATAATTAAGGCTGCCCCACGCCGATGAACGCTCCTGCAATTCGGGCACCATCAACTGAATTTGGTTTGTTGCGCGAAACACATCTACCAGCTGGCCAGTCATCTCGACGGTATAGAAAATCTCCGAGGAAACAAAACCAATGCTAAATCCAACAAAAATCTCTTTTAACATCAAGAGAACAAATTCGATAGGCTCTGCCGACATGGGTGCCGTCATGTGAGCCGCAACATGGGGCCACAAGACCACGCTCAACAAGATTCCAATACCAATTTTGACGGGGCCTGGTGCATTCTTGCCGCCCAAAAATGGCACCAGATTCACAATCATGACCATGCGCGACATGATGAGCGAAAACACGACCAAAGCAGACTTTGTGTCGGTCTGCTTTGTTAAAAGAAATACAATGTGAGAAAGGAAGCTCTCCATCCTCTGGTCACTTCCCGCCTAAGGCATCGCCAGATGATAGAAATCACCCAAACAGCGCGTGGTAAAACGAAACATCATTCCACCCACCCAACCGCCAGTCGCAATGATCGCAACATAGACGATGATCATTTTGGGCGCAAAACTTAATGTCTGTTCCTGAATCTGCGTGGTCGCCGAGAAAAGAGCCACAGCCAACCCAACTACCAAACTTGCAACGATCGATGGCATCGAGGTTAAGATGGTGAGCAAAATTGCCTCATTCGTGAGCTGTAAAACGAGCTGTTCGATCCTCATGCGTTCCCCCGCGTCAAGTCTGGTACCCCAGCACCAAGCCTTTCGTAATCAAATACCAACCGTCTACCATCACAAATAGCAAAATCTTAAATGGTAAGCTGATGGTGGTCGGCGATAACATCTGCATGCCAAGCGCCATCAAAATATTAGAGATTGCCATGTCAACGACAAGAAATGGCAGAAAGATAATAAAGCCAATTTGAAAAGCCTTAGTGAGCTCGGAGATGACAAATGCTGGGACTAAAATCAAATAGTCATTTGGTGTTACACCAGCGCGATCGTCAGGCGCACGCATTTTTTGCGCAACACGGTAAAACATCTGAATGTTTTTATTCGTGGCCTGTGTCGATAAAAATTTCTTCACAGGCTGTTCAGCCTCTCCGATAATTTTCAACATGACATCGACGTTCGCCTTGTCGAAAAAGTTCTGATTTTTGTGTTCCACGTAGGGTGCTGCCTTCAAATACACTTCATGCGCAACCGGCTGCATCACATAAACGCTCAAAATAATCGCGAGCCCGGTGATGACGGTTGTGGGTGGCGTTTGCTGCACACCAATTGCTTGCCGCGTAATAGACAGCACAACTGCAATTTTCACGAAACTTGTGACCATCATCCCGACGTAGGGTAAAAGGGTGACCGCCACCAAGCCCAACATCAACATCATCGGCCGATTGCCGATACCGCCACCCTCCATCCCACCAAGTTGTTTCATCAACCCCGTGGTATCAGTACCCTGCGCCCACAGAAGCGTTGGTAGGAGAAAATAGGCACTGAAAATGAAACCGAGTTTTGTTTTCATCTTGGTTCAGCTTCTCGGATGTCTTTGCTTAATTCTTGGATTAAACGCACGCCACCATCGCCACTACCCAGCAGAAAGCTGCGATCAGCCAAGTGAACAATGTAGAGCGCATGCTTTTGATCAAGAGCCACACGCTCCTGCACCTGAATCGCTTTACCTGCCTGCGTTCGCTTGATCAGTTTGCCGACACCCTTGTTTAAAATTAGATAGGCCAATGCTATCACAGCAGCCAGCATCAGCAGCATTTGCAAAATACTGGAGACTGCATCCATCATGGCTATTTGACCAACGAAATAATGCGGACGCCAATCTCGCCTTCGATCTCGACCAGCTCTCCTCTGCCCACACTTTTCCCGCCCACAACCAAATCGACAGCGTCGCCGGGCAGTCGAGAGAGCTCAATAATTTGACCCGACTTCAAATCACCAACCGACATCACGGGGAGGCTGACGCGTCCAAGCTCCACCACAAGAGGCACTTGTATGCTCTGTAACAGCCCCTGTCCCTCTGCTGCCTTCTGTGCGGGTTCAGCTGCCGTCGCTGCAGCGACCTCTTGAGACTCCACAGGCGCTAGCTCATCGGCCGGCATGCTAATATCTTTCGCTTTTTCGTCAACCATTTCTCTTCCCTATTGCAAAAGACTGTTCTGCTCAGGCGCCGCCGCCGTCGATACGTCACCGACCTGAACGGCGTAATGACCGCTCTTCGCCAAAAGCAACCTGCCCGTAAATGAACCGTATTCTTGGATACCAACCTGACACTTTACTTTGCCTACAATACCCTGCTCCTTGAGCTGGATGTCGCCCTTTTCAAGAACGATGATATCGTCTTTCTCGAGGGCCTTGAGATCGTCAGGTGCGAGCATCACGCGCCCGAGTTGCACCAAGATGGGTACTTCCACCGAGGCAACACGCGCAATGGCATTCTTTCTTTGTGTGTCCTCGTTCTTCTGCAAAACCCGCTTGTCGCCCCAAAAAAAGCCCTGTGGCAAGAGAAGCCGCAAATAGCTTCGGGTGCTGCCATAAGCAACCTGAATTCCCAGCAATGCATAGGGCAGAGGCTGCACGTAAGACTGCACGCCATCAAAACTATCTCGAACTGCGACCACCTGCAGCTGACCTGGTGCCATATCGCCCATTTTTTCTTGAATCGTGCGCAATGCTTTGAGCACCACAAAAGTGAGGATTCCTTTTTCAACGTCGGAAATTGCATCCTGAGAGGCACCTGGCGCCTGATCACTGCCAAGCGCCCGATAAATCATTTCCTTGGCCAAGGACGTCTGTATCGATACGAAACAAAATCCGGCCTTAGGCGGAGCAGCAACTGCAATGAAACAATCTGGCGCGGCGAAGGTATGACTCATCACATCGTGGCTGATAATCTGCATGTCATCCAGCGCAAGACTTGATTCTACCCGCAAAATCTCTGAAATCTCGCTGTTCAAGGCAACGTGCAGCTGCGAGGGCGTTATCGATGGTGCCATGCACGCAACCAATGTGTTGGTCATCTTCGCTTGCAGCGCTGTCATCTTGGGCAGGTCGCTAAGTGCGTACTTTTTGGGCTCGACTGGCATAAGGTTTCATTTAGACACAAGTCTAACCAATATTCAAATTACTTGGCATCATTTTAGCTGTGTCCTCGCGACAAGGAGATTTTTTTCCCCTTTGGGCGTGAGTTTGGGGAACTTGAGTTTAAGCGATTCTAGCTTCGCTACGATAGCATTCGCAATTTCAACGCGCGCACTCCACTTATGGTTAGCAGGAATGATGTACCAAGGCGCATAGGACGTTCCAGTGTGAGAGAAAATGTCTTCATATGCGGCCATATAGCTGTGCCAAAATTGGCGTTCGCGAATATCGCTGACGTTAAACTTCCAGTGCTTTTCCTTAATCGAGAGCCGCTTCATTAAACGATTTTTTTGCTCGTCCTTGGAGATATACAGAAAAAATTTAAGCACTGCGGTGCCATTCTCGACCAGGTATTTCTCGAAATTATTGATCTGTTCATGTCGCTGCGTCCACAAATCAGCCTTTTTGAGTGGTGGCAGTTTTTGCCTCTCCAGTATTTCCTTGTGAACACGTGTGACTGTGAGCTCTTCATAATAAGAGCGATTGAATATGCCGATTTTTCCACGCGGCGGTAGAACTTTGGCGTGACGCCAGAGATAGTCGTGATCCAGTTCTTCCATAGAAGGCTGCTTAAAACTGTGGACTTCGCACCCCTGCGGGTTTACGCCGGACATCACGTGCTTGATCATGCCGTCTTTGCCGGAAGTATCCATGCCCTGAAAAATCAGCAGCAGGGCTTGCTTTCCTTGTGCATACAGCAATTCTTGAAGTTCTGCGAGGCGCTTAATGCCCTCGCTTAATTTTTGCTCGGCATCTTTTTGATCTTCAAATTTCCCCGTGTAGTCTGGATCAAAGTCCAGCAGGGATACTTTCTTTTTGGTTGAGATCTGAAAAGATGCCTTAGCCATATTAGCCTCTCACAGTGCCTTGCGTTGTCTTATGTGGATGCGGGGGCCTTTCGGTACTGAAACTTCTTCCCACCGATCGCCAATGTCCCTGTCTCGGTTTGTTGGGCGCCCGTTCCCTCGATTGTACCATTAAATCTCACCTGAAAGGCCTCCGCCGCAAAATCATTCGTCGTATAAAGGCCATAGGTGTCTTTGTTAAACCCAGAGACGTGAGATCTACTCAAAATCCTGAGGCTATTAAATTGCAGGAAGGGTGTCGTTTTATCTGCTGGAGTAGAACCGAGGTAAAACACGGCGCTAAATTTCCCCGATTCCGTGCCTGTTCCGGCCTTCATGCAAAACACTTCAGGGTTCGCGGTATAATTTTCCCCGTCTTTGGAGAGTTGGTAGCAGTTCTCTTCGTTACCTGCGGCGTATCCTGCGGCTGCCAGTGTAATCGTCGCGAAAAATAAAAGTGCGTTTTTTTTCATCTGGACTTCCTTGGAAGAATGAAGCAACGGGGCGCAGCAAAACACTTGCTACGTTAGGTCGCTATTTTTGCCAGCTTCAACACTTCTCGACGTAGAAGGCTTCCAATTTTCTGCAGTCATGATCCGGGTCCCTCGTTTAAAACCAAAATAGGACCACATCCATTGGATCAAAACGAGCAGCCGATTGCGAAAACCGATCAAATACAAAATGTGAACAAAACACCAGGCGAGCCAGGCGATAAGCCCTTTCATTTTTAAGCTGCCAACCTGCGTAATAGCCGACGCTCTACCGATGGTGGCCATCTGTCCTTTGTCAAAATAGCGAAATGGTTGCGTCTCCTGTCCTGCATGCAGGCGCAGAATATTCTCCGCAGCATGTTTACCCTGCTGGATCGCGACTGGGGCAAGCTGTGGTAGTACCTTGCCGTCGACTATCAGGCTCGCCTGATCTCCGACGAGGAAAACGCCTTGGTGTCCAGAAACACGCAAGTCTGGCTGAACAATCACCCGTCCCGCGCGGTCGACTTCGACACGTTGCGCAATTCCCTGATTGAGCGTGGCGGCCTTCACGCCCGCCGCCCATAGAATGGTTTGGGCGACGATCTTCTTTGGTCCGAGCTCAACACTGCCATTGCGTACTGTGGTGACAGGCTGTCCGGTTAATACTTGAATAGCCAGCTTTTCAAGTTCTTTTCGGGCGCTCTCCGCCAGACTTTTGTCGAACATCGGCAATACACGTGGACCTGCCTCCACGAGAAAAATGCGTGCCCTCGATGTATCGATATGATGAAATTCGCGCCGCAGGGTATGTCGACGTAACTCTCCAAGCGCACCCGCAAGCTCCACACCTGTGGGGCCTGCGCCAACAACTACAAACGTAAGCCACGCTTGTCGCTTCTCTGCATCCTGTTCTTGCTCCGCCATTTCGAATGCCAATAAAACCCGTCGCCGAATTTCGATAGCGTCTTCAAGTGTTTTGAGTGCAGGGGCGTCCGCCTCCCACTCGTCGTGACCAAAATAGCTGTGTGACGATCCACAGGCTACGATTAGATAGTCGTAAGGCAACTCTGAATTGTGCGTCACAACTCTGCGTCGCTCGAAATCAACTTGGTTGACATGGGATAACACAACGTCGATATTCTTGTATTGCCACAAGATGCTGCGGATGGGCATCGCGATATCTGCTGGATTCAGAGATCCTGTCGCAACCTGGTAAAGAAGAGGCTGAAAGAGATGGTGATTACGCTGATCAACGAGGGTCACGTGGAGATTTTTCTGGTTTCCCAGCTTTTTTGCTGCGTTGATGCCTGCAAAACCGCCACCAACAATCACGACCTTCGCGTCTGTCATCAAAGACTCCTATGAACGAGCAAGATTCCCTTCAAAAGAAAAAAGCTCTCAAGAAAGCAAAACGGCTGCTCCTCAATCTACAGAGTGATTTGCTAACGTGTAAAGCGAACATAACAAAGGAAAGAGATGCAGAGCTGCTAAAAGCGCACCTCAAGGGACTCAAGCGTGGCCAAGTTTCTGTTCAAGTCACAGACTATTTCGATGAAAACCTTGCGACCAAAATTCTGACACTTGATCCGCGTCTTTCACCGACGGAAAATATCACCAAATGGTTCACTCAGGCACAAAAATCCAAGCGCGGACTCAAACACATCGAACCAAGAATTCGAGAGGTTGAGTCAACCATCCTAAAGCTTGAAGAAGAGAACTCGCTGCTAGAGCCAATCTCTGCCAGCCCGCCAAAGAAGCGGGTCAAGCCACCCGAGAGAAAGCCCTATCATGTCTTTCATCTAGAAAGCCAGACGACTGCCTTTGTTGGAAAAACAGCAAGAGACAACGAAGCGCTTACTTTTCGCTTCGCGAAGGGCAACGACATCTGGCTTCATGCAAAGGATGTGGCTGGTTCACATGTGATCCTCGCGACTAAGAAAGAAGCACTCACACTGGAGCTTCTGCTCGATGCAGCAACGCTTGCAGCCCACTATAGCAAAGCAAAATCTGAAGATCGCGTCGAAGTTGTCTACACCGAGGTCAAACATATCCGCCGCATTAAAAATGCGCCTGCTGGACGCGTGCAGGTATTACACCCCAAAACAATCTTCGTGCAGCTAGACCAAACTCTGATCAAACAATTGCTCGATAGCAAACAGTCATGAGGTGGCCGAAAACGTAATTGGGCTACTTTTTTGAATCAGGTAAAGATAAATGGTACCACGGCCCAATTTCTTCTCGCGAATGTCGCGCCCTTGACCTCTAGCAACTATGTTTCCCGAAGGCTCTTTAGGCTCTATCCGGAGAAAGGGCGTCAGCGCAATGCCCTCTTCCGGTGTCACGTAGTGTTGAGAAAGCAATGCGTCCAGCAGAATCACACTTGCACCCCACTCTCTCGTGGCGCCATGAGACTTAGCACACCCTGATCATGCGCCGTATTCACCCATGAAATCATATCATGAATGGGACGGTCACGTTCAAGCTCATTATAAATTTCGTGAAAGAACCCTTCATAAATAATTTGCTCGCGATCTGACATCTGACATTTCTCAAAAAACTGCTGACTTTTTTGGCTATCCACAATTCTGTCGTCGCCAGAGAGTTGCAGCAATAGAGGCGTCGTCATTTTTTCTGGAAGCGTCATCAGCTCTTCCTGCGCATGCATGATCTCAGTCAGCCAGCGCGAGGTTCCATTGGTGAATATCAACGGATCATTGTCATGAAGCTGAACCTCTCGCCTGTCGTGGGTGAGGTGGATCGTTTTAATGCCCGTGGGCAAACCAAATTTGGGCAGATATTTAGACATGATGCTGCCAAGCTGCAGTTTCCATTCTGGTACTTCGATTTTGATACCAAAAAATGGACTCGAAAGAACAAGGCCTAGAATTTTCTCCGGATGGCGCTCTGTATAAAACGTTGCCACCAAACCGCCCATGCTGTGCGCAACAAGCAGAACCTTTTCCCGCTGCGTGGTTTTTAGTGCCTCTTCGACCGCCGCATCGAGATCGAGCAAATATTGTTCGAAGCTATCGATGTAGCCTCTAGTGCCCTCCGAAAACCCGTGCCCACGCAAATCGAATGACAGCACGTTAGTATCCGACGCACAAAGCGCGCGCGCTACATGTTCATAACGACCAGAATGATCGGCATACCCATGCACGAGTACCACGGTGCCCCGGGCAGCCTTCGCAGGGTAAAAACGGTAGAATAGCTTGGCCCCATCGCTTGCAGTGAGATTTCCGGTATGCAAAGCATCCTCCGTGCTAACATCTTCTAAAATTTGCAGGCCATCCTTTTTATTCCAAACAAGGCCCTGATCATGGGATATACCCGCAGCGAGATAGAGAAAGAACAACTTGCCTGGCTTCAACAAGCCTTTGACTTCGTCATGAGCCTTCTCCCCTCTATCGTTGCAAACCCAGGCGCCACCGTGATGAGCATAGCCTCCGTTGTGCACACGTCCCTCTGTCGTCCTGGATGGCCTGGTGCATTGTTATCGTCGATGCAGCGCCTGGCGCTCAAGGGTGAGCTTTTGGAGGAAGCGCGCGCCCTCCATTACAGCAAGGATAAAGGCGCCATGTCACAGTTTGCGAAGCGCGCCGCAAAAGCAGCGGTCAGCAAAGTGCCAGCATCTCATTGGACGCACACAATGCCCGCGATGAATCCGAGGAGCGGTTTCAACATGGGCTACATCAAGCAGGCTTTAGAAAAAGAGCTCTCGTTCAAAAATGATCAAGAGCATGCGCTTGCCGTCACAACGGGAAGAATTCTACGCACCCAAAGAAACTTGCAGCGCTCCCTCAAATCAATTGATCTTCCAACAAATGACCCTTTGCGTAAGCTTCTATCGCTGCCTAGCACACCGCATCTTGCGCTTCCCAAACACGACATTCGCGTGCATCTCCTTGGCTGCAAGGAGCTCACTCTACTCAAAGAAGCAGCTCCGTTTTCTATTAAAACAATGGCGCGGGCACTCGGTGAAAAGTTATATGAACGGGTGAAGCCGGTAGGATTCAGCGATAAGTACAAACGTGTTGTGCTTGCCGAAGTCGCCTCTTCTTCTGCTGCGCACGAGTTGTCCTTCCATAAACAGGAAATACTACACCGATTGAAGGCTATTCCAGGTTTAGAGCAAATAGCCGACATTCGCTTTTTTGTTAAGTCGCAAGCTCCGGCGTAAATCCACGACGCATCGTATTCTCCGTGACGCAGCGCATATCTACAAAATGGTGTAAATATCCGGGGCCCCCCGCCTTGGTCCCGATACCGCTCATATGAAATCCACCAAAGGGTTGGCGATCCACCATTGCACCAGTGCATCCGCGGTTGAGATAGAGATTGCCAACGCGGAACTCTTTTTGCGCTTGGTCGAGATGACTCGGGTTTCTCGAGAATACCGCACCTGTAAGTGCAAATTCCGTCGACGTTGCAATCGCCAATGCACTTTGGAAATCTTTGACTTGCATCACAGCTACGACGGGGCCAAAAAACTCTTCTTGCATCAGACGATGCTTTGCGTCGGTCACGGCAAAAATCGCTGGTGGCACAAAATATCCATTACTGGGGACCTCTCCGAGATAGAGAAGCGACGCGTTTTGCTTTCCGTTGGCAATTTCTTGAAGCAATCTCTTGTGCGCGTCACCGTCAATAACTGGACCGAGGCTACATCCAGGAAGATGCGCGCCGCATACTGTCAGACTCTTGCATGCCTCCGTGAGGCGCTGCACGAAATGCTCATACGCGCGTCCAACGACAATCACGCGCGAACATGCGGAACATTTCTGCCCCGCATAACCAAAAGCGCTGTGCATCACGCCCAACACTGCCTCGTCCAAGTCTGCATCATCGTCGACTATGACTGCATTCTTTCCACCCATCTCACAAACGACACGCTTGACCTGTGGCTGCGCTGGCTTCGTGATCGCCGCTCTTTCAACGATTTGCAGCCCAACGCGCTTGCTGCCCGTGAAAGCAATTTGTGCCACCTGTGGATGTTCCACCAAATACGTGCCTATCTCTTCGCCATCTCCAGGTAAAAACTGCACGACATCGGGCGGAAATCCTGCTACCATCATGTGTTCGAAGAGCACATATGCGATTGCCGATGATTGCTCTGCAGGTTTCATCAGAACCGGGTTACCCGCCACAAGAGCAGCAGTCGTCATGCCGCATAAAATTGCGAGTGGAAAATTCCACGGAGCAATCACCAACGTCGGTCCGCGTCCATCGAAGTAAAGCTGATTGCTCTCTCCCCACACATTTCCTTGCTGGCGAGGAGCAAGCTCCATCCGTGCTTGCGCAGCGTAGTACCGGCAAAAATCAATGGCCTCGGCGACATCCGCGTCTGCCTCGGCCCACGGCTTGGCAACTTCCCAAGTCTGCAATGCTGCTAATCGCACACGATTCTTTTGCAATTCATCGGCGAGATTCCCCAGCAAGGTCGCCCTCTTTTCAAGAGAAGTCGCACGCCACGATGTAAAAGACTGCCGCGCAATTTGAACTGCTACGTCACAGTCTTTTATCGAGGCAAAACTTACTTCTGCTGCGGCTTTGTCGACGAGGCTGGGGCACACTGTCGTCGCTACGCGCTTCGCCGCCACCTTCTTGCCGCTAATCACGACGGGAACACGGATCGGAAGACTCGCTTCTACTTGCCGCACAGCGACGTCAAAGTCCCTTCTCACATCCTCTCGCGTAAAGTCAAGAAAAGGGCAGTTCGCAAACCCAGCGTGAGTGCCTTCCACTTGCTGCTTTCCGTTCGCTTTATGTTGTGATGTCGGCGACGCAAATAGACTCTTTGTATCCACGTGTTGATGATGCGTCATACGCAAAAACCCCGCATTAGAAGTATTCTCGAGCAACCTTCTCACAAGATAGGCCATGCCAGGCAATAGCTGTCCTACTGGCGCATATACCCGCACCCTGTGCCCAAGCTGACGGAGCACCTTTCTTTCTGGCTCAGCCATCCCATATAACATTTGCACTTCAAGTGCTTTCGCTGGAATCTTTTTCGAGGCTGCAGCCACGAGTGCGTGAGAAATAGAACGCAAATTGTGACTGCCAAATGCTGGCTGCAAGTCGTCGACATTTTGCAACAGCACTTTGCTTAACGCTTCATAATTAGCATCTGTCTCGGCCTTATCGGTAAAAACCGGGCATTCAAAGCCAAACTGCTTCGCGCGCACAACTTCGTAATCCCAGTATGCCCCCTTGACGAGGCGCACAGTGATTGGCGCACCTCTTTTCTTGGCGAGACTTAGTAGTCGATCCAAGTCCTGCTTAGCACTCTTCAGATAGGCTTGCACGACGATGCCCATATGGGGCCACATGCGCAACTCGGGCTGTGACAGCATCTCCTCGAAGAAATCGTACGTGATGCCATGCATCTCCCAGGTCTCGATGTCAATATTGAGAAAAACGTTGTTTTCTTTGGCCTGCAGAAATAGCGGCATCGCCATTTTTTTTAGCCGATCCACCCCACCAGCGGGATCAATTGCTTTGAGTTGCGGATCCAGCGCGGTGATCTTCATGGAAACATTGGCCCGTGGAATTCTTCCAAGATGGTTGAAATCTATCACTTCGTCGTCGGGCCATCGCTGCACTTCTTTTGCAAGTTTCGTGATCAAGTTTAAGCACTGTTGCTGATAGGCAAGCGCTTCCTTCTCGCTGACAACCGCTTCACCGAGCAGATCAACGGTAAAAGCGATGCCTGAGCGATGAAGTTCCAAGAGATTGTTTTTGGCACCACCGGCGTCGCTACCAACAATAAACCGCTCCGCCATGTCCGTCACATTTTTACGTATAGCTTTCGCAGCAATCCCCGACGTCAATCCACCGGCCGCTGCTTTCAACGCTGCAGAAATAAAGATAGGGAGCTGTCGATCTTCCTTCAGCAGATATTCTCGAATATGCTCAGCGACTTGATCAGATGTCTCGAGAACAGGTAGAACGTCGACGAAGCGAAACATGTCTACTTTGAAACTTGGGTCCTTCATTACCCAGTCTAAAATTCGCCCCTGCCAATAGTCGCGATTAAAAAGGCCAGGTGTTTCGCCATGCATCCGTGCATACAGATCGCTGCCAAGTTCCACAATTTCTCGCTCTAAATCCATCAGCCATCCTTAAAGGGTGGAGTGTTAAAAACGCATGCCGTTTTTGACGCGATACTGAAACCAGCGGTAGCCGAGATAGCCACTTGCACCGAGCGCTATAATGCCCAAGAACGGGCTCACCAACTTGGCTAGCCCAAGGCCTACGATTCCAACGCCCAAAAACTGATACCGCTTGCTACGCTCAATTTGCTGTCGCTTCATCAAACCCGTCATAGATATCCCTTATAATGAGGTGGTCTTACAAATGGCGCCAATATACGCGAATTTGCTTTTCTCGTCACTCTTTCCTAGCCGTTGCATTTCTTGCGACGCCATTTGCGGCGATCTCATTTTTTGCGATTTTTGCAATTCCACCATTCGCGTCTCCGCGCATGCAGCCGCTGGAGGTGTGTCCAGCGGCTTTCACTACGCAGCAGCGATCCGTAATGCAATGCTGCGAATTAAGTTTACGCCATGTGAACAAAGCGGAAGATCTCTTTTGCGATATTGGCAACAACATCATTCAGAGAATTTTACTGCTGCTCTACACCCTCAGGGTATTTCTGCGGTTTGCTTTGTCCCCCTACATTGGCGCCGTCGCTTAACACGTGGCTTTGATTTATCTTCCCTTTTTGCAAGAGCTCTAGGAAGAGCACTTCAGCTACCCGTACTCGACGTGCTGCAATGTACGCGCTTCGACCCTCCTCTGTCTCTTGCACTCTCAAAGCAGGACCGTCTTCTTCGCACACAAAATCGTTACCGATTGACGGATTCATCTTTTTCGCCCGCAGAGGTACTTTTGGTCGACGACATTTGTACGACGGGTGCAACACTAGATTCTGCTGCTATCCCATTGCTGGAACATGGTATTAGAGTTAGAAAGTACGCCCTGGCGCAAGCACTTATCAAGGAGAAATCACATGACACGATCTAAAATCTTTCTTATCGGAACCTTTTCCTGTTTTCTTGTATCCGCCTGCACGCAAAAGCCGGCGCCAGCACAGGAACAGGCTGCACAGGCCAACGTCGAGAAAAAGGTTTATTTCCTCAACCTCAAAAATGGTGACCATGTAAAGTCCCCATTGCTCGTCAAATTTGGCGTCACTGGAATGCAAGTACATCCCGCGGGCCAAGACATGGCAGATACGCACTCAGGCCACCATCATCTCCTCATCGACAATGCCGCAGGTTTTGTGCAACAGGGACAAGTCATCCCGATGGATGCAAAACACGTCCACTACGGCAAAGGCCAGCTTGAAGATAAGATCTCCCTCGAGCCAGGACCACACAAGTTAACTTTGCAGTTTGCCAACGGTGCGCATATCTCATATGGCAGCGATATGGCTGCAAGCGTCTCCATTATTGTTGATGCTCCGCAAAAGTAAGAGCCGCGCCACATCTGCGCGCAAGAAAGGATGTGGCTTTCTTCTTCCAGGCAGCATCGTGCCATTTCAGATCTAAAAATGCCGAGGCGCTTTCACATGCCTCGGCATGCCGTCCTTCATGGACCTGAGCAATCACTTTTCCCCAGGACACTCGAGGCGAATTGTTCGTCGACGGCACAGTTTGCTCTCGAGCGCGTGGCGGCCGATCTCGCAGAACCCCATTCAAGGCCGAGACTTGCCTCTCAAGTCCATGGATAGCCTCTTGTTGCCTTACGAGCAATACCGCCATCCCAGCCACAGCGGCTGTAAGGCCAGCAAGCGCAACAGTCGCACTAATCACAAACGCCGCCTTCTTCAAGGTCCCTCTACTTTGCTGTTGCGGCTTCGACACATGTGTCGCTCCCCTATCTGCAGCTCTTGCCCGTCTTGCTGCCAAAAACTTTTGCCGATTTGTAAAGGCCAAAGCGGCGGTGTTCGCTTCCATAGAAAAAGAACAAAAAAAAACCCGCAAATCTTCCGAAGAAAATTTGCGGGCGAAAAAACCAATTCCGGCAGCGTCCTACTCTTCCACACAGTCACCCATGCAGTACCATTGGCGCAGGCGGGCTTAACTTCCGAGTTCGAGATGAGATCGGGTGTATCCCCGCCGCTATAGCCACCGAAAAACTTTTAAAACAATATTGTACTTGCAACCACTCATGATCACTCGACACAACAACCTTAGCCTCATATCTGGAGATGCTAAGCCGCACGGCTTATTAGTACCGGTCAGCTCCACACATTACTGTGCTTCCACCTCCGGCCTATCACCTTGTAGTCTACAAGGAGCCTTTAGGAGTTTACACTCGTGAGATCTTATCTTGGGAGAGGCTTCCCGCTTAGATGCTTTCAGCGGTTATCCCGTCCGAACATAGCTACCCGGCTGTGCCACTGGCGTGACAACCGGTCCACCAGAGGTTCGTCCGACCCGGTCCTCTCGTACTAAGGTCAGCTTCCCTCAAATCTCCTACGCCTACGGCAGATAGGGACCGAACTGTCTCACGACGTTCTGAACCCAGCTCGCGTACCGCTTTAAATGGCGAACAGCCATACCCTTGGGACCTACTTCAGCCCCAGGATGCGATGAGCCGACATCGAGGTGCCAAACCACGTCGTCGATGTGAACTCTTGGACGTGATCAGCCTGTTATCCCCGGAGTACCTTTTATCTGTTAAGTGATGGCCCTTCCATACGGTACCACCAGATCACTATGACCTGCTTTCGCATCTGCTCGAGCTATCGCTCTCGCAGTTAAGCTCCCTTATGCCATTACACTCGACGCCTGGTTTCCAATCAGGCTGAGGGAACCGTTGCGCGCCTCCGTTATTCTTTTGGAGGCGACCGCCCCAGTCAAACTGCCCACCAGACAGTGTCCCTGTCCCAGATCATGGGACTAGGTTAGATATCCAAACGAACCAGGGTGGTATTTCAAGGACGGCTCCACGACTACTAGCGTAGCCGCTTCAAAGCCTCCCACCTATCCTACACAGGTCTGCCCGAATATCACTGTCAAGTTACAGTAAAGGTTCACGGGGTCTTTCCGTCTTGCCGCAGGTACACTGCGTTTTCACAGCACTCTCAATTTCGCTGAGTCCCAGTCCGAGACAGTGCGGAGATCGTTACGCCATTCGTGCAGGTCGGAACTTACCCGACAAGGAATTTCGCTACCTTAGGACCGTTATAGTTACGGCCGCCGTTTACTGGGGCTTCAGTTCGTAGCTTCGCCTTACGGCTAACCACTCCCCTTAACCTTCCAGCACCGGGCAGGCGTCACACCTTATACTTCACCTTTCGGTTTTGCAAAGTGCTGTGTTTTTGATAAACAGTCGCCACCGCCTGGTCACTGCAACCCCTTTCAGCTCGCGAAGCAAGTTCGTCCACTTAATAGGGGCACACCTTCTCCCGAAGTTACGGTGCCAATTTGCAGAGTTCCTTAGACTGGGTTCTCTCAAGCGCCTTAGGATTTTCTCCTCATCCACCTGTGTCGGTTTACGGTACGGTCTGATGCTTTACTCCACACGCGGCTTTTCTTGGAAGCATGGGATCACCAACTTCATTTCCTCCGAAAAGGAAACTACGTCATCACCTCTCGGCCTTAAGGGGAAACCTTTGGTTTCGTATCTCCCCAGCCTACTGGCTTAAACCACGATCCGTCACGTGGCCTGGCTGCCCTTCTCCGTCCCCGCTTGTATCAACGCTCGCATCAGGTGCTGGAATATTAACCGGCTTTCCATCGCTTACGCCCTAGGGCCTCAGCTTAGGATCCGACTAACCCCGGGAGGATTAACCTGCCCCGGGAAACCTTGGATTTTCGGCGTGAATGTTTCTCACATTCATTATCGCTACTCATTGTGGCATAATCTCTCGTAATGGCTCCAGCTATCCTTTCGATTAGCCTTCACTGCCGTTACGACGCTCCCCTACCGCTCAATAAAACACTTGTTTTTACTGAGCCCGAAGCTTCGGTGTCTAGTTTTAGCCCCGTTACATTTTCGGCGCAGACCCACTCGACCAGTGAGCTATTACGCTATCTTTAAAGGGTGGCTGCTTCTAAGCCAACCTCCTGGCTGTCAATGCGTTTCCACATCCTTTGCCACTTAACTAGAACTTTGGGACCTTAGCTGTCGGTCTGGGCTCTTTCCCTCTCGTCCTTGGATCTTAGCACCCAAAGACTGCTTCCCAGGATAACAGTTCGCGGCATTCGGAGTTTGGTAAGGTTTGGTAATCTGGTAGGACCCCTAGCCTTTCCAGTGCTCTACCTCCGCGACTGAATTTCCTGAGACAATACCTAAATATTTTTCGGGGAGAACCAGCTATCCCGGAATTTGATTAGCCTTTCACCCCTAGCCACAGCTCATCAGAGAAATTTTCAACTTTCACCTGTTCGGACCTCCACACGGTATTACCCGTGTTTCATCCTGGCCATGGCTAGATCATCCCGCTTCGGGTCTGCCCCACGCAACTCATTCGCCCTTTTAGGACTTGGTTTCCCTTCGGCTTCACCTCGTTTGGCTTAACCTTGCTACGTAGGACAACTCGCCACATCATTATGCAAAAGGCACGCCGTTAGTCTGAAATATCTTGCGATACTCATAGACCTTCGACTGCTTGTAGGCGTACGGTTTCAGGAACTGTTTCACTCCCCTAATCGGGGTGCTTTTCACCTTTCCCTCACGGTACTTGTTCACTATCGGTCGCTAGCTAGTATTTAGGCTTGGATGATGGTCCACCCAGATTCCCACCGGATTTCTCGTGTCCTGTGGTACTCAGGTACCTCCTGTGTCGCTGTTCAATTTCGTCTACCGGACTTTCACCGTCTATGGTCAGTCATTCCAGACTGGTTCGACTATTTAATCACGAATCACATGTTGGAGGCCCTACAACCCCATATGACAAGTCACATGGTTTGGCCTTTACCCCGTTCGCTCGCCGCTACTAGGAGTATCTCTAACTTGATTTCTCTTCCTTCGGGTACTGAGATGTTTCACTTCCCCGAGTTAGCTCTAACATGCCTATGTATTCAGCATGAAGTGACCAGAGTTTATCTGGTCGGGTTGCCCCATTCGGAAATCCCCGGATCAAAGCTTGCTTGTCAGCTCCCCGAGGCTTATCGCAGACATACCGCGTCCTTCTTCGCCTGCTAGCACCAAGGCATCCCCCATACGCCCTTAGTAGCTTTTCATCTCCTGATTGAGGCCAAGGTTGCTACGTCGTTAAACATAGACCCTGACCCTCACTTGAGAGTTATTGTCTCGATTTTATGTACCATGCTGTGATGCATGTACCTATTGTTTTAAAATCTATAGGTTTTATTCAGTTTTCAAAGAACCATTCTCTAAAAGTCTTGGTGGAGCTGGACGGGATCGAACCGACGACCTCAGGCTTGCAAAGCCCGCGCTCTCCCAGCTGAGCTACAGCCCCATACAGGAACTCCGCCGAGACACCTATATGGTGGGCCCGGGCAGACTTGAACTGCCGACCTCACGCTTATCAGGCGTGCGCTCTAACCAGCTGAGCTACGGGCCCGCCTGATTACTCGCCGACCACAAACCTCGACGACTCCAGTAAAAGATCTGAAAGCTAACTCTCTCAAAACCAGACAACAAACCAAGCTCGAAAATTTGTTCAGAACTTTCGACAAAACGAAACGTTTGACCTTTTGAGCGGTTGACCGGAGTCAACGCTATGCTCATTAAAAGGAGGTGATCCAGCCGCAGGTTCCCCTACGGCTACCTTGTTACGACTTCGCCCCAGTCACCAATCACTCCTTGGTACCCTGCCTCCGTGAGGTTAGCTCAGGCACTTCTGGAGTAACTGACTCCCATGGCGTGACGGGCGGTGTGTACAAGGCCCGTGAACGTATTCACCGCGGCATGCTGATCCGCGATTACTAGCGATTCCGACTTCATGCAGTCGAGTTGCAGACTGCAATCTGAACTGAGATCGGTTTTTTGAGATTTGCTCCATCTTGCGATTTGGCTTCCCTTTGTACCGACCATTGTAGCACGTGTGTAGCCCTGGACATAAGGGCCATGAGGACTTGACGTCATCCCCACCTTCCTCCGGTTTAACACCGGCAGTCCCAGTAGAGTCCCCGGCTTTACCCGCTGGTAACTACTGGCAAGGGTTGCGCTCGTTGCGGGACTTAACCCAACATCTCACGACACGAGCTGACGACAGCCATGCAGCACCTTCACAGCGACCCCGAAGGGAAGATACATTTCTGTACCGGTCCGCTGCAATTCAAACCCAGGTAAGGTTCTGCGCGTTGCGTCGAATTAAACCACATGCTCCACCGCTTGTGCGGGCCCCCGTCAATTCCTTTGAGTTTTAATCTTGCGACCGTACTCCCCAGGCGGAGTGCTTAACGCGTTAGCTTTGGCACTGCGGGGGTCAATACCCACAACACCTAGCACTCATCGTTTACAGCGTGGACTACCAGGGTATCTAATCCTGTTTGCTACCCACGCTTTCGCGTCTCAGCGTCAGTTGTCTTCCAGATGGCCGCCTTCGCCACGGATGTTCCTCCTGATATCTACGAATTTCACCTCTACACCAGGAATTCCGCCATCCCCTCCGACACTCAAGCCTGACAGTATCAGATGCAGTTCCTCGGTTAAGCCGAGGGATTTCACATCTGACTTATCAAGCCGCCTACACGCGCTTTACGCCCAGTAATTCCGAACAACGCTTGCACCCTCTGTATTACCGCGGCTGCTGGCACAGAGTTAGCCGGTGCTTCCTTTGGGGGTACCGTCAGGGCCGGCTGTTAACCGGCTTGATTCGTTCCCCCCGACAGAGCTTTACAACCCGAAGGCCTTCATCACTCACGCGGCATTGCTGGATCAGGCTTTCGCCCATTGTCCAATATTCCCCACTGCTGCCTCCCGTAGGAGTCTGGGCCGTGTCTCAGTCCCAGTGTGACTGGTCGTCCTCTCAGACCAGTTACCCGTCGTAGCCTTGGTGGGCCATTACCCCGCCAACTAGCTGATGGGACGCGGACCGATCCATGGGTGCGAGTTACCCCGCTTTCCTCATCAAAGGCGAACCCTCGATGAGCTTATTTGGTATTAGCCCGTCTTTCGACAGGTTATCCCAAGCCCTTGGGCACGTTATCCACGCGTTACTCACCCGTGCGCCGCTTTCCTCGAGAAGCAAGCTTCTCGATTCTCGCTCGACTTGCATGTGTTAGGCATGCCGCCAGCGTTCGTTCTGAGCCAGGATCAAACTCTCCACTTGAAAACTGGCTTGTTCGCTTATTACAAACTTGTACTTCACTGCGAAGTGAAGACAAGGAACTAACGTTTGCGTTTAACTTGATTTGTTATTTGGTTTTCAGAGAGCTGAACTTACTTGAGCATTCTGCTCGTTTGCCTTTGCAGGGGGTGATCTCTATCGTCATTCAAAAACAATGTCAAGCAGAAAAGTTATATCTCTCATTGACTCTGTTTGGTCTGCCCTATTTAGGACGTCGCCACTTTAAACTTCCGGCAGAAACCTACGGGTCATTTCGACGCGTTTCCCTTGTGAGGTGGGCAGATAATACGTGTCCTGCTAGAAACGTCAACAACGAAATTGGATCGTGTGTTCTTTTTTTAATTAACAGCCTAAATACAGCCAGTTAGAGAGGTAGTTCGGCGTGAAGAAACAGCCCGGAAGTGATCTGATCTCAGGAGGTTTGAGAGTCTAGATGTTCCAATTTTTCAAGCAGCGGCCTGATCTTGCCCAGGAAGCCGTTGAGATGCCTCGGGGGTACAGGATTTCCAGATCGAAAGTTCTGCTTTGTCGGATCGACATAGCGATCATCTTTCTTCATGCCAAAATGCAAATGCGGGCCCGTCGCCATGCCGGTAGAGCCGACGTAGCCGATCACCTGCTTTTGCCTTACATGAGCGCCAGCAACTACGCCACTGGCAATTCGGGAGGCATGGAAGTACTCACTGAGATATCCACCGCGGTGTCTGATCCGAATCATCCTACCCGCTGTAACACTATACCGTGCCTCCAAAACTACACCCTCAGCAACAGACCAGAAAGGCGTACCTGTGGAAGCCCCATAATCGATCCCGTTATGCTTCTTCTGACGTTTGAGCACGGGATGAAAACGCTGCCCATAGCGCGATGTGATCCGCGCCAATTCCATGGGGCTCTTCAAAAATGCATTTTCCAGGGAATTTCCCTTTTCATCGAAGAGACCGGCAAATTTTCCATCTTCGCTAGCAAAGTAGAAGCCGCGATACTTTCTACCCATGTTATCGTACTCTGCAGCGAGCACGCGCCCGTATCCTATGAACCGGCCTTCGGCATGTCGTGACTCAATAACCATTTTGAAAACATCGTTTTCTTGCGCCTCACGGTAGAAGTCTATTTGCCAACCGAAAACTTCTGCGAAGCGATCCACTACCCCTGGATCACCACCAGCATGCAAGATTGCTTCATATAGACTTGTTTCCACTTTCCCCGTCAGCGTTGCGATATGCGTCGTTACAGGCGTTTCAATGCGTGAGAAGGAATAGGGTTGATCTGCCGTTGCGGCATTTGTGTTACGTGAAACGCGATAGCGAATGGGTACGCCCTGTCCGTCAGAGCGGATGAGCTCAAATGCTTCAAGCGGTCTACCGACAGGTTCGCCCTTTTGCGGTTCATCGGCAGGACCTTGCTCAAGTACAAAAACATCCCCTGGGCGAATTGTTTTGAGATCAAGTTTTTCATGAAGGGCATTGGCAAGATTAAAGATCTCGTGGCTGGCCACTGAGTGGCGTATAAGGGCTGCAGACAAGCTTTCTCCAGCTCGGATTCGATCGCTGATACGTCGTAAAAGTGGTTTTTCGAGCTTTTCTGGTTCAGAGACCCGCACTGACTGGCCAAGCTCTGCTTTCTTTCTGGCAACTCTTTGCGGTTGTTCTAAGAAGAAGATCAGAGCAATCCCTAAAATACCTAAGAACAAGATGCTGCCCAAAACCATCAGATACTTTTTTGGGGGTCGCTCTTTTACCTTACGCACTCGCATTCTCCAATCTTTTGCAGTCATTTCTCTTAGTCCAATTGGTCGAAATGGGCAAGGGGCGTTGCTTCCTCTTGACAAACCTCACGAAAACACGAATGTTGCTGCCTTGTTGAATTGATCGAAGGGTAGCACTATGAAACGCACATTTCAGCCAAGTCGTACCAAGCGACTTCGCAAACATGGCTTCTTGGCACGCATGTCGACGGCAACTGGCCGTGATGTCGTTAACCGTCGCAGAGCCAAAGGTCGTAAGCGGCTCACTCCGGGCATCTATGCCAAATGAGTGTCGTCGAAAGACTTTGTAAGCGCGCTGACTATTTGATCGTGCAACGTAGAGGCGTGCGCTCAGCAGGAAACGCACTCGTGCTTATCGGTTACCGAGGTTCGAACCACGCGGGAATGCGGGTCGGCTTAACTGTGTCGAAGCAAGTTGGAAACGCCGTTATGCGTAATCTGATAAAGCGCCGACTGCGTCATCTTGTACGTGAGGAGGTAGCGGCGGCTTGCTGCTTCGACTTAGTAATTGTTACTTTGCCGCCAGTTAAAGTGCTGACGTTTTCCGATTTGCGGCATGAACTATTCAGCCTACTCCGCCGTTTAGAAAAGAAGTTACTTTCTCGTCAGTCCGAGAGAAAACGCCATGTCGACTAGCGTGTCAGTATTTGATTCTTATGAAGTCGTGATCGGCCTCGAATGTCACGTCCAACTTCTTACCCAAACAAAATTGTTTTCACCGGCGCGTAATCACTTTGGCGACCAGCCAAATATGAATGTTGACGTTGTCGATCTCGGGTTGCCGGGCGTTCTTCCCGTCGTGAATAAGCGCGTGATCGATTTTGCAATTCGGCTTGGTGTTTCCCTCGGATGTTCTATTCGAGAGAAAAGCACCTTTGCTCGAAAACACTATTTTTACCCCGATCTCCCTAAGGGATATCAAATTAGTCAATACGACGAACCAATTTGTGACGGTGGGTCGCTGACAATTCCGACCAGTGCCGGCGATAAGGTGATCGGAATTACGCGCATTCATATAGAAGAGGATGCGGGTAAGAGTATTCATGTTGAAGGTGGCGCGTCGAGCTTTCTTGATTTTAGTCGCGCAGGTACGCCATTGCTTGAAATCGTTACTGAACCTGATTTTCGAAGTGCACAAGAGGCGATGGAGGCAGTAAAAGCTCTACGCGCGATTGTGACATATCTAGAAATTTGCGACGGCAATATGCAAGAAGGTTCTTTGCGTGCCGACGTAAATGTTTCCGTTCGAAAAAGGGGTGAAGACAAATTCGGCACACGAACTGAAACGAAGAACCTTAATTCCATTCGCTTTTTGGGGCAAGCAATCGAGTTTGAATTTCGTCGACAAGTGCTAGAATTGGAATCAGGAAAGTCAATTAGACAAGAGACTCGGCTGTGGGATTCAAACAAAAAAGAATCCCGTTCATTGCGAAGCAAAGAGGAAGCGCACGACTACAGGTATTTTCCTGATCCGGATTTGCTTCCTGTCGTCGTCACCCATGCTGAAGTACGAGAGAGCAGAGCAAATCGCCCTGAACTTCCTCAAGAAAAGCTACATCGCTTTTGCAATGATCTCGCGCTTACTCCTTATGATGCTGCGGTTTTGACGTCGGATAAGGCGCTTGCAGATTACTTTGAGCGGGCGCTTTCTACTCATCACAATGCAAAGGGTATTGCCAATTGGGTGATCAATGACGTTTTGCGCATCACTAAAAGCACCGGGGAGGATTCTGAAGGGGGATCTGGTATTGAGTCCTGTGTGATTTCTCCAGAAACGATTGCAGAACTGGTGCGCCTCATCGATGACAAAGTTATTTCTGGGAAAATTGGTAAGCTGGTTTTTGAACAACTGCTTGTCCATCCTGAACAAACTCCATTAGAGATTGTTGAGCGCAATGGATGGAAAATTGAAGGCGGTGACGAGGCGATTGGCGCAGCGGTATCATATGTCATGCAAAATTTTGGTCCGGAAGTGACAAAGTTTCGTGCCGGCAAGGATCAGGTTTTCGGTTTTTTGATGGGTCAGGTGATGAAACATGCGAAGGGGAAAGTGGATCCAGAGAAGGCTAGGGATGCACTCAAGAACGCTCTCACGCAATTGCCACAATAGAAACAGAGGGGCGCGCTGAGCCAAAATTACGAAGCCTCAGCCATCTCCCTATTCCTGACAGCCTCTTCGCGCAGCTGCAAGGATTCTGGTGCGTGATTTTCTCTGTCGACTTCTACCAGTTTTTCTGTTTCCATTTTACAAGAGCCTTCATAGAAGGCACCGGGCTCTATTGTTAGCCGAGGCGCGTTAATGTTGCCTAAAAATTTTGCCGGCGCCCGAATTTCTACGGCGACGGTTGCTTTGACATCTCCATGAAATGAACCGTTCACCACAAGCGTGCCTACTCGCACCTGTGCACAGATATCTGCACTCTCGCCTATGACAAGGGCATCTTCACTCAAAATCTCGCCGCGAAATTTTCCGTCGATGCGCACGGCACCACGAAATGTAAGTTTTCCTTCAAACTCAGCTTCTGGTCCAAGTACGGTATGGGTCTGGCCTGAAGCCAAGGATTCGCTTTGCCACTGCTGATTGTCACTTTTCTTTATGAGCACCATGTAGGTTTCTCCGGGATGTATCTAGATTGCAACATTCAGCTTACCAAGCAGGCCATTGAGTTGCTCTGTGCTTGAAAAATGAATAGATATGGTGCCCCGCCCCATATTGTGGTGCAGATCCACCCGCGTACCAAAGGTGAGTTCGAGCTGTCGGCGAATTTCTCGCTCTGCAGCACCTTCCTTCATAATCTTGGCGGCTCTCTCTTTCTTAGGCTCACCGTCGTGCGCAGGCTGTAGCGCTTCCTGCACGAGCTTCTCTGTCTGACGAACACTCAGCCCTTCATCTACAATGCGATCGGAATACCGCTGAATGAGCTCACTTTCGTTTAACGACAGAAGCGCCCGCGCATGCCCCATGCTCAGCTTGCGCTCCATAACCAACAGTTGTGTTTCGGGAGGTAAACGAAGTAGCCTCAATGCGTTGCCCACCGTGGCGCGGTCTTTGGCAACTACCTGAGCGATGCGCTCCTGTGTGTAGCCAAGCTCTTCGCTCAGGCGACGATAACCCTCTGCCTCTTCAATTGGGTTAAGATCCTCTCTTTGTAGGTTTTCGACCAGGGCGATCGCCAAAGCCTGTTGATGATCTGCGTCGGTAACGATGCATGGGACACTGTTAAGCCCCAAGCTTTTTGCAGCACGCCAACGGCGTTCCCCTGCAACAATCTCATACCCGCCCTGGTTCGTGGCACGGACAATTAGCGGCTGCAAAACACCATGTTCCTTAATACTCTCTGCAAGTTCTTTTAATGGAGCTTCTTCAAAAAGCTGGCGAGGCTGCCCCCGACCAGGAACCAAAGCATCAGTGGCTAGCTCTTGAATTAGCTGCATTCCAGATTTTTCTTCCTGCTTTTTATCCTGAGGAGGCGGAATCAGCGAACTGAGGCCACGACCGAGTGCTGTTCGTCCCCTAGCCGGCACACTAATATGGTCTACCATTGAAACACTCCACTACGCTTCTACCACAACATCCTGCGGATCATCCATTTGCCCGGGCGATTCAACGCACGCCTTTTCCGCACTCGCCTCACCCATTCCTAGGCGGACCTGCAATTCTTCCGCCAAGGCCAAATATGCCTGAGCCCCCCGCGACACAACATCATATAAGATAACCGGCTTAGCGTGGCTTGGCGCCTCCGAAAGACGAACATTGCGGGGTATGATGGTATTAAATACAACATTGGGAAAATGCTGACGCGCCTCCGTCACAACTTGGTGACAGAGATTATTTCTTGCGTCAAACATCGTTAGCAAGATTCCATCGATTTCAAGCCCGGCATTCAAAGATCCCTGGACCAGCCGAATGGTTTCAAGCAGATGGGAAAGTCCCTCGAGTGCATAGTATTCGCATTGCAGCGGAATAATGACCCCATTCGCGGCAGTCAGAGCGTTTACAGTTAGAAGCCCCACAGCCGGCGGGCAATCCATGATAATCAGATCGTAGTTATCTTTGATTGGCTCGAGCGCACGTCGCAGATGTGTCTCCCGCGCAAGCGTACTCACAAGTTCAACTTCAGCACCGATGAGCTGTGTATTAGACGGAACAATGCTCAAACCTGGAACTTCTGTATCCCGGGCTACTTGCAGCATTGATACCTTATCCATGAGGACCTGGTAAATAGTGGGCTCGTCGGGGCTCGGCATAATTCCAAGCCCGCTACCAGCGTTACCCTGCGGATCCATGTCGACCAAGAGAACACGCCGATTCTGAGCAGCCAAAGACGCCGCCAAATTCACCGATGTCGTCGTCTTACCGACCCCGCCTTTTTGATTGGCTATCGCAATAATTCGCCCCATCTGCACCCTCTATCTCTGATTTCGTCAAATTTAGAATGCCCTATTCCGGGGTAGGCCTCAAGCATCAAATCAAAGTATTCACACCAAACTTCGTTGTTCCACGTGGAACATTGCTCCTCCTGCCACAACAATGTTTCACGTGGAACAAATCATGCGCGCCGTTGAAAAAGACAAATTCCTCTGCGATCCATGCCGCTGGGCGCATATGCGAATATCTGTTCTAGGCTGAGCCCAGCCGCGCCCGCCCATTCTTTCCATTCCAGCGAATCCAAACTCGTGACAAAGATGGCGAGATTGCCGTTCGGCGCCACGCAACATACGATCTCCGACAAAACTTCCCTTGAAAATGCCGCTCGCGTCACAACGTACGGCCACTCGCCGATTGATTGCGCTCGGTCACACATAACTTCAACGTTGTTGAGTCGCAGCGAGAGTCGGACGGTATTTAGAAATGAGCATTTTTTCTTTACCACCTCCACCAATTTTACCTCCACATTAGGCCACAATATGGCAGCCACGATGCCTGGAAACCCTGCCCCAGCACCCAGATCAACAAGCGTGCTGGCGGGGCTTAGAAATGAGAGCCCTATGCATGAATCCAGGCAATGCTCATAGATGTTTTTCTCTGAACCAGCTTTGGCGGTCAGATTATGAATTTTTTTCCATCTCATAACCAACGTAAAATACTGATAGAGCTGATCGAGTTGTGCCTCGCTGTACGCTAATCCACGAGAAGACAGCGCCTGCCTCATTTCATCGACGAATTGCTTTCTGTTCACTTTCCCACAACCTTTTCCATAGAAAATGCCCTGGTTATCCACAGGTCCAAACTTTTCCACAGCCCTGTGGGTATTACATCCGACCACCCCTGTGGATAACCTGTTTCAAGTAACTCTCATTCTCTTATTTAACAATACGTTACGCCGCAATTGTTTTCCACAGGGGCTGTGGAAAACCTGGTGAATTGCTGTGGATATACACCCTATCCCTTCTCAGTGCCGCTAGGTTTTCCACATTCTCCACAGGGACCTCTTTTTGCAAAAACATTTCAAGCCAGGGTTTTCCACAACTTCCTGTGGATTATGTGGGGCCTTTTTTACTTGAATGCACCTGCGGTTGCTTTTCAACATTTTATCCCAAGGATATGAACCTTTCTTTCCACAGGAGAATTCTTTTTAACCCTCCGATATAAGGCGCTTTTTCATGTTATCCACAGTTTCCACAGGCCTGAATATGATGATGAATTTTTTAATTCGCTTTCTTTCAATCACAGGCACTTTCGTTCTATCCTGCCAATGCACACTTGCAGTCGTTCACACATCAAGATACCAAGCGGCATTAAGCAAACTGTTCTGCGTTTGCAAAACAGGGGAGCATCATCATGGAATTACGAATAGCTGTTTCTGAGTTGACCAAAACCTTGAATGTCATGCAGGGCATCGCACAGCGTAAAAATACGATGCCGATCTTAGCCAACGTTCTTTTAGAGGCGAAAAATACAAGTGATGGTGGCCATCTTACTTTGAGCGCTACTGATCTTGAGATTGGCATGCGAGTCGCAGAAAAATGTCACGTTGTGGAAGAAGGGCAGATTACACTCACCGCGCGTGCACTCTTTGATGTGATCAAAATGCTCTCTGGCCCCGACGTCACGATCCGCTATGCGCCAAATGAATATGTGACGATCAAAAGTGGTCGAACAAATGTGAAACTGCTTGCTTTTGCCGCAGACGAATTTCCTCGCCTGCCAGATTTTTCGGCAACCAAATTCCATGATCTTGAAATCAACAAATTCGTCGAGATGGTGCAAAAAACACTCTATTCCACAAGTATGGATGAAAATCGATATAATTTGTCCGGAGTCTATTTTGAGCCACAAAAACAGCAGCCAAATAAATTGGTATTGGTGTCGACGGATGGTCATCGGTTAAGCCGAATTGAAAAAGCTTTTTCCGATGCGAATTTTGACAGTCAGATTCCAACGATTTTTCCCAAAAAAGGGCTTTCAGAGTTAGTCAAAATGCTGGAAGGCAAACAAAGTGCCGAAAATCCCTACTTTCAGCTGGGGTTTTCTGGCAACCAAGCAATTGCTTGTTATAGTAATTCTGTTTTGACCATGCGTCTCATCGATGGGAAGTTTCCCGACTATAAGCAGGTTATACCTAATCTTTCAGATAAAATTATTCGTGCGTCGCGCGTAGATCTTTTTACGAGTCTTCGTCGTGTTTCTGTGTTGTCTGATGATCGCAACCAAAGTGTTAAGATCGTCTTGCGAACAGGAGAAATGACGATTAGCTGTGCAAATCCAGAATCTGGGGAAATCTCTGATGATATTGCAATCGAATACAGCGGCCCGGACATGGAAATGGGTTTCAATGTACGGTACATGATAGACGCTCTTTCGTCGATGGATGAGAATAACATTGCGATGAAAATTACAGATTCACTCTCACCCGCACTGCTCACTGGAATGAACAGCGATGACCATCTCTGTGTCGTTATGCCAATGCGTATTTGAGCGGAATGCCTATGCAAAAACCACGTCGCCGTAAAAAAAAGGCGAATCGCCTGCTGCAGATTTTTCTGATCTCAATCATGATGATCGGGCTAGGGTACGGTTTTGCCTTTTTTGGGGAGAAGTATCTTGCCTCTCGCCAGCCAGCGAGAGCGCAAGAAGATCAACGCGAAGAACCCATATGGACACGTCTTAAAACGCGCTTGCTAGATCAAGATGTTCCATCGGATGAAACAAAGCAGCCACAGATCGAAATGACCGATGTAAGCACTTCAACAAAAGACAAAACCGCGCCTCTGGAACGGGAAAGAAAAGGCTTCTCAAAAAAAGAAACGCAGATCCTTAACTCTGTTTTGGATAAGAACTTAAAGCCATGATTTTGCTTTTACAGTATGCGCCACCTCATTTTTGTAGTGGCTCACAAAATCGGCGCACTGTGTGATCGCCTCTGTTGTTTCCTTCAAATTGCCCGGTCCACCAGGATATTTCGCAATAGAATCATGGAAAAATTCTTTCACGTCGCGAGCCAGATCCCCTGTGCAAAAACTTCTTGTGGCAAGCGGCAATCTCCCTGCTGATTCCTCGGGCAAGACTTGCGTCAGCTTCGAAAAGTTCGCTTTTAACCACAGCCAGCCTTGCTGCCTATTTTTTGACATGCTCAAATGGGAACGCAGTAACTCCAAAATTTCGTTTCGCCTGAGGTAGGGCTGCAAAAGCAAATCGCGAATGGCATTCCCCATTTGTTCGCCTTCAACTTGGCCAAGTGCAAAAATTAGATTGCGTCGCGTAGACGAACTCGACTCCGATTTAAGTGCTTCAATGATCGCGGGTACATACCTCTGCGCGTTGCTTCTAAGCAATGCCGCTAGGCCAAACTGTGCCAAATTTAAATCTATCTTCGGCTCTGTGGGGCCTGGTAAGGTGATTGCATGGAAATAGTCTTGACCTATTGTTTCAAGATCTCGGCCAATCTTTTTGTTGTCAGCGATTTGCGCAAGGAAATGCGAGATCTCTGCATAGTATAGGTGCGCCTCCTCTCCTTGATGTGCGTTTCGCAGGCGTTGGTACACAGGTTTGAAAATGTGATTTAAATAAGTTCTGTATTTTGGTTTCAAATCATCTGAAATCAAATGCGCATCGAGAAAAGACAAAAAGTGAAAGGACTGACTGGCAATATCCCGAGAAGCGTTAGGCGAAAGCGCCTCAATATTGGAAAAAACCTGTTTGGCAGACGCAGTGCCCCCCCTCATTCTCGCAAATTGGTTGTCCAAAAACTCTAGTTTTTCAAATTCATTCATGTGCAATGTGCTGGATTTTGAGAACAAAGGGGCATCTGCGCGATAATAACCGGCCCCCTCAGCATTTAGGAGCATCCACGTCGGGCAAGTATCTAAATGAACTTGCTGCAAAGCGGAAGAAAGCAAAATACATTTTTCATTCGCCGAGTGTGCAGTTCCATACTTGAAGCAAAATGGAACCGCCCATGTTTGAGCGGGTTGTACAGGCGAACCAATTGGCAGGTAACGACTTTGCTCAAGAGTCATTGAATAAGCGCCTCTTGAGCACTGTGGCTTCACTTTGATGTTTGGTACGCCAGGTTGGGTTAAGAATGTTTGAAATGCTTCTCTGACGTCTTCCTGTGCGCTGTAGGAGAGTGAATCGAGGAAGTCCTCAGTCGATGCATTGCCAAAGCGAAAGCGTTTTAGGTGATATCGAACGCCATCGCGAAATATCTCGCTTCCGAGTTTGTGCTCAAACATGCGGATAATCGCACCCCCTTTGGAGTATGTGATTGCGTCGAATGCACGAAAAATATCATGGTAAGTATCAATAGGCTGTGTGATACGCCGCGCAGAAAGTAAACTATCTTCTTGCATGGCAAACTGTGCTTCTTCGAGCAGCTCCAATGTTGAGCGATAAGAAGGTTCCCATTCTTGCACCACGTGATGGCCCATCCACGTCGCAAAGGCTTCATTGAGCCAGAGATCATTCCACCAACGCATGGTGACCAGATCACCGAACCACATATGGGCAAGCTCATGGGCAGCGGTCTCAGCGAATGCACGTTTTTGTGACACAGGTGCGGATGTTTCGTCCATGAGCAATAACCATTCGCGAAACGTGATCGCTCCAGCATTTTCCATGGCACCGGCCACGAAATCTGGAACCGCAATGAGATCGAGTTTGTCGAAAGGATATGCGACAGCAAAATACTGTTCCAGCGTATTGATAAGCGCGGGCGTTTTCGATAAGGCATATTGAAGTTTAGTGCCCTTGCCTTTCGTCGCAATGCCTCGCAGCGGGATGGGGCCACGCAGCGTGTTCTTTGCGATTGGTGGAGCCTCAATCACATCGAAGTCTCCTACGGCTATTGCGACCAAATAGGTTGGCAGCGCAAGTGTCTCCTTAAACTCGACGTATTTTTGCCCGCCATCTGAAAAAGTCTCGCGTAGCACTGACGTGTTACTGATGGCTGTCAGAGCCTTTGGTATGATCAGTTTGATTAGAAATGGTGTTTTGAATCTCGGCTCATCAAACCCAGGAAAACACTGGCGTGCTGCTATAGGCTCAAACTGCGTAAATACGTAGGGCTGTCCACCATCTGCCACTTTGTAGAGACCATCCAAGCCGTGTTGCAACGGCGCGTTGTATTTGAGGAACAAAAAAACCTGTTGTGCCTCGATGGCATGTGGGAGTGTAATCTGCGCCACGCCCTGTGGGGAAACTTGCTCATAGCGCACGTTGATTTTGTCGCCGTTCTCTAAGATCATATAAGATTCGGTGACGGACAAATTTCTGCCGTGTATCCAAAATGTACTGAGTGCTGTTTTCACTTCAGCGCTGACACGAATAGAACCCGTAAAACGATCCAAGTGAGGATCTATGGCTAATTCGATTTCATAATGCTGTGGAACGACCAGATCAGGTAGCTGGCCTAGGGGAACAGACGCATCACGGCCGGTATTCTGACGAACTAGAATCGAGCTGCAGCTCAGGACGAAAACAAAGCTGGCAACGAAAAATATTTTTTGCAACATAAGGTTGCGGATAACAGATTAGCGGTTGCCGTCAAGAAGACTTTTCTCTAGTCGAGATAAGACACTTTGAATGCCAATGTCAACTTCGCGGGCTTCCTCAATTTTGCGGATCGAAGACAAGACCGTTGTGTGATCGCGCCCGCCAAAGAGTCGGCCGATTTCTGGCAGGCTAAGAGACAACATCGAACGGCACAAGGACATGGCAACCTGACGCGCCAGAGCAATTTGACGCTGCCTGCTTTTTCCCTTCAAGTCCGCAGATCTGAGATCGTAGTAAGCAGCAACGTTCTCACAAATTTTCTCTGGCGTGAGCTGCCCTTGTGTTCTGCGAAATACAGGGGACAAATATTCTTTCGCGTGACTCAGAGAAATCTCAGACTTGGTAACGCTTGAAAAAGCAGAAAGACGCAGCAATGCCCCTTCCAACTCTCTGACGGAAGAAGTCACTTGCGCCGCCAAATAGTGCGCCACGTCATCGCTAATATGGATATTTTTCGCCTCCGCCTTTTTATGAAGAATCGCAATGCGCGTTTCGATTTCTGGCGGCCTGATATCTGCAATCAAACCCCACGAAAGACGCGTTTGCAGCCGCTCTTCTAGCCCTTCAATTTCGTGCGGATACTTGTCTGAGGTTACCACGATCTGTTTGTGTGCTTGGTGGAGGCTGTTAAATGTGTGAAAAAACTCGTCTTGACTGGCATCTTTTCCTGCGAGAAACTGAATATCGTCGATCAGCAAAATATCGCAGCCGGAGCGAAACTTCTTGCGGAAGCTATCAAAGCGCCTTTCGCGGATCGCTTGGATGTACGCGTTCACCCACTGTTCTGCACTCATGTAGAGGATGCGAATATTGGGTTGCTTTTGGAGTGCAGCGAGGCCGATCGCATGAAGCAAATGGGTTTTACCAAGACCAACCGATCCGAACAGAAAAAGCGGGCTGTATTGTGCACCCGGTTGTTCTGCCACCGCATTGCATGCAGCAAATCCCATTTGGTTAGACGGGCCCGGAACAAACGTATCAAAGTTATAATTTGGATTTAGCGCGCGGCTTTCAAACATCGGGCGACTAGACGAGTCATCCTCGACGACACGGGACTCTGGCGCACGAAGTGGAACGATCGGCGCATCAAAAACAGGCGTGGGCTGAATTTCTGGTTCGCGATAAGCAGCGGGGGTTTGCAATTCACGCGTCTGCTGCAGCGGCGTATGTTGTTCTGAGCGCACCGCTGACGTGCCACAATCAGGATCATGAACAACTACCACTTGAATACGACGGCCGGCAATGGATCCTGCTGTTTCCAGAAGCTCCGGAAGATAATGATCTTGTACCCAGTCTCGGTGAAAGGTTGAGGGCGCTGCTAGCGTGAGCACGTTATCAACAAGCGACTTCGCCGCCAAAGGTTCAAAAAATCCCTGCCAAACAAAAAGACTTAAACGGCGACGAAGGGATTGCAAAACCGCTTGGTAAAGTGTGTGAAGATCAGGATTCTGTGGCGATGAAAGGGCGCTTGGCCGAAAGGGCTGGACAAAGTCTTCAGGCGTTTCTCTCATTGCTACCATTCTATCCTCAACAACCCATGCCTAAGCGCGTAAAAATCCGCAGAAATACTAAGACTCGGCGGAAAATTGATCTCTGGAGCCACTACCCAATTTGATCTGTTCGGAAAAAACCTAACGAGATTTCAATTTTCTAACAGAGGAAAAGAGGATCGTGCAAGGTCATTGGAGGGCAATTTTTGCAAGTCCTTGAATGCGTGTTGAAAAATTCTTTTTTATTATTTTTCTTGCAAATTTTACTTGAAACTGTTGATCACGTTGATCATCGGTAGAACGGAAAATAACGATAAAAAAATCGATTTGCGACGCTATTCAAGCATGAGAACAGCACTCGCAAATCGATCTATTCGCTGATCAGTGATCTCTAAGTTTCTGAAGCTTGTCGCAGCCATTGCGTAGCAGTGAGTAGCTCATCGCTACCGAGAAGACCGCGGGCAAATCTTCCAAGAGACGTGAGTACCGTTGCAATGGAATAGGTCACATTGCTTTTGTCTGGGTTTCCCGGGACAGGGTCAACACGCCAGTAGCCGATGGTGTCGGTGACCTGGCTTGAAGGCTTCGCTTTATTGAGCGTCCAGGTCACCCACATTTTACCCGCTGGGAAATAATGATCGATGCTGTACCTCACGTCAGCCATCCAATTTCCTACAACGAAATCAACATCGACGTGCTCTCCAACTGTCGTTACGGTTGTTGACTTCACGTAAGGTACTCGGTTGGGATATTGGCCAAAATCTCTGATCACGCCCCAAACTGTGGCAGGAGAAGCGTTGACGCGAAACACAACAGTTCCACCATCTGAGGTGACGTTCAATTTGACAGGATCATTTCTTTCAAGCTTTTGGCGATCGGTAGCAGAAAGAGAAGAAATCGAATTGGGTGGCTCCCCGGTGTAGGGAGTCAAATTTGCCTGTGCAGGCTCAACACCACAGGCGATCACAAACACGAGCATGGAAAAAACAAACTTAAGATTGGGTGCGCTTTTCTTCATGAATACTCCTTCTCAAGGAGATATTGCGCTCCGGTCTATTTTGGCGCCGCTTTTTCTGTATTTTGTGAGTACTTTTGCTCAGCATTCTTTTTGACCCACTTGGTTGCTGTTTCCAGCCCTTGGCTCACGAGAATTCCTTTGATGATTCCAAAGTACCAGGCATCGATTTTGAGTGCCGTCGAGTAAGTGACATCGCACGTTGTGCTTGTTGCAGGTGTCACTTTCCAGAAACCTACGCTTTGCAAGTCGTTCGATTTTTCTGCATCCATAACCCAGGTTCCCCATCCTCCGGTTTGTGGAAAGTGATGCTTAACAGAGTAGTTGAATTTGCCAGCAATTCGTCCATTGAGCTTGAATTTCACGTAAATGAAATCTCCCTCTCTTTTATAAATTGTGGATTCCAAGATATCGCCCTTCAGATATTCGGTATAATTTCCAAGATCAGAGATCACAGACCAGGTTGTATCGCAGGGAGCATTTACGCGGAATACTGCCCAGGCTCGGCCACCGCCAGCGCCATCTGATTTATTGAAAACTGGAGTTCCCCGCGCCACGGTATCTCTTTGTGCGTCGGTAAGCTCGATATTTGCAGGTGGCTCTGGAAATGGCGTCAATGCACTCGCCGAGACAACACCGCAGGCGATTACTAACGCCAGCATGGAAAAAACAAACTTGAGATTGAGTGCGTTTTTTTTCATGGATGCTACCTTATTGGTTCCTGTCGGGTCTGCCAAGATGGCAAAAGAAAAGGGCACCCGAAGGCGCCCCTTTTTTGGCATTTGCCGTGTCGACTAGAAGAATGCTCTCACGCCGACATAGCCCATATTGACGCCCCAGGTATTTGCGCTGGTATTGGCGTTTGTTGCATTGATGTTAAAATCAAAGCTTGCACCTAGATCCAATGCCACATGCTTGTTAAGACCGATCAAAATACCGACTGCAGGGTTTACCTGGATAACGAAGGCATTGTTGTTAAAGTTGATCGGATTTACACCACCATTATCCCATAGAAAATTGACGTTTGCGTTTAGGTAAGGATAGACAATGCTGCCTGTATCGAAGAAATAGCCAATCCCTACGCCTGCGCCTGCTGCAGATTCAAGATTTAGCACGCTGTTACCGATAATGTTGGTGCCTGCAATTTGCACACCAAGGAGGCCCGATGCTTGGACGTTAATGCTAAGCATAAGATTGTCTACGACAAAGTACCCAAAATTGACTGCGACGGTACCATCCCATTCGCTGGTCTTATTCGCAACATTATTAGTGTTGCCCAAGACACCACCATACCCAATCGTTGCATAGCCACCAATTTCCATTGTTCCTTCCGATAGATCGAGCTTCTCTGCACGAGCTGCCGTCGGTGCTGCAATGACCAAACCAAACATGGCGACCAATAAACCTTTTCGTATCGTATCTCGTATCATGAGTTTCTCCTTTAGCTGATACGGGCGATATACCCACAGCTAATATCGGACGAGTCCAAATCAATTGCAAATTTTTGGCCAAGTTTTTTTTAACTAAGAATTTCTTTGCAGTTTCATCATCTCGATCAATTTCAGCGTCTCACGCTCAAGTGAGAGCACAATTTTGTCGATTCGCCCGAGGAGAAACCGATAACCAAGCAACGCCGGAATGCCGACGATTAGACCAAAAGCGGTGGTCAGCAGGGCCACCCAAATGCCATCAGCCATGTCTGCTGGGCTGGCAAATCCTGCCCGGGCTACGCCCTTGAACGTAGAAATAATACCCAAAACCGTCCCAAGTAACCCAAGCAACGGTGTGATAGAAGCAATGGTGCCGAGCGAGGAAACAAAACGCTCAAGATCTGCCGCCTGGTGACGACCCTGTTCTTCAATACTCTCTTTCAAAAAAGGCAAAGGCTCTTCTTTGCGTTTAATGACATTGGCAAAAAGCGCTGCGATCGGCGACGGGTTTGTTTCGCAGAGATGCCTCGCCTGGCCGAGGTCTTGCTCAAGCACCATGGTGTGAACCCGAGAAATGAGGTTTTGTGGTAATACCCTCGATTGCCTCAGGCTAAATAGCCGCTCGATAAAAACAGCCATGGCGACCAATGAGGCAAGCGCGATGGGGTACATCACAACTCCGCCCTGCTTAAATAGTGCGAAAGCTTCCATTGCTTAGTCATAGCAAAACATTTTGCTACGCGCCACCTTGCTTTGGCCGGTATTTTACGCAAACTAGGCGGCATGGAACAGCTGACGAACTTACTCGATAAGTCTTATGACGCAAAACGCGTAGAAGCCTATTGGTACCCGAAGTGGAATCAGGCCGGTCTCTTCGGAGCAAAGGCAGAAGACTCTTTGCCAGAACACGGGTCTGTTCAGAAACCTTACGTCGTCATGATGCCTCCGCCTAACGTGACCGGATCGCTTCATAACGGGCACGCTTTGTTTGTTACGCTTCAAGATATTTTGTGTCGTTATCACCGAATGTTGGGAGAGAATGTTCTTTGGCTTCCAGGCATTGATCATGCAGGCATTGCCACCCAAGCGGTGGTTGAGCGCGAATTAAAGCGCCTTGAAAACAAAACTCGGCATGATTTAGGACGCAAAGAATTTCTGAAGCGCGTATGGGCTTGGAAAGAAAAACATGGTTCACGCATTCTTCAGCAATTGGAGTTGATGGGCGCTTCCGCAGACTGGACGCGTCTGCGTTTTACCATGGATGAGCAATGCTCGCGCGCGGTGAAAGAAGCGTTTGTACGTCTGTGGAATGAGGGACTGATTTTTCGCGGCGAGCGATTGGTGAATTGGGATCCGGGTTCCCACACGGCTTTGAGCGATGAAGAAATAGAGCACATCACGAGGGAAACAGAGCTCTGGAGCTTTGCCTACAAGCTTAAGGATGATCCCTCGCAAGAGATCGTTATTGCCACGACCCGACCAGAAACCATGCTTGGCGATACCGGCGTTGCTGTAAACCCCAATGATGATCGCTATCGGCACTTGGTTGGCAAGGCGCTTGCACATCCATTTTTTCCAGATCGTGATCTCCGCGTAGTGGCCGACGACCATGTGGATCCTGAGTTTGGTACGGGTGCGGTGAAGATCACACCGGGGCATGATCATAACGATTTTCAAATCGCCGAGCGGCATAATTTGGAGAAGATCAATCTCTATACACTGGAGATGAATCTCAACGAAAATGCTGGGCCTTATCAGGGGCTAGATCGTGCTGCTGCGAGAGAGAGAGTTAAGTCAGATTTAACCGCACTGGGGCTTTTTCGTGGTGTTCAAAAACATGAGCACGCCGTAGGTGTGTCGCAGCGATCCGGGGAAATCATTGAGCCGCTACTCTCTCGGCAGTATTTTGTTAGGGCTAAGCCCTTGGCGGAGAAGGCCTATCAGGCAGTGGCCTCCGGTGAGACCAAGATCATTCCGGAAAATTGGCGCAAAACGTGGGATCACTTTTTGCTCAACATTCGGGATTGGTGTGTTTCTCGCCAACTGTGGTGGGGCCATCAGATCCCGGTGTTTTATGATATGGACAAAGTGCGCCCATTGATGGCGGGGCGTGGGTTGTCTGACGCCGAGATGCTACAAGTTGCGCTTCGGGAATTGGATGACGAGACTGTGCGTGGATTTTCAGAGGCGAGTCTGGAGAATTTGGCGGAGCTGAATCCTCATCGCTATCTGCAAGAAGGAGACGTGCTCGACACTTGGTTCTCTGCAGGCCTATGGCCTTTTTCCACACTAGGTTGGCCTGACAACACAGAAGATCTGCGTGCGTTTTACCCAGGAGCCGTGCTGGAAACCGGCTTCGATATTCTGTTCTTCTGGGTTGCTCGTATGATGATGATGGGCGTGCATTTTATGGGCAAAGCGCCTTTTGCCGACGTCTATTTGCATGCCATGGTGCGTGATGCGCATGGCAGAAAGATGTCCAAATCGCTTGGCAATGCCATTGATCCCATCGATGTAATTGATGGCATTACGCTTGGCGAGTTGATCGCCAAAATCAAAACCTATCCCGTTCCACAGAGCCATTTGCCTAAAGTGCTCGAGGGTATCAAAAAAGATTTTCCCGAGGGTATTCCTGCTTCTGGTGCTGACGGATTGCGTTTTTCCTTGGCGGTTTTGTCTGGGCAGGGCCGCGACGTAAAGCTGTCGATCCCGCGCGTGTCTGGCTATCGCGCGTTTTTGAACAAGATTTGGAACGCGACGAGATTTTCACTCATGCGGGTTGGTCCTGAGCCTGTACAGGTAATTGCCGACGTGAAACATACGTTGTTGCCCGAAGATAAATGGATTTTATCGCGCTTGCAGCAAACGGTGCAAAAAGTGAGATCTTCTCTCACAGACTATAGATTCAGTGAAGCAGCAGATCAGATCTATCAGCTCTTTTGGTCAGAGTTTTGCGATTGGTACATCGAGTTCGCGAAGCTCAGACTTGCGCCAGAAGCCGACGGGCAGAGCAGAGAGGCTGCACGTGCTGTGCTAATAGAGCTGCTGGATACGAGCATGCGGCTTCTACACCCATTTTGCCCGTTTATTAGCGAAGAGATTTGGCAAAAGCTGCCGACTCGCTTTGGCGCTCCAGGTGAGTTTTGCTGCACCGCGCCCTATCCAGAATATGACGCTTCGCTGGTAGATCCAGATGCAGAGCGCGACGTGACGTTGGTGCAAGAAGCGATCGTGATGATTCGCAACGCGCGTCAAGAATCAAACCTGCCTGCGCAGAAGAAAGTACCGGCGATCATTTTGGTGGATCATCCAGATCATTTGCGATTGTTGCAGAATTTTTCCGCACAAATTCAGTTTTTGGCACTTACACAGGATCTGCAAATTGCCAAACGTGGGACAGTCGATGTTCCCAAGAATGTTGCGGTGAACTCCCATGCGCATATGGATGTTGTTGTGCCTTTGGAGGGGCTTATTGATCTCGGCGCGGAACGACAACGCCTCGAAAAAGAGCTGCAAAAGTTAGAAAGAGAACACGCTGGCTTAGAAGGCCGATTAAACAACGCGAGCTTTGTGGAGAAAGCGCCGCCTGAAGTGGTGTCGCAGAGCCGTGAGCTGTTGATTCTGCTTGAGCAAAAGAAGGCAAACCTGCTCCAAGCGATTAAGCAGATTGGATGAGAACTCCATCTTGTCTTTTTAGGATGAATGTCATAGATAGCCGGTGGTCTTTACGGGGTGTAGCTCAGTTTGGTAGAGCGCTTGCTTTGGGAGCAAGAAGTCGCAAGTTCAAATCCTGTCACCCCGACCACATATAAAAGGCGCTCTTAGCTCAGCGGATAGAGCATCGGCCTTCTAAGCCGAGGGTCGCAGGTTCGATTCCTGCAGGGCGCGCCACTTTTCCCCAAAATCCCCTTGACCGAAGTATATGACGCCGATAAAGGGTTAAGCTCAAGGTTTGCCCAGGTAGCTCAGTCGGTAGAGCAGAGGACTGAAAATCCTCGTGTCGGTGGTTCGATTCCGCCCTTGGGCACCAAGTTTTTACGAGCCGATGCGTTCAAGCATAATCATCGGCTCGTTTGGCGAAATATCTTCTCCCCACAACAAAGTTCCCTCAATCATCCATGCATTGTCTTCTGCAGGATCGAGTAGCACTTGCTGGATGCCCCACTGCTTGGGACTGACTTGTTTGATCAGCGTGAAATGGGGTTGGCGTGCCTTGTTGTCGAACAAGATTCGCTCATATTCGGCATAGAAAGGCGCGAGTGCTTCCTGCAGACGCTGCGTTGTCCATTGCTCATCTGGATCTTGTTTGATCAATTGTGCGGCCTCGTCGTAGTTGCGCTCTGCGAGCGCTTTTACTAGCGCATGCATTTCCGCGCGTATGCGGGCTGCAAATGCGCGTGGATTTGCCTCTGGATCGAAGGGCAATTTGGGTTTTTGTGACAATGCCGTTTGTGCAGACTGCGGAGCTGGAGCGAGCATTTGTTCCCATTCTTCGATCAGGCTGGTGTCTACCTTGCCAAGCATGGCGCGCAGGTAAGCAATCACGTCATGTACTTCGTCTGTTTTGTAGACATCCGGAACTGTTTGCATGAGCGCTTTATATGCACCAGACAGATAGCGCAGCAAAAGACCCTCACTGCGCTGCAAACCATACTCAGAAACATACTGATTGAACGTCGATACACGCTCGAACATCTCACGTGCTACGGACTTTGGTTGAATATTCTCTGTGCCCACCCAGGGGTGCTTGTCCGCGAATGCGTTGAAGGTGCCGTAGGTAAAATCACGCAGGGGTTTTGGATGCTCTATCTTCTCCAGCTCGTCCATGCGCTGCTCGTATTCTAATCCCTCAGTGCGCATCTCGGCCATTCTTTCTGTCTTGAGCTTGTCGACCTGCTTTTGCAGGATAATCGTCGGGTTTTCGAGTATAGATTCAACGAGACTCAGCACGTCCGCCGCATAGGTCTCGCTTTCCATGTCGAGCATGCGCAGCGCATCGAGCATATATAGAGAGAGTGCATGATGCAGCGAAAAGTCTTTTTGCAAAGTGTCACTCACAACGACACGAGCCCCCTTCTCGCGATTCTTGATAATCGAAACGATGCCGGCGTGCACCAAGGATTTGAACAGCATTGCCGCTTGTTTGCGGTGCTTTGATTTCGCTTTCTCCACTTCGTGGGATTTTGTAATCAGCGAGATCAGTTTTTTGTAACCTGGATTGGCATTTGTGGGTGTGGTTTGTAACAGCAACATGATCGTTGCATGGGAAACCCAAAACTTCGACGACAACGGCTCGGGTTGTTGATCAATGAGACGTTGGAATGTCTTTTCATCCCAATACACAAAGTTCTTTGTCGGTGCATCTTTCTTAACGAACTTCTTCTTTTTTCCTTTATCGGCGGCTGTAAATTTACTTTCTGCCCTTTTGTTTTCGATCACGTGCTCGGGCGCTTGGCAAACCACGCTTCCTTGATCGTCGAATCCCTTGCGACCTGCGCGTCCCGAGATCTGCTTAAAATCGCGGACGCTCAAAATTCCTGTCTTCTGGCCGTCAAATTTGCATAGCTTCGTGAACAAGACAGTCCGGATCGGAATGTTAACACCGACGCCTAGCGTATCGGTACCCATGATAATTTTGAGCAAACCAGCTTGGGCCAATTTCTCGACGAGAAGACGATATTTTGGTAGAAGACCTGCGTGATGCAATCCAATCCCATGTCCGATATATCGACGTATTTCCTTTCCAAACGGCGTGTCAAAACGAAATCCGGCGAACGCCTCTTCGATCTTCTTTTTTTCTTCCTTAGTGCAGATATTGACGCTCATCGCGTCCTGCGCCTGCTCCGTGCAGTCTCTCTGTGTGAAGTTGACGACGTAAATTGGAAATCTATGGGAAGAGATGAGATCAAAAAGCGTCTCATGAATGGGTGTTTCACGATATGAATAGTCTAAAGGGACTGGCCGATCGCTTGACCTGATCACCGCGACGTCGAGATGGTTGAGCTCTCTCAGACTCTCCTCAATCTCGCTGCTATCGCCCAGCGTTGCCGACATTAGCAAAAAGGTTGTTTTGCTTAGCATGAGCAATGGGACCTGCCACGCCATGCCTCGCTCGGCGTCCGAGTAGTAGTGAAATTCATCCATGATCGCATATTCGACCGGGGCGTGCTCGCCTTCGGAAAGTGCCATATTGGATAGAATCTCTGCAGTGCAGCAGATGATGGGAGCATCGCGGTTAATGCTGGCGTCTCCGGTCAGCATGCCGACGTTTTCGGGGCCGAAATCATCACATAGCGCAAAGAACTTTTCGCTCACCAGAGCCTTGATGGGGCAAGTGTAGTAAGAGCGCTTGCCTTCCGCCAGTGCTTTAAAATGCATTGCAGTGGCGACGAGTGATTTGCCAGATCCCGTGGGGGTGCTCAAGATAATGTTTTTGCCGGCCATGATCTCCAAAACTGCTTCTTCCTGCGCCGGATAGAGTGTGATGTGACGCTCTGAGACAGAATCTAAAAAGCCGTTCAGAATAGTCTCCGCGGAGAGATCAGAAGCCTTAGGCAGGTGGTGAAGTATCATGCTTCGGTATTAGGCGGTTCCGATCGCGACCACCAGTGGTATGCCGAATTGTTTTCGCAGCACCGCACTCTGAGTCGCTGCGCGCAGGTGCACCGTATAGCTCTCTTTGATGTTGGTGCGACTGAGAATTGTGGAATTTTCTTTGACCGAAGGTTCTTCCGGAGTGACCGGATAAATTTCGCTCACCTTGCCGAGGGATCGCGTCATGATGCTGCCTAAAACCTGCGCGACAGATTGAAAAATGGCCTTGTTATCGACGGGATCCGTACCAATCGCGCGGCACAGTGCTTTGCCCAATGATTCTGAAAAGGCCATGCCAATCTCGACCGGGACAGTTCCATTTGCTTTCACCTGACCGACAATCTCGATGCTCTTACCGAGTAGTTCTGCCGAAGCACGCTCTATCCCAATTACTTTTGCGCCTTGGCCAAAGAGAAGGTTGAGGGTTCTTCGCGCTGACTCGGCAATTTCAGAAACAACTGCTTGTGCTTGCTTGCTCATGCCATCAGGAAATTTGGTCTCCGAGGGAGCGAGCATGGACTTTCCACCTAAGGCATTCTTGAGGCTCTCAGGAGAAATAGGTTTTTCGAGGTACGTATAAGCACCTGCGGTGAGCCCACTCTCCATCAGTGCGGAGTCGGTGGATGCGCTCATCAACGCAACCGAGATGTCTTTGAATCTGGGCGTATGATGCAAAATCTCGCAGAGCAAGAGCCCATCAAGCTTAGCTAGATTCATATCGAGAAATGCAATGTTGGGTTGCTTACGGGCAATACTCTCAAGTGCTTCGGCACCGTTTTTTGCTTCAGCAATGTCTTCGTAACCAAAGATCTGCAAAAGGCGCTTTAGCTTTTCTCTGCTTTGGTCGTCACTGTCTGCGACAAAAATGGATTTGCCCATTTTGCGCCCCCTTTTTATATGCGCATGAAGTGATCCTAACACAAAAGTGAGAAGGCCGGTCAAACGGCTGCTATACAACCTGCGAAGAAAACGCCAGAAATCACAAAGAAGGAGGCTTATATGAGTCGAGGAAATCAAAAAACCATAATCGTTTCTTTGGTGGTCATCGCGCAGGTGTTAGGGGCCTGCAAGAATGACACGGAGTTTTCCGTGCGCGCTGTCTCAAAAAAGGGGGACACCGTGGCCAAAATAGGAGCTACTGAGATCACCGCGGAGGACATCAAGGAGCGGCTGAGTCATCAACCATCCTTTTGGATGACCAAATACAGCACGCCAGAAGGACAAAAAGATTTTCTGGAGGTGCAAATTCGCCAGGAGCTCCTGGCGCAAGAAGCCATTCGGCAAGACCTGCAAAACCAGCCTGAAGTTCGCGAAAGCATCAAAAAAATGCTGGCGGAACGGGTGTTACGGAACGAATTTCAAGGAAAAAATTTCATAGCAGCAGTCAACGACGCAGATTTGCAAGCTTACTATGACCAAAACAAAGAGCAGTATAACAGGGAAGAAGCTGTGCAGGCTGAATTTACCCTGACGCCATTTGGAAGCGATAAAGCTGCAAGCCTGAAGAAGGCCAGAGAAGCTTCTCAGACGAATTTTGCTAAGACAGATTTTATCACCAAAGAGGAAGCGACAAAAAAATTTGGTGCCAAGGCAGCAGAAACGCTGTGGAACCTTCCGGCTGTTAACAAAACAAGTAATGTTGTGGAAGGGACAGACGGCTACTATATGTTTCGAAAGAACAGTGTGCGGGCGCCCCATAAACAGGATTTTGCCTCTGCGAAAGAAGGTATTCGCAGGATAGTGGCAAACAAAAAGCGCGGGGAGGCATTTACAAAGTACATTGACGAACTAAAAAAGAAGGCCAACGTAGTGGTCTACGAAGATAAATTGAGTGGAGCTTTAGCGGGCCAGAAACATTAAAAGTTAAGAAAGAGTGCGTATTTTTTGTATCATAGCTTTGCTCATATTTTGGGGCTGCCCCTCTGACCCCAGGGGTTTGCCCAGCAAGGCTATGGTCGCGCGCGTTGGTCCCACGCCGATTGAACAGCCTGTGTTTCAAACAGCGCTGTCTAGGGCCGGGCTGGGTAATCTGCCCTTAGAGGGGGATCGTCAAAAGCTCGCTCAAATAGTTCTTGAGCATCTCATTGAAGAAGAGCTATTTTTGCTCGCGGCAAAAAAAGAAGGTCTTGCTGTAAGCGATCAGGACGTAGAAAAAGCCTATAGCCGCAATGCACGACCCTATCCTTGGGGGGCATTCCGACGGACGCTTCATCAAGAACACCTGACGTCGAGCTTATATCAAAAATTATTGCGCCGGCATCTATTGATTGATAGCTACTTGCACCACATGTTTGCTCGGTTGCCACCAATTTCTGGTCCGCAGGTTGCAGCGTATGTGAAGAAAGAAACGCTGCGTCTTGTTCCTGCGCGTGTCCGTGTGCGCCATATTTTAGTGCCCACAGAAGAGGAAGCAAAATTGGTGTCAACGGAATTGAAAAGCGGTCGCATGGCATTCGCTGAAGCTGCCCATCAGTACGGTAAGTCTCCAGACTCCCAACATGGCGGAGATCTGGGCTGGATTTCCAAAGGCCAACTGCCTCCAGTTTTTGACCACTGTTTTTCCATGAAAAAAATGCAAATCTCCGATGGAGTGATGAGCGAGTATGGCTACCACATTTTTATGGTGATAGAGGAGCGGGCCCAGCGGCTTGAGACAGAGCAAGAAGCGCGTCTGCGCGTGCGGGATATTCTCAGACGCAACCAAGAAGCGGGAGCAATCGCAGAGACGCTGGGGAAGCTGAAAGCAAAGTATAAAGTTACAATCAATGAGGCAGCATTTTCTCATGCAAAAACATCGGTTTCACTCGCAAAAAACGGCTAGTCTTCTAGTTGCATTTCTTTGCGGTATTTTAGTTTTTTCTCCGTCGACAAGTGCAAAGACGATTGTTGATCGCGTCGTTGCTGTCGTAGGCGGCAAGCCCATTTTACAAAGTGAGATAGGTCCTTCGTTGACTCAGGCGGCGATAGAATCACGCATTCGTCAAGCTCTTATTGAAAATGACTGCAAGAAATCTGGGCTCGAGGCAACTGAAGAAGAAGTTGCGGACTCAATCAAGGGAGTTAAAAAGCAAAACCATCTTAACGATGCCGAGTTTTCCCACGCGTTGTTTCAACAGGGGATTACCCTCGAGGCCTACAAAGAGCAGCTGAAAGAGCAACTTTGTAAAATGAAACTCGTGCAAAGCAAAGTGAAGAGCCGTGTACAGATTTCAGAACAAGATGTGAAAACACTATATGAGAGCACGTATGGATTGGAGGCTAATGATTTTAAGGTGCATCTTTATCATATTCTTTTTCCTTTATCACCGTCGTCAGAGAAAATGGCGAGGTCGGCTCTTCGCGAAATTCAGTCTGGAAAAACGTTCTTCGCTGTTGCCCATGAGTTAGAGAGAGCCCAAAAGGGAGTTTTGCTCAAGGATCTTGGGTTTGCTGCACGCGGAGAACTCTACCCGGAGTTTGAAAAGCTTGCATTTTCTGTCGATGTTGGTAAGGTCGCAGGTCCTCTCAGGTCCCCGGGTGGGTGGCACTTGCTTTATGTAAGCGAGCATGCCCACGTCGAAAAGATACCGCTTGAGAGAGTGGAAAAAGAATTGCGTAGGCAATTGTTTGAAAAAGAGGTTGAGCGCGTGTTTGAACAATACGTCGACGAATTGCGTGGAGCCACCTACGTTGAGGTACATCATGTCTGATTTAATTCAAAATAGAACTTGGTTGTGGAGAGCATAATGCGAGTGGCACTTTTTTTTGATGGAAAGAATTTTTATTCCGGCTGGCGAGAGGCAGCAAAAGGTCGTCGCATCGATTTCGCTAAATTAGCTGAATGGCTTGTGATGCGCGCAAAAGGTACGGCGCTATGGGGCGCCTATTATTACACCGGCGTGGATGATTCTTCGCTCGGGCAGTCTGATACGCAGCAGAAACTGGCGGGCTTTCTCGACATGCTTGAGACGCAGCCTGGTTTTTTTGTACACACATTTAAGCGCAAGGTTGGCTCTATCGGTTGCTCCGAGTGTGGTGCAGAGAATCGCTACGTGCTCGAGAAAGAAGTCGATACGACCATGGTGGCGCACATGTTGCGTCTTGCAGCTGTGAACGCCTATGACACGTTGGTGCTGATGTCGGGTGATGCAGATTATGCCCCAGCGATTGAGGGCGTGCGCGCGCTCGGCAAACAGGCGTATATTGCGAGTTGGGGCGGCACCGGCGTGAGCAAACGCATTCGCAGCGCCGCTTTTGATCACATCGATATGTTGCAAGGCCTTTCCCATTTTGAGCGAGAGTTTTCTTTGGATGAAGAAGACGGAGATGATTTTATCCATGGAGCTGAGAGTGTCGTCGAAATCGCTTCTGTGACGGGCGATCCCGCGATGGATGCATTTCTGGCGGAGCTTGATCAGGCGCAGAGTAAGTTTAGCGGTGGCTACGTCGGTCTTGGGTATTTTCTGACACGCTGGCGCTCAGCGCACCTCGATACGACGCCTGAGACGAGAAGAAGGGTGCTCGATAAACTGTTAGCGGAGGGCTTCGTGGAAACATACAATGCACCAGATGGTGCCTTGGCTATTCGCGTTTCCAGCCGTGCCGAAGTGAATTAGAGCTTGTCACTCGTTGTCGAGGTGACCCATTCGGTTACGCTTGACTTCGAGATAAGATAGCGCTTCCTTCGCGGGACTAACTGAGAGCTTAAGTCTCTTTACAACTGAAATGCCGGCCTTTTCCATCCCATCGATTTTGGCCGGATTGTTGGTCATGAGTATAATGGAGGCGATGTCGAGATCTTTGATCATCGTTGCTGCCTCGAGGTAGTCTCGGGCATCGTCGGGAAATCCCAGGTGGCGGTTAGCGTCTACTGTGTCGAGCCCCTCGTCTTGCAAAGCATACGCGCGAATCTTATTGCCAAGTCCAATGCCGCGTCCTTCTTGGCGCATGTAGAGCAAAACACCTTTTTCTGCTTTGCCAATTGTCTCAAGGGCCAGATCGAGTTGTTGCTTGCAGTCGCACTTTAGGGAGCCAAAAACCTCTCCTGTCAAGCACTCTGAATGAATGCGACAGAGCACGGACTCAGCGCGCGCGACGTCGCCTTTTACCAAGGCAACATGTTCAACGCCACCCTTCCCGGTAAAGACAATGCAGCGTAAAACCCCAAACTTTGTTGGCAGCTGGGCTTTTGCGTAGCGGGAAAGGCGCGTTTGCACAGGATCTTTCTTTGGCGGATGTGCCATGCTAATGCCTTTTCAAGTCTGATGTTGACTCTTTGCATCAAGTGCTTATCTCAAAAGAAGCAGTTGCATAAGAAGGTTTTGGGAAAAATATGCCGATCTACGAATTCCGTTGTAATGCCTGTGCGTGTGTCCAGGAGCTTTTGCAAAAACTAAATGATCCGTCGCCGGAGATTTGCCCAAAATGTGGAAAAACACACACGATGGAAAAGCTGGTTAGCCAGGGGTCTTTTCAGCTCAAGGGCGGCGGTTGGTACAGCGATTTGTACGCGTCAACAAAGAAGGCAGACGCCAAAGAGGCGGCTCCAGCGTCGTCTTCCGAAAAGAGTGCGCCGGAGAAGAAATCTGAACCGTCTTCCTAGGTGGCCCTGGGTTGAAATGACGACACTTTAGATAGCGTCTCCAAAAGTTCCTTTTCTTTCGCAGACAGTGTAGTGGGAACAACAATCTTTGTCTCTACCAGCGCATCACCGGGAGGGCTCTTGCCATGAGGAAGCCCCTTCCCTCTCAACCTCAAGGTTGTTCCGCTCTGCGTCCCTGCAGGGATGGTCAGCTTGACGCGGCCCCGCACCAGCGGAACTTCCACATGAGCCCCCAACGCGGCTTCCCAGGGGGCTAGCGCCACGACGGTGTGAATATCGTGTCCGATAACTTTGAAGTTAGGATCTGGCGCGAGATGGAGTTTTAGCAGCAAGTCGCCATTTCTTCCACCGTTCTCGCCTTTGCCTCCATGACCCTTGAGTCGAATTTTAGAACCCTCCGTTGCCCCGGGAGGAATATTCACCTGGAGTTGCTTGGTCTTGGCTCCGCCAGAGATGGAAAAAGACTTTTGTGCGCCCTCCAAGGCATCCAAGAGGCTGACAGTGATGTTGGCTTCAAGATCCTCCCCATCTTCTTGCCTGCTGCTGCCAGTGAAGGCGTCGCGAAAAAACATGTCGAAGAAATTACTAAAGCCGCTGTGTGTGCCTCCGACTCCTCCGCCAAAATCAAAACCCACGTTTTGCCATGTCTTTGGCGGGGTAAAAGGTTCGCCGCCTTTCCAGCCAGATCCTAGGGTGTCGTAGCGTCGACGCGATTCTGGTTGCTTCAATACAGCATACGCTTCGGCTATCTTCTTAAATTTGTCCTCGGCCCCCTTCTCCTTGTTTATGTCAGGATGGTATTTCTTCGCCAGCCTACGGTAAGCCTTTTGGATTTCATCCTGCGAAGCGGTTTTTTGGACGCCGAGAACTTGATAATAGTCTTGAAATTCCACGCTCATAAATTATTTTGCTCCTGAGCTGTTTGATAGAGTAATCGCGCCAGGCTATCCAGACAAAGCGCTATCGAGACTTTAGGATCCGCACGGCTGCCTGCAGAATCCACCGAAAAAGTTCTTGGCAGAAGTGAGGTTAACACCGCATGTTGGTAAAGCACGAAGGGTTGATTCGAAATCGCAAGAACTGTTCCAGGCGTTGGGCTTTCCTTTAACCATGCCTCAACTGTGTCCGCTGTATTGGGCCTGCGCATTCCACCTGCCCCATCGGGTTTTGCTGGTGCGTCGACAAATCGCACTTTGATAGCTTGCCACCCCTTAGGCACTTTCGTTTGCGCAAAAACAATTTTCATCATGTCGGTTTCGGTTTTTGGGCGCGCTGCTTTATGCCGCCACCTTGGAATCGGTTCCAGTCTTGGATCAAGCAGTCTGGCGCTGCCGAGAAAAACAATCTCGCGAAATCGGATACCATGCTGCCATGTTCGAATTAGGAAACGGAGTCTATCGCGCACGCTGTTCGTGGTCGCGCCCAAAACCACAGCATAGTCATACTGGCTTTTTTGCGCGTTCATGCCCTCAACAAGACCAAGGTTTACAAGTAGAGGCAGGAGCTTTCGACGTTGCCCGTTATAAGCGTCTTTCATTTGCCAACGTTCAGAACCCTTTGGACGAAGCCATTTCTTTTGTGTTGCGGCCACAATGCTCTGCAGTGAACCTTCGTGCGTGACCTTGAGCGCCGACAACAATTCCAGCAATTCTGGAGATGGCTTGCAGGGTAGATCAGCTGAACAAATTAAAACGTGATTAAGACTAGAATTTTTTAAGTCTCGCCCATAGCTTTGTAGAGAAAAAAATAAAGTGACGACTAGTGCGCTAAAGAAGTGGGAGCGAAAATGGAAATTGTGTTGATTAGGCATGGTCAAACCGAGTGGACAAAGTCTGGCCGGCACACGGGCCTCAGTGACATTGGTTTAACCGACGAAGGCCGCGCACAGGCTTTGCAATTGAAACAAAAAGTGCAGAAACGCCAGTTTGCCAAAGTTTTTTGCAGTCCGCTACAGCGTGCGCGAGAAACTTGTACGATTGTGGGCCTAGATGGTCTTGCCGAAATGCGACCCGAACTTGTTGAGTGGAACTATGGCGATTATGAAGGTCTCACCTCAGAACAAATTAGAAAGGATAAACCAGGATGGACGGTGTTTGCCGATGGTGTGCCTAATGGTGAGACCATTGCTGAGGTAGGCGAGCGCGCCGATGGCATAATCCAGTTGGCGCTCGAGGCCAAGGGCGATGTGGCGCTGATCTCGAGCGGCCATATTCTGCGAATTCTGGCAGCGAGATGGGTCGGGCTAGCGCCAAGCGAGGGTCGCATGCTTTATCTATCTACTGCCTCGCTGAGCGTGCTCGGATATGAGAGAGAGGCTCGGGTTATTTCGATGTGGAATGACACGTGCCATCGAGCGCCTTAATTAATTGGTCGTTGTCGAGTGCGTTGCCCACAAAAAAAGCACCAAACTCTGCGTAGCGCGCACTGACGACGTCAAAACGCATATCAGTGACCACTTTTTTAAACACTACAGGGTCGTTGGCAAAAAGCGTCACACCCCATTCCCAATCATCGAGGCCAATGGATCCGCCGATCATTTGCGTGAGCTGGCCAGCAAATTTTCGCCCCGTCATACCGTGATCACGCATGAGTGCGCGGCGCTCTTCTACGGGCAACGTATACCAATTATCTTGGCCATCACGCTTCTTATTCATGGGGTAAAAGCAAATCGCTTTGACCTTTGGTAGCACTGGATAAAGACGAGACTGCACATATGGATCTTGGAGCATGTCTTCCGGCTTTTTCTCTTGGCCGTGCAAGTAATTACTTATTTCCACCACGGACACGTAAGAGTAAGCCGGCTTTGCATATCTGGCGAATTGCGTCTTGTTTAAATCCCGCTCAAGGCTGGTAATCTCCTCGAGTGTTGGCCTCAAATTCAGGAATAGAAAGTCTGCCTTATGACCAGCGACATCGAAGAGCCCAAAACTCCCTTCTCGTTTTTCGTCGATAGCGCAAAAACGGTGCAGAAGAGAAAAAAGCTCCTCTTGCACAAGAGCCTTTTCTCGCGGGTCGAGCGCTTTCCATGCTGGCCAATCCATGGTGCGAAAATCATGTAACGTGTACCAGCCTTCAAGCGTGGAAAATCCTTCAGTCATGCGATATCTCCTAATTGTTTTGCATCTTTTTTGCTGACGCTATGCGTGATTGCAACTGAAAGCGGGAGGCATAGCCTCTGTCTCGCTCCATCACCTGCTCCCAGGCCGCTACGGCAAGCTCGGGATGGCCGGTGAGTATGTGCGCCATGCCTTTATAGTGCCATCCAGGCATATAGCCTGGGTGTAGCTTGGTGATCTGATCAAATTCTGCCAATGCCTCATTGGCTCTGCCCGTTTGTAGATAGATACGTGCCAATGTCGTCGTGATTTCTGGATCATGGGGGAGTTCTTTCTTTGCGCGGTTAAGCGTTGTTTCGGCGGCCTTGAAGTCTTTGGCTGCAAATGCCTTAAGGGCCAGAGCTTTGCTTTGAAAGCCGACGGACTTTGGCGAACGCAGCGCTTCTCGCATTTGTGCAAGGCCTGCTACCACTTTATCTTTGTATGGCGACTCGGGCACAACTTTCAGATAAGTGTCCCAAGCATAGATCGCTTTCTTGAGATTTTTTGGAGAATACGACGCTGACTCGTGTACTGCAGCTCCCAGCAAAAATAAAGCATCGAGAAATTCTTCCGGATCTTTGGATTGATTCAACAGCACAAATGCTAATTCTTGTACTGCTCTATCGGGGTTTCCTAAAAAGAAAAAGCATCGCGCGAGCAGATTACGCGCGCGCGGGAAAACAGCGTTTTTGTCTAATATGCGCGAGAGTAGAAGGGAAGCATCGATAAAGCGATGTTCGTGAAAATGAAGTTGCGCGAGCAAAATATCTCGTGAGAGTCCCTGTGCCACCGGGATGTTATCGAGAGCCTTGATATCGATGGCGTCAAAAATTGGCTTTTGCGCCGGATCGGTTTGGTTTTTGGCGATTTTACCATCCATGAGATCTTCGAGCAGCTTCACACGCTTGGCAAAGGCAACGTTGGTTGTCTGTGATCCCATTGGTGCCACAGCTTGCATGGCGGACGGTGCAGCTGCAGGTGCAGGCTTTGACTTTCGCTGACAAGCTGGCGCGAAACAAAGAACGCATGCGAAAAAGAGTGTGAAGTAAATCTGTGCCATGGATGCGTCACATATTGAGGATTGAACCGGCGAAAGCAATGGAGGCCAAAGATGTTGTGCGGATGGGTGATTGCGCTTGGTGCGGAAAGGCGCTAGTTTTGCCCGGACTAAAATGGCCAACCGAACCAACATATCTGAACTCTTAGTGGGACAGCATGGTGTTTTACGTGCCCCGGCGATTGTCAGTTCTTGTATTCTTCGCTTGCTCGAAATGGGCATGACAGAGGGCGCTACCATACAGCTCATTCGCAGGGGGCCCATGGGCGGGCCGCTATTGGTTGTCGTGCGTGGCACACGGCTTTGTCTGCGGCGACGTGAGGCCGCTTGTTTCCCCGTAAAACCCCTTCCCTCATAATAGGACGTCGTGTGCAGGTCGCTGCAGAAAAGGAGATCTTACTTGTTGGCAATCCAAATGCCGGTAAGACTCTGCTTTTTAATCGTCTCACGGGTTTGCATGGGAAAGTTGGAAATTACCCCGGGGTAACCGTAGAGTGTCGTCGAGGACAAATCGATCTGAAGAACCATCCGCGCGCGAGCCTGGTTGATTTGCCTGGCACATACAGCTTGTGCCCTCGTTCGGACGATGAAAAGCTTACCATTGATAGCATCGAGCAGGTCCTCCAAAAGCATCATGGGCCACGACTTGTTGTTGTCGTCGTCGATGCCACACATTTGGAGCGGAATCTCTATCTCGTCAGTCAGCTTCTTGAGGCGAAGGTTCAGTTTTTGATTGCCATGACGATGATGGATGCAGCAAGAGCTGAAGGCATTTTGGTGCATACAGAGGTGCTTTCCGAGCGTATTGGGGTTGCGATTGTCCCTGTTTGTGCGCTGACCAACGAGGGGATCCCGCAGCTTTTAGATGCCATAGATGAGTGTTCCACGACGTTGATGGGCATATCCATCTCCACTTCGCCAGAGCAAGTGAGGAAGCGATATGCCCAGGTGGAGCATTGGCTTGATGGGGCGTACCAGAAACCGCCGGTGATTGAGACTATGACCGATAGAGTCGACTCGGTGGCATTGCATCCGGTGTTCGGGCCAATCCTCTTGCTCGGTATTTTTGCCGTGATGTTCAACGCGCTATTTGTTTGGGCAAAACCTATTGTCGAGACCTTAGACCTAATCAAAGGAGGTGCGACAACTTTTGTCCTGCCTTTGTTTTCGGAGGGCTCCTTATTAGGCTCTTTGGTCACAGATGGGATCATCGCTGGTGTTGGAAGTGTGATCGCTTTTGTGCCCTTGATTGCCATCCTATTTTTATTTTTGGGTATTTTGGAAGACTCGGGGTACTTGGCGCGGGCGACCTTTTTGCTTGACCGGGTAATGTCCAGAGTCGGTCTTCCTGGGCGCGCATTTGTTCCCCTGCTGTCGGGATTTGCCTGCGCAGTTCCGGCGATTATGTCGACGCGCGTGATCGAGTCTCGCAGAGAGCGTCTGCTGACCATGATGGTGACCCCGTTGATGTCGTGTTCCGCCCGGCTACCGGTATATGGTTTGCTCATTGCCGTCGTGTTTTCGTCGGCACCCCCGATTTGGGGTTTGGTTGAAGTGGGCTCTGTCGTCATGTTTGCGATGTACGCTATTGGCATTGTTGTGGCATTGCTGATCGCATTTCTACTTAAACGGTTTTTGCTAAAGGGGGAGTCGCCTGCGCTGATTTTGGAGCTACCCCCTTATCGGCTGCCCAGGATGTCCTCGCTGCTCAGGGGAGTTCTATTGCGCGTCCAAGTCTTTTTGCGTGAAGCAGGAACAGTCATTTTGGCGATGACTATCATACTCTGGGCACTTTTTACTTTTCCGCGCCACAATGATCTGTCGCCGGCTGAGCAGATGAAGGCTAGCTATGCTGGCCGGTTTGGGCAACTGATCGAACCAGTAATTGCACCGCTTGGATTCGATTGGAAAATTGGCGTGGGGCTCGTTGCTAGTTTTGCTGCGCGAGAAGTACTGGTATCAACGCTGGGCGTTGTTTATGGCCTTCGCCAGCATGGCGAAGACGCGCCTGTACCATTGCAAAAAGCGATGGCTCATGACATTAATCCGAGGACGGGAAAGCCGGTTTATACGCCGCTGGTGGCGCTATCACTCATGGTATTTTTTGCGCTTGCTATGCAATGCATGAGCACGCTTGCCGTTGTCAGGAAAGAGACGAAGAGTTTGCGCTGGCCTGTTTTTCAGTTTGGTTACATGACGGTGATTGCCTGGCTATGTTCTTTCACGGTGTTTCAAGCTGGCACGCTTCTTGGTTTTTAGGTGACCCATGAACGTTGATTTGCTTTTTGTATTGCTCATCGTGACTTGTGCAAGTTATTATCTTGTGCGGCGCTTTATTTTTGCAAAAACGCCCCCTTCGCCACCCGTTCAGATTGGCAGCAACCTAGCCAAGGGCCTGTTGGCAGTGCAAAAAAAGCGACGGTGTTAATAATATAGATTGTAAGATATACGCAGACTACCCGCTTGCTGATCAAGACCATCTAGATTGAACAGAACCAAGAAGCCGAGCTCTGCCTGAAAACTCATTTCGCTGGCGAAAATCCATTCCAAACCTCCATTTGGCCGAAACCCAAAGGATGCTGGCAGCTGGTAGCCATTAAAACTATTGCTCGACGTAAACGCCTGAAAATACTCGAACGTGAGGCCGACGAAGGGTCGAATTTTTTGGTCCAGAAAGTTATATCTTAGCCCTGTCGATGCATTGATGCTGACCACTCTGCTGTTATCAGGCGCGAGGGTGCCAAAGCCAACATCAAACTCGGTGGTGATCCATAGTTTGTAGTCGTAAACGGAAAAACTGTAACCAAGACCTGTTAAAAACTCGTCGTTTAGTTTGATCTGCGGCGAGCCGTTGCTTAAAAAGGGCAGAGAAGAATTGGCTAAAAGCCAGCCGACAACAGGTACGCGAAACACTTGTTTGCCGAAATGCTGCGCATTTACCGCGTTCGAGAAAAAGAGCAATGCTGAGGCAACAACGAGCTGACAAGCATAACTCTTGCAAGTTTTTCGCATCGATTTATCTCCTGCGCAGCATGGATAACCCACCAGAAGCCATAAATCCTCCCGCGATCATCGAGCAGGGCCCTTGCGCAGAGAAAAAAAGACCGTAAAAGTATTGTATGAATGCTGGGTTACTCAAAAGTTTGATGTATGATGTTGTGATTGTCGGAGGAGGCCATGCTGGCTGCGAAGCGGCGCTATGCTGCGCGCGCCTCGGCTTGCAAACGCTTCTCGTGACTGGATCCATCGATCGTATCGCGGCTATGAGCTGTAACCCAGCGATTGGCGGAGTGGGCAAAGGACATTTAGTTAAAGAAATGGACGCACTGGGCGGTGAAATGCCCAAAATCGCCGATGCGACCGGCATTCATTTTCGCACACTGAATTCTTCTCGCGGACCAGCCGTGCAGGCCACGCGATGCCAGAGCGATATGGAGCGTTACCGTCAAGCCATGACCCAGGTTGTGCTTGGCACGCCGGGATTGCGTGTGCGCCAAGATGACGTCGTAGGGTTGCTGTTTGACGACGATAAAAATATGCGTGGAATTAAAACGCGTCTTTCCGGAGAAATTCTCGCGCGTAGAGTTATTTTAACGACGGGAACATTTTTGGGGGGGCAGCTACACCAGGGTGCACAGAAGACGCCAGGTGGGAGAGTGGGTGAAGCGCCTTCCGCAGGACTTTCGCAGTCTTTGCAGTCTCTTGGCCTTGAGCTTGGGCGCCTTAAGACTGGAACGTGTCCTCGCCTTGATGGGCGCACGATTGCACTTGACTTGCTCGAGGGGCAGCCACCTCAGTTGCCTGCGCCTCTTTTTTCTTTTGACAGCACGGTCCCGCCTCTGCCTCAAGTTTCTTGCCATATCACGTATACGAATAAGACTACTCACGATGTCATTTCTGGTGCAGTTGCTGATGGAATGGCGCCGATCTACAACGGCCAAATCGGTGGCACGGGGCCACGCTATTGCCCAAGCATAGAAGACAAGGTGACGCGCTTTGCAGAGAAAGAGAGCCATCTGATTTTTCTCGAGCCGCATGGCCTCGATAGCTACGAAATTTATCCAAACGGGCTTTCAACGTCGCTGCCTCCTCACGTTCAGCTGGCATTTTTGCGTACCATTCCCGGACTTGAAGAGGTGGAAGTGACGCGATGGGGCTACGCGGTTGAATATGACTTCGTGAAGCCGACGCAACTTTCTCCTTCGCTTGAGGTCAAAGATGTGAAAGGACTTTACTGTGCTGGGCAGATCAACGGTACAACTGGTTATGAAGAGGCTGCAGCTCAAGGGATGATCGCCGGTCTCAACGCTGCAATGTCCCTACTCGGCAAAGAGCCCATCATATTACCGCGTCATCTGGCTTACATTGGCGTGTTGATCGATGATCTTGTCACGCTTGGCACGGAAGAGCCATATCGCATGTTCACTTCGCGTGCCGAGCACAGGCTTGTTTTGCGGGAGGACAATGTTTATCAGCGGCTCGCTGACATTGGTTTGCAGAGTGGCCTTCTCGATGCTGATCGGCATGGACGAATGAAGGCATTTGAGCAAGCCGTAGGTTTTGAAATCCAGCGTCTAAAGAGCACCAAGGTAACCATTAGTGACGGCGTTCAAGCACTCTTGTCGCAGATTGGTTCATCTCAATTGGAGGAACCAACCACGCTTTTGAGTTTGCTCAAGAGACCTGAAATCGGTCCAGAAACCATCGCATCTATTGAGGAAGCTGCTGGCGGCATTCCCCATGATGATGCGCGTGTTCGGTTTCGCGCCGCGGTAGAAAGCAAATACGAGGGCTACATCGATCGGGCAAATCGCGCCATTGAAAGACAAGGCGAAATGGATGAAGTCGTAATTCCTGAGCACCTGTTTGCGCAAAGACTTCCGGGAATGAGCAACGAGGTCTTTGAAAAATTACGCAGCATTCGCCCAAGGACACTTGGGCAGGCCTCACGCATTAGTGGCATCACACCCGCTGCTGTCAGTTTGCTGGCAATTGCGCTGCGGAAAGATTAGCCATGGATGTATTGCGCAGAGATACTATTTTTGCCCTCGCCACGCCACCGATGGCAAGTGCCATTGCTGTTGTGCGCGTGAGTGGTCAGAATGCGCTCGCGGTCAAAGAGCAGATTTTTTTTCCAAAGCGAAAAGAACAAAATCTATTTGTCGCGATGCTGGGCGATATAAAAGGCCGAGAGTTGATCGATGAGGCGATTTGCGTGGCCTACCCAGAGGGTAAGAGCTACACCGGCGAAAATGCGTTTGAATTATTTTTGCACGGCAGCCCAGTGATTGTGAAGAGTGTGCTGCGGCTTTTGCAAGAAAGTGGATGTCGCGCGGCAGAGCCCGGCGAGTTTTCCATGCGAGCAGTGCTTACTGGCAAAATTGATCTGTGCCAGGCTGATGCTGTGTGTGATCTGATTGGAGCGCGCTCTGAAGAGGCTGCGCAAATTGCCCTCCGCTCGCTCAAGGGCGGCCTCGCTGCATATCTGGATCCTATCCGCACAAATATTGTGGATGTCTTATGTGAAATTGAGGCGCGCCTCGACTTTCCTGATGAAGATCTGGGGAACGCAGACCGGCGAAGACTAGCAAAAAAATTAGCAGAAGATGTCGCTCAGCTCGAAAAGCTCCTGCGCGGTGCCCAGTTTGGTGAACGGCTTACGCAAGGCGCACGTGTGGTTTTATTCGGCAAACCGAATGTCGGCAAATCAACATTGCTAAATGCGCTGCTCGGAGAAGAGCGCGCACTCGTACACGACGCACCTGGAACAACCCGCGATGTGCTAGAGAGCACATGGCTTGTGCGGGGCATTCCCGTCACCCTGGTTGATGTTGCGGGTGTGCGGGAGGCAGAGAATATCGATCCAGTTGAGGCGATGGGAATTGCACGCGCTCGAAAAGAACTTCTGCGCGCTGACGCAGTCATCTGGCTTAGGAGCAGTGATGCCATGGATGATCTAAGTCCTGAGATGGCTGCATTGCAGGTTCCAATTCTCGAGGTCCTTACGAAAGCAGATCTTCACATGCGAGCAGACACAGGTGGGGCTACTTTGTGGATCTCGGCGAAAACCGGTTACGGTCTCGATAGGCTTATTGGGAAAGTGGCAAATCTTCTCGCTGCACATATACCGGAAGCGAGTGAAGTGTTGCTCACGAGGGTTCGGCAGAAAGAAGAAGTGGAGCTCACCACAAAGGCACTTATTGCCGCAAGCCAAGCGCTGATCGAAGAGCAGGTAGATGAAATTGTCGCCTCTGAACTTCGCCAGGCTGGGAAAGCACTGGATCGCTTATTGGGTAAAAGTTTGAACGAGGATGTCCTCAACCTGATCTTCAGTCGGTTTTGCATTGGCAAATGAATGCTGATCGATGCAGATAGCACCGACATAATCAGCTTGGCAAAAAGTATGAATCAGTTTGGGCTTTTCATCTGCCGTATGCCTCTCGCTGCTTGAGAAGAGCCCCTCGCCAGTTGCCTTGGCGCGAGCTTCTTTGTGCGTCCACACCAGAAAAAAAGTTCTGAGCTGATCTGTCGCTGGCGAGTTACGCAATTTGCGCACTTCATCTTCGGTAAAGAAACGTTGAGCGATTTCCAAATAGTTTGGAATCGGGCGCACTTTTTCAATGTCGATACCAATCGGAATCCCACGCGTGATCGCGAGCGCAGCCATTTCGTGTGAATGGGAAAGGTTAAATTCAAATTTGCAGTCTTTCAAAGAGGGCTTGCCGTTTTGGTATGTGAAAGAGAGCCATTTGGGTGATTTATCGGCGTAAACTCCTAAAATTTCTCTCAACCTCCCATGGCTGACAATAAAACGACGCCTGAGCTGCTCGGATCGAAATTTCTCGACGCGCGCTGTTTCTTCATCATCAAGTAGTTTTGCGAGACCATCGACAAACGAGTGCTTTCGCTCGAGTGGAATAAGCCATAAATGGACGTCCTTTTCGACGAGTGCTGGAATGTTTGTGTGCTGCATATCGTTTGGACAGGCGATTATACCTAGGAGAATATATGCTGAAAAGATATCTGTTCATGTTGCCCATCGGCGCCATGATCTTTGCCGCCATGGGGCATGCCGCAGTGCCGCCGCTCACAGAAGAGCAACGTTGGAGCATGTCTACCCACATATTCGCGGGGCAAGTGATTTCGGACACCAGCCGGGAGGTGCAATCTAGAGGTGGAACCGATACAGTTCATAGCGCCAGAGTGAAGGTGACTATGCTTATGAAGGGAGACTTTCTAATGACAGGTAGCGAGGTCAGAGTTGGCTACTGGCGTAAGTTCCCCAAAGGTGGGTGGACAGGGAATACCGGGCAAAGAGACCGCATGAGAGGTTCACAGAAGGTTATGGTATATGCGACTCATGCGGGTGATGATAGCTTTGAGCTGCTCAATCCAAACGGCTTTAGCGAAATCAAGGGAGCTGAATGACCAGCTTTTGGTGAATCTGATCGTTGCCGCCGATCAGAGACAACAAATTATAAAGCTGAGTGTTGAGAGGCTTGTTCTCGACAACTCCCTTGGCTCGTCGAGCCAAATGTTCTCGGTTTTCAAGCCCTTGCCACCAATTGCTCTTGGTTTCAATTGATGGCCCTTGGCGCGCTTGCCGTAGTACAAAGGACTTCGGCTTGTTCCTTCTCTCTTCGAGGAAGAGGGAAAACACTGTTTGCAGGTCTGGCTCGCAATTGAGGGATGCTCGTGCCCCCCTTTGTTGTGTAGCCAAGTTATTTTGGTCTGCTGCCTCAAAATGATCGATAACGGTGCTAAGTGCAACAGCAGGCGTTTGCAACTCTGCCTGCTGAGGTGCATGTGCGGGAACACTGTTTTTGACAATTCGTATTTGCGTCATAAATAAGTTATCCGAGACAAAATCAATTTGGCAAGTTGAACTTTTAGACATGCTTTGCCCAGTAGGCAACACTCTCAGGATGTTTTTCTTGCCGACGCAATTTGCGCAGCAGCATGCGGGCGGCAATCCTGCGGGCTACAAAAACGTCGGCAAACTCTTCATATGCACTATCGAAGACAGACGTGATCAGATCCCCGAAAGTGGTTTGCAGCAGTCCCCGCAGCTTGGCGTCCGTGAACTTCATGATATGATTATTTAACGACTCGGACCGGTAAGCGCAAAATGAAGAAAAAAGTACACCTCATTGCCCCCTCTAGTGGGTTTTCCATGAAAGCCTGTGAAGAGGGAATTAAACGTTTGGAATCAGCCGGATATGAAATTGTAAGCCGCTCACCTTTGCGGGCTTCTGAGCCTGCCTATTTGAATGGGTCTGATGCCGTTCGCCTCGAGGAGCTGCAAAAAGCCCTTTCACAAAAGGATGATATCGTTTGGCTGATTCGAGGTGGCTACGGATTGACGCGCATCTTGCCGCAGTTACGCTGCTCTTCAGCGACGTTGCCAATTATTATCGGCTTTTCCGATGCAAGCGCATTGCTTGCGCAACTGTGGCGGCAACATGGTTTAAAGAGCATTCACGGGCCGGGTGTCATCAGTCTCAGCGCTGAGCCAGAGGCCTCGTTTGCGGTGCTGCAAAAAATTATTGCGGGGAGAGCAAAAGAGATTGTGTACCCTCGCCTGCACGTAAATTTGGTTCCACCTCATGCTCCTAGCGAATTTATGGGTCCCCTGGTGGCTATGAATCTTTGTGTTTTGACACACCTGATTGGCACATCGTCGATGCCGAACTTGGAAGGCTGTATTCTGCTGATCGAGGAAGTCGGAGAGCGGCCCTACCGTATTGATCGCATGCTCACGCAGCTTTATCACAGCAAGGCGTTGAATGGCGTCAAGGCTGTGATTGTGGGTCATTTGACACGCTGCCAGGAGCACGATTCAGATAAGCCCATGGATGTGTGTGTGGAGCGCCTGTCGTCGTTTGGTCTGCCTGTGTTCAGTGGCATGCCAGTTGGGCATGAATCTCCCAATTTTGCGGTTCCCTTTGGTGCTTTAGTGCGTTTGACAATTGAAGAAGACGAGGCGCAGTTGCAGGTGTGCGAAGAGATTTATGGTTGAAGTAGAGCAGATTTTGCAACGCGCTGTGGAAGAGCGCGTCACGCCGGGATTGGCTGCAAACATCTTCGTGGCAGGTGCTGAGGAGCAAGCTCTGCGCTTGGTCAAGGGAACACTTGGCTATGGTGCACAAGAGGCTGTTTCAGACGAAACGATCTACGATCTTGCATCGTTGACCAAAGTTCTATGCACCACACTCTTAACTTGTCATGCGATCCAATTGGGTAAGCTGGATATTTTAGAGAAGCCATGGCCTAGTTGGCCGGGCGTGAGTGTGCTGCACGTGCTAGAACATACGTCGGGGTTGCCCGCCTGGGCGCCCTTCTACCGCCGCACGCCGCACGATGTGCTGGCGCAGGTATTGGCGACAAAGCCAACGAATTTGCCTGGCGTGCAGGTTGTTTATTCTGATCTTGGCTTCATCGCGCTAGGTGATCTGCTGCAAAATCGTTTGGGCAACAAGCTCGATGTCCTATTTATCGACGTTGCTCAACGTCACTATGGCAATACAGCGCTGACCTTTCATCCAGATCCGTTGCTTGTAGCGCCAACAGACTACTGCCCTTGGCGCAAGAGAGTTTTACGTGGCGATGTCAATGACGCAAACTGTTATGCAATGGGTGGCGTCTCTGGGCATGCGGGCCTATTTGGCTGCGCAAAGGACGTCGAGAGCGCCGCGCGTTTTTTTCTTGATGCAATCTGTGGCAACGAACAGGGCTTGCCGGGCCTGGTGCGACAATTTGCGACGCACAACGGAAAGCGTCCCCTTGGCTTTGACCGAGTCTCAATCGGAGGTTCCACTGGCAATGCGCTTTCCCCGCGCAGTGTGGGGCACCTTGGGTTTACAGGGACGTCGCTGTGGCTTGATCCACAAAGCCAGGCTGTCTATATTTTACTGTCCAATCGCTACCAAAATGGCGGCAAGAAGACCGGAATTAAGCACCTGCGTGTGAGTTTTCATGAGGCTGCAGCGCGCTTTCTTTTTCGAAACTCGTAGGTAGCAATTACTGGAATATAGAATAACACATCCCCAGCTAATTTGCCAAACAGGACGCCAAGGCCAGGTCCAAACCAATGCGCACCAAGTGCTAAGCAAAGCGGGCGCATCAAAAAGCTGTCGAGAATTTCACTAGGGCCAAATTCGGTTAGAATTTCGATGCAAAGGCGAGTCGTTGTTTGCGCTGATGTCTTTCGTCTCATCCACCAGATCATAAGATAGTAGCCGAGATTTTCGCAGAGTGCGCCACCAAACGCTGAAATAACTGTCTGTTCAAAAAGGCTGTTAACAGCAAAGAAGCCCAAATAAGCCGTTATAGTTCCGCAGATCTCGGCGGGACCATAGCGCAGGGACCACTCCCAGCATTTTGCTTTCCAATCTGGCGCCATTTTTTGCATCGTGAATACGTTTAACATGGCACCAGTGAAAAGCAATGTGGACCATTCTAGCCGTGCGCCACTTTGAGGTCCTGAGCTTGCCTCTTCCAGCGTGGGTTCGGTACGTAGTCGCAAAAGTAGCCACTGGTGCGCAGCGCATCTAAAAACCTGCGTCGGACGTTTTTCTCTAAGAGTTTTATGCGTGCACGGGTTGTGCTCATGCGTTCTGCTGTGGCTTCTTGGGTGAGGCCTTTGGCGAAGCGAACGGAAAAAAAGACTTTTTCTTCTGCATTGAGCGTGTCGATGAACCCTTGGGTAATCTGTTGCAGTTGCTTATTAGATGCTCTGCGCTCGGGGCTCTCGCCAATGTGACTCTCGGTTGTTCCAGAAAAAGCAGATTTATCGTTGCCATTTTCCTCGACGTAATCGGTGGAAACCAAACGTTCTCGGTAGTGGCACTCGCGCAGCACCAGATTTTTTGCAATGGAAAACAAGTAGGTTTGGAAGGGTCTCACGCCGTCGTAATTTTCACGCGTGGTTTTGGCAAATGCACGAGCGAATGTTTCTTGCACCAAGCCATCGACGTCCATGCCGGAGTCCGCACCGCGAAAACGGCAGAGTTTTCCCTGGCTTGAAAAACTAAATCCGCCTTGCAGGAAACGACGAAGTGGTGTGGCGTAGCGCTCAAAAAGAGCTTCGAAGGCTTTTGAGTTGCCGTTTCGGTAAGCAAGCAATAACTGTGGATCACGCAACATGGGAGAGCTCCTCTTTTGGCGGAGTTGGCTTTGGTTGCTATATGTTCGCCGTCCTTTTAGGTTTGTTGCGCTACAAAGTCACTTTACCTTGCGTTCACAGACTCTCTTTACGAAGAGGGTTTCGGCATGTAGGCCAATCTGTGAAGTGTTGAGGTTGATATAATGCAATTTGTCTATCGTCGGATCATCGTATTTTTTTTGCCTTTGATTGTTATCTCGATGGGCGCTGCGGCTGAGACTCAGCTGGCGGAGGGAAAAGAATGGGAACAGGAGACAAAGCCCAAACTCAACTTCGTCGAGCTTGATGGTTATTTTCGTTTGCGTTTTAATCTGATGAACGGCTGTGATCTGAGCACGTTCATACCACCCGGGCTGATCCCCAGCGCCCCCCTTGGTCGCGGGACCTCGATGTGCCCGCCGCCAGAATCCTATTTAGCCTACAATGATAACAATGTTCCCTCCTCCGCGCGCTCCCACGTGCTTTTTTCGGGCAACATGCGTCTGCGGGTAGATCCGACGCTGAATATTTCAGAGGACATTCGCATCAAGGCCACGCTAGATGTGTTTGATAATTTGGTTTTGGGATCGACGCCAGCTTATTTAGCCGGGAATGACCGATTTAGCCCAACTTATCCTCTCGCATTCCTCTCGAACACAGAATTGCCGCCGCTGGTTGGCATCAACAACCCTTACGGATCTTTGCTCGTAAAGCGTCTATGGGGTGAAGTTTCGACGCCGGTGGGAGAGCTTCGTTTTGGTCGCATGCCACTGCATTTTGGGTTGGGCATTTTGTTCAATGGCGGCAACCAAATTACCGATGACTATACGGACAATATCGACGGTATTTTGTTCGCGTCGCGCGTATTAGGGCACTATGTGATTCCAGCGTTTTCCATCGGGTATGTCGGTGATGTTGCGCGTGGTGGTGGCTTGGGCAGTGGCGGAGACAATGGCCAGCCTTATTTGGCTGTTGAAGATGGTCAAAGATATGACCTTGATCCTTCCGACAACGTTTATTCATTTTACCTTACGATCGCCAAGAAGGACAAAGAGAAGGACATCAAAGCGCTGCTGGCACATGGAAACACGGTGGTCAATTACGGCGTGATGGGTTCTTATCGATTCCAGCTAAAAGACAAATTTCAGACGAAGGTTGCGAATAATGATTATAGGATCGGCAAAGTTCTAAACGATCGTAATGCGCAAGCGGGATACGGTTCTCTCTGGGGCAGCGTCCAATGGGACAAGCTGCACATCGAAGCAGAACTAGCGGGTATCTTTGGTTTTATTGGTAATGCCCAAGATCAGGTATGGGATGAACAAGCATGGGCTCCAATTGACCAGCAGATATGGCTTGTGCAGGGCGGCGCTGCAATTAAATCGCGCTACGGATTCTTGCAAAACCGCCTCGAGGTAGGGCTCGATCTTGGCTGGGCATCCGGCGACACGGCGCCGGGTTTCGGAATTCGTCCCGGGATCAACAAAAGCCCCAACTATGGCGACGCGGACGGCCAGCAATTTGGGCGCGCTGGCGATAATTTGATTACCAACTTTCGCTTCAATCCAAACTACCAAGTCGACTTGCTCTTGTTCCGAGAGATATTGGGGACAATATCCGACGCATTCTACTTCCGGCCGCATGTTGGTTACATGTTTACAGATCACCTAGGCGTGCGAGGGGAAATTATCTCTTCGTTTACCAATTTTGCGGGTTCAACGACTGGAAACAGCAATGTTCTCGGGCTTGAATTTGACGCCACTGTTTTTTATCAGAGTGAAGATGGCCTCTACTTGATGGCGCAATATGGGCTATTGGTTCCATTTGATGGCTTGAGCCATTTACAGGACCCAAGCGGCTCATTTCCCGGAATTGGCGCCAGGGCATTTCAAGGGTTTGGCACGGCGAGAAACGTTTACACCTTTCAGTTCTTTGGTGGCATCGCGTTTTAAGGCCCTATGTCGGGTAAGATGGCAAAGAAACGCGTTAACACAAAGTCGGCGAATACGACCATCAGAGAGACATTTACCACTGCCCGTGTCGTTGCTTGGCCAACGCCAACCGTGCCGTTGCCACATTCAAAGCCTTGGTGACAGCCGATGACGGCAATGCCAAAACCAAAGAAAAGTGGTTTGGAAAAACCTGATAGCATGTCATTGAGTGTGACAGTTGCCACGGCGGAATTATAGAACGCGACAGGGTTTACATTGAATTCGAGCCAGCTAATCATCATGGCCCCGAAGATCCCGACGACGCTGGCAATGATTGTGACGATGGGCATCATGAGCGAGGTCGCAATGACACGAGGGACCAGCAGCTTTTTGTAGGGATTAGCGCCGAGTGCTCGGATGGCGTCAATCTGTTCGGTGACGCGCATGGAGCCCAGCTCAGCCGCCATGCCAGCGCCCACGCGGCCGCCTACCACCAGCGACGTAAATGCGGGGCCAAGCTCGCGAACTACAGAAAGACTGGCTACTTTGCCGATATACATCACGGCGCCCATTGTGCGTAGCGTCATGCCAAACTGGAAGGCAAACACCAAGCCAACGAAGAGCATCGTAATGGCGGCGATGGGCAAAGAAAGAAGACCGATCTGCTCACACTGTATGCGAATTTCTGACAAGCCCACCGGTCGAACTAAGGCTTGATGAAAAAAATACCAAGTGAGTCGTGCAAGTTGACCCAGGTACTGAAAAAAGTACAGCGCTTTGCTGCCCGCAAATTCAAGAGGTGCAAGCGGAATGATCCCTTTTTCTGGAGGCGATTCGCTTTCGGTGTTGTCTGAGCTATTCATAATTTTTTCCCCGCCACGCTGAATTGGTCTAACACCGAAGTATAGGCTGGTAACAAGGCGTCGAACGCCTCCGGGGGTGATGAAAACACAATATCATAGACGCAGTAGTCTTTTTTCAGCACCAGTATTTTCATCTTTTGCGGCACACCATCAACTTTCACAGTAATCAAACTTTCTAGGGCTTCCCTATCGGACAGGGGAATATGCTTCTGTTCAATGACCTCTTGTTCGGTCATGCCGATGAGCAAATGCGCGGTCAACGCTTCGAGAGGGGCTTCGTCAGAACTCTTGCATGAAGAGTTAATCAGTATGATGGAGCCGGTTTCTTTCTGAAGCCAAGCAAGATCAGCACCTTTGATACTGATTTTCTGCCAACCTGGACCAGGTGCGCCAATGTGATATTGCACGTTTTTGCCGACAAACTCCCCGTTCTTCAACGTGCCTTTCGCGTAACACGACGCAAGACTTAGGGAAAAGCCTGCCAATAAGATCCAGCGCAAAATTTGATTATGCCGATTCATACGCTCGATTATAATCGACAACGCCAATTTGTGCTACCTGGGAAGCACGTCCAATCTCTTTTTGCTTCGATCGTGCAAGCACCGCCATATTGACGGCGCGAGGAGCAGCTTTAAAAGAAACTGAAGAGCGAAGGCCCATGACATCGCCAGCGATCTGGTAAGGAAGAGGCTTTTCACATGCAATCTGAACGTCTTGTACCAGGAAGTCATGCAGGTTTTTATGCCGACAAGTTCCGTTCCAAACCCCCGGGTAAAGACGCATCAAGATCGACCAAATGCTCCCGTCGTAAACGCGAAGCTGCATAAATCCGTCTTTTTTGCCCACATGGGGAAACATCTTAAGGCCATATCCAACGTAGGGAATGCTGCCTACACAAACGGCGGGTGCTGGACCTTCGAAAAGGAGAGTCCCTGCTGGTATTTTGATTTCGCGATCTTCTCCGTCGATATAAACCATTTTGTAGGCGGCCGATTTACTAAAGATCCGAATGTGATTTGTTTCTTTTTTGAAATTGCGTGGTGCAGTGCGCATGATGCCAGCCCAAAGGTATCCCAGCACGGTTTTGACAACCGGGGCAAGTACCGTACCTTCGTGTGCTTTTTTAAGCTGCATATAATCGTCGAGAATCTCGCTGTCGTAGCCGAGGCCGGCAAAAGGGGTAAAACCCCCGTTATCGCATTCAATCAAATCAAGAGGCCGTGTGTCAAATTTGCCACCCCTCACAACGTGGTTGACGTCCGAAAATGGGCGTCCAGCACTTGCAATAGAGGCCAAAGCATTGCCAGTACCAAGTCGGAGGACGCCAATATGGGGCAACTGGTGAATGCCCTCTTCTTTGGCGATCCGTTTCAGCAGGCTGATGGTATTGATGATGGTTCCATCCCCGCCCCCGCTGAACACCTGGCCGTAGCCACGCCTAAGTACAGTGCGATAATAATTTTCAGCGTCAGCGAAAGTGCGTGAATAAAACAAATCGCCCGTTGGTATGACATTGACAAGCTGGCTGACGAGAGAGTCGCTGACTCTCTTCGCGTGTGCATTGAGGACAAAGGCAGTTTTATTCGCGTAGGAATGGCGATGGCCAATGGCCACAGTTCCGTGCATGAAAGTTTCCTTTTCTAAAATGCTGACGACCTTGGCATAACAAGCAAATATGAAACCATTTTGCTAAAAATTTGTAACCACGTAAATTTAAAGTATGTTTATAAGTGTCAGTTCCCAATTTTTGTGTGGCGGTGTGAAATAGATTACGCGCTCTAGGGTTCGGAATGTTCCACTATGAGCGTTTGATGAAGCGCTTTTACTGCTGACTCCACGGTTTCAGAACGGAGCAAAATATCCGCACGCATGGTCGAACAACTAAGGCCAAATACTTTGATCTGAAGGTTGGCAAGCGTATGGAGTGCCTTATTTAGGAGTGCCGGCGCATCTGATAAACCCTTCCCGACGAGAGACAGAGAGCCGAAGGCAGCTGTATATTCGCCGATCGGTGCGAGTGTTTGAATAAGTCTATCGAGACCATGGGTGTCCTCGCGCGCAATCAGGCAAATATAGGAAGTGCCATGGCCGAAGATGCGCATCGGTGCTATACCTTGCTTTTGCAGAATGCCAAGCAGGGTGCCAAGAGCGCTGATATCGGGCAACAAAATGCCATGCAACTTTTCTTTATGTGCAATGGCAGTCAAAGATCGAAGAGCCTCAATGTTCTGATCGCTAATAATCGTTTTGTCTTTGTCATCGCCGGTCCTCATGGCGTGGATAGCAATGCCTTGCTTCTTGGCAAACTGCACGGCTTGGGCATTGAGCACTTTTGCGCCAGCGGAGGCAAGCTCTTCCATTTCCTCAAATGAAATTTGATCGAGCTTATGCGCATCCGGAACAATGCGTGGATCCGCGCTAAAGACGCCTGCCACGTCTGAATAAATTTCGCATGCCTCTGCTTGCAGGGCTGCGGCGAGAGCGACAGCGGTGGTGTCAGAGCCGCCGCGGCCAAGAGTGGTGATCTCTTTTTGTGTCGAGATGCCCTGAAAGCCTGCGACGATCACAACTTTGCCTTGTAGAAGCGCTTCTTTTACGCGGGTTGGTCGAACTTCAATAATTTTGGCGCCTGAGTGCACATCATCTGTGATAATCCCTGACTGGCTGCCTGTTAAGCTCATGGAGGGGACACCCACATCTTCCAGTGCCATGGCTAAAAGCGCCATAGATGCCCTTTCCCCGCAAGTGAGCAGCATATCAAGTTCTCGACGAGAAGGATTCGCGCAAATTTCCTTGGCCTGACTCAGCAATTGATCGGTGGTTTTGCCCATGGCAGATACCACTATGCAGAGGCGAAATCCGCTTCTTTGTCGCTCGGCAATGAGTTTGGCAACCTGGCGGATAGCCTCAGTCGTGGCCACTGAAGATCCACCATATTTTTGCACGATGATCGGTTTGTTCTCAATCATAAAAATGCAAGCTAGCCTCGATGAAGAGGCTTTAGCTTGCCATCGCTGATGCCGTAGTCTTCCGCGACTTCCGGAGCAAGTGGCCTCTCCATGTCGACTGGAATGCGTAAGGTGAATACATAGTTTGCGCTGTGGCGTAACACACGCGCTGAGCGATTTACGTCGGACAAGATCTGCGCAATTTTGCCATAAAGCGACTCAAGTTTCTTTGACGCCACAAGATCAAGGGCAATGCACTGCACATCGTCATTATGGTCATCCAAGTATGGCAACAGAACATCGGGCAAGTTGGGGATATCGTGTTCCATGAAGGACGCGATCAGTTCCATTTTGCTCTGCCCACTTCTGTGATCTTCGGGAGATCTTGCTTTTAGGGCATCGATCAAAATCTGCGAAAATTCTGCCCGGTCCACACACAATTTAGATAGGGCCAAAATAGCGTGCGTGACCTCGTTGCCTGTTTTGACAAACTTTTGCAAAGCCGGCTTGGCAGTGTCTGGCCTCTTGACGAGTTCATCAATCAGCCAGTGCTTTTCGTCTTCATCCCAATGTGGAGATTGTGCGACAATACTGAAGCGGCCAAGGACGGCTTCCATGCTTTCAGGGGTGTTCCAATCAAGCAGCTTTTCCATGGCCATTTTGCGATAGTCTGTTTGCGCGTAGCGCTCCTTGATGCGGGCGACTTGTTTCGCGATGTCTTTCTCGGTAATTTTACCTGAGCCAAATAATCCAAAAAGCCCCATGGGAATCGTTGCCTCCTAAAGTCGCCTGTGGCAGAGCTTGTACAATGCCCGGTTGAAAAACACAAAGCTTAGTCCACTTGACAAAAGCGTCCCTTAATTTCACAAAAAAGGGGTATTGGGGAATCGTCCAATGGCAGGACAGCGGATTCTGATTCCGTCGATCTAGGTTCGAGTCCTAGTTCCCCAGCCATTTTCTGCATTGTTTTTCCCTTCCGCCCGTTGACATCTTGTGGGTACGAAGTACCATATACGGCGTTTGTGTATCGAAATTTCAAGAACTTAAGAGGTTGCTATGCACCTTTATCGCAAGGTTGTCCCTAAAATTGCGCGCGATGTGATTCGCACGTTCACTTCTCAGCAGCTTATCGAAGTGGAAGACGGGCGAATGGAAGAAGCCGAGCTTGACCTTGCCGCAGTGATGGTGGAATACCTCAATGCTGAAGATCGCGTTGCCAAAGAGGCCAGAGACGTTTTGGCTAGGCGTGGACTTGGTCAGGAGCGTTTTGCTCAGTTGAAGAAAAGCATTGGCGACGCACGAGGAATTAAGGTTGGCGAAGAAGGCCTTGACTACGTGCTTGCTCAGCTTTTGGAAGCGCTATTTTCTTCAAAAAATATCGCTGAGATCTTTGCAGAAGATCATGATCTTCGCAAAGTGATCAAAGAGATCATTATGAAGTATCTTTCGGTTCCAGAAGAATTGGATCGCGATGCTCGGGCACGTTTAAAGAACTTGCGAGAGGGCTCGCCTGAATGGGACATTGAGTATCCCCGCGTAGTTGCCCAGCTGAAGCGTCAGAGAGGCCTTGCTTAGCACACGCTCGCCATCTCAATTGTAGTTGTTATAGATGGTGAGCTTTATGTTTCCTTCACAGATACTGGCGAGCATGCCCGTTCCAAATGCGAGCAATACTAGGCGGGTGCCGCAGGTGCTGCTTGATTGCCTGATCTGACCCCCAGCGATTGCGCTGGATAGCAAAACCTCTTCTGTGGTGTAGATTGGTATGTCGCTGTCAGCGGACAAGGTGGCAGTTGTAGCCGTTGCGATAGTTGTGACGGGCCCACTGAATTGTACGGTGGCAAGAGATGTATATTCCAGTGTGCCTATTTCCGTAACGACCGCGAGCCATGATGTGCTGTTGTTTACCATCGCGGGCGAGTCTTTGGGGAAATAGACAGTTTTTGGCTGAGCACTAAAAGTCAGGGTCGCAAGCAGCGGCGCACTTTTTGCGCTTAGATCGATTTTGCGCAAATCTGCATTCAAGGAATCACGCAGGATCACTGCAACCGCTTGGCCATTGAGTGTCCCAATGGCCATCTTTCTGATTGGACTCTCGATGTTGTCGACGGTGAAGCCTGAGTCCAATGACATTGTGCTAGAAGGTTGCAGAATCTGGGAAGTGCTGAGAACTCGGATTTGTGTGCTTCCTTGCTGGGCCAGCAAAACGAAATTCTCATCAGGATCCACGGCAATGGTAGACAACGGGCCCACTGCAAACTGCTTATTGAGTGTGCTTAACTGTTTAGGTTGACCGGTAGTGGGTTCAATTTCTATTACCTGCAGGCCGGTTGTGCTCGCGATGAGAGCCACAAAAGGCGAGTTGCCCATGACCGCAATGTCCAGGGGGATCTGGCCTGCCGCCAGATCAATGGCGGTTGGCGTACCAAAAGAGGTTTGATTGATGTTGATATCAATGAGCGTACGGGTCGCAAAAATTTTATTTTCAGCTACATCAAGTGCATAGACAAAAGGACTTACGCTGGATTTGGCTGCAAGTCGGGATGTTTGTTCACCCACTTGACCCGCAAGACCACTATAGCCGCTCGAGTTCAGCACAAATTGTGCTATCGACACATCAAATACGCCGAGCTGCTGTGCGGTAGAATCGGCATACACCAAACAGGTGTGCTTGTCGCTCTCCGTTAGCGGACGATTTGGTATGGGGTATGTATGACAGTCCACCAGGACCGCATCCTTGATTTGATTGATCGAGCCAGAAAGAGTTTGGTTCTGCCCACAGCTCGATCCGAGCAATGCGGCGGTGCTGCAACAGAACACGATTTGACGCAGCATTATCATCCTTGGCCACCTTCCTGATTCGGCGCAGAAGTTTGGAAAATGCGCCCGAGCGGAGACAATCTTGGCGAGACATCAAATACGCCGACCGTTCCTTCGAGGTAATAGCTCACATAGAGTCTAGATGTGCCAGGCCGCGTATCAAACCACATTTGGAAAGGGCCTCGACCAAAGCCAGTGTGTTCTCTTGTCTGCATCAAAGTATCGAGCGCATACTCGGCTATCTTTCCTCTGCCGTCGAAGCAAGCGACAAAGATACGCGAGCTACCAGGTAGGAGTCGAACGTCGACGGGGTCTGCACATGTGCTTTGACTTTGGTAGACAAAGGCTTGCCCGTTGCCGCCGAGCGAAGGAATGTGCACCTGCAAAATGCCATTGGGCGCTTGGGTAATGGCTATCAGCTTGATCAGGCCGTTGCCAGCATTCACCACGTCAAGGCCAGCGACAAATTTTGCGCCGTAGGTTAATGTGAGATTGAGAAATCTCACTTTTGTAGAATCGATTCCGCTTGGATTTTGCAGTTCCGATAACGGAAACCACACAATAAAGGCATAGGGATCGGCGGTTGATATCGCTGGATCTATTGCCTTCGCGGTTTGAAAAGCAGCAAAGACGTAGTTGTTAGAAATCTTGAGGTCGCTCACTAGAACTTTGTCGACGATACTGTTTTGGTCAGTGTTTCGAACAAGTCTGGCAAGTGAGTATGTGTTTACCACCTGTGGAGGGGCAGTTTGGGATTTAGGCCAAATAAAAGTTTGCAGCTCACCAGCATAGGCGTCTTCTTTGCCCGGCTGCCGTGCGCGGTATTCAGGGCTGAATTTGAAGGCGATGAGTCCGCTGTCTTGGTTGCTCAAGTTGGACACGCCCGAGGTCAGTATAAGGAAAAAAGGATTAGTTGCATTGAGTTGTAGAACCGAATTCGGAGCAAGACACTGCTGTCCAAGTAGGGGATTGCCTATTGGGTTTGGGGCGCAGTTCGGATTCCCGTTTGCCAGAGGAATTTTAACGAGCTGATTTTTTTCTCCCCCGAGCACGAAGAGTGCCTGGTCAGAAGAGAGCGCAGGTGCAATGCCTAATGTTGGGCTCAGCACCGAGCCTGTGACGAGGCCAGGGCCTATGACTTGCCGCAACATGACATCAGTCGTTGCGGGGAACTTTTGCAGGCTACGATCAACCTGGTTGAGGTCGACGAAAAGAACGTTACCGTTTGAGAACCGATCGTTGCCGTTACGCGAGACGACAATCAGTTGATTATTGAGCTGATTGATTGCACCCGGATAATAGGGCGTGTCAACGGGCGGTGGATCGCGTTGATCGTGCGTTGCGCAGCCAAGCAAGAAGCAGCCAATGGAGAGGCATACACGCAAGATAAGTATGACTTGCCGATGGAGAACTTGCACACGAATTCCTTTTGCTATTTTTGCCTGCTTAGCGAACGATGTAAGTTGCATAAACGCGCTTTAACCGTCAATGCCTGTCAAAGTTCTAGTAATGAGCTTCAAGCAGTTGCCTGTCCTCCAAATGCGCGAGCGCGCGTCTGGCAAGAAAACCAGAGGTTTTAAACAACATTTTCCACAAGGGACTCACACCGAGAACCAGATTCACGAGAGGATTCATGTGTGCGCCCAGCCGACGTTTGGTGAGGTAGCCAGTCGGTTCGAGGGAGAGTGTTTTTGCACCGTGAAGGATTGCTTCTTCAATGCTGTGATAGAGAAGCCGAAAGTAGATGGCACTCTTTCTGAAGTGACTCGGTACCACTCCGATTCGCCCTGCCTGCCAACAATTGTTGTCGGCGAAATTGATAATAAACCCGACGATCTCTTCGCTGCTCGTGACGGCTGCAGTCACATGAGCGCGCTCATCTAGGCCAGCGATTTCAGCAAAGTAGCTTTCAGAATAAGGGTGCCAACGTACGATAGCCCGATCATAAAACTGACGGTAAGCAGTATGCAGAGTTGCAGCAGACAAAGCCGTTTCGTCGAGCCTTTGCAGACGAAATCCGGCGCGATCAAAGAGCCTTAAATTTCTGCGAATCGACTCGCGGGCTCGCGGAGCGAGGTTGGCGAGATGGCCCTCGAAGGACGTCGCTTTGACATCGACAACCATGTCTGGAAAACTTGGCAATGCAAGGAAGCCAGCGTCGATCCATGTCTGTATTCCTGGGTGCGAGACTGAGACATTGGTGCAAACCACAAGATCTAGACTTTGCTGCGTTGCTGCATGGCGAAGAGCATGCGCTGCCTCGCCTGGGTCCTTGATCTGGTCGAGCAATTTTGTCTGTTCATAACGCTCAAATGGAGTTCCTACAAACAGTGCTCTGGGTTTAGGAATTCTAGGTGCAATATGGCCGGCTATTGCAATGACTGTTTTGAAAAAATTGGAAATGAGCACTTCGGAAATGTCGAAAGAGGCAACGTAGGTGGGAGCTACAAAACGATCAGAGCAGATATCGAGGTTCGGGTGTGTGCGAGCGAGAAACGATGTGTATTTGGGATCGTCAAGCAGGCCTGACATGGGGGAAGCTGGCACGCCAAGGAGTGCCAGCTTCGGATAAATGTTTCTAGTGTCTGAAACCAGCATGGCCCCAGCCGAAGTGCGGGTCGCACCATCCACCATGGCGCTCTCGCCAATGGTCCTCGCCCCAATCGCCGTGATCTGGAGACACATAGAACCCGATCATTCTTAGGTTATTGCCTAGCGCAAGCATCTCATTACCCAGCCCAGGGTTCATTGCGGGGCAGGACTTAGCAGCTTCTACGATGCCAAAATAGCTTCCTCTAAGTCCTTCCAGCTCATGCTCCAAAAAATCACGTGGACGACCGGCCATTTCACGAAAACCAGCCGCTCTGGAAAAAAGTTGCCCAGACAAAGTGACGATGTTGTTACAGCTGGGATGCATAAAATGTAGCCGCAATTCGGCGGCAGCGCGATTATGAAAATTGTTTGCCAACTGGCTAAATTCTCTAGCACGCCTCTCAAGCTCTACGCGCTCATAACCATCCGCGTTCGCCGCTAGACCGACCAAGAGCGCAAGAAAAAACGTCGTGAGTCCTATTTTTTTACGTAACACTGAGTCCTCCTCAAAATCCAACGTAGGATGATGGGGGAACGCAGGTTGCCGTCCAGATATTTCGAAATTCGTTTGGAAATTTGGTGCGCCCGGAGAGATTCGAACTCCCGACCCCCGGAACCGAAGTCCGGTGCTCTATCCAACTGAGCCACGGGCGCCGACGAATATACAGCGAAAAAATTATGGGGTGAGTGAAGGGGCTTGAACCCTCGACCCCCAGGGCCACAACCTGGTGCTCTAACCAACTGAGCTACACCCACCGCACAAGGGCACATTGGAGGGTTTTTAATGGACCCCGTCAATAGGTGTGCGGGCGCTTATTGTGATTTTTGTTCCTTCTGACATCATCCCCACCCATGGAAACCCAAACAATTTCAGCGCCAACCAACGCCCATTGGCAAGGTTACGCCGTCAGCGAGCACAAGAGCCAACGCGCGCAAAAGCTCACCCGCACCATGATGCGTTCGATCGTGGAATACGAGCTCATCAAACCTGATGATCGCATTTTGGTGGCGATTTCTGGTGGCAAAGATAGCTACACCATGCTCGACTTGCTGTGGCGCGCCAAGCAAAAGGCGCCATTTGATTTTTCTTTGATGGCTGTGCATCTCGACCAAGTGCAACCCGGATATGATGGCACGTCACTGCGCCGATGGCTTCTACAAAGCGGCATTCCGTTTCAGATTATTCAGCAAGACACGTATTCAGTGGTGATGGAGAAGATCAAGCCAGGTGCAACATATTGTTCTCTTTGTTCGCGTCTGCGTCGGGGAATTTTGTACACCACCGCAGAGAAACTGGAATGTAATAAAGTTGCGCTTGGGCATCACCGTGACGATGCGTTGGAGACATTTTTTCTCAACTTATTTTATGCGGGCAAGCTACAAGCGATGCCGGCAAAGTATACCACCGATGATGGTCGCTTTGAGGTGATTCGGCCGTTGATTGAGTGCGCGGAGAGCGACATCGCTGCACACGCGGTGCGAGAAGATTATCCAATCTTGCCTTGTAACCTATGCGGTTCGCAAGAAGGCCTGAAGCGCGAGGCGATGACTAAGCTCATAGGTGATCTCGAGCAAACGATTCCCGATGTGCGTGCAGTGATGTTGCACGCGCTCAAGAATATACAGCCGACTCATCTCTTGGATGCGTCTCTGATATCGACACTAAGCCGCGATGGGAAAGACCAGCCAGTTGGGCAGTCAAATATGCGCGATCCAGATCTGCATAGAGTTCGCTCAAAGAGTCTAAAGATTCTTTAAGAGATGCTCCCTCCGCAAGCTTTGCGAGAAGTTGTGCGACCTGCGGTTCAATCTCTAACCAGCGGACAGTTTCGTCAGCGCGATAGATCAGGAGAAAAATCGGGCGCTCAAGCTTTAGCGGCAGGGTGGAATTCTCGTCAGAGATCAAATGCACTGAATGATAGTAGATGCCAAGTTTGCAGCTCAGATGGGTGTTAGGGGCGTTTTCCGCACACTGCTGCATCGCTTCAAAATGGGCGAGCTCCGCGAGTAATAGATTCTCTGAAACGATGTTTTCCATGAGCCATGCCGCAAATTCGACGGGAATCATCCAATACATGCGCTGCTTAGGCCCCTGCTCTTCGAGCCAGGTGGCAATCCATTGTCGGAATTTTTCTGCGCCAGCAAAATGGTACGTAAGTGGCAGAAGGCTAATGATGACGTCATACAGATTGTTGTGTATCAAGCGGCGATAAACGAGCTGCCGCTCTTTGGCTATGCCAACGAGCCATGCCGGATCTCTTTTGAACACCAAATCGCGCAGCGCTTGTTCAAGCTCTTGCATGACATTGCTCGACACAGATTCGCAGCGTTTCCAACTCTTGTTCAATTTCGATAAGTGGCGGAATGTTGCTGTCGCGCTCAAGTAGTATGGGTGGCACGGCAGCCATTTTGCGCAAGGTGTAGCAAAGTAAGTCATAGACCGGATCAGCAATGGAGGCACCGTGAGTATCGATCAAAAGATCTTCGCTCTCCCGATGGTGGCCAGCAATATGAATCTGCAGCACACGCTCGAGTGGTAGTGCGTCTACATAGGACTTTGCGTCGAATCCAAAATTAATCGAGTTAACATAAACGTTGTTGATATCGAGAAGCAAATGACAATCTGCTTCTCGCACCACGGCAGCGACGAAGTCTTCTTCGCGCATTTCGCTGCCAGGCATTCGCATGTATGCAGAAACATTTTCTATCGCCATTGGAAGTTCAAGAAAGCTCTGCACTTCGCGAATACGTTTGGCCGCCCGCCGCACTGCGCCCTCATGAAGCGGAAGCGCAATGAGATCGTGCGTTTCGACACCAGCAAGATGCGTGTAACAAAGATGATCGCTATACCAGTGCACGTCAGCGTCGCGTAGAAATTGCTTTAGCTCGGTGAGATACTCTTGGTCGAGTGGTGCGGCGCCGGCCAAATCACCGCAAAGCCCATGGCAAACCACGGGCCAGCGTTCCTTGGCCATTGCAAGCAAACGAGCCCTGTAGCCACCGACGCCCAAATAATTTTCTGGTGCGATTTCTACAAAACTCGCATTGGTCGCCTTAGTTGACACAAGCTCTTCGGCAAACTGCAGCCTAAGACCTATGCCAACACCAGAAGGTCTATTTTTTGCCATTGCAGGAATTTTCGCCGCAAGAGCCTTCACCCTTGTCTTTGTTGCTGCAACAAGATCCTTCCTTCTTGCCGCAGCATTTGCCCTCTTTGCATCTCTTTTTGCCACAGCATTCAGATCCGCATTTGCCTTCATGCGCACCGTTTGCGGACTTGGTAGTGACACAACCAGAAGACAAAATGGGTGCCGTCAAAAGAGCAGCGGCAGTACCTAGACCAAGCAGCAGTGTATTGCGACGTTTCATGACTTTGACCTCTTTGTTAGTAGCGATAAAAATCTGGCTTATATGGCCCATCCCTCGACACGCCAAGGTATTTAGCCTGTTTGGGTGTGAGCTTGCTGAGCTTAGCATTGACCCTGTCGAGATGCAAACGCGCAACTTCTTCGTCCATCGCTTTTGGTAACGTGTACACTTTGCCTGGTTGAAATTGTTTGGCGTCGGCTTGCCAGTCTTCCCAAAGTGCTATCTGTGCGAGAACTTGATTGGTAAACGAGCTCGACATGACGAAGGAAGGATGACCAGCTGCGCAGCCAAGGTTCACCAATCGGCCGCGTGCAAGCAAGGTGAGACGTTTGCCATTTGGGAAGATGAACTGGTCCACTTGTGGCTTGATGTTCTCTTCCTTCATCCCTGGAGCGCTTTCGAGCCAGGCCACGTCGATTTCGCTGTCAAAATGGCCAATGTTAGACAAAATGGCTTGGTCCTTCATCTGCAGCATGTGATCGCCGGTAATCACATCGCAGCAACCTGTTGCTGTCACAAATATATCGCCGACAGGCGCTGCCTCTTCGATAGTGACAACTTGATAGCCCTCCATCGCTGCTTGCAGGGCGCAAATCGGATCGACTTCGGTGATGAGCACGCGCGCACCCATTCCGCGGGCAGATTGGGCACAACCTTTGCCCACGTCGCCATAGCCGCAGACAACGACCACTTTACCCGCCATCATCACGCCTGTGGCGCGTTTGATACCATCTAAAAACGACTCGCGGCAGCCGTAGAGATTGTCAAATTTTGATTTGGTCACAGAATCATTGACGTTGATAGCAGCGCATTTCAGCGTGCCGGCTTTTTCCATTTCGTAAAGTCGATGCACGCCGGTGGTAGTTTCTTCGGAAAGCCCGCGAATGGGGTCACTGCCACCAAATAGCTTGGCGTGTTTTTCATGCACGACTTTGGTGAGATCGCCGCCATCATCAAGCAGCATGTTGGGGCCTCTTCCGCCTGCAAATGATAGCAGCTGCTGTTCGATACACCAGTCGTATTCCTCTTCAGTCTCGCCTTTCCACGCAAATACAGATACGCCTGCTGCTGCGATCGCTGCTGCTGCGTGATCTTGCGTCGAAAAGATGTTGCAAGAGCTCCATGTGACTTCTGCGCCCAAGTCCCGCAAGGTTTCGATAAGCACAGCTGTTTGGATGGTCATATGCAGGCAACCTGCAATGCGTGCGCCCTTCAGCGGCTTTTTTGCACCTAGTTTTTTGCGCAACGCCATCAAGCCAGGCATTTCACTTTCTGCGATCGCAATTTCTTTGCGGCCCCAGTCTTTGAGGGATAAATCAGCAACTTTATTGAGCGGAAATGTGGCGGGATGGTTCATCGGTACTCCGGGGATCATATGCGTTTGGTGCTGTTCATGTCTTGACGTGTTCATTTCGTGTTTTTAAGGTGTGCCATACTTGATGGGGCGTAGACAAGCGGCAAGTCATCGGTTTTTGGTTCCGACATGCGAAGGTTCGAATCCTTCCGCCCCAACAAAAAGGTTATAAATCATGTCAGAAGGATCCATTAAGCTATTTGCTGGGAATTCTAATCCCAGCTTAGCAAAAAAAATCGCCGACTATTTGCAGATGCCACTTGGCGAAGCCAGGGTCGTGCGTTTTTCTGACGGAGAAATTTCGGTCAACATCAACGAGAGTGTGCGTGGTTCAGACACTTATATCGTGCAGTCTATTTCACCGCCAGTGAACGAAAATTTGATGGAAATGTTGGTGATGATCGACGCGTTAAAACGTGCGTCCGCAGCTGAAATCACCGCTGTGGTTGCCTACTATGGCTATGCCCGCCAGGATCGAAAAGCGGCGCCGCGTGAGCCGATTACGGCCAAGCTCGTGGCTGATTTATTGGAAGCAGCCGGGATCACCCGCATGATCTCCCTCGACCTGCACGCAGCCCAAATCCAGGGCTTTTTTAATGTGCCCTTCGACCATCTTTATGCCACACCCATTTTTATCGAGGACATTCGTAAGCGTTTTTGTGCAGCGGAGGATCAGGCAAGTGACGTCGTAGTTGTCTCACCTGATGCGGGAGGTGTGGAGCGTGCGCGCGCTTACGCCAAGCGACTGCATGCAGGCCTCGCCATTATCGATAAACGCAGGCCTGCTCCTGGCATCGCACAGGTCATGAATATCATTGGCGATGTAGAGGGCAAACGAGCGATTATCATCGATGATATGATCGACACGGCCGGCACCCTGACCCAAGCTGCGGAGGCCATTAAGGCAAGGGGTGCCGCAGGGGTCTGGGCCTATGCGACCCATGCAGTGTTTTCTGGACCTGCAGTGGAGCGCATTGAGAAGTCGGCCCTGGAAGAGGTGGTGGTGTCCGACAGCATCCCGCTCCAGGATGGCGCATTGAGCTCCCAAAAAGTTCGCCAGCTGTCTTGTGCGCCCTTGGTCGGTGAGGCTATCAGGCGCGTCCATACTGGCACCAGCATTTCCAGCCTGTTTCTTTAACCTGAGTTGACTCTGGGGCGCTTTTACGCCATAAGGTCACATGTTTTTTGCTCCTGCGAGGCTGGATTCACCAGCGTTATCGAGGGAAAGGATAAAAGATGTCTAATAATTTCTATGAGCTTTTCGCTGAGTTTCGTGGCCAGACCGGGAAAGGTCCCTCCCATCGCCTGCGTAAAGCCGGGCAGATTCCCGCGATTGTATATAGCGGTGGTAAGGAAGCGACTTCGATTGCCGTGAGCCCCAAAGATGCCACGCGGATGCTCAAGGGTCCGTTGCGCCGCAACCAGATGATTCACTTGCATCTCACCGATAGTACCGCTGGCAAGGCGTTGACGAAAACTGTGATGGTGCGCGATTTGCAAATTGATCCCGTCAGGCGCGACCTCAAGCATGTTGACTTCATCGAAGTGAATCCGAAACTGCCGATGAAAGTCGCCATTCCATTGATTTTGATTGGTAAGAGTACCGCAGTGACAACTGGTGGTGGCAAGCTTGATCAAATCAAGCGTGCGATCCATGTGCGTGTGTTGCCTGGAGAGATTCCTGAGAAGGTTGAGCTCGATGTAACCGACCTGAAGTTTGGTTCGACCCATGCCAGCGAAGTCAAGCTCCCATCGGGCGTTGCATTGGAAGAGGATCCACTAGAAGCCGTGGTCACTATCCGTATTCCGAAGGCCGAGAAAGAAGAAGCTGAAGCGACCCCAGTTGCTGGCGCTGCTCCAGCCGTTGCGGGTGCACCTGCTGCTGGTGCTGCAGCGGGAGCGACGCCGGTTGCGGGTGCGAAACCTGCCGCTGCTGCGAAGCCTGCGAAGAAATAATAGCGACACATGTGGCTAATCGCAGGCTTGGGCAATCCAGGTGAACAATATGCAAGGACCCGCCACAATGTCGGTTTCATGGTGGTGGATGCCTTGCATAGGCTCGTCCATGGTGAAGCGTTTCACAAAGACTTTCATGGGCTGGCGACAAAATCTTTATTGTCCGGCCAGCCCTGCTTGTTATTGAAGCCGCAGACGTTCATGAACCGATCGGGCGAGTCTATTCAACCCGCTGCGGCGTTTTATAAGATTCCTCCAGAGCGCATTATTGTGATTCACGATGAGCTTGACTTGCCTTTTGGTGAGGTTCGCGTTAAGCGCACGGGTGGTCATGCTGGGCACAATGGAGTGCGAGATACTATTCGGGCGATTGGCGGCGATTTTATTCGCATTCGCGTGGGCGTGGGCCGACCGCCCGTGAAGGGCGCTGCAGATGTCTATGTGCTGGCGAATTATCGCAGCGACGAGCAGCCACTTTTGGCCGCACAGATAGAGACGGCTTGCGCGGCTGTGGGTGAGATTTTGCAAAAGTCTCTTGTCAAACTTTGAAGAAACTGCCACGGATTGAGCAGAATTTTGGAGGGGTGGCCGAGCGGTTTAAGGCACTGGACTTGAAATCCAGCGTAGCGGTAACGCTACCGTGAGTTCGAATCTCACCCCCTCCGCCATTTACGTCGGCAGTAGCGAATGGTGGCCAAAAAAGGACGTAGAACATAATACAGTCCAAAAAAACGGTCCGGTAAGCGAACCATGTCCCAGTCTTCGAAGCTTGGGTGCCAATAACGTGTCGCAGAAAATATTTTGTGCTTGGAGGTGCTATGCATCTTGAGTGTTCGCCGCGCTAATATCAGTCCTCCCACAACATCAAATCGCGGCAGTGCCTCCATTTTGCGTAACGACGTTCTCAGTCGCCATTGTAAAGCACCATCACTTTTAGCTGCTTGCTCGATGGGCTCGGGTAAGGGGCTGCCTAGCAAAGTGGCAGCTAAAACCACTCCTTCTAAGAGCGCACGCCTGGCGTCACGCGTGTTCGCTTTATCCATGACGGCATTCCAATCAAAAACAGAAGTATGTTTTGTCATCAAGGTCGCAATATCGACGAGCCAAAACAACCGCGTCCAAGTATGAACGGCTCCATGGCAGCACAAATAGATGAGGTTGGTTTCCCAATCAAAATGACAAATGGCTGCACCTAAAACCTGGGTTTTTACAACGCAGCCTTCCAGTCCTTGCTCCGTTAGGGTAAACACATGGGGGTTTTTAAAAAAGCGCCAATGCAACTCAATGCAAACGCGATTGTGCAAACCCACATAAGCATAGTCCTTGCTCCAGCGTCGATAGGAAGCTATCTGTTTGGGCGTCCAAGATGCATCATGTTCGGCAAAGCGATATGATTCGCGCCACAAAATTTTATGGGCTCTCTCAATATCTTGAGGTTTGATAAAAATATCGAGGTCTTTCCCTGCACGTGCGGCAACATCGCCAAAAAGCTGCAGAGAGAGAAGAGGACCTTTGATCGAAAGGGCGAAAATTCCTTCTGCATAAAAGATCTTCATGAGCCGTGCGAGCTCTGCTGCATGCGCGAGCGCTCGCCGCGTGCGATATTCTCGATGCGCGCGAAGGCGCTTTTGGAAAGATGCGGGAATCTGGCCAGAGTATGCACCGCTCAAGTAACGCGCCACAGTCCAAGAAAGCCGATGCTCTACCAGCAACGTCATGAAGCGATCCCAGTCGATTGGAGCATTTCCATCAACAACCGATTGCTCGCCTATCCCGGTACGGGCGCAAGCTAGTAATAGTTCGACTTCTCTGGAGTGCAATTGCTTACCCAGCTGCGAATAAGAGACCAGCCATTTGATTTCTCCAAATGACTTATTCGCAGCGACGGGAAATTGGCGTCTAAACTAGCGTGTTGGTGATCGATACGCTTTCTAGCACGACGTCATGAAGCGGTTTATCTCGCGCATCGCGTTTCACATTGGCAATTTGTTTCACGAGCTCAATATTCTCGATCACTTTGCCAAACACACTGTGCCGATTATCAAGATGTGGGGTGGGGATTTCTGTAATAAAAAACTGAGAGCCATTGGTATTTGGCCCAGAATTGGCCATGGAAAGAATACCCGCCGCGTTGTGGCGAAGGCTCGGGTGGAACTCATCGGCAAATTTGTACCCTGGCCCGCCAATGCCTGTGCCCTGGGGATCACCACCCTGAATCATGAATCCGGGAATCACTCGGTGAAAAATAGTACCTGAGTACAGCGGCTTCTTGTCGTCTTTGCCCTGCGCAAGATCGATGAAATTCTGCACCGTTTTGGGGACCTTGTCCCAGTATAGTTCAACCATCATGTCGCCCATGTTGGTATGAAAGGTCGCATAGAGTTTGTCGTTTTCTTTTAAATCTTGCACGGTAAATTTTCTCATGTGGAGGCCGTCGTTGGCGATTTAATGGTGAATGACTTTTGCTTCATCTGCGAGAGAACGTAATCGAGGGAAAAATTTCCAGCGCCCGCAACAGCGATGCATAGAAATGCTGCAGCGTAGACAAAAGACGCTTCCTTGGTTGCCCAAGTATCGTGTCCATGAATAACAAAGAACGCTACCAGCATTGTAATAATGACGGGAACCGCTGACAACCGGGTGAACAATCCAGCCACAACAGCCAATGCACAGAAGAACTCCGCGAAAATGACCAACGCCAAACTGACTGGGGCGCCCACACCAAGAGGATCGGGGAACGTGGCAGCATGCTCTGCGTAGGTCATCAGCTTCGACCACCCATGTGCAACACACAGTGTGGTGCCAAAACTGAGTCGGAGCAATAACATGGCGATATCGTTTTTCATGATGGCTCTCCATTAGGTGCTGTGGCGTTCTAGCACAGCAGCGCTTACTGAACAAGGTGGCAGTGGCAGGGATATTGATCTCTTAAACTGAGCACACTATAGACGTCGTGACGGGTTGGAAGAATTTATGAGAATATGGACTGTTGATGCTTTTGCAGACAAGCTATTTTCCGGAAACCCGGCAGCTGTTTGCGTTGTGGAACTCTTCCCTGCTGATGCGTTTATGCAAAGCGTTGCCACAGAAATGAACCTTTCCGAAACAGCTTTTGTCGTGAGATTGGCAGGCAACTATTTTCACGTTCGTTGGTTTACACCGGCGGTAGAGGTTCGATTGTGCGGCCACGCCACCTTGGCTTCGGCGCATATTTTGTGGCAAGAGAAGTTTGCCAATGCAAAGGATCCTATTCGTTTCGAATCGCTGAGTGGACCACTCACGGTGACCAAAGAAATTGATGGCAAGATGATGACGCTCAACTTGCCTGCTCAGCCGGCGCTCGAACCCTTTGAATCTGTTGAACTGACCCAAGCATTAGGCACCAAGCCGCTCTTTGTGGGTCGCGCTTACGACGATTGTTTGGTCGAGGTCGAAAGCGAGCCGGTGCTACGTGGACTCACGCCCGACATGCAAATACTGCGGAAGTTTAATTGCCGCGGCATTATTGTCACCGCCAGAAGTGGTGGTGGCCAATATGATTTTGTGTCGCGTTTTTTTGCGCCGCGGGAGGGTGTGCTGGAGGACCCCGTAACAGGCTCTGCCCACTGTAAGCTTGCCCCCTATTGGGCAAAAAAGCTTGGTAAGCTAGATTTCATCGCCTACCAGGCTTCTCCTCGGGGTGGCATCCTGCATGTTCGGCTTCAGCAAGATCGCGTACTCATTGCTGGTACTGCGATCACCGTGCTGACTGGGGATATTAGCGTGCCGTGAAGCGACGGCTTCTCGAGGCGGGTGCAGATCCTGACCCCGATTCAGTTCGAGGCGGGCTTTTGCGTTGCGGCTTATAAGATCCTGGTTTGCGCGACGCGTTTTGATTGTAGTTGTGACGTCTTCTCGACTGCCCGGGGCGATCTCTGCTGCCGCCCATATCTGGTTGTGGCGCGTTCGGATGCATCAGCTTATGGATGAGTCGCCATTTGCCGCCTTCTTCCGGCGACACAAACGAAAGCGCATTTCCTTCCATGCCAGCACGGCCAGTTCGGCCGATACGGTGGATATAGTCTTCTGGGCACTCTGGTAGATCGTAGTTAATCACGTGCTTCACGTGCGGAATGTCGAGCCCACGCGACGCCACATCGGTCGCAACTAAAATACGACTTTCTAGGTTTCTGAAGCTTTTGAGCACCTGGTCGCGTTGTCGTTGACGCAAGTCACCATGAATGGCATCCGCCTGATGATCCTGACGTCTCAGCTTCTCGGCTAATTGCGCGGCCCCAAACTTGGTCCTCACAAATACGATCACTGTACCTTCGCGCGTGTTCAGTGCATTGAGTAAGCTCGGAAACTTATCGGCGGTTTTTGTCTGTAGCGTTTCTTGCTTGATCTGAGGCGCTGCTTGCGTCGATGAACCTACCGAAACCTGTTTGGGGTTCGTGAGATACTTCTGCGACAACTTCATGATACTCGGCGGCATCGTTGCCGAAAACATCAGCGTTTGACGTTCCTTGCGGAGCTCATGCACAATTTCTTCTAGAGGCTGGCTAAATCCCATATCGAGCATGCGGTCAGCTTCATCAAGAACCAAAAAGCCCGTCTCTTGCAAACGCAGCGTACGTCGGTCGATATGATCAAGAATACGTCCTGGCGTACCCACAATTAGCTGCGGACGCCTTCTGAGCGCCGCAAATTGCTTGGCAATTGGGTCTCCACCAATAAGCAGAGCGATATCGAAGGGTGTTTTCCTATCGAATAACTGCTGCGTAGCGTCTCGCACCTGCGCCGCAAGCTCTCGCGTGGGGCACAGCACCAGTGCGCCACTCTGTGGGTGGGCCTGCAAGTGCGTGATAAGAGGCATGAGGTAAGCGATGGTCTTGCCCGTTCCTGTCTGCGCGGAGGCCAAAATATCGTGGCCCTCTAGCGCAGGGGGGATGGCGCCGACCTGAATGGGGGTAGGAATGGAAATGCGCATGCGCTCAAGCGATTGCACGAGGAATGGGGATACCCCCAAAGAGGCGAAATTTGTCATCTTGTGCCTGGGCGCAATACGCTTTATTGCTTCATCGCGCGGTAAAAAAGTTTATATTAACTGCCATACCCCTATGGCATTCTTTTATTAAAGTCAATCCACATCCGTGAAACTGCCCACATCAGCATGGCAATGCCGCAAAAGTAGAGAGGCATAGGGAAAAGTGTGCCGTTGTGCAGTGAGCCCATGCCGAGAGTGAGCGCAGAAATCAACATGTAATAAAAGAAGCCGAATAGCGACGATGCCGTGCCGATGGCCTGTCGGTGGTTTTGCAGCGCCAAAGAGAGGGCGTTAGGCAGGGTCATGCCGATTCCTACTGTGGTCAACATCATGCTCCCAAGGGTAAGCAAAATGGACGCCAGCTTGCTGGCAGAAATAAGAGAGAAGGCCATGGTGAAAACTGAAAAGAAGAAGCAGCCTAGCAGGATGAGCCAAATTCCCCGCATCAAGATAGTTTCTGCCGGTAACCGGTTTAGCATTTTGCGTGACAGCCAGCTGCCTAGTATGCCGGTGGAGGCGATGGTTAAAAAACTTGCACCATAAATGGCTGGTGAAAGGCCCAAAAGCTCTATGAGGTAAAATGAACCCTCTGCATAATAACTAAACATGATGCCGTTGCCACCCGCCACTAAGATGCCATAGGCAAGCACGGTGCGGTCTTTGAGCAGCTTGATTGCAGTGTCTTTGACCGAGACAGTCGATTTGCTCGCATGTGGGTGAGTTTCAGGAAGGCTCGCGTAGACGGCTATACAAACCATGAGCCCGATAACAATGAGCGCGAGAAAAATGGCCTGCCAGCCGAAAGCCTCGTCAATGATGCCACCGATAACCGGTCCGATGGCAGGTGAAAAAGCCAGAGCGCTGCCAACCGTCGCGTAGGCTTTGCCTAGAGCTGGGCCATGAAATGCATCTCGGCAAATCGCCTGCCCGAGCACACTGCCGGTACTTCCACCGAAGGCTTGTACGAATCTACTGAAAAGCAACCATTCGATTGACGGTGAGAAATAGCAGCCAATACAACCAAGCACATAAATGAGTAAGCCGAGCAGAAGACAAGGCTTTCGCCCAAATCTATCGGATAGCTTGCCCCAAAAAAGCGTGCCGACGGCAAAGCCGAGCAGATAGATGGTGAGTGTGTATTCGACCCAGGAATCCGACGCTGAGAGCGCGCGGGCAATGTCAGGTAGGGCGGGCGTATAAACAGTCTCTGAGAGTTGTGGGAGACCCACAATGACAATTAAAAGCCATATAGCTGGCATCGCTGTGTTCATGACTGCTCTTGCCTTAAGCGAATTGCCCACAAGATCAAGGGAATCGCCATTGCAACGAGGACAAAGTTTAAAATTCCAACGGGCATAAATGTTTCGTTATAGACGCGCCCCGAAAGGGAAATCGCCAGCGACATCACGAGCATGCGCAAGCTCATGAATAGCGCTGTTGCGCTCCCGCGCAGGTCCGGAAAGAGTTCCAGCGATGCACTAAATAACGAGGAGCAAGGCCACACGAGTCCCGCTACATAGATACACATCAGGATCGTGATGGTCAGCGCATGATCTGCAAAAAACATACCATGCATGCATAGGACCGTGATGCCAATTAGCGACAGGCCTATGCTTCGCAAGTTCAATTTATCTGCGTCAAATTTCCCTATCATCGTCGGTATCGCCAAACTTAAAAATGCAAAAAGACTGACAACAGATCCTTGGTAGTAAACGTATTGCGATAAGGGCAGCTGTAGTTGCTCCATAAATAAAAATGGAATCACGGCGATGAACACGAAATAGGGGGTCGTGAGAAAAATCGAACCTATCACGGTCGCCATAAATACTCTGCTGCGTAGAAGGGTCGTGTAATTCAAGGCCAGTTGCCTGAGAGAAAAGCGTTGTCGCCGATCGGCTGCATGTGTCTCAGGCAAAATGAACGAGATGAGGAGCGTTCCCAAAATGGCTGTTGCAAAAATGAACATGAAGTTAGCACGCCAGCCAAACGCGTCTGACAGATAGGCGCCGATCAGGGGCGCCATCGCCATCACGATGGTAATCGCACTATTCACGAACGACATCATCTTGACCTGTCGCTCGCCGGTGTAAATATCGGCAATGACTGCAACACAGACGGTAATCGGCGCACTCACACCGAGACCTTGAATCAGTCGCCCTGCCAATAAGATCTCGATCGTTGGTGCAGCGATGCAGAGCAGGCTACCAAACACAAAAATTAGTGAACCCCAGATAAGCACAGGCCTGCGCCCGTAGCTGTCAGACAACGGTCCACAAAATAAGCTAGAGACAAAAAAACCAATGAAATTAACAGACAACGTCCACTGAATGGCTTCTTGTGTGGTGCCGAAATATTGTCTGAGGAGTGGAAAGCTGGGCGCATAGAGATCGACTTCCATCCAGCAAACGACCAACAAGACCATTAGACAAATGGGCACAAGCGGTGATTCTTTCGATATTTTAAACAACATAAACTAGCCATGAATTGGAAAATAAAAAATGCATCATAAAGTGCTTTTCTGTTTCGGGCAAGTGCGGTATCTCGCTCGCTATGACAACGAAGACGCACACCAATCGATTGATTCATGAGACCAGCCCATATCTTGTCCAGCACGCACACAATCCAGTGGATTGGTTTCCCTGGGGCGAAGAGGCTTTTGCTGAAGCGAAAAAGCATAATCGGCCCATTTTTTTGAGCATCGGTTACTCCACTTGTCATTGGTGCCATGTGATGGCGCACGAGTCGTTTGAAGATGAGGAGATCGCGCGCTATTTGAATGATCACTTTATTTCTATCAAAGTTGATCGCGAGGAACGGCCAGATATCGACGCAACTTATATGACTGCTGTGCAACTGATCACCGGTGCTGGCGGTTGGCCGATGTCGGTATGGCTAGACCCCGACAAAAAGCCGTTTTTTGGTGGCACGTATTTTCCTGCCAGGAATGGCGATCGTGGTGCAGGAAAAGGCTTCCTGTCTTTGCTAAAAGACTTGAAAGAGATGTACGATGAGGATCCATCGCGAATTGCTCGAGCATCAGCGCAGCTTGTGAAAGCAGTGCAAGCGAGCAAATCAACCACGACGAAAGGAGAGCTTGATTACCCGCAGGCTCTCGCTAGCGCATTGCAACATTACAAAAATCACTACGATCCAATCTCGGGCGGCATTTCTGGTGCACCGAAATTTCCCAGCAGCTTACCCATTCGAACGTTGCTTTGTGTGGAAGACAAGCAGCTGCTTGCCATGGCGACCCATACGCTGCAGAAAATGGCAGAAGGTGGTATTTACGATCAACTTGCCGGCGGCTTTCATCGCTACGCCACCGATGCACAATGGCAGATCCCACATTTTGAAAAGATGCTCTACGATAATGCGTTGCAAGCCATCGCTTACGTGGAGGGATATCAGGCTACAGGTCTTGCCGAATTCGCGTTTGTAGCGACAGACATCCTGCAATATCTGCAGCGTGACATGATGGCTCCATCTGGCGGTTTTTATGCCGCAACGGATGCCGACAGCTTGACCCCAGATGACCATCTCGACGAAGGGTATTATTTCACGTGGACGCCAAAAGAATTGGAAGACATTCTTGGTCAAGACGCGCAAATCGTCAAAGCACATTTTGGTGTGACCGAAGAGGGCAGTTTTGAGGGGCGCAATATTTTGCACCTAACAGCTCCTCTTTCCCTGCCAAGCGAGAAGATTGACCGTGCAAGGTCGATTTTGCTTCTAGCACGCAACAAGCGGCCGCAACCTCATCGTGATGAGAAGATTATGACCTCGTGGAACGGCCTAACGATCTCTGCTTTTGCGAAGGCTGGGCTTGTTTTGAAGCGGCCGGAATTTGTGCAAATTGCAAGGGATACAGCTGATTGGATTTGGCAAAATTGTTTCAAAGAAGGCGTTCTCTTTCATAGTCGCAAAGATGGAAAAACAGGGTCATTGGGTTTTCTCGACGACTATGCATTTTTGTGCGCAGGCTTAATTGATCTCTATGAGGCAACGAAAGAGATGGTCTGGCTCAAGCGGGCTGTAGAGCTTGATGATATTTTGCGCGCGCGTTTTGAAGACGAAGAGGCTGGTGGCTTTTTTATGACGAGCGATGCCCATGAGAAACTGCTGGTGCGGGAAAAGCCATCGCAGGATGGAGCTGAACCGTCGGGTAATTCTGTGCACGCCCTCAATTTGCTTCGCTTGTCTGGCCTGAGTGACCAGGACACGTATCGGCAGCGCGCGTGCAGCACCATCGAAGCATTTAGCGATGGGCTGACACGTTATCCGCAAGCTTTTTCCAATATGCTTATCGCTGTGCATTTTATGCTCACGAAGCCAATGGCATATGTTTGTGAGGGCGCTGCCTGTGAACGACCACCTCTTTCGACTACCAAACTATAAGTGACTGCTCACAGAAATCTGGCTTGTTCTGCCAATGCGCCGCGTTCTCAGAAAACTGAAAGCCATCTCTCGTCGTCTCAAGCTTGACGGGAAAGAAAGAAATCCGGCGTCGGTTAAATGCGAGCTCGACAGTTGCTTTTAAATGGGGAGCCCCCTGGGCGAATTCATAGCGAGAGAGAACATCGCTAGGGCGCAGGCCCGCTTGCGCAGCCGCGCTCTGGCGCTTTACGCCGGTAACAACGCCGCTATTAGGATGAAGAGCAAATCCAAGCTCGAAGTCAGTACCAACGCGCTCAGGATCCAATGTGTAGCATTCACCGAGTTCTTGCCCGTGTGGCGTGAAATCTCTGCCATCATCCATCAATTGTGCCATTTCTTGCGCGATGTCGCCACCGCTGCCGTACAGTTTAGCGAGCGCATTGATTTTCTCAATTGTTACCGCACTGTCTCCGGTTCTTGCAGCCTGAACAAGATCCCGCATTATATTGTCGAGAGAATGTCGTGCGTTCGATTTCTCGCGAATTTGTGCATTGAGCCTAGCGGCAAAAATTGCACCACGCTGATAGGGGATATCGAAGAGCTCATCATCGTCATCGACCATATCTTCCATTCTATTGGAGAGCTCATTGCGTAGAGGCGACGCGTAATATGTCCAAAGCCACTTGTTGAAAATCTCGACATATTTCTTGCGTGGAATCAAGCCCGCGCGAAAAGCGAGCGTTAATCCATAATAATCGGTAAAACCTTCGCGAAACCATTTTGGTGCCTTCTTGATGACAAACCCATTCCAGTTGTGAAAAACTTCGTGGCTCAAAAGGTGGGCCGTCTCACCGTTAGACAGAGGCGTGTCTGTGTGCAGAAGCACTTTGAAGGCGTTGTGATGAGCGGTGCCACCAATTTTTGCTCCACGCCGCCCACTCTCCGACAGGCTGATGAGATAGTTCGGGTAGGCATAATCTTGGAAAAAATCTCGCTGAGAAGAAATGATGCGGGTGACGATCGCGATAAACGCATCATCTTGAAAACGAAAATTGCCATTGACGACGACAGTAAGTGCGCGCCTATTTTCTAGCTTGTCGCTATTGGCGAAGGTTTTGTGGACACGTAAGTTCTCGCCGGCAACAAAAAGCGCCTCCCAAATTGTTTGCGCATTCTGCTCAATGTGGGAAGCCGTATATTCGCCAAAGCTTGAAAAGATCTGCCAGCCGCTCGGTGCACTCCATTCAATCCTGGCAAGTCTTTTTGTACCAATGGATTGCGGGAAAGCGAGTATTGTCTTGGCTGCTGCTTGCACATAGTTTCCGCGAATCACCGGCGTGCGAGAGCGAACGTCCTGTTCGTTGTTTGCTAAAACGATGCGATAACGCAAATGCACATCGTGATGTCCCCCATGCTGGATTTCTTTGACCTGCCCGTCCTTCGTATCAAGAAGCCGTGTCCCGGGTGTCAGAAGTTCAATTTCTTCAATTCGTGCAGGTGCAATATGCTGAGGAAAATCGATATAACCGTTGGAAAACCGCTGAGACATTTTATAGCGGAGGTTAATCACAAGGGAGGGATCCCCTGTGCGGGAACGTTGGTGCTCAACGGTAAAGCGAAGAGGTGAATTGTCTTCAACCTGTGCCTGAGCAGGAGACATTGTGACATTGGTTAGCTGCGGCTGCCAATACGCCACACCGCACTGATCACATGCGCTCAAGAGGGCAACGAGCCCTATCAGTAGGTAGGTATAAGTATTATTTTTCAATAGCTTAACCCGGGGCATTGCATAATAATAGGGTGAATTCTGGCAATTCTATAAGAGATAGCTATTATGTCAATACGGGTTTTTTTTATAACCGAGAAAACACACTGTTGATGTATCCCGCTCTGTCTTCCGGACTGTAGCCCACGCCGCCAGCGACTTGCTCTAGTTCATCTTCACTGAGTTCTTCGTCTGGGTTTTTAGGCAAGACCACGCAGACTTTCTTGGGGCTCTCTTCAAAAACGCTGACTTGCATTTCTTTGGGGAGACTTTCACCGCTCATCTCTTCCACGATAGCTTTGGGATTAGCCAAGAGACGTGCTTTAAAGTTTTTATCTTCCCATGCCTTCGCAATGATTTCTGCTTCAAAGTCTCGTCTTGATTTCCACATTCCAATCCCCAAAAGTCGATGACCCATCTTTATTCGAGTTTAGCACAACGTTTTGGCAAAAAGCAAAAGATGGCATTGGCCAATGCGTTGACCTCGGGCGCAATTAAAAGTAGAACTGGCCGACAGGGAGATGCACATGGCCTTAGATAGTCGGTTCTTCGTCATCAAAGAAGACCAATCTTCCACGCCAGTCACTGCGCAAGAGCTTGATGCGATGCGTGCTGGTGGCCGCGTGGGACCGCACGACAAAGTGATTCCAGCACCATTTGCCGATGTGCCGCTGAGGACCTTTCTTTCTGCTTCTGACGATTTGGATACCGCACCTCTTCATTTGCACGCATCACAGAGCTTTGAGAGCGTTCACGATGAGGAAATTGAACGTGCTTTTTCCGTGGCCCTCAGCGAGAGCTTTTACCAGCTAGAGGCTGAGCCAGCGCAGCAAGTAGGCGCTAGCTTGCATGTGCGCCTAAAAGATGGGCGCGTCCTCGGTCCCTATGATCAAAACGCCATTTGGCAGAAGATAAAAAACAGAGTTTTAAGCGGTCAGGAAGAATTTTCCGAGGCCGTAGCCGGGGATTTTAGACCGCTGAGAGAGTTCCCATTTTTTTATGCAGCGTTGGAGCTTTTTGGACGGCGGGAGAGCACAGCCACATTTCAGAGACATGAATTGGATGTTCTCGGCATTTCTCCGATTCTATTGCGGCTGGCAAAAGAGCAAAAGAGCGGTTGGCTCAAGGTCCAATCTGGAGATTGCGTCAAAGTAATGTCTATTGTGAGAGGGGCCGTCTATTGTGTCTATTCTGATGCGAGTGGAACGAGTGCCAAAGAGGAAGTTGCAGAAGTTTTTTCTTTGACCAATGGCGATGCGTTATTTGAGGAAAGTGTCATTGCCGAGCGAGACAGCAATTCTATTGCCATGTCTACGGTGAAACTTTGCCGCGAGCAGACTCTCGTCACCGCAATTTTGACCGATCAAGCACGTTATCTATGTGCGTTAGATGGCCAAGATGCCCTTATTTCTACAGATGAAATGACGGACACGGAGCGCAGGGTCGTCGTGCTAGCCCAAGGAGGGAAACCACTTCGAGAAATAGCCCAGATTTTGCGTCGAGAACAGCCTGATTCATCATTGGAAATTGAACGGGCTATCATGATGATGTGCGCTGCACGTGCGACGTATCTCGCTGACGAAAGGCCATTACGCGAGGTTTATGAATTGGCGGATTGTCTGCTTTCGAGCGGATTTTTGGCGCTGGTTCCGCTTTCTCTCGAGACGCGAGAAACACAGATTGAAGGAATTTTAGATGCCGTGCGTGAGCGCATTCGGGCTGCGATTAAGTCCCTGCCGATGGGCGATCCATTGCGGCAGAAGATGCGCGATCGTTTTGAGACTATTTGCGAATGGATTTCTGATCCGGTGGAGCGCTTTATTATTTTGCGCGCCAAGGAAATGGGCGTCGATATTGAGCATGATGCCGAGCTTCATCGCATGTTCGAGAGAGAATATTTGCGATCGGCCATTCCCAGAGCTTTAGACGAGAAAAAATATTCAGAAATTTTGCCCTATGCGGAGCACTATCAAAATCTCTTTCCGAGCGAGGCAGAAGCAAAAGCATGGGTTTTGTTGGCACAAATTTATGCTGGCGCAACTTCTGGTGAGCAAAACGCAGCATTCAAAGGTTTGGTGAAGCTCTGCAAGCAAGAGCCAGACGTGGCTGAAGTGCAGCTTGCCGGCGCGGAAGCGTCCATCGTGTTTGGGCGCTTGCGGCTTTTTCGAAAGCTTCTTCGTCGCCTGGATAGGTTGTCACCAGGAGATGGGCGCGTTGAACGGCTTAAGGAACTCATGCGAGATCCAATTCGATGTTCGAAAAAACGGAGTTATCGACGTATCGGGGCTTTTATCATGGCGACGGTAACTGTCGCCGCAGCCTGGGTTGCTGTTGCGAATTACTTTGGTTACATCGACTGGGACTACCTGAGAAATCTGGGCCAGTTTCTATGAGTGCCTCGATCAAACGCATTTTGTTGATGACATCTGAACCGAACGAGCTGATTGCCGCGGCGAAAGAGGTGGATGCGCACAATATTTGCTTTTTTGTTTGCGAAGAAATTGAAGCTGCGGAGGCCCTGCTTTCGCATCACCAATTCGCGGCGGTTGTGACAGACTTGCAACTCTCTGAATTAGGTGGTTTTGAGGGTTTGAAACTCATTCACCATGTGCGCACGCATTTTCCGTCAACGGTTATTTTTGCAGCAGTTGCAGAGGCCAGCGCAGAGATCCGTGATCTTGTGCAGGGGGCTGGTGGCCAACATGTGCTTGAAAAGCCCATCGATGTGTCCGTGCTTCAGTCAATTGCGACGGACAAACAAAAAACAAAGTTGAGCGGCCATGTGGATGTTTGTCATTTCATGAAGCTGGAGCAGTTTCTAAAATCCTATGCCATGCAGGCTTTGTTGCAACCGATTGTGGGGTTTGATAAAATGGCCTCGACCCCACGAACCCTTGGGGTCGAGAGTCTTGCGCGTGCGCCCAAAAATGCGCCACGATGGACGCCGGAGATTTTGTTCGCTTATGCTGAGCGCAAAGAGATGCTTTTCGAGACAGATTTGCATTGTCTGCAGGCCGCTTTGAAGGAGGCGGAAAAATTGCGTCATGGGTGCAGATTATTCATGAATGTACGCCCGCGATCCTTGATTAATCCAAGTTTTTTCTCAAAAATGACATCGCTGCTGCAGGGCACAAGTTTTAGACATACGGACATTGTATTTGAGTTGACTGAACAGCAGGGCATTCTAAATCAAGAGGCCTTTTCCCAAACTGTGACCTTATTGCGGGATAGTGGTTTTGGCATTGCCCTTGACGATTTTGGTGAGGGCTACGCCAATCTCAAATTACTGCAGGAGCTAAAGCCCGATTATATTAAGCTGTCGGGCGCATTTTGCCGCTCTCTCGATACCGATGCGACAAAACAAGTGATTGTAGGGGCAGCTTCTCACATGGCCAGCCAACTCTTAATACCGATGATTCTGGAGAACGTTGAAACAGATCGAGAGTTACAAGCCGCCATGACGCTTGGGGTTCGCTGCGCGCAAGGCTATTATTTTTGCCCCCCCCTTTCGGCCATGGAGCTTACCAGTTCTGGGTGGTTTGATAGGCATCCAGCTCCCCCTTTGCAAAACGCGCTTTTTTCCGATTGATCCATCCTCATGTCGAATCTTTTGTTGCTTGCGATAATCGCGATCCTTGCATGGTATGTTGCGGTGCCAATTATGGTGCGGCGAACGCAACGCCTTGCGCCAAAGCCCCTTTTGCGATCCATTTTGAGCGACTTTGCGCCGCCTAGTGTGCGCGCCACATTTGATGCCAGTGCCAAGAGCCTTGAGAGTTTGGGTTTTTTGTATTGTTTCGATGCGGTGACTTACGACGAAGTGTCCAATATGCGCATTTATATGCGTGGGCTGGTGCATCGGCAGCAAAAAATCATGGCGCTGGCTACAGCGCTTGTTGCCGAGGAGCATCAAGAACAATTACTTCATGCATTTTTGGAAATGACGTCACGTTTCTCTGATGGTACTGAGCTTTGCACCTATAACAGTGATTTAGCAGGAATGCCGATTAATAATAAAAGGAAGATTTGTCGGGGGTGGCAAATGATTAAAGAGCCAAAATTGTTGGTGCGCATTCATCAGTTTTATCTGCGAAAGCTCGTCAAAAAAGGCGGGACTCCAACGCTGATCACAGAGGGAGAAGAACTCTCTGAAGTGCAAAATAGTTTGGTGACGGATCTGAAAGAACAAGAGCAAATGGGTGGATTGTTTTTTGATCAAGACGAGCAATGCTATCGCCCAACTTGGGCCGGAGCGTTTTTAAGCGCTTGGTACGCCATGTGGCCTATGAGTTTTCTGCGGCGTTTTTATCACAACCAGCGGGCACGGCTATGGATGAGGATGTATTCATGAAAGAGTTTACTCCCGTCGATATTCAAGTGCAAAACGATCAACATCTTGTTGCCATCACGTGGGCCGATGGCCATATCAGCCGGTTACCCATTACGCGCTTAAGAGGCTATTGTCCTTGCGCCGAATGCCAGGGGCACCAGCGCATTGTGCGGTTTCACGAGAACAGAGTGCAGACGATTTCTGGAGCAGATTTGGTAGGTCGCTACGCGGTGAGTTTCCGCTTCAGTGACAATCATGCTTTGGGGATCTTTCGCTTTGACATCTTGCGCAAACTTGATCAAAGCGAAGAGTTACGTTGGGGAGTACCTGAAGAATCACTCGTTAGTGGGAGGGCTGAACATGTTTAATCTGAAGGCGCAATTGCTGAAGGCTGGTTTGGTCACTGAAGAACGTGTGAAGGAAGTTGAAGATCGGCAAAAGAACCATCGCCAGAGCGCCCGGCCGAGAGCTGAGAAATCTGTGGAGCTGGTGGTGGAGAGCGATGAAGACTTTGAAGCGCGGCAGAGAGCGAAGCAGCTTGCTGAACTCAAAGCGATGGGCCGCAACGAACAATATGGTTTGATTAGGCGTTGGGTCAATCGAAATCGCCTCGACAAACAGGTGAGTCCGCTATCGGAGAATAGTGAACGTTATTTTTTCCAGAAGGAAGATAACACGATTAGTTGGCTTACGCTCGAGGCGGATGTTTGTGGCGCTGTGAATGCTGGCAAGGCGGGCATTATCGCGTATATGTCCGATCATGGGGCCGCGCATTGCGTGGTGCCCAGGGATATTGCGGAAGATGTGCGAGAGGTTTTTCCCCAATGGGTGAGGGTCCTGAAAGATCTAGACGCGTGACACCTGCGTAATGCCTGTGCACACTTCTAGGGCCATGACGAGGTCATCATTTGGTTCCACAGCCAGTTCTTTTCCAGCACGTACCAGTACTTCGCATCCATCTGCGGTGAGGAGTACAAACTGCAGGGGCTTATTGCCCTTATGCTTTGCACAGATCTCTTGAATGCGCGCAAACAAATGATCGTTATCCAAGGGTTGATCAGAAAGTTTGATGCGAAGTTCCAAACAGCGTGTGCGCTCTTTTTGCGCATTGCTCAAGGAAATCACGCTCTCCAGCCGCATTTTTGGCGTGGCTTGCCTGCCATCGTCATCGATGTCGTCGATCAACGCACGTCCCTTGATGAGTAACGGCTCTCCACTCTTCAAAGGGCCCTCTGCCTCTAGGTAGACTTTGCTGAAGCACAGCACTTCAGCTTGCCCAAAGTTGTCCTCGATGGTTGCAATTGCCCAACGGCCGTCGCCATTTTTCATCGGTCGTTCACGTAAATCAGCAACGATACCCACGATCAGCACGCTGTCATTGTGCTTCGCATTGACCAGCTGAACTGTTGGAATTGCACCAAGTTTCTTGGCTTCCTTGATATACCGATCCAGGGGATGCCCAGAGAGATAAAAGCCAATAGCATCGCGTTCAAGACTCAGCTTTTCTTTCTCGGGCCATTCGCCCACTGCGTCGTATTCTTCATGCGTCGGGCTGGATTCTTGTGGCCCCGAAAATAAGCTAAACAAGTTTGTCTGACCCACTGCTGCATCGCGCTGGGTGCTGTGTGCAGCGGTCATTGCCCTTTCGATAGCCATGAAATGCTGTTTGCGCGCGTGGCCAAATCCATCCATGGCTCCAGAGGTAATCAACGCTTCCAGAACTTTCTTGTTGATTTTTTGTAGGCTCACACTTTCGCAAAACTGGAACAGGTTTTTGAAGGCACCCTTGTCGGCACGTGCTTCCAAAATCACATCCAGCGCTGCATCACCTAGACCCTTGACGGCTTCGAGCCCGAAACGAATTTGCCCGTAAGCAGTGTGTGCATTCTTTCGTCGTGTCGGCGGGTTTTGCAGGTAGTCGACAGTAAATCTGCGCGAAGAGACGTTTATGTCTGGCGGGAGCACGTTGATGCCCGTGGTGCGTGCTTCGTAGATGTATTTTACGACGTCATCAGTGGAATCCGAAGACGTGGTTAACAGTGCCGTCATAAATTCGACAGGGTAGAAACATTTCAGATAAGCTGTTTGATAGGTGATGAGTGCATAGGCTGCCGAGTGGCTTTTATTGAAACCGTAACCGGCAAATTTCTCAATCAAATCAAAAATATCGCCAGCCTGTTTTGGATCCACGCCATTTGCTTGTGAACCGCTGATAAAAGCCGAACGCTGCTCTTGCATCTCTTCGAGTTTCTTTTTGCCCATGGCACGTCGCAAAATATCAGCGCTACCGAGCGTGTAGCCTGCCAAGACTTGCGCGGCCTGCATCACCTGTTCCTGATAGACGATGGTGCCGTAGGTAGGTTTCAGTACCGTCTCGAGAAGTGGATGCGGATATTCAACTTTTTTGCGTCCGTGTTTTCGATCAATGAAATCGTCCACCATGCCCGACTGCATCGGGCCCGGACGATAAAGCGCCACAGCGGCGATGATATCTTCAAAACAATCGGGCTTGAGTCTCCTGCACAGATCCTGAAAGCCCGAAGACTCGACTTGAAACACCCCGAGCGTATCCCCAGAGCTAATCAACTCATAAACATCACTTTCCTCCGGATGCAGCAACTCAACAACCAGTGGCGCAATCTCGGTGGCGGTGAGGGTGGACCGCATATGCGGATGCTTCTTCGCCGCCTCTGCCCGCGCGTCCGAAGAAAGCTTGTTCTCCATTGCGACGCGCTCATTAATCAAAATTTCCGCCTGATGAATAACATCCAGCGTCTTCAACCCCAAAAAGTCGAATTTCAACAGGCCCGCGGCCTCTACCTTATCTTTATCAAACTGAGTGACGAGCTCCCCATTCTGCCCAGCAAAAACAGGTACGTAATCTACAAGTGGCCTCTCGGCAATTACGACGCCACCTGCGTGCATACCCGCTTGCCGATATAGGCCCTCGAGCACGCGCGCCGTATCCAGCACACGACGGTAAGTTGGATCGGTGAGGGCTTTCTCTTTCAGCTTGGGGGCATATTCGAGCGCATGTTCGAGATCGGGTTTTTTGCCATCGACCAAGAGGGGCATGGGTTTGGTCAGCTCATTAATTTCCGAGAACGGGACACCCAAAGTGCGTGCCACATCTTTGATCGCACTCTTTGGATTCAACGCCGCATAGGTGGCAATCTGCCCAACGTGATCACGTCCATAATGATCGGCGACGTATTGAATTACCTCACCTCTTCGCGCCTGCATGAAATCCACGTCGAAATCAGGCATGGATACGCGCTCGGGATTCAAAAAGCGCTCAAATAGCAGATGATAAGGGATCGGATCAATGTCAGTGATGCGCAGCGCATAAGCGACAAGGCTACCTGCTCCTGAACCACGTCCCGGGCCTACGCGAATGCCGTTATTCTTGGCCCAGTTGATGAAATCTTGCACAATCAAAAAGTAGCTGGAGAATCCCATCCCTATGATCACGGCGATTTCGCTATCGAGCCGCTGCTGATACTGGTCGCGATCGACGATGTAAGAGATTTCTTTAAACCTACGTTCAAGCCCTTTTTGTGCAAGGCTTCGAATGTAATCAACCTCATCCTTGTATCCGTCTGGACACGGAAACGGGGGAAGAAAAGTTTTGCCAAGATCGAGATCAACTTTACATCGAGCGCCGATTTCACAAGCCATTTCAAAAGCAGAAGCGTGGTCGTCTTTGAGAAGCCCCCACATTTCCTCGCCGGAGCGAATATAAAAAGCATCGGTTTCGTGTTTATGCAGCGTCGGGTCGTTCCAAGCTTTTTGCTGACGAATTGCCATCAGAATATTTTGCGCGTCATGTTGATCGCGCGTCACATAATGGCAATCGTTGGTGGCAATGGTGCGCAGCCCTTCGTCCTTTGCCATTTCCACGAGAGTAGCGTTGACTTTGTTTTGCACCTCAATGCCGTTGGGCTGAACTTCGAGAAAGAAATTATTGGGCCCGAAAATGCGTTTGAAATCTCGTGCGGCTTCCCGCGCACCATCGAGATCATCTTTTGCGCACTTCTTACCAACCTCGCCGCCGAGACATGCGGTGGTGGCAATTAATCCTTCGCGGTGTTCATAGAGCAAATCTTTATCGACGCGTGGATAATAAAATTTGCCATTCAGAAATGCCTTGGAGCTCAGTTTGCGCAAGTTGTCGTAGCCGATGTTATTCTCGGCAAGTAGCACCAGGTGAAAGTTCTCGCGGATTTTGTCGGTATGTTTGGCTTTGCCCGTTACATAGGCTTCCATTCCGAGAATGGGCCTGATGCCAGCACTCTTTGCCTGCATATAAAAATCCAGCGCGCCAAACAAATTGCCATGATCGGTGACAGCCACTTGTTTCATGCCGAGCTCACTCACACGCTTGACCAGATCCTTGATGCGAATGGCACCGTCGAGGAAGGAGTATTGGGTGTGCAGATGCAGATGGGTGAAGTCGTTGGCAGACACGAACGGAACTCCAAAGGCGCTAGAAGAAGACCATAACACCCAAAAACACAGGGCCCGCGGTGATTTTGTGAAAAATAGAGTTGGTCCAAAAGATCAGTTGTAGAGGAAAACCGGCTCGAATGCCAACACGATCGTTGATCAAAAAGAGTGCCCCAACGGGAACTTCAAAAAACCACTGCCCGGTTTGAGCATCCAAATTGTTGACATGAACGCCGAAGTGAAGGCCGGTGTATGGGAAAAAAGAGCTGTGCAGGTCAAAGTAGTAGTTCGCCCCAACCTGCCCGCCCCAGCGCACAAATTTGGCCCGCCCCGGTGGTTCATCGGAGCGGTAAATTTGCGTCTGCGCAAACCCCGCACCAACGATCTCAAGCTGGTTTATGACAAAATAGCCATATTCGGGCTCAAGTCGAAGGCCGAGTGAAAACGTCCTTGTATTATCGTATTCAAAAGGAAAAGAGAGAAACCCACCTACATGCATTTTGCCCTTGGACAAAAATGGTGTAGGGTCTGCATTGATTTTTTGGGCGCTCAAAGACAATAGCGCCAATAAGAGATGCTGCCGAAATTTGAGAGTGAAATAGGGATAAAACATTGCGTACTGATACTGTAGGATTTTGGTTGTGTCCATTGGCCATGGCCGCACTATTGCTTGGCTGTGAGCCAGAGCAATTTGAGCGCGTTACAGAAGATCTAAGTCAACGACTGAGCGATCAAATTATTCAGTGCAACCCGGGTGATGCCAGCAAGCCATGCATCGCCATCGTGAGCCATTCCACATTGGATGTGAAATATTTGGACTTGGCGAAGGATGTCCATCAGCGATATGCCAGAAAATTTGGCTATGATTATATCTTGCGCAACAACCTATTAACCGAGCAGTTTATTGACAGGTTCGCGTCCAGCAAGGTGTTTCAACTGGGCCTTTATTGGCAAAAAATATTCGCCGTTCAGGCTGCTTTCGAGGAGCGCGATGCGCGCAGCCATGACCCAGAAAAACGTCGCTATGGCTGGGTGATGTGGGTGGATGCAGATGCGCTTTTCACCAATTTCACAATCCCGCTTGAGGAGATAACCGCGAAGCACCCCGGTAAATCATTTTTGGTATCGAGAGAGCCCTACATGAAGATCAACGCGGGTATTTTTCTATTAAAGAATGATCCATGGTCGAGAGAAATGTTGGCAACGGTTGCACGGAGCTACGCCTATTACAGAAACCACAATCAGCCAGAGCAAGAGGCGCTTCAAGACTACATCTTTGGTTTTATAGGCAAGGATGGGCGGGGGGAGCTGAGCTATACACCTGTGGAGCAGAAATATTACGACCCCTCTCTTGTTGCGAAGGAAGCAATCATACTACCGCAACGGCATTTGACAGCGTTTTACCCGGGAAGTGGAATGATTACCCTTTTTGCGTATGGGGAGGATGTGGTGTGGGAGCCTGGAGATTTTATTGAGCACTTTGCGATCGCTGATCAGAAGCATAAAGCGATCAAGGCGCTGACAGATTGTTTTAAAGAGAAAGGTGGCGATAGCTATGAGAACAATCAGACGGCCATTCAGGAGTGTCGCTAGCTAGCATTTTCCAACATATTGAAAGAGCGCAGGTGAAAGAAAACTCTGAGCATCCATGACACGTAAGATGCGTTCATGAAATATGCGCATTTTTTCTGAAGACACGTTGCAGCCAGCACAATGGAAAATTACCGGGTAGGTTCCAAATTCTGTTTTCCACCGGTTCTTTTGTGCATCAAGCGTAAAGTTGAAAAATTTCCCTGTGGGTAATTCTGGTTGATCATCAAAGAGTACACGGAGTTTATCGGTTTCACCTTCAACGAAGTCATCGACAAGTGCGAACATGTCTCTTTGATAGTCGAGCAAGGCCCTTTGAGAATGATAACCGCCATTTGCTCCGGCGTACCAGAGTGTCCATTGTTCCTCATCGTCATCGAAGGGCTGCATGTTAAGCTCAGTCATTGCCTTTGCCAAACTGTTGGCATATCCCATAACTCCGCCTGCATTGACGTAGCGGTATTTTGTCACCATGGGGATCGCCTTAATGAGTTTCATCTCGCGCTGCGCAGCGGGAGTCCAAAGATAGAGAGGCCCATCGCTATCGCCATATTTTCTTCCTTGTACCGCGAGAAGAAATTGCAAGAGACCAATTGAATCTTTGATTTTGGGGTCTGTGCTAAAAAGGTCACTTTCTTCAAAATGTAAACTCTTAGCCTCTTCCCTGACATATTCGTAGAGGCGAACGTTGCAGCAGCTCATATGGCCAGTCAAAATTATCTCTTTGCCCGTCTGTTTGAATTTCTGGATCAGTTCTGCTGGTGGAGCAGCAAAGAGAACATCATTGGCATCCGACAGGATAATGATTTTTCGCGGATTCGTTTTGGCAATTTGTTGAACAGTCTCCAAATATCTTTGGTACCGGTAGTGCCAGAATGCCAATCTAAATACACCGTTCGACGGTGGCTGTGGTTTTTCCTTTGTTGAACCCAGCAAGTAATGTTCATAGCCAAAATGATTGAGAGTTGCTTCATACATTTGTGACGCTGGGCCAGGTGTTGTATCAATGCTGACGACCGCGAGTTCACTATTTGGATCTCCCGCATGAAGATCGACGGTGCGCGTCTTTCCCGGTCCGCGACACTCCTGCGGCATCGAGAAGCAACTCATACCGGTGCAAAGGATTGCTAGACAACAGGCTAAAAGATTACCAAGCATAGCCCACCGCGATTCGTCCATTTGGCTGAATAAGCGCGTTCGCATCAGCAGTGGGGATAAAGATTCTTCCCGCAAGTCCAATCCCAACATCGAGATACATGCCGAAGGGAAATGTCGTGTGATATCCAAGCAACAAGGCAGGTTTGATCATCAGTAAATGCCGCGTGCCATATCGAGATGGATAATCGATTCGCGCATAGCCAAGACCAAGAAGTGGCTCCACATACCAACCGGAATAGTGCAGCTTAACCCCGATGCCGCTTGCCACTGTGAGGTCAGGCAGAATACCAAAACCAAACGTGGTTCTTTGTACGGTGATGACTTCTTGGGGCAGCAAAAAGACGGACAGAGATTGGATATCTAGAGGAAATACCAAGTTTAAGAATGGCATTGTTTTGTGTTGATATATTAGGCTGAGCTCACCAAAGGGAATAGCCGCGACGTCAACAGATATTGCATGTGCTCTATCCGGCAAGGCTTTTTCTGCCCAACCAATGGTTGAGATGAGCACAAAGAAAAGAGTTCGAATATTCATATTGCCAATACCCACGATTTAAAAAAAGGCTTGCACGCCAAGATAGCCGGGTGTCCATTCAAATCGGCCGACCCCGAGACGCAGCGGGGGAACTACATTTATTTTTAACGGTGCGCCAACCTGAAGGCCCACATGTTCATTGAGCATTATGAGGAGCCCTGCGGGGATTTCTACCCAAAAGTGAAAGCTCTGAACAAAATTACTAACGATGTCTGCTCCGAAGCTCACACCAACAAAGGGAAAGAAAATTTGACCAACGTCAAAATAGTAACGTGTGCCAAATTTTGCGCCCCATCGCAAAGGCCCGTATTGTTGATATTCGATCGGTTCTGCTGCAATGCCGCCAGCCAGCAATAATCCGATGGAAAATTCAAAACCGCGCAGCGGAAAATAACTCCACTCCGGGGTGAACTCGAGACCCAGAGACGTATGGCCCATCGTGTCGAAGGAGAGTGGAGCCTTCACTGCACCGGCGAGCGACATTGTTCCGGGTCTCAGAAAATCAGCGCCTGGTCGAACTGGCAGAGCATTTACGTGATGCACAATTCCAAAGCCTATCAATATAAATAAAACTACTTTCACGAAATAATTCTCCAATTAAAACAAGATATTTTTCTGAACCCATTCATGCATAATTTTTGCGCATGTCCGATATCGCAAGGACGTGACATCCGAATTACTTGCCACTTGCAGTGATCCAGATCCTCGCTGCAATGCATCCGCTCTAAATCCAAAAGCGAACTGAGTTGGAAGAGGCGTATATTGATTTGACACAGACACGCGCGGAATATTTTGCAAAGCCAGCCCAAAGCTGATGACGAGATCATCAGATGTTCTGCAACTCGGATCCAAGGTTGATAGTGTCGTGAGTAAGTCAGTGTTTACCCATTTTGCTTTGTAGGCGACCCCTGCGTAGCCAAACACTAGGTCACAATATGAAATCTCATGTCCGCTATAGCATTCCGGCTTGGACAGCAGAGTTTTGGAGGGCATCAGTTGGTACCTATCCAAACCCGATATATCTAGGTTTCTTGCAATTGCGGCGGATACTGTCTCCTGCTTAATGGCTGCCTTGATAAGCTGACCGAAGACACCGGCTGGATACCCTGTATCGTCGTCGATCGTGATGACAATTGCCTCAGGATCACTTGCTTTCACTTCTTCAACAGCAGGAATTAGCTTCATGATTGGACCTAAGTCTTGATCTCTGCGAATGATTTTAAGTTTGGGGAAATTCGCTATCTCCGGTGGGATGACATACTGTCCGTCTTCTTTATTGCGGTATCTCTGAGGCAGCGCTAGTAGAATATTTTCCACATACTCTGTATCCACTGTTTGTAAGACGGGCAAAAGCTTAGAAATACGAGTCGGTGAAGTCGATAAAGAAACATAAACCCTATGCTTGGATAGGTATTGCTTTATAGCTTGATCCTGCAAAATGTCTTCTTTCGGAAGTCCCCGAAGACACAGCACTGTATCTTCATCGCTATTGCCCGCACAGGGCTCGCAGGACGCACACGTGACCAGCACCAAAGCTAAAAAACAAAGAGAGAAGAATTGCGTCTTCACTTCGCGCTATCCTTCTTTCTCTGGATATCCCGCTGGCAGGCTCGATACCTTTGCTTGTTTGTGAACGCGTGACCTCGATAGCCGGCTCCTTGGTGAAGAGCGTCTGACTTAAATCCAAAGTAAAATTGGTGTACGCCTGGAATGTAAGTATTTTGGATCCTTCGGCGTGGCACATTTTTTTCTGCCAAGGCGTGGTGGATCACATAATCATCAGAAGTTTTGCAAGCGAGGCTCAATTGTGAAAGCTCTTTCAAGCGGTTCACATCAAAGAACTTCGCCTTATAAGCGACGCCACCAAATCCTTCGAGAATATCGCAGAGATTTTCCTCGCCATTTTCGCAAGCTGAGGTGCGTTCCGATGGGTCTGGCCAAAATTGCTGTCTCGCTCCCCAGTGCCCCAGGTTATGTCCGAAGTTACCGACTACGGTGTCATGCATCGCCACCGATTTTATGAGTTGCCCCGCCATTCCCGCGCTGTAGCCAGTGTCATCGTCGACAGCAATAATGATGGCGTCAGGATCATTTTGAAACCGTTCAAGTGCAGGCAAAATTTTCATAATTGGCCCCCAGTCTTTGCCTTCCTGGATAATTTGAAGTTTGGGGAAGTTCCTGACCTGATCAGGGATGACATAGGGCTCACGGTCCTTGTATTTTTCAGGCAGAAAAAGCAAAATACTGTCGATATATTCGGACTGAAGTGTCTCTAATACCAGCAGAAACCCTTTGTCTCTAATTCTTTTTGGCGAAGTTGTGAGAGAGAAATACGTTTTGTGGTTGTCGATGTGTTTTCGTGCTTCAGCATATTTTTCTTTCACATCTTCTTTGGGCTGCTCACGCAGGCATGTCAAAGTCTCTTCCACTGTTGGAAGTGTGCAAATCTGACAGGCGGTTCCCATAGATAAAATGATAGAAATAGCAATAGAACGCATTCAATTGCTTATAGTCCAATTGTGCATAATTTCAATGCACTTCTGATAGCGCGGTGCATTGGTACTTGAAGCGCTTGATGTCCTCTGGGAACCGGATCCTAAATGCAGCGCGTCAGCACCAGAATTATAGGAAAATCCAATTGGGTGAGAGGCAAATTTGTTAAAGACAGACACCCTTGGAATGTGTTGCAACGCGAGCGCAAAGCTGATGACAAGATCGTCTGACATCTTACAGCTGATATCGAGTTCGCCCAGCTGCACCATGAGCTTCGCATCGATCCATCTCGTTTTATAGGCAGCCGCCGCATAGCCTTGAACGACATCGCAAAATGAAATCTCTGCGCCGCTGTAGCAGTCTGGAAGCGCAGGAATCTTCTCAGGCCATCGCCCATAGCGATCAATTCCCCAAAGGTCGATGTTGGTTCCCAGTGTTGTTGAAGCGGCCCCCTGTTTGATTGTTGCTTTGATGAGTTGCCCTACCATGCCGAAAGGATAGCCGGTGTCATCATCGACGGTTAACACAATTGCATCAGGATCACTTTTCACTGCAAGAACAGCAGGCAAGAGTTTCATGATCGGACCTAGGTCGGTAGGTGTGCGAAGGATCTTGAGCTTAGGAAATTGGTCCAGCTCGGCTGGAATCACATAGTTTTCAGAATTACGATATCTATCCGGCAAGGCCAAAAAGATGTTCTCTACATATTCGGTATCAAGTGCCTGCAATACGGGCAAAATCTTAGAAATGCGCGTGGGGGATGTGGTGAGCGAAATGTAAACCTTGTGGCGAGATAGGTAGCTTCTGACTTCCTGGTCTTGTTGGATGTCCTCTTTGGGTGTTGTTCGCAGGCACTGAGCGATTTCTGCATCACTGCCGCTGGAACAGGGTTCGCAGGAAGAGCAAAGCATAAGCGTGAATACTGGGAGAAAGATGAACCCATGTTTCAGAGTTAGGTGCATTTCTGGCATTTCATACAGTAAAAGGTACTTCTCCCCGATTGCACCGCACGTCTTATAGGTTTTTGGCATACATAGCAAGGCTCGCCCGTACGCTGAAATACGTTCACGAAATTAAGATTATCGCCTTTTTTCCCCGCCCCATCCACATAGTTGGAAAACGTCGTGCCGTTGTGGCGAACCGCAAGCTCGAGCACCGCTGCAGTATGTTCCAGCAGCTTGCCAATGCGTGGCTTCGATAGTTGGCACCCGCGCGCTTGTGGGTGAATGCGTGCAGCAAATAAGCTTTCCGATGCATAAATATTACCCACACCAGCGAGCACAGATTGGTCAAGCAAGATGTCTTTGATAGTGCGATCACTTGCCCGTACGCGTGCTACAAGCGCTAACTTCTCTTCTTCTTTCCAGCTCAGAGGATCTGGCCCAATTCGGTTTATCTCATGTTGCTTTCTTGCTGCATCGACAACCTGCAAATCGCCAAAGCGTCGAGGATCCACAAAGCGCAACTCGAGTTCCCCGCGATCTAAATGCGCTCTAAAATGTGTGTGTGATTCTGTAGGTTCAGCGCGATTTTTCACATATAGGCGCCCGGTCATTCCGAGTCGCACGAGCAAACTCATATCGCCAGCAAAGTCTATCCACATGAGTTTGCCTCGACGACCGAGTGCTTTGATCGGTTTGTGCTCAAGCGCTTTGAGTGCCCCTTCATTCTGATTGCTGCGCAGCTTGAGCCCGCTCGTCCATGGCTCATGCAGGGAGCGCCCGAGGAGCTGCGGCTCAAGCGTACGGCGAATCGTTTCGACCTCGGGTCCTTCAGGCACGTGCAAGCTCCTGCGCAAGGCGCGCGAAATCCTGCCATGATAAATTCTCTGCACGTAATCCATCATCTATCTGGGCGGCTGCCAGTACCTCGCGAATACCAGCAATAGAAGCCAAGGTGTTGCGCAGCGTTTTTCGTCGCTGCGAAAATGCTTTCTTGACCAGCGTTACAAAAGATGGCCAGTCGACCTGCGCTCTCTCGCTGGGCGGTTTTGGTCCGAGTGCGATAACTGTGGAATCAACTTGGGGCACCGGCCAAAAAGCACCTTTGGGAACGTTGCGCACATATTCTACGGAAAATCGTGCTTGTAGGAGCACAGAGAGAAGGCCGTAAGTTTTGTTGTTTGGTGGTGCAAGGATACGATCAGCGACTTCCTGCTGTACGAGGAAGACGGCGCCGCACAGGTGTTCATAGTTGTCGAGGGCGTTGAATAGGATGGAGCTGGTGAGATGGTAGGGGAGGTTTCCGCATAGGACGAAATCGCTGGCCACTTGAGAGAAGTCGAATGTGAGGGCATTGGCTTCATGCAGGGTGATGGTTTGGCCGAATTTTTCTCGGAGAAGCGGGATGAGATCGCGGTCGCGCTCGATGGCATGTACGAGGAGGTGTTCGTTGCGCAGCGCTCCGGTGAGGGCGCCGAGGCCCGCGCCGATTTCAAAGACAGGGGTGTCGCTCTTTGTGCAGAACATTTTGACGCGTCTGGCGATCGCGTGCAAATGGGTTTCATCGACTAAGAAGTTTTGCCCGAACGACTTTTTCGGGCGCAAACCTTTGCGCTGCAAAATGTCTTTCGGGCTTTCGACGCTAGACATGCTTGCCTGTTTGGCGCTTATCTTTACGCTCTTGCGCCTTCATGAAGCGACGCTGGTGGCGATTCATCCCTGCGTCGGGCTCGCCGCGGCCTTGCTCCATCGGCATCGGACGGCCCAAGGGCAGCGACGGTGCCGGCGCAGCGGCAGCGGGCTTGCCATTGCCGTTGGGTAGCTGACCATGGCCGAGCACCTGCTGCTTTTGCAGACGCTCTGCTTCTTGTCGTCTCGCCTCTTCCAAGCGATGCAAATCACTTTCCACACGCTCGCGCGAAGATTGCTGGATCTGCGCCTTAAATACTTTCTCCAGCACTTCGTTACGAATCTGAAACGTCATTGCAGTAAACAGGTTAAAGCCTTCCCGCTTATATTCTTGCTTCGGATCTTTCTGCGCATAGCCACGGAAATGAATCCCATCGCGCAAATGATCCATCGCCTGCAAGTGCTCTTTCCAGCGCTGATCGATGGTTTGCAAATAAATAAATCGCTCAACCTGCCTGAGCAGCTCTACCCCAACCGCTTTTTCTTTTTCGGCATAAAAACGTTCGACTTCGCGATAAAGCAAATCCATCAAATCGCTTCTATCACCAACAAATTTCTCCAAATGCACCCGCACGCCAAGCAGGTTATGCAACTCATCTTGCAGCGCCGTTAGTTTCCATTCTGAGGGCGAAGTCTTTTCTGGTGCAGAAATAGACACCAAGCTAATAATTGCCTGTTCCACCAAATCAAACAGCAAATTGCGAATATTCTCGCCACCAAGCACCTGGCGACGCGCTGTATAAATGGCGTTACGCTGCTGATTCATCACGTCATCGTATTCAATGAGCTGCTTGCGGCTATCGAAGTGAAAACCCTCAACGCGCTTTTGTGCGTTGGCAATCGATTTGCTCACCCAGGGATGCTCGATGGGCTCGCCATCTTCCATGCCCAGCTTTTCCATCAGTCCGATCATACGATCGGAGCCGAAGATGCGCATGAGGTCATCTTGCAGCGACAAATAAAAGCTACTCGAACCCGGGTCACCTTGGCGGCCAGAACGCCCACGCAGCTGGTTATCGATACGTCGAGACTCATGCCGCTCTGTGCCAACAATGCGAAGGCCACCAGCTGCAAGCACCTTCTCTTTTTCAGCCGCGCAGATTTGCTCGCATTGGCTGAGATGCTCTGCGTAGAGAGAAACAGCTTTTTCGTAAAACGCTTTACGCTTTTGATAGACTTGTTCTTTGGTTTCTTCTGGTTCGGTGAGAAATCTCGGGTCTTCTTTGTCGCGTAGAGCCAACTTCTCAATGTTAATCAAGCTTGCGCGGCCAGTTAAAAAGCCAAACTCTGCAATTTGCTCAGCTGATTCATGGAGCGCTTTGGCCACGGCACTTCGCGCCATAAACTCTGGATCGCCACCGAGAATAATATCGGTACCACGACCGGCCATGTTGGTGGCAATCGTCACTCCACCCAACCGTCCGGCCTGTGCAACAATACCGGCTTCATCGCGGTGCTGCTTGGCATTGAGCACACTGTGCGGAATCCCCAGTTTGGTGAGCCGCTTGGAAAGCACTTCAGATTTTTCAACAGACACCGTTCCCACAAGGACAGGCTGCCCATTTTTGTGGCTTTCCTCGATGTCTTGCAAAATAGCTTCAACTTTTTCCTGTTCAGTTTTATAGACTTGGTCTTGCTCATCCTTACGCACCATGGCGCGATTGGTTGGAATGACCATCACATCCAGATCGTAAATCTTGGCAAACTCTTCCGCTTCCGTATCAGCGGTACCGGTCATACCCGAGAGCTTCTTGTACATACGGAAGTAATTCTGAAACGTAATGGTCGCGAGCGTGTGGTTTTCTGCTTGCACCCGCACGTTTTCTTTTGCTTCTACTGCCTGGTGAAGGCCATCTGACCAACGGCGACCATGCATCAAGCGACCAGTGTGTTCATCGACAATGATCACTTCGCCACGTTCGATCACATAATCCACATCGCGCTTATAAAGCGAGTGGGCGCGTAGCGCTTGATTCAAGTGGTGCAAGATCTCGATATTGACGGGGTCGTATAGATTTTCCACTTCGAGAAGTTTTTCTGCCTTCTCAATGCCAGGTTCGGTCATGGTCACGACACGGGATTTTTCATCGATGGTGTAATCTGCATCTTTACGAAGTTTTGGTACCACCGCATTGGCCATCTTGTATTTGTCGGTGCTTTCTTCCGCCGGCCCAGAAATAATCAACGGCGTACGCGCTTCGTCGATCAGAATGGAGTCTACTTCATCGACAACGGCAAAATGGTGGCCGCGCTGAACGTAGTCCTCGAGCGAAAACTTCATGTTGTCGCGCAGGTAGTCGAAACCAAATTCGTTGTTTTGCCCGTAGGTGATATCGCAGGCATAAGCTTCTTTCTTTGCCCGATCGCTTGTTTGCGGAATTACCACGCCTACTTTGAGACCCAAAAAGCGATAGATACGCCCCATCCACTCAGCATCACGAGAAGCCAGGTAGTCGTTAACTGTGACCACGTGTACGCCCAGGCCTGTGAGCGCGTTGAGAACAGTCGGCAATGTAGCGACCAGCGTTTTGCCTTCGCCTGTTTTCATTTCAGAGATTTTGCCAGAATGCAGCACCATGCCACCGATGAGCTGCACATCAAAGTGGCGCA